>JAABUX010009346.1_pt1 | contig 11111 bp, 15 predicted proteins | sample 5561851 | NCBI WGS metagenome assembly JAABUX01 (sample SAMN10711883, study PRJNA513361) | rock metagenome | isolation source: Antarctica rocks | place: Antarctica: Victoria Land, Richard Nunatak red sandstone | collected 2016-01-03 | reverse complement strand
AGACACTCAAAGCCCTACAAGGGTAAGCCAAGCTTGCTTTATTTTTAGAAAAGCACCTTATTTTAATTTTGCTGTTAGAAGAGCACATATATTTGGACAGTGCCGCTGTCAGCGACGGACATTCCCGCAAACAACTTTCTCGTCACCTGACAGGTGAAGACAGGTAATCAAACATGCCTGGCCTTCCCGCGAGCAGCATTCTGCAGGACATTACCAGGTGTGAGCACGCCTCCGCGCATGAGTGATCTGTGCATACAGCTGAATGATCCGGTGCATGCGGCTTCTCGTCTGGCACGCTGTGCCATCCAGCGCGCTTGTGCGTGTGGCAGGGGGTGCGAGTACGTTGTCAGCGGTGCGTCTGACGAAGTAGGCATAGAGTCTGCGCGGCTGCAAGCTTTTGCGGCTGAGCTGGACCCAGAAGACGTCCGCGCTGCCGCTGACCAGGCGTTGCCGCGCCTGCCCATTCGATTTGATGGCCTGCAGAGCGAGGTGCGCTGCACTCGAGTTTCCTGTGTCATCAGTGGCAGAGCTAGCTGCTATTGAGTCCAGCGTGCAGCGCAGGTGAACCTCGTGGCGCTGCAGAGGCTGCTGGACTTTGGCTCGGGCTACGATGCGCTGCTGCGGCAGACCACGGGCCGCGGCGCGCGGGAGACGATGCAGTTTGGCGTGTTCGGGTGTGGCCCTGTGTGCACGCAGGCCAGGATAGCTGTAAACACTCTTGCAGCTGAGCCTGAACATGCAGCTCTACGGCTTGCCTGGCCGGGCAGCCCCGGTGCCCGGCACGCTAGCGGTAGGCCGGCCAAGTCCTTGCTGCACAGTAGCAGGCGTGCTGTGAGCACAATGCCGCGGTGCGCCAGGCTGCCAGGCTGCAGGCAGGCCTGACACGCTGGTTCCCCTGGCCAGGCTGCACATCAGCGGCAAGGCCCTGGACGCCGACTTCCTCAGCAGCCTCTCCGGCTTTGCGCTCGCCGACTACTTCGGCTTCCCGGCGCAGGTCGATGCGCAGCTGCAGCCGGGTATCTACATATCCCGGCCCGTGCGCCCAGCGCTGCTCTCGCTGGTGGAGGTGCTCAGCGTGTCGGACACGACGAGTTCTGACCCGGCGTAGCCCCTTTTGAGTGTGGCATGCATCGGCCAACATGCATGGGGTCCCAGCAGCTCATATGGGCGCGTCGCTGCGACAAGCCTCCTGGCACTGAGCAATGTCAGGGAGGCATCCTAGCGGGGGCTCCAGCTCTTGCAGGGCCGCCTTACATGGTATTGCGCGGTTGGCTCTGCTTGACCTGATCAGTCAGCCAGCCAGCTGCAGTGGCTGTCGTGGCAGGTGCCTCTGTACCAAGCTGAGCCTATGCTATGCTGTGCGGGCTGGACCTGCCCAATGGCTTGATCATGCCCAGAGGCATGTCCAACATGCCCAGAGGCATGTCAAGGGGCCTGTTGCGGACCTACTTGTGCGGGGCGGAACTTTGCGGGCTTGCTGACAGGGGCTCGCTCCCAGACCGCCTAAGGGCTGGGCGGCCATGCAGGGACCTCTGGCGGGGCTGAGCGAGCGCATGCGGGCCGTGCTGCATGGTGCGGGCGATGCGCTGGCGACTGCGGGCGCGCGAGACCTCGGCGCGCTCGTGCTGCAGCTGCTGGATGCGCGCCACGCCACCGGGTGCGTGCCGCGATGCAAGCGGCGGTCCTAATATAAGTGTGGTGTTGCGCGGGTGCTGCGGCGCAGCAGGGCCCAGCAAGACTGAGACGATGGCTGCTGACTGCTTTTGCCCTTTTGCTGTCCCTTTTGCTGTCCCTTTTGCTGTCCCTTTTGCTGTCCAACACATGTGGTGCTGGGCTTGTGTGCCTCCTGCATAGGAGAGCGTTTGCCTGTCGCCCTCTGCCGGCGAAGCCTGGGGCGCCGCCCGCGCAGGCAGCCGGCGAGCGCGGCCGCGCTGGTGGCGGGCCTGGCGGAGGCGGTGCCGGGCTTTGCAGACGTCGGGGACTGGCAGGGCCGGCCGGTGCCGCTGCACCGGAAGGCCGCGGGCCTCGCCGGTGACCTGGCGGCGCGCTTTGGCGGCGAGGATGCGCGCTTCGCATTCGCTGACGCGGCTGATCTGCCTGCCGACTCTGGTGCGTCCTGCGCTTTGCATGCGTGTAGCCGAGGCGGCGCCACTACCACCAACCCCCCTTCCCGCAGGCATCCAGCGGATACTATGGGGCTCGCGCCGGCGTGCCTCATGGGTGGGATAACTCAGCCGCCCCGGTGGCCGCTGCAGCACAATAGGTCCGTGGTTCCATGCGGCACTCCCGCATGGCATACAGCTGTTTGAGCTTCTGCCTGCCATGTCTGCAGACACATCAACACGCACTATCAATACGTGCATCCAGGACTGCCGACACTGGCGTGCCTGCTTCGCGCTGCACGCAGAGATCAAGAGTGCTGTTGAACCAGGTCAGTCCGCAAGATGCGCCCAGAAACGAGGAGTGTGCCTGCATGTACCATTCGCCTTCATATCACCGCTGTCGGCCACGCCGCTCAGGCTCCTGCTGTGGCGCCTCTGTTACAGGCAGTGCGCTCATCGCATGGCTGTTCCATCTGGGCGTCCTGCAAGCGCACGAGAACCTTGAAGCCGAGGTCCACGAAGGGGAGAACGTCCCGTCAGGTGTGAGCCAGCTGGCAGGGGCGCGAGCTTGCCCAGACCGGTGAGGCGGGTCATGGGGGGTTTGCCTGCAGGGCTGCCGCATGATCCTGGCCGTGGGCGTCGTCCAGGCATGCGCGTGAACGCGCGCCCGGCCGAGGATCACCGGATGCGTCACGGCATGGTGGCATGTGCGCTGGACACCATGCCGCATCCACAGAGCCGCGCCTTCAGTGGTATGCAAAGACAGCTGGAGCCTGCAGCAAGCCTTTCCGCCGGCAGCGCGGGCCTGTACGAGCTGGCGCCGTTCTACGCGACAACGCTCCCGCGCCCCAGGGCTCCACGTCTCACTTCTCACTGGCGCGCGCGCGCCGGCGCGCAGGCGGCCGCGAGACGGCGCTGCGCGCGGCCGCGGTGGCCGCCTGCGCGCGCATCGCCGCCGCAGCGCCAGGCGGCCTGACCGCGGGCCAGGTGGGCGCGTACCTGCTGGCGCAGGCTGGCAGCGCGCCCGAGGACGCGCCCGTCGGCCACGTCACGCGCGACACGGTGGCCTACTGATGCTGGTGCTCGCATGCTGCCTGCCGGCTGCTGCAGCGCTCGGGTGAGCGCAGCGGCTCCTGCATCTGTAGGCAGCTCTGTCTGGCGGCGGGCCGCCTGTCTGTGACCACGCGCGCCGAGAGGGCTCCGCTGTGCGGGCCTGCTGGGAGCCACGTCCGCGTGGGCTGGCCAGTTTAGACCGCACCCCCGGGTGGATTGCCCTTCTGGGACGTTCCATTTGCCGGTTGCGTTGCCGAAGATGCTGGTGCTGCGAGCCCGGGGGACTGGCATGCAGAGGGCGGCCTCTGCAGGGCATCTTTGCTGGGCTTCCACGCGCCCGGGGGCTGCATGCGCAGTGTCAGCAGAGCGGCTCGAACACGCTGTAAGCCAGCTTGTGTGCACAGCAATGCAGGGTGTAAGCGGCCTGCGTCCGGTGCCCTGTGCTGTCAGGCCCTGTGTGTGATGTGAAGGCCGCAGCATACTGCAAGCAAGGCGCAGCTCGGACCGGGCAGCCTCGCTCTCTCACAGCGCCCCGGCAAAACAACATCTGCACGCGAGAGTCACTGACAGGCCTCTGCGCCGCAGAGTCTCAGTGTCCTGTGCCTAAACAGATGCTGCAGAGTGACTTGCGAGGGGCATGAGCCATACGCGCAGGACGGGGCGCAGCGCATGCAAAAAAAGCTCACAGCGAGCTACACGCCAGCCTCCACGCCCTCCCGCAGCGGGTGCAGCGGTCTCTGTGGCAGGAGCAAGCCGCGCCCGGCCGCGCTCTGCTCCACCCCTTCCCTCCACACGGCGGCGGCAGACTGTACGCCACCCGCCGCAGCGCCCCCCTGCCCGCCGCGCTCCGCTGCCGGGCCCCGCGCCATGCCCCCCGTGCCGCCGTCCGCCGCGCTCAGCTCCCAAGGGGCCCCCCGCGCGTTGCCCGGGCCCGCCGCCTGGCCGCCCCAGCTGGCGGCGCCGGCGCCCGCGGACGGCTCGCCCGCCGGGTCGACGCCGGGCGGCGGCGGCGGCCTGCCGTCGTCGGGGCTCGCGGCCGGGCCGGCCGGGTCCGCGCCGGGCGGCTGGACCGGCGGGTTCGCAGCGTGCGCGCCGCCCGGGTAGCCGGCGCCCGGCGGCGGCGGCGGCGCCGCGCGCTCCGGCGCCGCCGCGGCGTCCGCCGCCGCCGGCAGGTTGTGCTCCCTGTAGACCTCCAGGATCTGCGCGCAGATGTCTGGCGGGCGCAAGCCCCAGCCCCGTCACCGCATGCAGGCGCTCCGCTCTTCCCGACGTTCCCGGTTCCGCCAGCATACCTGCATGCAGGCATCGGTGCTGCGCACCACTGGACAGGCAGCGTTATCCGAAGTGCGCGCTTCATTCACGGGGTATTCCATGGGCATGCAGGGGGGGCGGGCGCACCCAGCAGCTGCGCGGGCGCGAGGCAGCGGTGCAGCGTCCACCACTCGCGGCCGTCGATGCGCAGCTGCGGCAGCTTCAGCAGCGCCATGCCCAGGAAGAGCGCGGCAACCGCGATCTGCTCCGCGCTGTACTGCAGGCAGAGCTGCGTGCGCAGGCTGCGCGTGGCGCAGCGCCCCCGCGCTCAGCGCGCGCCCGGGCCCGGCCAGCCTCGCATGGTGACGCCGTGCGGATGTGCAGCCCAGTGGTGCGCCGCGCCGCCTGCTTTCAGCCATCCTGGCTCGGCGACGCGCATGGCACCCTGTGGCAGACAGGAGCATGGGCGGCCGCGGCGCACCCCGCGCAGTTCTGTCCCGGCGCCCGGGCTGTGGTCCGGGCCCTGGGGAGCGCGTGTGCCGCCGCGCGCCCCTGCCGGGGCGCCCAGCACACCCTAACCCTACCCAGCCTAACCCTATCCCTACCCTACACCCCTGGGGCGCGCCTGTCCTCCAGCAGGTTCCAGGCGGTCTGCGGCAGCATGGAGTGGTTGGTCGCCGGGTGGTGCGGCGGCCCGTTCTTCAGGCGGTAGTGCGCGAGCATGTCGTACACCGGCTTGTACGCGTGCTCCACGTTCAGCTCGAAGCTCAGGGCGTACAACAGCGCGCGCTCCGCCACGGCCACCGCCGCGTGCAGCGCATCGCCTCCGCCTGCGCCGGCGCCGCCGCCGCTTGTCGGGGCGCCTCCGAGCGGCTCCGGGGGAACGGGCAGCGCCGGTGTCCCCAGTCCCTGCTGAGGCGCACAGAGATCTGCAGCCTTACGAGGCTCCCGAGCAGGAATGGCCAGACGCTCGCAGGCAGCCACGCTCCCCGCCCCATGCTGAGCGCCAGCGCCTGCCTGACGAGGCCGCTGGCACCGCCAGGCGCATGCGACCAGACCAACCCAGCCTACCACCAGCTCCGCCTGCTGCTGCTGCCAGCGCGGCAGGCGGGATCCGAGCCGTGCGAGCGCGGGGCGGCACCGGCGCCGCGACCGCCTCCAGCTCGGCCGGCTGGTGCGCGAAGCGCACGCGGCACGCCACGCGCACGACCTCCTTCAGCGGCTTGGGCGTCTCCTCCGCCTTGGCGCCCAGCAGCAGGCACGCGGCCGCCACCACCTGCGGGCGCGCGCAGGGTCTTACAGTCTGGAGCTGCACAGCTGGCCTCCTGCTCGAGAACGCAGGCCAGGGCGGCCGCCGCGCCGGGTGCGTCTGGTGACAGGCTGGCCTGCGCAGCAGCGAGCCTGCCTAAAGCTTCAGGCGGACCCGCCGCTGGCCAGGGGCGTGGACGGGGGTGCGCTGCGCGGCGCACCAGCCGGTCGTTGCTCGCCATGGAGCGCAGGGCATAGAAGCGGTGGCAGAAGACGGTGGCGGTCGCAATGCACAGGGGCGACCTGCGAACCGGCGCACACCGTGACAGCAGTGGAGCTGCACTCTATTGTCGACTTGCTTATGAGGCAAACGCATGTGGCGGAGCTGCAAGATGCTTTTGGCTTCAGCCTGCCGCACTGGCCAAGCAAGAGGGCATCTGCAAGCAAGAGGACAGAACTGGGGCAGTGAACCAGGGCCAAAGACAGCGAGTGGGTGTGCACAGCTGCAGCCGCTTGCCGGCCTCCCAGATGAGCGCGCAGTACTGGCGCCTGCACCGCGCCTCATCCGCCAAGGACACGCCGTCCCTCCGGCTCGGGCTGCTGTTGAGCAGCCACTCCTGCGGCCGTAGCAGCGTACAGGTGCTCAGGCTGCAACACGCCAGGCAGGTGCAACACAGCGCACCGGCTGCCGGACCCGGGCAGCGCACCCGTTGGAAGACCGGGAATGCGCCCTTTGTCTGTTGCATGCCGCACAAGCAGCCTGCCGCCGGACGTCCTTTACTTCAAATCTTCATCATTGTCCCCATCAGTGTATTATTTTTACTTACTTTCTTGTGCCCATAAAAAAACATGCGCTTCTAGTTGCAGTCCTTTGCGGGTTTCTGTAGCGACTTGCTATTCATAGAAGTAGGTGGTAAGGACTTGGGCATGGGCAAGCAGCTGTGTTGCATGAACCTTGCATGTGTTCCTGTCGCCCGCCGCCAGTCCTGGTCAATCGTCATGCGGCGAACCTGTCCCTCTTAGCAACAAAGTTGGTTTACCGCCAACACACGCTGTCAACGCAGGGCTCTGAATAATGCACACCCTGCTCCGAGGCAGAGCAAGACAGCCGAACCTCGTGCTCGTCCTTGCAACACTGCGTGCGGCGCTGCCCAGAGAGACTGTGCTGCTCAGCAGCCCAACAAGTGCTGAAAACAAACCAAGGCCTCGCTGCAGCCACCGCGCCAGCTCACCAGCACCAGACGAGCCAAGACCAGGAGCAACAGCGCTTGCGCACGCGGCGACCAAGAGCCCCCCCGCGAAGGCGCGTCGTCGAGCGGCTGCAAGACCTACATGCCCTTGCACAGTGCTGCGCCACGCAACGCATGTGAGGTCAGCACTGGCGGGCGAGCAGGCATGTCCGCGACCGCAGCAAAAGCACGTGCATAGAGTGACGGCGCAGCCCTGAGTCCCGGCAAGACCCTGCGGGCGGGCGAGGAGCGGAGCCTCCCCCAGCAGCAGAAGCAGCGGGGAACATCTCAGCCTGGTGCCATGCGCCTCAGCGACCCCTCCTTGTCACCCCGGCGCACACTGCGGCCCGCACCGCACGGCCGGGACAGCTCCCGAACCTCCCACCCGTTCCGCTCTGGACATGCGCCCTCCCCCGGCCTTGCGCCCTCCCCCGCCCCCAGCAGCCAGGCACCCGGGCGCGGGCGCGGGCGGCGCGCGCGTCGGCGCCGCGCCGCGCGCCTCAGCGCCGCCCGCCGCGCGTCTTGAGCCCCAGCTCCAGCTGCACGTCGGGGCCGACGTTGTACAGCGCGAGCGAGTTCTCGTCGCGCAGCACGCCGACGCCGTCGCGGCTGAGCTTCTGCCGGTTGGCCGCTAGGCCGACCACGCCGGCCAGGCGCGCCTTGAGGCCGCCGATGGTGTCGGTCAGCCCGGCCACCTCCACCTCCAGCAGCTGCCCGTTCAGCTCCGCGTGCTCTGCCAGGTCCGGGCACAGCACGCGGACCTGCGGCGCGCGCGCGGGTTTTACGTTTAGGTCTTTTGAGGTTCAGGAGGGGTTCTACAAGGGGTCAGTCACCCGCCTCGCTGCTCTCAGGACACCCTGCGCTGCTCAAAGGCCTGATGCGCACCGGCCTGGGCAGCGCAAGGCGCGCGGCCAGCACGCCCCCTCGCGCGAGGCAGCGCACGCCTCAGTGAGCGCATTGGGCATCTTTTGACCCTACAGCAACCCTGCACCCTGCAGGGCGCGCCTTGGAGGGCCCCGGGTGCGCATCCAGGTACTCGCCCTCCGGCACGAGCACAAAGTCGGCGCGCGCGCGCACGCGCCGCTCCTCCTCCTCCGCCTCCTCGGCCGCCGGCGCCGGCGGCGGCGCGCCCGGCGGCGGCGGCAGCGCCGCGCCGCCCGCCGCGCCCACCGGCGGCGCGCCGGGCATGCCCATCGGCATCGGCGGCGGCGGCAGGAAGGGCGGCCGCATGCCCGGCGGCGGCATGCCTGCGCGCGCGGCGCCGCGTCGACCCCGCCCGGCGCAGGCGCGGGTGCCACCGCCGGCAGCTGGCACAGCGAACACGCGCGGCAGGCGTTGATGAGATGCGCAGGGATGCGACCAGATCACATCTTCCGCGCGCACACTGCCATGCCAGTCACACACAGCGGCGCCGGCAGGGGCAGCGCACCGGGCGGCATGCCCAACGGCGGCATGCCCAGCGGCGGCCGCATCGGCGGCGGCGGCAGCGCGCCTTGCGGCGCGCCCGGCCGCGGCGGCGGCGGCGGCAGGCCCTGCGCAGCCGCGCCGATGGGCGCCGGCGGCAGCGTTGACCTCTCCGGCGCCTTGCGCTTCAGGTCCGCGGCGCGCTGCTCGGCGATCGCGCGGATCTGCGCGCCGCCGTGCCGTGCCGAGCCGCTCAGCGCCGCTCGGCGCCGGTGCTAACGCGCTGGAGGCTGCGTCCCTCACCGCGCCTGGGCCATGTCGCCCGAGAGCATGGAGTGTCTCTAGCGACCAAGGTCCTGCTGGTGACGCAGATCGCTATCCGCCGCGTGAGATGCAGGGTCGCAGCGAGCACGCCGCCGCCGCGAGGCTGCTGCCCACGCCGCCGGCAGCGCGCCGCGCCCAGCTGGGGCCGCAACAATAATTTCCACAGATCCTCAAACGCTGCACAGGGGCGCCAGCACGGGAGCGCCGGAGCTGGCAGCCGCACAGCGCGGCGCCTGCGCGGCGCGGCGCGGCGGCGGGCGGGGCGCGCGCCTGGTGCGCCAGCTCCGAGCCAGCCTTGGTGGCGCCGTCCCAGGCGAGGGGCCGGTCGCCGCCGCTGGCCTTGGCGTCCTTGATCGACGCCTCCACGCGCTGCGACAGCTCCTCCTGCGTCGACCCTGCCGCAAACCCCAGCCCGGCCCCGCTCACACCCCGGCTCGCCCCGACGGCGCCGCGCACACGGGAGCCTGGGCCTTGGGACAGTCTCCCGCCGCGGCGGCGCCATCTGCCTGAAGCTCTACACCAGCCCCCGCATCCCAGCCAAGCACGCATCCCACGCACCCGCCAAGGCACACAGCAGGATGCCGTGATTGCAGCCGTCGGCAGCCCGTCCCCACCACTCGCCCCCGCCGCCCGGGCCGGCGGCCGCACCAAACACGTCCGGCCGGTGCCGCGCGAGGCTGACCAGGTTGGCGCCGATCTCGTCGTCGCCCGCGCGCGTGCTGCCGCGCAGCTTGGCCAGCATGGCCTCGCGCTGTTCCTTCCACTTGGGGTCGATGAGGCTGACGCGCATGTGCTCCGCCATCTGCGCCAGCGGCACCAGCTCGCCGGTGAGCGGCGACACCACCATGCCCGCCGCCTCCGCCGGCCGGCCCCTGCGCGCGCCGCGCGCCGCGTCAAGCGGGCCATGCACCCGGCCGTCGCGCCATGCACGCAGAGCCCTGCGGCGCACCTTTCTCTGTCATGCCAGCGTCAGTGCAGCCTGTCATGCAAGAGCGGGTTCGGTGCGGTATATTATACATCCTGTAGCCCTGCGCATCGCCGTCGCGGGCTGCCGTGGCCGTGAGGCGGGGGCCTCCCAGCCACGCCGCGCCCGCCTGTGCTTCGAGGCTGTTGCTGGATCACAGCAGGCTCTGTGAGCCGGTACAAGGTTGCGGTCGCCGCGGCAGCTCCCGCACGCGCAACACCATTGGGACGGCGGCGCCGGCAGCGCGGCGCACTGCAGCCCAATGAAGGCGGCGGGCCGGCGCGCACCGGTCCTGGCGCTGGTAGTTGCGCACGATGCGCATCTGCTCCGGCTCGTCGCCTTCGTCCATGACCATGACGTCGTCGCCAGCCGGCGGCGGGCCCGGCGCGGGCGGCGGCGCGGCCGGCGGCGGCGCGGCGGCGGCGGCCGGCGGCGCGGCGGCGGCCGGCGCGGCTGCGGGCGCGTTGGCGGCGGCCACCATGGCGCGCTCCTCCGCGTCCATCTCCACCTGCGCGCGCACGGCGGTCCAGTGAAGCAGAAAGCTGCGGGCAGCCTGGCCAGAGGGCACCGGCAGCTGGTCAGCGGGTTGCACAACAGGGCGTCGCGTTTTCCGCAGACCAGGCTGCAGGCAGCGCCGCGGGTCTCTCACGCATTGCGGCGGCGGCAGCCCAAACGTGCGCTTGGGCAGGCGGAGGGGAGCACGCGTGCCAGGAGCGCGCAGCAGCACAGCGCGCTGCCTCAAGTTGCGCTGACTACCGGAAGCGCCAACCAATCAATGAATATTGTTGTATGTGATCCAGCGGCTTGGCGGGCGATGCGTCGCATGCACGCCCGCGCCTGGCCGGCGCCGGGCTCGGCGGCGCCGTCCGCGGCGGGCGGCTCCTCGTCCAGCGCGGCCGCGTTGTTCAGCGCGACCACGTCGCGCTGGCTCATCGGCGGCGGCAGCTCTGCGTCCTCGTCCGCGTAGAAGTCGATCGTCTCCACGACCACAAACTCGTGCCTGCCGCCCGTGCGTAGGGTTAGGGATAGGGCCTATACTATCCCCTAAGCGCCCCGCGCTGCGCCCGCGCGCAGCGCCGGGCGGCGCCCAGGCCGGGCCTCAGGAGCGAGCCCCGGACTTGAGAAGGGCATAAAGGATGGGGCAAACGCATGCACCCGCCGGCCCCTTACGCACGCAACGCCCGGGCGCAAGCTGGGCGCTCCTGGGCCGTGCGCGCTCAAGGAGGGCGGGGAGGATGCGGCGGCCGCTGCTGATCTGGAGGCTGCGAGCCAAACGCAGGACCAGGGTGCAAGCGCACATATTCTGCCCCATACTTTGACCCTTACACGTTTGGTATCTGTCCTGTACTTTGTCAGCAGAATGCCGCTTCGCTGTCACGCGCGCGCCCGAGCCGAGGCCGGGGGCCGCCGCACGGCCCCCGGGCGCACCAGTCGATGGACTGCATCGCATTGCGCTCCGCCTCGGCCTGGTCGGCGGCCGCCTTGGCCTGCGCCTCCTGCGCCTTCTCAAACTCCAGCCGCCGCAGGCAACGCTCC
>JAABUX010009342.1_pt1 | contig 11114 bp, 18 predicted proteins | sample 5561851 | NCBI WGS metagenome assembly JAABUX01 (sample SAMN10711883, study PRJNA513361) | rock metagenome | isolation source: Antarctica rocks | place: Antarctica: Victoria Land, Richard Nunatak red sandstone | collected 2016-01-03 | reverse complement strand
CCGCCTGATGGCAGTGAGTGAGGCCGGCTGCTCTCATTAACGAATCCAGCTCAGCGCAAGGTGAATGCACCCGACAGTATCCAGCTAGCCAGCAACCTTGACCTTGACCTTCGTACCGTTCGTGATGTGCTGAATGCAACCCGATGCTGCTTTGCAGGAGGCGGGAACTCTGGCGAGGCGATAGAGACGGGCGCCGATGCCCCGCCGGAGGAAGATTTCCCCACGGAGGACCTTGTGCTCGAGGGGGGCGCCGTGGATGAGGAGGGCGACGGCGCGCGCGGCGAGGAGGTGCGTCAAAACATTCCAACGCACCTCATGCATGCACGGAGCGGTTTAGCTACTACTGCCGCTGTTGCTGATGACTCTGTCATACTCACATGCCCCATTCGTTCACGTCACCAATACTCATGCACTTATAATATATTGGCACGAAGCGGTCAATCACAAGCACGAGTGCAATCGCATGTCCCCGTATTTGGTCCCAAGCTTGTAGAATGCGACGTTGCCTTGTTGTAGCACTGCACTGTAGGTCTGTGAGCAGCGTGTGCAAGCGCTAAAGTCATGCTTTCCCACGACGTGCAGGGCCACGACCTTGGCATCCTGAGCACGGAGGCCGCTCCGCACAGCAACGAGGTCCCGCAGCAGCAGCAGGACGCTGGCTCCCATGTGGGGCTGGCACAGAGCCCAAATGACGCTGCAGGTTGCCCCTTCGGTCTGGCTGGATCCTCAATCTGTATGCCTGACAATGCTGCAGCAGAACAAGAGAGTCCACAGATTGCGCTGCCTCAAGAATCACAACCTCGTCGCATCATGATACTTTTGCGTGTACAGGCTCCGTCGAGGGAGGCGGTCTGCTGCGGCTGGCGGGCTCGACGCCGCCAGGCTTCGAGACGCTCTCCGCCGCCTCAGACCCTGTCCTCGTGCCCTCCGCGCCCTCCGCACCGCCGGCGCTGATGCCCGGCGGCATCGGCGGCGCGGCCTCGTCGGCGTTCAACAACGACCCCACCGTCGACCGCGCCATGTTCGACCGCCTCCGCGCCGGCCGCTCCCTTGAGGAGGTGTGCGACCCTGACCCTAATCCGACTCGTACCGGGTATGCATGCTTTGATTTCACCCAACTCTACCGCCCTTCCTGAGGACGCAATGGCAGTGGTGCCACACGCCGCTCAAGTCTCCGCTGTCCTGAGTCCTGTGTAGTCACGACCTTCCCAAGTACTGCGATTCAGCAGAAACTGGTTTTCACGCTGCAATCCTGGCATGTGGTCAGCTTCTCGTGTGTCAGCCTTGATGATACCATATGCTGACCATCTGCCCTGCAAATTCGTCTATGCATGGTCTAAGTGCGATGCTGCACATGCTTAGCAGGGAGAGCTGACCTCGTTCGGCGGCCTGAGCTCCATTGGCGCGGGCATGGCCGGCGGCATGGGCAACATCGGGGCCTTGGGCGGCCTGTCAAGTGGCATGGCAGGTGGCATGGCCGGCGGCATGGGCGGCGGCATGGGCGGCGGCAGCGTCGGCAGCGCCCCTGGCGCGCTATCACTGGCGCAGCTCCAGGGGCTCGCGGCGGGCGGCGGCGGCGTTGCCTCGAAAGGTGTGCTTCTCTCCGCAAGTGACAGCCCCGCCCGCCACCCACTTGTCGTCTGTTATCCTGCCTCTACGTCCCCCAGCAGCTCGGAGGCGGCAACCAGTTGTTGCGAAACATGAATGAACCGGACGCCTTTCGTCTCATTGTCTCAGGTCGATCGCCACTTGACTAGGTGACGCTGTGAGACACGCACATTGTGGAAAACTGTTGCAAGCATGGCCATGTTGAACGCCAGGATCATACTGCCATGCAGGCTTGTTCGGCGGCACAGGCGGCGTCATCGGCAGCGGTGGCGGGCTGCGTGGCGTGAGCCCAGTATCAAGCAACGCTGGCGCAATCGGGCGCTTCGCCCCCTCCCCGCCGTCCGCGGGCGGCCTGTTCAGCGCGGCGCAGCAGCACGCGGCGGCGCAGACTCAGCAGCAGCAGATCCTGCTCCAACAGCAACAGCAGCTGCTGGCGCAGCAGCACCAGAACGCCATGAAGGCCGGCATGCAGCAGGGGCTCGCGATGGGGAGCGGCGGGGGGCAGCTTGGGGGCGGCGGCCTGAACCCTGGCGGCATGAACCCTGGAAACGGCGGGTTCGGTAGCATGCTCGGGCGCCCGCCCGCCGTGCCGACGCCAGGAGCCCTGCAGCGCCCCGGTAGCTCTCTGGCCGGCTCCGGGCCCGGCATGCAGCAGGTGCCGTGCCTTCCTGTTGCTTGATTCCCTGTCAACCCTTCTGTTCGTCAAGTGCCCCCTCACCCGTCCACAGAGCGGCCACTGTGCAGGACATGCTCTGACGCTCGCAAGCCAGCCCATTTGGTCCCTATCGTGACGAGACATCTGCAGTCAAAGGCACTCAGTAACATGCACTTGCAAAAGGGCCTTGCCCTGGGGCATCCTTGCTCTCCAGGCATTTGAGTCGATTGACAACGCTCTGCTGGTTCTTGTTACCACCTCTAGTAGCTACAGCCCTGAGCTTAAACTGACCGCACGCCTAACCCTTACCCTAACCCTACCCTGACCAAGTCTGCAGGTGGGCAGTCTCAGCGCGGCCGGCATGGCGATGCGCATGAACACGGGCAGCCTGGACCTCGAGCGCTCCCGCCAGCAGCAGGCTCAGCAGCAGGGCGGCGGCCTGGGCTCCCACAGCGTCACCCCGCGGGGGATCAGCCCGGGCGCGGGCGCTCAGGGCGGGGGCCTGTCCGGGTACGGCCCCCAGTCACCCGTTTACGGCAATCAGGGCTTCGGCGGGGGCAGCATGGTGTCCACCCAGCAGGGCCTGGGGCAGCAGCAGGGCTTCGCGCAGCAAGGCGGCCTGCAGGGAGGAGGAGGCTACGGTGCCGGCGCGTCTCTGGCACAACGCGGCGGGTACGGCAGCGGCCTGCAGCAGCAGCAGCAGGGCAACATGGGCCTGCAGCAGGGGCTGGGGCAGCAGGGTCTAGGCCAGCTCAGCACCATGCAGGGCGTCGGCGGGAGCCTCGGAGGGGCCATGAAGGGCCGTCAGCAGGTCGGTTACGGTGGCCAGGGTTTCATCCCGGGTTTCGGCCAGGGTACCCTGGGCGGTGGCGGCGGCAGCGGCATGATGTCCGCGGGAGGCAGCCAGCTGGGGCTGCAGCAGGGCCTAGGGCAGCAGCAGCAGGGCCTGGGGTCCGGTGTTGGGCTGGGCGGCGGGCTCAGCGGAGGAGCTGGCGGGTTCGAGGCCCTGCAGCAGTCGCTGGGCGGTGGTGTCGGCGGGTCCGGGTACAGGGCTCAGCAGCAGGGTCTCGGCGGTCAGATGGGCTCTGGCCAGCTCAGCACCCAGCAGCTGTTCAGCCTGCAGCAGCAACAACAACAGCAACAGCAACAGCAGCAGCTCTATGACGCGAATCAGGGCCAGGGTCTTGGCCTTGGTCAGGGCATTGCGCAGGGCATGGGCGGCCTCGGCCACAGCCAGTCGCTGGGCGGAGGCCACAGCCAGGGCACCAGCCCGAGCTACGGCACCGCGGCCGGCATGGGCGCGTTCAGCGGACGCATCTCTCCCGCGCAGGTGGGAACCAAAGCTGGCAGCGTGTTACATTCTCACTACATGCAAGCACGAGTCGGGAGCAGTATCAGATCAAATGTAGGATTGCTTCGCAATAGGGCTGCACGATCATTGAAAGGGCATTAATAACTTGCTCAGCTCTGGACTGTGGTCGTGACGCTCTGGTGTGCAAGTCGGGCATATTGCTCATCCCGGCGCGCGATGCGATGCAGACGGGCAGCAACAGCATGGGCAGCAACAACGGGTGGAGCCTGGCCGGCGCGGCAGCGCCGCAGACGCTGGGGGCGCCGCCCGGGGCGCAGCTGCCGCGCCCGCCGTCCGCCGCGGAGCGAGAGATGGAGGATCGCATGGCCAACATCAACTCCGCCTGGGGCTCCCGCATCTGAGGGGAGGTGCCACCTTTTTGCCAGACAAGCCTATAATATCTGAAAAATAATTCAACCTTAAAGCCAGTAGATTGGGAAGAAAAGCCATTGTCCTCGTTGTCCTCGTTCGAGGCCTGAGCAATGCTGTGATCTGTCACACACATTGATTCAGTATCGTAAGGCCAACATCAACTCTGCTTGGGAGGTGCCACACCTGATGATCCTCGTCACCTGCCGATGATTGCTGGGGAATGTTTGCCATGTTCTGTGGCACATTCCGTGGCAGCACAACCACCCAGTTGCTTTGTGAGCTTCTTCCCATGAGCTCATCGCTTTCACCCGGCACGGCGCATGCGCTGACGGCGTATGCATGCAGCGTTTTGCTGTCCATCGGCAGCTTTGTTGTATCGCTGTTCCCCCTGCCGACCGTGTGTGTTGTCACTGATGCTTTCGTGCCAGACTGGGCAGTGTGTCTTGACGCCTGTGTCACGATCGGCCGCAGGTTGCCTGGCTGCCTTCTGGCAGACGTGGGGAGCAACAGTTCAGCGAACATCACGGAACACTTTGCGCACCATACACGGAGGGCAAGGCAAGGGTGGCTACGACGAAGAAGACGGATCAGCAGTATCACGAGGAGGCGGCAGGAGCGCTGCGTGCGCAGCAGCCAGCGGGCAAGGATCACGGGAAATATGACGGTGGCGGCAGCAACATGCGGATACTTGTGTCGGCGATAACAATATTGATGGCAGATGACACGGGGTGATCGAGGCCTTCGTAGGGGTTTGCTTTGCAGTTGCACGCATGACGGGCTACCGGCTGTGCTGTGTGGGGGCTCCTCACCTCACCCATCGCGTCGAGTCGAGAGGACAGACCCTTTCCGCTTTTCTTGCTCTTTACTTTTGCAGCGGTAGCGAACAGCGAGTGGTGCGTAGTCAGCAACTATGTTTGCATTTGTTTCCATCAGTTGCCAGTCAGCAAGCGTCGCTTCGTCAGGCCTTGCGCCTGCCACGGTGTCAGCGTTCTGCTTCCCTCGAGGTTTGCCGGGCTGAAGGCACCCCGCTTGACGCCCACAGGACAATGAGGTAGCGTTCACAGCTCGTGGGACGGCACTGGCCGGTCAAGCAGGACCATAGGGCAGTCAGTTCGTCATGCTCTTGCTCTCCCGCGCAAGCATCAGCAGCAGCAGCAGCAGCTATAGTTCTTGAGTCCTCTTCAGGTCAGGTAGGGCCCTGTGTTGTGTCATGACCCTGAACTTCCTCACTGTCTGTAATATCTTTCTTCCTCCCCAGACTTCTCACAGGCGATCTTCATGACGCATCCATCTGAGCACGGCCGAGCATGGCGCTGCCGCTGCCACGCGCTGCTCGGCTCGATGCATAGTCACGCCTGCTGGAACCAAAAGCTCATGGCTCAGATTTGCTCACGAACAGCGCGAGCATCCACAGCGAGCCCCATTTGTCGTCTGTTGGAAGGTGACAAGGAGACCGCTGCATGCACACGGCGACAGCTAGATTAAAAGATGCAAAGCACGCCTGTTGACGAGGGTGCCGATGCGACTCCCGAACTGGATGGCGCGCTTTACCCGGCCAGCTGCACGTGGCAGCCCCAGGCGCCGCAGGGCTGCCCGCAGCACGCGCTTGTCGCCCTCACCTACACAGGAAGCACAGCTTGGCTCAGGGTCTTGTGCATTGAGAGCAACTCAGTGCATCAGCCTGTGTACAAACAGTTGTGCAGATGCCGCCCTTTCGTAGGGCGTAAGTGTGGCCTCCTGCAAACTGCCTTACAATCTGGCAGGTCGGCACGCAATGTGGGAACTTGCAGAGCACACCTGGCGGCAGACTGAGATCAGCGATCAGCTCCAGCGGCGTGCGCAGCATGGCCGCCACGAAGCTCTCGTCCAGGAACGGGTGCCTCGCCTCCCGCCCCCGGTCTGCCACGAGCCTGCCGCACGGAGTCGCAGTGAGGCGCAGCCGATGCCATGTTGATGCACGGTCACAGAGCACCCGAAGTTTTCAGACTCAGTGCCGCAACCCGGTGCCGCGATACCTAGCAAGCCTCCCGTTCAACCGTCATCATATGCACAGACCGGGACTGATGGTTAGCTTCATCGATCATCGTGCTCAGAGCTCAGCACACAGATCGCAAGATCGCGGGCTGCTGTGAACACCACAGATGGTGGCTTCGCTACAGATGGTGGCTCTGTGTTCGACACCTCTGATGAGCCACTGCCAAGCAAGCGTGCACCGCTATGACCCACAGCACAATCGGGGTGGTGGTTGGTGAGGGACAACATGCCTGTCATCGCGACCCAGGTTGCGCAGCCAGAGACGCTCCAGCTCAAGGTTCAGCTCAGCGTTCAAGCCGGCCCAGCCCTGCGGCGGCATGGGCGGATTTGCTTGCACCGTCGTAGACGGTGCACGTAAGCAGAGCAGCGGGACTGCACTCGAAGTGGTGTGTGTGTGGCGGGGGCCTACTGCTGAGCCGTGAGTTTGCCCCCCACAAATGGATCAAGTTGATGCGCTGTGCTGTTGTACGAAACAGCACAACGTTCCCCTGCACTGCGCTGCACTAAATCTTTCAGGCATCAAACAGTGCATGTCACGTCGCCTCGTCATCAGCTGGTCTGCGACTCAACACCCGCCGACGAAGCGCGCCTCGGCCTTGAAGCGCGTCCGGTGGCGGCCGTAGCCGGCGCACAGCTCGTCGGCGCCGTGACCCAGCAGCACCACCCGTGCCTGTGGTGGAGACATAATGCTGGGGTGGAAGTCTGCCATGAAAACAAAGCCACATGATCGCACTCGGGACCGTGCCATTTGTTTCACCGCGCAATTAGATGGCGGCCAGCAGCGTACCATGCACTTCTCATGACAATCTGCAAGTCCCCATATCCGCCAGGCGCAGCGCCATCAGGCCGCATGTACCAGTGCTGGGTACAGGGTTACGCGATATCAAGCTGATATGCTGCCAAAGCGTACCTTCGAGCGGTAGGTCATTGCGTCGCCGGTGCAGGACGAACCGTCGGGGCGGCACCGCAGCACTCCCTCACCGCTGGCCGCGAGCCACAGCGCCGCGCCGATGTTGAGCGCCATGACCTACGGCAAAGCACCTCCCACCCTGCTGTGCTGCGGCCCGAGGATGCTGGAAAGGAAAGGTGGTGAAAGACACACGGCCGGCACACTGCCATCCTTTCCTGTGCTCCCGTCTTGCTGTGCATGACTGCCGGTAGGCGGAGCCTCACCGTGTCGGCTGGCGTCAGCAGCCGCAGCAGGCGCTGCCGGTGCGTGTCGACGTCCGCGAGGCTCGAGTCCACCTCGATGAGCCGCCAGTCTCTGCGCATGGCATCCGATCAGATGTGCAGACAGTGCTCATGTGGCAACCATCTCTGAACAAAGGTAGGCAGCACGGGTGGTGCAACAAAAACTTCAAGTGCTACCAGGGGACGAGGATATACCACAATGAATCGATGACGATTTCACAGCACCGATCACGGATCGAGCAAACGCATATCGCCCAGCCAGCGCTCTGCGTAGTAGATTGCAGTTATCAATGGCCAGCAGGACCTGTCAGGAGCGTATGCCTGGAGCTCTGCCAGAGCGTCCCGGGCAGCCAGCCTGTCTGGCGACGCGCCGCTGTCGAAGCAGACGTTGGCCAGGTCGATCGGCACCTGCAGCCGTGCAGCGCACGACGCTGATGCCGGGATCATCGACGCTTCAAGTGAGCTCCCCAAAAGTTTGCCAGACGTGCTGCATGCCTCGCCCAACACGTGGTCAACGCATCAATGTGTGTCAGATGGCCAAGGATGCACATTTGCGGGTGATGCCCACAGATCTGCAGCTGAGCTCAAGATGAAGCAAGAGGGTGTCATGATCAACACGAGCCACCAGTGGGTCCAGCCTGCTGGGGTGGCGGGCGGCAGAGCGAAAGAGCACCTCTGGAGGCAGCGCCCTGTTTGCGAGGGCTGCCAGTAGCGTCGAGTCCACGCCGCCACTGAATAGGACCAGTACTGGGCCGGGCCGCAGCGTGCCGCCGACTGCATGCATGAGGGGAGCCTCACAGACTGTGAAAAATCGCGACTCAGCAATCACAGCAGCACGGAGCTACATGCTCAGCAGGTTTTGGGAATGATGTTGCTTGTACGGCTCTGGCTTGAGGCAATATGCTGAACACCGAAATGCAGCGCCGTGCCGATGTTTTGTACCTTTGAACTCGTCCGAATGCTGTGCACGTGTTGAGCCATATGCTGGACCCGCTTCGTGCTCGTCGATGCACTGGCAGCGGACCCTGACTGCCTCTCCCAGCACATCGAGCACCGCCGTCACGGCTGCGTCGAAGCCGTCTGGCAGCTGGCCGGAAGCTGTGCTGGGGCCTGTGTCGGGGACGGGACACGTGGCAGTTGCAAGCGGCAGCGGCGGCGTGCGGCCGGCGCGCAGGGCTGAGATCACATGATCCCGCCACGGATGCTCCACGACGACACCGACGCTCCGAGACCTCATGTCAGTGCACTCAGCTGGGGACGCCGGCTGGTGCTGGGTGGCGTTGCGCTGGGCTCCCTGTTCGACAGCTGCCGTCGCCATCTGATGCTCCAGCGAAGTGCTCTGCTGCGCTGCGCAGCCGGCTTCGGCTGCTGGGGCTTCGGTTGCGGCGCTGAATGCGAGGCTGTACATACCGGGCTGGAGTTCCTGCAGGCAGCGCACCGCGCATCAGCTCTCCTTCCGGTCGCCAAGCTTGCTGCTGGCCGCCTGCCATACGCTTGCGACAAAATCTATGATCAGGGATGCTGACAATAATGCCATTCTGCCATCATGACGATCCGGCTGCCGAGGAGGAGTGACTACGCCCAGGGTACGCTCACGGTTTTTTGATCCGTTCTGCATCGTGGTGAGTCAGCTTGTGATGTTTCAGCTGGTGGACCAGGTAGCCCCCACCTGCCAGTAGCCCGGCCGGGCGTCGGCGTGCGACGCGGACGCCAGCAAGAGGCGCCCATCCGCGCCGTCCGGCCAGTGCGCCAGCAGGCTGCGTCGCCCCAGGGCGTCGCGGCCGAACCACAGGGTCTGCGCAGCAGGGGTCACAAGCGATGACGGATTGAAATGCACCCTTCGCAAGAAGCCAGGATTTGCTGTAGGTGCCTCAACTGGAAGCAGTGCTGCGAGCACTGCACCGCAACTGCAGCTCAGCGCATGGCTATCATGTGTGCAATCAAGAGCAGGATGATGTGCGGTCCGCATGCGCAGGCAAACGAGCAGCCACACAACCTGTGCAGGCGTAGGAGCAACGTGACAAGGGTGGCTTGTGGGTGCTCGACAACCGCGAGCTTAGCTGCTTCGATCAGCATATCGCTGAGTGTGACTGGCATCGATCCTGGCGACCGTCAGAGCGAGGTCGTGAGCAAGAGGGCAGGTTTGATCGTCATACCTCTGTTTTGGCAGCCCAGAAGACCAGCGACCATGGCCCCCGCAGCCGGCTGAGCAAGCCGGGCACTCGAGTCGAACCGTCGTCAAGAGGGACGTCTGTGATACCGCCCTGGGGCTGCGCTGGCTCGCAGCTGGCACGCTGCAGTGCCGCGAACAGGGCTGCGGCGTCGCTGGCGCCGGCAGGCACGTGCAGCCCTCCGAATACCTCCCCTGCAGGCGCAGCATCCACACACATGAGCCTGGCAGATGAGGAGCGCACGAGCTCAGGACATCATGCGTTCGCAGGCGGCTGCACAGCAACCTGCAGGCTCAGCCGCTTGACAGCGTCACCGTTGTCACAGACAGTACAACACAGAAACATCCCTGGTGAGATCACAGTGAACAGACGACAGAGAAAAGGGCAGGATGATGGGCAGGAGAGGCACCGTTGAACAGGAGCAAGTCGCCATCGGCAGACCGCAGTGGCGTGTCTGTCGGCGCGGCTCCGCGCAGCTGCAGGAGCGAGGACGCGAAGTGAAGCCGGCCGCCAGTTTGCAGCAATACCTGCTGACGCAGCCCGTGGTTTCGCGCGCTGATCGACCCGGCACGGAAAGTCTGTCACTGGCATGGCAATCACATCTGCCAGGATCAGCCGGTCGCGAAATCGTAGCTGGTGTAGGACCTGTTTTTCCAATGCACGCTCACATCGGAAGCACCATGAAATGAGCACGATGATCTCCATGCATGGGGCATGGGTGGGCGGGGGTGGGGCTGCCGGGAGGAACTGACTGCCTGTTCGCTGCCGATGCGATCCGGACCGCGGGCTATGAGCAGGTCCTCGAAGTCGGCCGGGCTGGGTCGATCGGCGTCGGAACACCGGGCCTGACGGTCACATCACTGGCTCAATCGCTTTGACAGTTCAATCGCATTAGCGCAGAACCATGTCCGAGTCAGCCGCGATCGCACCTCGCCGGGATGAGAGGCCCCGTCTTTAAGCAAGCAAACGCCTGTGCAGATGAGCAAAATGCCGCACATGCAATTTGCAAGAACACCGTCAACTCCTGATTCTGCGTGCTTGACCAGCGATCATCTGCCGATCATCTGCGCGAGCACGTTTGAAGCGCGATGAACAGGTTGCACACAGAGGGAACGCTCGCCTCTCCGCAGCCCATTGCATGACCACGACGCTTTGGAGTCTTGCATACCGGACTCTGATCGTCGGCAGACGCATGAACAAGCTTCCGTGTCGCATGCTCGACACCCCCGTGTGTAGCTGGTCGGGCAGTGCTCGCCAGCCGCCGTGCCGCATGCATCAGCCTTCTCCCCAGCCGCAGCGCGGCATGTGGCTGCATGCGCGCTCTGCGACGGAAGCAGCGCGCATGAGCACGGCTTTGCCAGCGGCATCGGCCACTGCGGCAACGCAGCACCTCAGCGCTGGTGCCGAAGACGCTCAACGCCCTGCCAGCACCGCCATGGCAAACGATGCGGACGCAGGTGACCGGGGCATTGCACCGGCGACCGCCATGATTCGTGCGACTGGGCCCTGCTCCGAAGGCTTTACTCCATGTCCGCATATCGCACAAGAGAGGAAAACTCAGTCAGTCTTTTGCCCCCTCCGCTTGTCAGCCCATAAGTCAGAGCGTGCCGTTCTGCTGCTGCAGGCGAGACCGCTGAGCAGCCGCAGCCCTTCCGGGCGAAGTTCGGCAAGCGCAAGGTGGCGCTGCATCTGGCGTATGCTGGCACGGCGTATCGGGGTGCGTGTGTGGCAT
>JAABUX010009341.1_pt1 | contig 11114 bp, 9 predicted proteins | sample 5561851 | NCBI WGS metagenome assembly JAABUX01 (sample SAMN10711883, study PRJNA513361) | rock metagenome | isolation source: Antarctica rocks | place: Antarctica: Victoria Land, Richard Nunatak red sandstone | collected 2016-01-03 | reverse complement strand
CAGCCTCATCTCTACACCAGAAACAGAGCGCGGGCGCGCCGCGCAGGCGGAGGAGGGCATCACGTTCGTGACCGGCGCGCACGTGGGCGCCAACGTGGACCTCGCAGCCGTGCGCGCCGCGGCGGACGCCGTCGTGCTCGCGGCCGGCAGCACGCGGCCGCGCGACCTGCCCATCCCCGGGCGCGACGCGGCCGGCGTGCATTTCGCCATGGACTTTTTGACCGCCAACACCAAGAGCCTGCTGGACTCGGGCCTGGCCGACGGCGCCTACATCTCCGCCAAGGCGCGCCGCGCCGTGGCCGCAAGCGCCCCCCCTATGCGGCCGGCTGCTGCATGGACGCTGCACGGTCGAGGGCGTGCCATCATCTGCGCACTCTCTAGGGACCCGCACTTTCAGCAAACCTTCGTATGCCAAGGCGTGCCTCAGTGCAAGGAGGGGCTGGCCTGGCGGGGGCTCGACTCATCACACTGCTATGCACTGGCCACACCTGTTCTGGCGGCGCGGCGCGCAGCAGCGGGCCCTGGGCTTGACCAACGCGAAACCCTGACCGCCGCCGGCGCGCGCGGGCCGCGCAGGACAAGGCGGTGATCGTGATCGGCGGCGGCGACACCGGCACCGACTGCATAGGCACGAGCGTGCGCCACGGCGCGCGCCGCGTCATCAACCTGGAGCTCATGGAGCGGCCGCCGGACGCGCGCGCGCCCGGCAACCCCTGGCCCACCTGGCCGCGCGTGTTCCGCGTCGACTACGGCCACGCGGAGGCGGCCGCCAAGTTTGGCGCCGACCCGCGGCGCTACTGCGTGCTCAGCAAGCGCTTCATCCAGAACCAGGGCCGCGTGGTGGGCCTCGAGGTTGTGCAGGCGCGCCCTTGCCGCCGGCCGCTCGCCTGCGCGCGCGCTGGGGGGTGCGGAGGGTCTGTCAATTTCGAAGGCTTGTCTGAGCAGCTCAGGCTCACCTGTCTGAGGCGCGCCGCGCGCTGCGCTGCCTGGCTTGCCGCATGCCAGCTTGCCCAACCCGTGTCGCCCGGCTCGCCGCGCGGCCGCACCGCCGCGGCGACACACGCGCGGCCCCCGACTGCGATCCGAAGCCCCGCCAGCACGCCCGCAGCCCTGAGCGCGAGCGGCGCCGCGGCGCCGCAGGTGCGCTGGGAGCGGCCGGCGGGCGGCGGGCGGCCGGCGATGGTGGAGGTGCCGGGCAGCGAGGAGGTGCTGGAGGCCGACCTGGTGCTGCTGGCCATGGGCTTCCTGGGCCCGGAGGCCACGCTGGCGGCCGCGGCCGGCCTGGAGCTGGACCCGCGCTCCAACTTCAAGGCGCGCGCGGCCCCGCCCTGGGCGCCCCGGCCCTTCGAGCGCGATGGCATCGCCCGCGCCCGCTCCTGTTCCCGCCTGCGCGGCAAGTCGCGAACGGACCTGCCGAGCCAGCAAAGCATGCCCGCGTGCGCGCACATGACGGGAGCTCTGCGCCAGTGGGGTGCGCAGGCTCCCTTTGAGCCAGGCTTCGCTACGGACATAGGGTTAAGGCGGCGGCTGACGCGTCGCGCGCGCGCCGCAGGCCGAGTTCGGCGAGTACGCAACGAGCGTGCCGGGCGTGTTTGCGGCCGGCGACTGCCGCCGCGGGCAGAGCCTGGTGGTGTGGGCGATCGCGGAGGGCCGCGGCGCGGCCGCGCAGGTCGACGCGTTCCTGGCCGGCCGCCCGGCGGCGCCCAGGGGCAGCGGCGCCGCCGTGCGCGGCGGCTTTGTCGCCGCCGAGGACCACGTGCTGGAGCCCGCGCGCGAGCTGGCCGCCGCGGCGTGAGCTGCGCGCGCGCGCGGCCGCGCGGCGACGTGGTCGCGCGGCTGGTTGGGGGCAGAGTTTGGAGGTGTGGCCGTGGGGCTTCAGGGTGGGGCACTGGGGGCGGGCTGTAAGCTCAGGGTAGGACTAGGGCTAGCCTGTTTGCCTGATTAGTCTGGTGCAGGGGATCGATTGCCAGGTCCACGGGGGCAGCCCTGCTGCCAGAGTGGGTGGCCGTGGCGCAGGTGACGCAGTCTTCCTGGCTTGTTGGGTGTTGCGAAATGGACAGCCGGCGCTCGAGCTGTGGCCCCCTTGTCCAGGCGGGGGGTGATGGGCCGCTGTGCTGAGGCAGCGTAGCAGAGTTTGTGCGATAAGGGCTTGGTTCCTCCTTGCCCCGGCTGCGCCACCAAAGGTTTTTGGGCAAAGTGGGGTGACAACTTTGCTTAGCGCGCCTGCAAACGTGCATGGCAGCCTGGCGCCGCGCTCGGGCGGCGCTGACTGGCACTCACCGCCATGTCCGGGCAGGCGGAGCTGGTGGGGCTGCGTGTGCAGATGTTGCTGCAGGCGCCGCTTCAAACAGGCTCACCAAGGCGGTGCTGGCCACTCAGCAGTGGCGCGCAAGCGCTAGAAGTCAGCCCAGCATTTAGGGAGTATTTTTACGTAGTCAGTGCCGTGGAAGTCTGACCAGCGAACTCGCTGCACGCCCGGTCTAGGGCTGGCAGGTGACTACGCCCGAGGTTGAGCGCCATGTGGTGGGCGCAGAGGGGTTGCATCAGGCCAAGAGACGTTTTGACCTTATTGGCCTATGACGCTGACTTCCCGTTATGTCTAGGTGCTCCCTGCGGCCGTTGCAGGGCCTCGCCCTGCCTTTTGTCCTTGCTTGCAGGGCGACTTGTTCCCGGTCAGGTGACCTTGCGACGCAGGCGCCCGGCGCAGGCAGTTTTGCCAGGCGCGGTTGTCGGCGCAGGTGAGTGTTCGCGGCGTGTCTGGCGTGTGCGCGGTTTTGCAGGTTGCTGTGGAGGTGGGCGGTTTTGTCGCGCGTCCGCGTCTTGACTGGCAAGTCTTTGTCGCTTGTGCGTATAAGTGTCAGGCATGTCTGCTTTAGCTTATGCATTGCTGGCTGTAAAAGTAGTGTAAGCAGCGATCCACACAGTCCGCTCTAGTTTGTGACATGTACACACACAATGAACATGTTCGCAGCCCAAATGCTCGCCTCTGTTATGATGACCAGCACCCGGCTGCACGCTCACGCTCCGGCCTCCGCCTGCAGCTGCCCCAGCAGCTTGTCGATGCGGAAGCGCATCACGGGCTGCCCGGTGTGCGTGCGCTTGCGCAGCAGCGCGCCCTGCGCGCGCCGTCGCGCCTCCGCCTCCGCGACGCGCGCGCGGTGCTCAGCGGCCGCGCGCACCGCGGCCTCGCGCTCCGCCGCCGCCGCTGCCTGGCGGAAGCAGGCGGATACTCCCACTTAGGCCGGCCTCTCCTCATCCGAGTCAGACCTGTGCATGCGGTTGCACCGGGACGGACAGGCAAGCCCTGAATGAGGCTGTATATTCGCGCGGGCCTTCCCACACAGATACAATCTCAGGCTCGTTCCCACTTGTCCGAGCTTCCTTTGTCAGTTCGCCCCAAATAACGCTGTGTCCCAGCGCGGGCCTTCACAACAGACACAACCTCAGGCTCGTTCCCACTTGCCGGAGTTTCCTTTGTCAGGCAGACCCAGCATGCCTAGTGACCGGCGCGGGGCAGGCGCAGGATGTGCAGCTACGCTGGCAGGGCAGGTGCTGGAGGACCTGACCACGCTGCCTCGCCAAGCCTGTCTGATCTGCTGCCTCCAAGCTCGCGCCAGGGCCTGACAAGCATTTGCCGCAGAGACAGCGGAACCCTGCAAAGGAAGCAGAAGGGACGGCAGCGCATCGGGCGCCCCACCTTCCCGGCCTGCGCCTCCGCCTCGATGCGCTGCAGCCGCGACAGCGGTCTGCGGCGCCGCCCGGCCTTGCCAGCGTCCGCCGCCGCGCCGCCCTTGCCGCCTGCGGCTGCGCCCGGCGGCCGCGCAGCGCGCACGGGCGGCTGCGCCGGCTGCGTGGGCAGCCCCGCGCCCGCTCCTCCCTGGCTCCCGCCCTGGAGGCTGGCAGCGGCGCCCGGCGCTTGGGCGGGCGCAGGTGGCGGCCTTGCGGCGCCGCTCACGGAACCAGCGGGCGCCGCAGCCGGCCCGCCGCCGGCCGGGCCGGGCGCTGCCCGCTCTGGCTGCCCGCGCTTAGCGCGGCCGTCCGGTCGACCGCGCCCTGGCGCCGGGGCGGCGCGCGCCGCAGCGCCAGCCGCTGGCGCGGTCGCGCCAGCGCCCGCCCCAGCAGGCTCTGGCTCCCCGTCGGACGTGGACCCCACCATGTCGTCGGCGCTGGCGTCGCCGCCGCTGCCGTCGCCGTCCGGGGCCGGCCCCGCCCTGCGCCGTCCCCCAGCGCTCTTGACACGCCTGGCAGCGCGGGTGGTCCACAGGACAGGGCGTGGCCGCCGGGGCTCGCCTGGCGAGCAGTCGGCGCATGTCCGCATCGGACAGCCTGGCGCCGCGTGCTCCATCACGGGCCCCTGCGCCTGCCGGCTCGGACCGCCTCCGCTTCCCGCCCCGCGCAGGCTCCTCGTCCCCAGGCTCCTCACCGCCCACCTGGTGCAGGTGTCGTGCGTTTGGCGCTCATGCGCCTACGGAGGTCACTGCCAGCAGTCGCGGGCCTGGCCTGGGCAGAGGCGCGCGCACCTGCTCGGGCGCGCTGGGCGGCTGCAGCTTGCCCTCGCGCAGCAGGCGCTGCTTGAGCCGCCGGAACTTGTTCACCTTCTTCGCGTTGAGCGCAAAGTCGCGCTGCTCGCGCCGCTGCTTGTCGTACGCCGAGGTCTTTGCGCCCGCGAAGCGCGTCAGGCTGAGCGAGGCCTGGCCGACACGCCGCTTCCGGCCCGCTGCCGCACCCGCCATGGGGCTGGCACCGGCAACTGCACCGCCAAGTGGCCCTGTGTTGAGGGAGCTGATCGCACCCGTGTCACAGCGATGGCTAGGCCTGCATCCTTGTAAGGCAAGCTTGCTCGAGACGGAGTGGACGGAGGGCTGGGTCGTGCTCTGGCCTAGTCAGCTGCAGCAGATGCAGGAGATGGCACACTTATGCACAATCCCGGCCAAAGGAAGTCCACAGTGCATCCAGCTTGCCAAGATGGAGGAGCAGGACAGGTCCAGCAAGCGGCGCAAGCACGAGAAGAGCGCGGACAGTGCTGGCATGGTGGCTGCGGCGCAGGCCTTCTTGACGCGGACGCCGCTGTCCGCGGTGGCCAGGGCGGACCAGAAGCTGACGGTGCTGGAGCATTCCGATACCGTGGCCAGGGCCATGCAGGTGCATGCAGCCGCGTCTGCTGCTCAGACGGCACGCTGCGCTGTGCCTGGACCCAGCACACTGTGCACACACAGCGGAACTCGCGTAGAGATGCGCCGTGACGAGCGCTGCCTCTTTGTCGATCTGTGGCGCTTTGGTTGATTAACCACATCTGCTCTGATCAACCACAGTACCACAACCGTAACCAGCGCTCCCTTTTGCTTGGTATCGACCAAGCGGAAGGGGACCGCGCGGGCAGGAGTTCCACCGGGCGAAGATCCTGAGCGCGCCCGTCGTCATCAGCCCCGACCTGGAGGACCTGGAGGAGGAGACGGTGCCCGAGGAGCGCAACTCCACGCCCACACTGCTGGGCTGGGTCGATATCTCCGACCTGGTGGACGCGCTCATCGCGCGTGCGCGCCCACGCCCGCTGCTCCGGCGTTGCCTCTCTACAGTTTTCACATTTTCCGCCTTTGCGCCCCTTTCTTGGTGCCTGCGTCTTGGTGTCGTCTTCAAGCCTGTGCGCGCACCGCTGGAGGAGCGTGCGCCGCGTCGCAGACCTGGAGAGCAAGGCGCCGGAGGGGCTGCCCACAAAGATGCTGGCCCTGATGAAGCTGATCGAGGCCGAGGGGCCCGTCTTTGCCGCAAAGGAGCTCATCACAGTGACAGGCGCGCCGCTCGCCCAACCTTGGCGTGCGTTACATACCTTGGGCATGTCCCCAGGCAGCCCGACGTTACTGAACGATGCATGATGCGGCCTCAGGCGGCGGCACACATGTAAGCTAACCGAGTGTGCAGGCAAGGGCTGCATGCAGCCTCTCCGGCATGTGGGTTCGCATGGAGCCTGACGCATGTGCGAGCCGCCAGGCGGCGAGGACAAGGACCTCATCTTCCAGGCGCACACGGGCACCACGGTGCTGGACACGCTGCGGTGCGCGCGCGGCTGCGTGGATGACATGCCTTATCATGGTCCGCCACTTGCCGCATACGAGGGAGGTAGGCTCGCGCGCCCCGCGAATCCGGTGCAAGCGCCCTTCACGGATCATGGCCCGCCGCAAGCCGCATACGAGGGAGGCACGCTCGCGCGTCCCGCAACAATGGTGCAAGCGCCCCTCCGCGAGGCCTGCTGCGATGCCGGTGCAGGGACCACTACCTCAAGGTGGCCGAGGACGGCACGACCAAGGTCGTGCACCGTGTGGCCATCTTCGACACGCACGGCACCATCACGCACGTCATCAGCCAGCTGGATGTCATGCGGTGCGCGGCCCGCGAGCCCCCGGCCGTCGAAGACCACTGACGAATGCGATGATGCCCAGCAAACGGGGAACGCCTTCCCCGGCATCTGCGCACCACGTGTCGTGAAAAGAGGCGCCCATGCGCCTGCCGCGGATTGTTGCGGCAGCGCGGAGGGTGGGTGTGTGCAAGCCCGTGTCTTCTCTGCTTGGTGACGGCGGCGCTCTGCTGCTGGGCTCTTAACAGTGCTAATGCCTCACGCCGTTGTGTGGCTGGGTCGCTCGCGCCGGCTGCAGCGGGGCGTGCAGCAAACCGCTCACGGCCGGCGCCGGGCGCGCCGCCAGGTTCCTGCTGGCGCACGCGGAGGAGCTGGGCGGCGTGCTGGACGCGTCGCTGGAAGCCCTCGGCGCGCCCCGCCCCACGCAAGCCTGACGTTTTTAGGGTTTGGGCAGGGGTCGTCCAGTGTTACAGGACGCAGCGGTACGCATGCATGTGCATATGTACATTTGCCGACTGAATGCGGCTGAGCAGGCGCGGCGCGGGGCTGCCGGGGCCGCGCCCGCGCGCGCGCCAGGCCTCACGCCCGGCGCCTGCCGCGCAGGCATGCTGGCCGGCAGGGCGCCCGTCAAGACGGTGAGCGCGCATGAGCCGACGCTGCTGGCGCTGCGGCGCGTGCTGGCGGCCGCGTCGGCGGCGCGGCCGTCGTGGAGGGCGGCGCCGGCGGCGCCGTCATCGCCAACCTGTCCACCAGCGACCTGCGGTGCGCGGGCCCGGGCAGGTACGCGCGGCAGCGGCAGCGGCGCGCCTGGGCGCCGCTCACTGGCGCGCCGTGTTGCGCAGCTCACCGCGCGTCGCGCGGCGGACGGCTGTTATACCAGACTAGGGTTGATCTAGGGTTTCCTTAACCATGCAAGCAGCTTACTGCCAGCTTGGTTGTTGGCAGGTCAGTGCAGCCGGGCCACCTGTCGACGCTGGCGCTGCCGGTGGCCGAGTTCCTCGCGCTGCAGGCGAGAGCGCCACCCCCTCCCCCGCCCAGCCGCGCACCCCCTCATTTGACCCGAGCCGCATCGCCTGCCGGCCCGCCACTGCATGTGAACACTGCTCTCCTTCCTGCACACATCGTATCCCGGCGGATCCTGGGGCCGATTGCGCATGGCCCCGCTGCACAGACACACCAGCTGGGCTTTCGGCGCGGGCTGACGCGCGCGCGCGCGCGCGGGCAGCACCACACCGCGTACCAGGGCTACGCGGTGCACAGCGCGGAGGCGGGCGAGCGCCCATTCTTCGCCGCGCGCTCTTCGTCGTCCTCGGGCAGCCTGGCCGGCGCGTCGCCGCGCGCCGGGCCGCCCGCGGGCGAGCCCGCGGCGCCCTCCCACGGCAGCGCCGTCGGCGCGTCGCCGCGCGCGGCCGCGCCCGTCGCCCGGCAGGACTTCACCGCCTGCCCGCCGCCGCCCGCGCGCGCGGCGAGCGGCGCGCAGAACGGCGGCGCGGCGGCCGGCGCGGCCGATGCGGCTGACGCTGGCGGCGGCGGCGCGCTGGGGGCTGCCAGCGCGCGGGAGGCAGAAGACGGGGGCGCGGGCGCGGGGCCGGACGATGAGGACATCCGGCTGATCGCGTGCGCGCCGACCGCCACGCTGCGCGAGGTGCGCCCGCCGCTGGCACAGGCGCCGACCGGCCTCGCCTCACCCCGTGCGCCGCCGTCGCAAAGCGCTCGCAGGCGGCGGCCTGCCCAGCGCGTGCGGCCAGCCTGGATATCCGCCGACACCGCGCCCTGACTTGCGTGGAGGCAGGGGAGCACGACCGGTCTAAACCTAACCCCTACCCTAGTTGGTCATTAGCACATCAGGCGCCGCGTGCGCGCGGCGCGCAGGTGCTGGAGCTGCTGACGCAGCACGAGGTGCACCGCGTGTACGTGGTTGCGCCCGGGGGCCCGCCGCACGCGCAGGCGGCCATCACGCCCACGGACGTCATGCGCCTGCTTGCGGGCGTGTGGTGACCCCAGCGGCGCCTGACGCCGCTGCCGCTGGTGCTCGGCGCTGCCTGCTGCCGCGGCGCAGGCTTCCGTACCACATGCGCCGCCGGATCAGAGTCACGTGCACTTGCTCGTCAGATAACAGAGCTCGCCCTGGTCCCTCACACACTTGCACTTGTCCTGAAGTGCGCACGACCAGTCTGCATGTGCGGCGCAGCATGGGGCCGAGCACAGGTCATCGTTGCAATAGCTATATATAGTCGTCCGTCAGCCCGCGCCAGCATGGCTGCTGGCGGCACGGTCACGAGGCTCAAACCAAAGCGCGCAGCTTGAGCAGGTGCTGCGCAACCATGCCTGCATGCCTGCAAGCTGCACGGACGCTCCTCTGCCTGAGCAGCCCCAGCTGGCTAGAGCAGCCCTAGCTGATGCAGGCTTGTACAACAACAATTGCTTAAACACGTGCAGTAAAGACTGTGCGCCAGCATGCTCACGGGTGCAGCTGCATACCAGCCGGAACAGCTATCTGGCAGGCGCGATGTCCAACAGGCCTGCAAGCCTGTTTGAGATGGGAGGAAACAAAATAACAGCGAAGAAAACAACCCTCTGAAAAGACACAGCATTTGCCAGCATCATGGGGAAGGCAACCGTTCAGTCTTATAGCACCCAGAGGTCAATGCCGCAAGGCAGATGCAGCCCAGCAGCTCCAGGATCACAGGACCTGACCAGGGCCGGTCGGCAGGCCTGGCCATGCGCATGCGAGGCGGGTGGTAGCCGGGCGTCAAACCATCTTCGTAGCCGCGTCTGCCGGCGGCCCCGCCGCAGGCCCGCCGGCCAGGCCGGACCCTGGCTTGGCCGCAGCGGCTCCCAAGCCCGCCGCGCCCTGTAAGGGCCCGGGCGCGGTGGCGGGCCGGAAGCGCATGCCGCTGGTCACCCACAGCGTCGCGGCCCGCAGGTAAATCGCGAGCGCGACGATGCAGGCCACAAGGACCAGCACAATGACGCCCGTGATGTTGTCCAGCAGCCGCAGGACGCCCAGCACAACCGCGGCCAGCGCAAACGCGAACGACAGGAGCAGCATCGCCTCCATGGTCGCGTGCGACAGCCACATCGTGATGAGCACGTCGTGCGTGGCGGCGACCTCGCACGCGGCGTAGCCGGCCGCGCTGCGCTCGTGCAGCAGGCCCAGGTAGCCGAACGCGGCGACGATGCACGTCACGCTGCACACGAAGCTGAGCGCGCACGTGCCGCGCATCCACGAGTACAGCGCGAACGCCGGGACGGTCGGGTAGCCGATGCGCTCGATCTGGGCGGCGTCCAGGTCGCGGAACTGGAAGGGCACAAAGACGGTGGGCAGCGTGGACGTGGTCAGCAGCCCTGCGGCGCGGCGCGCGCTCAGGCGCGCGGCGGCTGCCGCCCCACCGGAGCGGGCCGGGCCGGCCGCCCGCCGGCGCGGCGTGCAGGGCCGCCTGCTGGCGGCGCCCGCGGCCTGCCCAGGCCTACCGGCAGAGGGTAGGCAGCGCCGCCTGCAGCTGTCTGCACTGGCAGGGAGGGATTGGTGTCTGAAGCACTGCAGCGTCGGCGCTACGATGACAAGAACCGAGGTGCTGGGCGGGCCGGGCAGGGCCACCGCAGGCGCGGGCCCCACCAGAGATGATGATGTAGAGCTTCACGGTCACCCTCAAGCGCTCCCTCCGCTCCGCGTCTGTGAGGCGGTTGTGAAAGTCGGGCAGGGCGCCCGACCGGTGGAACCAGCGCTGCAGGGGCCACGGGTGCACCCCCTGCCAGCGCCGGCACACCAGGTGTCAGCGCTCGCTGCCCGTCTTGTGCCGCTGTGCTGCAGCGGGCTTCAGTCCTGAGCAGGCTGGCCAGGGCGCGCGAACCATCGTTTCGGTGGTGTAGCAACAGGGGCAGTTCGCGAGCTAATGCAGAGTCTCAGCGGCAAGTGCTTGCCGTGTCTGTGAACTGGTCGCGCACTGAAACGTAGCGCATCAGCAGGTGCTTCAGCACCTAGCGCATCCGCAGATGCTTAGCACCCAGGTGGTTTCAGAGTTCTGCCTGAGCCTGAATAGCAGCACTGTCATGGTGTCAGATACGCATGATGATGGCGCCAAGACGGTCGATGTCTCGCTTCCCTGACTCGATGCATCCATTCAACATTTGCATGCATCTGTCGGCAAATAACTAGGTAGGCTTGCCACCCTTGTCTGGGGCTGCCCATGCTTTTGACATGCCTTGTAATGCAATGCACTACTGCACTACACTATTGTAGCAGATGACACACCAAAGACAACAAAAATGCTCACGGGCACAGCGATCTGCGTTACATGCTATACAAGCCAATGCGCTCAGTTCTGCTCTGCCATAAACATGGCGATTTCCTTGCAACGCGTCTCCACCGCTCCCAAGACCAAACCCCAAAAGCAACCAGAACTTTGCAGCACAGAGCGCAAAAGCATGAAAGCATGCGCGCGCGCAAGCGCACACCGTCAAAACGTGCACTGTGCGCCAGTGAGCAGGCAGGCAAAAACACCTGCGCAGCACAACACGCTCCACACTATGGTCTGCGCTCAAGCCTACTCAGAGCGCGCGGCGTAGCTGTTGAAGTTCTTGTCGCGGCAGTCAATGCCAACCATCGGCTCGCCCAGCCCGCAGCTGACCTCTGCCAGCTTCTTCGGGTCGCTGTAGTGCGTGACGGCCTGCACGATCGCGCGCGCGCGCGCGGCCGGGTCGCCGCTCTTGAAGATGCCGCTGCCGACAAACACGCCGTCCATGCCCATCTGCATCATCA
>JAABUX010009340.1_pt1 | contig 11114 bp, 11 predicted proteins | sample 5561851 | NCBI WGS metagenome assembly JAABUX01 (sample SAMN10711883, study PRJNA513361) | rock metagenome | isolation source: Antarctica rocks | place: Antarctica: Victoria Land, Richard Nunatak red sandstone | collected 2016-01-03 | reverse complement strand
CAAGCCAAGGCGCTCGAGCTCGTGCGAAATCTGCCAGTCGCGTAGACAGCCATCCGGCGCCGGTTGTGCGTCAGAAAGACCGTCGATACAGGCTTTCTGACGCTTCAAGCACGGGAACTACCGACTAGACGCCGATGAGATTCAGACCGTTCTTCCGCGTGAGCGCGAACGGAGCAAGCTTTGCGTCGTCGCCGTTGACGACGAGCTCCGCGATGAGCTGTGCCGTGATTGGCGTGAGGAGTATCCCGTTGCGAAAGTGCCCTGCAGCAACGACGTACCCGTCGAGCGACGTTCGTCCTAGATAGGGCCGCTTGTCGCCCGAACCAGGACGCAGTCCCGCCCATGTTTCTACAACCGCGAAGTCGGCAAGAGCTGGCGCGACGGCAAGCGCCATGTCGAGCATTGCATGGACGCCGCGGGCAGTCACGCGCGCATCGTAGCCGCGTTCCTCCAAGGTCGCGCCGATGAGGAGCCGGCCGTCCCTGCGCGGCACGAGATAGCGGTGGCCAAGCCAAACGTTTGCCCGCATCGCACCTTTCGGAATCGCGAGCGCGACCATTTCACCAGCAATCGGACGAACGGGCACGCGTGCCGTGTCAGGGACGCCGGGTAGATCCCCGGCCCACGCACCAGCTGCATTTATGACGACCGAGGCATAGACAAAGCCGCGTGAAGTTCGCAATCCGCGGACGCGTCGAGCATCGGCCTCGATCGCGAGATCGTCGATGCGCTCGAAACGAACGCTGAGCGCCTCACACGCCGCGACGAGCGCGCGCCGAGGCGACGGTTGTCGACCTGCGCCTCATCCTCGATGAGAAGCGAGCCGACAACACTCCTACTGATTAGCGGTTCGCGCGCCAGCGTCTCGACGCGATCCAGGAGCCGAACGATGGCGCCGGACGCGCGGTGCACGTCGGCAAGCGCTTGAAGTTGAGCAAACCGTGCGGCGTCGAGCGCAACGTGGAGCGCGCCTCCCCGAACGAAGTGGGCGTCGACGCCGACGCGCTCGCGCAGCTCGTCGACGAACCCCGGAAACACCGCCAACCCCTCACAACACAGCGCGAGCATCGCATCGTCGTCTGTCGCCTCGCTGTAGGGCGCAAGCATTCCAGCTCCCGCCCACGAGGCCGCACGCGCGGGCTCAGCTCGGTCGTAAACGGTCACCGCACACCCGCGTTTGCAAGTTCGTATGCAACGCCGCAGCCAATCAGGCCGGCACCCACGATTGCCACGCGGAGGTCGTCGCAAGCAAACAAGGTTCGATCGGTCTCCCTACTGGAAGCGGAGCATCGCGCTAGGGAGGCTTCGATGCCGGCAGCCCACGTTCTAGTGACCGGGTTTGAACCGAATGACGACGGCCTTAACGCGTCGCAAGCCGTCGTGGAGTCCTTGATCGGCGACGTTCCCGTAGCGCTGAAGCCATTGGGCGATCACTTACATTTTGCGATTTTGCCCGGCAACACACATACCGTGTCGGTGAGCCTCATCGCGCTTATCGAGGAGCACCAGCCGAACTTCTGCGTCCTGGTTGGCCAAGCACCGGGCCGAAGCAAGGTCACATTCGAGCGCGTCGCGACCAACCTACGTGATTTCATGGTCGCCGATCGCGCAGGCAATGTCGAAACCGGTTCACGCATTTTCGCTGAAGCACCGGCCGCCTATTTCAGCACCCTCGATGCGCTGGAGTTGGCCAAGCTCCTGGAGAGCGCCGGCATCCCAGCAGCCCCCTCCAATCACGCCGGGAATCATCTTTGCAATCAAGCGCTGTTCGTCGCACTTCACTATGCGGCAACACGTGACGTCCCTGTAAAGTCCGTCTTCATGCACATTCCGCTGCTGCCGTCGCAAGTCGACGACCGTTGGGTCAACCATCCGACAATGACCCTCCCGATCTTGCGCGATGCCGTAACGCGCACGATATGCTACCTCGCCGACGCGCCGCTCATACGAGCCACCTAATTCCCGAACCGCGGCATAGGCCACCACGGCAACATATTGTCCCTAAAACGACCCCTTACCGGACTCATTTCGCAGTAGCCTTCGCAACGAACAACGCCTTACGAGCGGCTTCGCAGCACATTCATTAACGATCAAGTATGGTTCAGGGGCCCGGCTCTGAGCCGGATGAGGACATAGCACGTAATTCGTGAACGGCCTGAACGAGATGGTCGCCCAGATCCCTTGAATCATCGTTGAGCCACGAAGTCACCGCATGGCTGAATGTGGCCATCCCCGTCCGGGCCGCCAGATTCGCCAGGCGATCGGCAACGCCACGCCGGCGTAATGCCGACGCCAAAGCGACGGTCAACGACCCGACCTTGGCCAGCGCGCGTTCCTCGAGCGCGGGAGAGCCGGCGATAACCTTTTGCCGGGGCTCCGAGAACTGACGGTTCTCAACAAACAGTTGCTCCACCGAGCGAAAGGCCCGGAGCAACGTTTCCCATGGGCCCAGCGTCTGCGGTGCGTCGGCGATTGAGCTGATCAGCGCTGACGTCAGCGCAGCCTCGCCGTCGAACAAGACCTCCCTCTTGTCCGGGAAGTGACGGAAAAAGGTGCGCTCCGTGACACCTGCCTTCGCCGCGATTTGGGCGGTAGTAGTCTGATCGTAGCCGCGCTCGCTGAACACCTCCAACGCAGCCTGTTGAAGGCGACGCCGCACTTGCGCCCTGCTTCGTGGCATCCTCCAGGAAACATACAGGTATTGTCAGCCGCTGACAATACCTGTATAGTCAGTAACTGACTATATGGGGCTGCGCCCCAAAGCGCATGGCCATTGAGACAACCCTGTCTTCGCGACCAGCCACCTGACCAGTCCAACGGGGAGGTAGCATGAGCGACCCTAAAATTGCCGCTGACACCATGAGGACCGTTCGCTTCCATAGCTATGGCGAACCGGCGGACGTGCTGAGGATGGATCGTGAGGTGATCCCGAGCCCGGCTCCTGGCCGCATTCGGATCCTCGTGCATGCGTGTGGACTCAATCCTGCCGATTGGGCGTTGTGCCGGGGGCTGTTCGCCGGCGACCTCCCCCGCGGAATCGGATTAGAGGTTTCTGGTCTTGTCAAAGCCGTGGGCGTGGACGTGACCGACGTCAGCGTCGGCGATCGTGTTCTGGGCACGGCTGACTATGCCGGCTGCACCAGCGCCGGCGCGTCCGATTACGCGATTATGAATCACTGGACGCGTATCCCGGCGGGGCTCGACCTCGTCGACGCGGCCGCGTTGCCGATGGCGGTCGAGACGGCGTTTCGCAGCCTCGATAATCTGGGCGTGGCGACCGGCAACACGCTCCTGGTCCATGGAGCGGGAACAACGGTCGGGTTTGCAGCCGTTCAGATCGCGCTGATGCGCGGCGCTCGCGTGTTCGCTACAGCGGGTGAGACGTTCGCCGGCCGATTACGTACCTTCGGCGCGACGGTAACATCCTATGGCGACGGGATGGTCGATCGGGTCCTCGAAATCGCGGGAGGGGCTCTTGATCTGGTTCTGGACACCGCTCCCGTCAGCGGCGCATTGCCTGGTCTAATTAAGATTGCCGGCGGTGATCCTCGCCATGTCTTCACAATCACCGACTTCGCCGCAGCTCAAGCGTTGGGCGTCAGGCATAGCTTCGGAGAAGATGCTACGTTGCGCTACGACGTGCTCGGCGACTTCGCACAGCGCGCCGCTGACGGCAAGTTCACGGTGCCGGTTGCCCAAACATTCGCTCTCGAAGACTGGCGTGCGGCACTCCACCTTAGCCAGAGCGGACATGCTCACGGCAAACTCTCGCTACTAACTGCTGGTAAAGTCGTCAGCGGTTAAAGTACCGGCTTCAATCGCCTGATGGGGTTTGGACTCGAAGCTATGGCGTCGACCACGGTAATCCCAAAACGGACGGTTTTCGGGAATCCCTCGCCTCCGAAGCGCCCGTTAGCAGCTTATTGACAAGAGTGCTAAGTTGAGTAAAAATCGACCTCGCAAGAGAATTTTCATGGCTCGAAAGGAGGATACATGACGAACTCTCTAGCGCGTACGAATGGCAGACTCGCCCAAGGCGAGGGCCGCGCGGCTCCTTGGACGCCGTACCGGGATCTCTTCGGATTCGACCCCTTCCAAGCACTGCGTTCCAATTGGGCCTTCGACTACGACGTCTCCAGGACGGAGACTGGATACGAAGTCGAAGTGCCGGTGCCCGGCTACAAACCCGAGCAAATCGACGTCACCTTTAAAGACGGCGCGACGAGCGACGCTATGATGAGGCCCAACGTTCGCCGGCCCATCGTAATAACAGATGGCACTGCGCTTATCGACACATGGGCAAAGCTCTATCGCTTCGAAGGGCCGGCGCTCAACTAGCGACCGTCTAGCGTCTTCGCATCCTAAATCCGATTGGAGCCGAAACTGCATCGGCTCCAATCGGGAAGCAGAGAACCGCGTCTCACAAAATCATCCGGTTTCAAGAGACGTCTGCACACCCGAGCCGGCCAATCTTCGAGCGTCCTAACGTAATCGTGACAGGGGCACGGATTTGTCGATTCGAAGCGCGCGCCCCATGCGACTTCCGTCAGCGACCGTTGCGGGTCTCACTGTCCGGTTAGCCTTCGTCCTTCTTTTCGCAGCCGCTAATTTCGGCTCGGCCGCCGTCGCAGGAAACGGTCCACCCGCGGCTCCGCAAGTTCCCGTCGTCGACGACTACTTCGGAACGAAGGTGACCGATCCGTATCGCTGGATGGAAGACGGCAAAAATCCCGCCTTCCTCGACTGGCTCACAGCCCAGTCGCGCTATACGCAATCCGTGCTCGACGCGATTCCCAATCGCGACGCAATAAAGAAAGCGATCGTCGCGGATTCGGCGGCGAATCCAAACCGAGTCGTTCTCGCGACTGTGCGCGGCCAATCGATCTTCACACTGCGGAAAATCGATGGCAAGAAGGCGCCGATCCTCTTCGTGCGTACGGCCGCGGCCGGCGCCGATCGGCTCCTCGTCGACCCCTCCGCGACCGATGACGGGCACGCCCACGATATCGTGGAGTTCGCACCGTCCTGGGACGGCAAGCGCCTTGCGTATCGTATCGATACCGACGGAAACGAAACCGGCGCTATTCGCCTCATCGACGTCGAATCGCTCAAGCAAATCGGCGCCGATGTCTCGGCGCCAGCGGCTTACGAAATTGCATGGCTTCCCGATAACCAGCACCTCACGTATCAATACGTCACATCGAACGATGCGACCGGGGTGCATCGCGTTGCGTTGCATGACGTCGGCAGCGCGTTCTCAACCGATCGCGATATCCTCAGCGCGACTGCCGGAGGCCCGGCGGCCTTCGCCGGTCCCGAACGCGGCGAACTGACGTATGCTCCGGATAGCCCCTACGCCGTTCTCGGCATCGCGACGTCCGACGCCGGCCGTCGTCGCTTCTTCGTGAGCGAATGGAAGACGATTGCCGGGGGGACCCCGACGTGGCGTCCCCTTGCGGCGATCGGCGATGGCGTTACGAGCGCGATACCGCACGGAAATAACCTGTATTTCGTGAGTAACGCGGGAGCGCCCCGCTATCGCGTATTCCGGACGTCGGCCACCTCACCGGACATTTCGCACGCCGAAGTCGTCGTCGCGGAGAGTGATGCGGTTATTCAGGGCCCCGGCGGCCGCGCTGGATTCGCGCTCGCCGGATACAACGCCCTCTTTGCGGCGCGTGACGCGCTCTACGTGGCACTTCTCGAGGGAGGCTCCAACGCGGTGCTGCGCGTTCCGTGGGAGAAGCCTGCGGTCGCCGAACGGCTGAGGATGCCCTATGCCGTCGGAATGACGGACTTCACGGTCGACCCGATGGCGAATGGGTGCTGGTTCGGGGTCACGGGTTGGGTGCACGCGGGCGATCACTTACGCTACGATCCCGCGTCGGGGCGCGTCGCGTCCAGTGGCCTTCAGACGCACGCCGATAGCGACAACCCGACCGACCTCACGTCGGAAGAGGTGGTCGTCACGGCGCGGGACGGCGTGAAGGTTCCGCTTTCGCTCATCCACCGGACTGGGCTCGCGCTGAACGGCTCGAATCCCACGATTCTGTATGGCTACGGCGCGTACGGCGCACCGATGACTCCGTTTCTCATACCGTCGCAGTTGATCTGGTACCGGCTCGGTGGAATCGTCGCAATCGTCCACGCCCGCGGTGGTGGCGATTTCGGCGAAGCGTGGCATCTCGCGGGCAAGGGGGCGACGAAGCCGAACACGTGGCGCGATGCGATCGACAGCGCCGACTACCTCGTCGCGCAGAAGTACACCTCGCCGTCTCATCTCGGCGTCTTCGCGGGAAGCGTGGGCGGCATTCTCGCGGGCCGTGCGATCACCGAACGGCCGGACCTTTTTGCGGCCGCGGTCCTCGACCATCCGTTCGTCGACACGTTGCGCTTTGAGGCCGGCGGCATGGGCAAAGGCAATCGCAACGAGTTCGGGTCCGTCGCCACGCTCGATGGTTTTCGTGGGCTCGACGAGATGAGCACGTATCGTCACGTCCGCTCCGGAGTACGCTATCCGGCGGTCTTGCTGATGGGCGGTCTTAACGATCGGCGCATCGCGGTCTGGGAGCCGGCGAAGGTGTATGCCGCGCTCCACGCGGCCTCCAAGAGTGGGAAGCCCGTTCTGCTCCGCATCGATGGCGGCGGCCACGGTCTCGCCCCCGGTGAAGATCAACTCGATCGCGATGTCGATTTGATGGCTTTCATGCTCTGGCAACTCGAAGCGCCGGGGTATCAGCCGGCTCGTAGCGCGACTCGCTAAAGATGCGCCGACTCATCTTCGAGCGTCGTAACGTCGCCGAGTGCAAGGCCCGCTTCTTGCGCCTTTAAAAGCCGGCGCATGATCTAGGGACCGGCGAGTCGTCTCGAAACCGACCCGTTTAGGACGCGCAGCGAGTGGTCTACAGCCATTAGTTTCCGGCGTCCCAAAATGCTGTATCGATATGAGAGCCTACGGCTCAGTTCGTTAGATGCGGCCGACTGCGCGGTGTAGAGTGTGACCGTCCGACGCGCGCCACGTGCACCGGTGACGGCGCGCTCGTGCAGTACGTCGCACTCAACTGCGCGACCGGCGATCGCGCGCTCATGCAATTCTTGACAGCGCCAGTCGTGCCGGCCGAACCCGACGAGCTTGCGGCTCGAGCGGCTGAACCGACCAAGATTGGTCAACGTCAATTCCGACGAAGTATTGTGCAGCAGTCCTCGGCATTGCGGGACCGCGCGTCGCGCCACCTACACACCGCGCGTCGAACGCGACCCGATGACGCTGCCGATAGATCACCGCTCCGCGTCGCGGATGCAGTTCGGACGTGGTGCAACCTCCTATCGTCCTCCAACCATAAAACAGCGGGCGCACTACTGACAAGGCGTGAACTCGAGCGGCCAAGCAAATCCGAATGGTGCAGAAATCCGTTATGTAGTAGGCGATAGGTCATGCGACTGCCCCTCACCAGAAAGGTCTGACGAAGGTAGCTTTCCTTCGAGCCGGGAGCGCATCTCTAGACGCAATATTGAATGGAAGAGAACGGGCCGTCGGAGCGCGGACTGCTACGAGAATTGCCGACAAGCTACGACGGGCTCAGAGGTACCGCATGGGCAGGAAGAAGCGCTCAAACGATCCGCTAACCCGCGCGTTGGACGAAGCACCGTTCAGCCAGACGAAAAGCGGCACGGACGACATCGCACAACAGCCGACGCCTCACGCGCAACCGATTGGTGAGGTACTCGAAACTCTACAAGCGCAAACGCTCGACGCGATGTCGGGTCCATTTTTCGACGAGGGCGCCACGACGGAGGTGACACCCGTCAGTAAACGGATGCGCTCGGAAAGCGGAACGGTACAGGTCAGCGCCAAGCGCCACGATCCTGCGATAGAAGCGAAGGTGACGATTGACGTGCGCTGCGATCATGAGTCTGGGGAAGCGGGTCGCTATCAACTGCGCGCTACAGGGCAGGTCACACGCGAGAATAAGGACGGAGACATCAAAAGCGAGTTCCCAGTAGCAATTGACATGCAGGGCGGCGATGGCAGTCTAACACTTGTTTCAGGTGAAATGCGCGATGGCATCGCAAACGCGATCCGCTCTACGGGCAACTCGCGCGAGTGACGTTAACAGCTTATACATCTCATTGAACGCTGCGAGCATAGGCAATCGAGCGAAGCGTCCGGTTTTCATTGGCGACCACTGATTTTTCAACTCGCGGAAGCGCCGAAAGTCGCTTTAATGAAACGGCTTGGGTCAGTAGGACGACCTGGTCGCCTTTGAGCTTCGCGTAAGACAAGCCCTTCAGCGAATGTGATGCGTGCCTGTGCTAATTCAGACTCTCGTTGATTGCCCATCCGCGACTCCATGGCAATCGTCGCCCGAGTCTACCCTGATGTCGTGGCTGAGCGGACTGCGGCCAGCATCGAATGCGTCGCCACTTTCATTCGGGCGACGGCCGTCCGATTTGGATTTCGTAGCACATTTGTTACCGGCAATGTAAATTGATCTTACGCGCTTGAGGTATGCGACATGGACGAACCAGCTACCCGAAATACCATTCACTGTCAGGCTTTCGGGTGCAATAAATCGTTTTCAGACGTCGGAGCCATCGATGAAGTACGTGTGGTGGCGTTTGAAGCGTTCTGGACTACCTTTCGGAACGCTCCGAACTATCCCATCACTCTATGCTCGACCTGCTCCATCGAACCGCTTATTATTCTCGCTGATCGCGGATCGCAATCGGAAGCTTACAAGTTAGCAAAAGCGCAGAGAGCTTCAGATTGCGCTCGAGACGAAGAGAAGGAAAGAACGGCTCAACGTTTTCACCACAATCAGCTTACGCGCGACAGTATGAGACTGAGCCAAAATGAACGAACGACCATTAACGAGAAGCGATAACGAGAACGAGCGAAAAAAGAGCTTTTACTTCTTATGAGACGCACCGATTTCGAGACGATATAGGGCTGTTGGCGTAAGTGAGGTCGCCCGTCCCGAAACTCCGTCGCGAAAGGTCAAGCAAACACGCGCGCGCGTCGGCGATCGTTCGCGATATGGCGCTTATTAAGTGTCACGGGTACGGATGGGCAAGCCGTTACTTCGTCGTGCATGCCCCCGCGGAATTCGAGCCAGCCGAGCAGGGGTAAACCCAACATTCGTGGTGCGATGGGCACGACGCGCGCCAGCCTTGGCCGTAAAAGGGACGGAATACGGCTCGTGAACTCCGCCGCGGTCATGGTCGGAGCCGACCCCCGAAATACGGCCGATGCGGATGGGTGCGTAACGTCGTTCGCTTTTGACGAAGTCGAACGCGCCGGGAACGCCTTCACGGGCTACTTGCAGGGGCTTCCGAGCTTCTTGAAGGTATGGTCGCCCCTCGAAAAGGCGCCCTTCTCGCGAGTCAAAACTGCGGGATTGACGGTGTAAAACCGTCGTCGTTGCAGCCCAGCGCGTACACCAAGAATCAGCCGCGGCGAATAACCGCAATAAGCGATTACAGAGTTCAGTCAATAAACGCCCTACGCGTTGCGTTGTGTAATTGCTTGCAACCGACTTGATCTCGCGCAGTCCGAATCTTCTGCGATCACAAGACGGCGACCCTATTTGATGGCGCCGTTGAGGCCGTTTGGAAAGAAGGCTCTTCAGGAGTTCGAGTGGGCCGGGTAGAGGTCAAGGCCGCCGCAATAGAATAGGATCGCCGCCTCAAATCGATCATCGTTGCGGTAACCGCGCGCACGATATTTGATCATCTGGATCTTGCTATTGAGGGCTTCAGCAGCAGCATTGCTGATCGGTTTCTTGATGTACGTGATGATGTTCTCGAAGTGCCGTTTGAGGGTGTGGGCCACGCTGATAAGAGCGGGCAATTGAGAATGGGTGGCCCAGTTGTACCACTGCGCAAAGAAACTTCGGGCGCTGGACTCTCGCCGGTAGCGCCAGAACTCGGCGAAGTTCTCCTTGATTGCCCAAGTTCGACCCAACCGTTTGTATTGCGTTCGCAACGAGACGAGATCGCGACGCTCCTCACGGTCCATGTTCGTCCTCGAGCGCAACCAGGTGTACTTCCTTCCCTTCAATGCCGTTCGGTCCAGCGTCTGATCGCGCATCATCGCTCGCCGCGTCAGATCGACGGCCTTGGTAAGGTACGCCGTAACGTGAAATCGATCGAAAACGATTTTGTGCTCGGCGCCGGGAACGTACTTCAGCGCCGATTCGAAGTACGGGGCCCACATGTCCATCGCAATGCCCTCGATGCCCGCGAGTTGCTCAGGCGAAAGGCTAGCCCAGAAGGCATCGATCGATTCACGCTTGCGGCCGCGCCCCACCCAAAGCACGTCGCCCGAATCGAGGTCCGAGACGATCGTGAAGTACCGGTGCCGCTTCTTAACAGCCTTCTCGTCGATGCCCAAATGACGCACGATGCGTGGTTGACGACGTTGCTTTCCACGTCCAACCGCACGCATCAAAATAGCATCAACTTGATCCCAGCTCATGGTTAAGCGACGAGCCACGCCGGCGACGGACATCTCCAGAAGCAGCGCGATGGCCAGACGCTCGAAGCGCGCAGTGAATTCCGTGCGTCCAGCCGACCAGGGCACGGTCACCGTCGTGACTCCGTGCTCGGGACACTCAACACGCGGCACGAGCGCATGAAGGTAGAGCCGATCGGCGCAAAGATCGAGGTCGCGCCAAACGCGCTCGCGATGGTCGTGCTTGGGACATTCGCGACCGCACTGCGGGCAACGACCCGGGCCCTGCCACTCCAATCGAACATCGACGCGCTTGCGCTCGAGATCAAGTTTGGATTCGATGACGTCCCACGGGTCTTCAACCCGCAACAACCCTCGGAGCAACTCGGTATCGCGCACAGGCGAACATTACGACACCCGAGCCATTTCCTCTCGCTCGCCCACCAAAACTCCCGAAGCGCCGGAAAGAAGGGCTTCGCGATCGCGAGGACTTGTTCGGGCGTGCGCACGACCGAAAGCGCGTCTTTGTTCACTGAGAAGATGTTCGTTCCGTTTGCGCCGGGAACGACGTCTGACGGGTCCAGCGCCGGTACCGTTACGCCGTGCTGAACGAGCATGAAGCGGATGACGCCGGCATGTTGCGATTCTGCCGAAAGTATCC
>JAABUX010009339.1_pt1 | contig 11117 bp, 12 predicted proteins | sample 5561851 | NCBI WGS metagenome assembly JAABUX01 (sample SAMN10711883, study PRJNA513361) | rock metagenome | isolation source: Antarctica rocks | place: Antarctica: Victoria Land, Richard Nunatak red sandstone | collected 2016-01-03 | reverse complement strand
TGCCGCGGCGACGCTTCGGTTCATCGAGGGCCGCAGTCACCCCGAGATCGCGGAAATCCTGGACCAGCCCATCGGGACCGTCAAATCGCACGTGCATCGTGCCGTGCGCATCTTGCGACGCATCCTCGGCCCACAAGTGGGCCGGATCATCGCATCCGAGGAATCTGCCAATGCGGTGTAGCGATGTCGAGGCGCTCTGGGACGAAATGCGAAGCGGTGTCGAGCCGCAGAGCGAGCACGTCTTGGCTCATCTCCGTCGCTGCAAGGACTGCCAGCACGCATACGAGCAAAACGAGGGCGTCGCGTATTGCTTGACCTGTTTGCCGATCGTCGAGCCGCCACGGCATCTCGTCCCGAAAATTCTCGACCACATCAAATCGATGCGGCAGCACTATCGTTCGCCGGTCGCCGATCACTTCGCCCGGCTCGAATCGCCGCTCGGGACCCTGCTCGTTGCGTGGCGCGAGACGAAGATTACGTTCCTCGGCATCGCCCGCGACGAGGACGCCGAAGCCGCTGCGGAGTTCGTCGAGCAGCGCCTGCGCCGCCCGGTCCGCGCCTGCGAGGCGCCCGCGTTCGTCGAGGAAACGGTGCTTACGTTTTTCGCGACGTTCCGCGTCGCCCTCGACCGGATCGACGTCTCGCATCTCTCCGCCTTCGAGCGTTCCGCGCTGATCAAGGCGGCGGAGATTCCGCCCGGCGAGGTCCGCTCCTACGGCTGGATCGCGCGCGAGCTCGGTCAGCCCAATGCGGCCCGCGCCGTCGGTGGCGTCATGGCGCGCAACCTCGTGGCGCTCTTTTTGCCCTGCCACCGGGTCGTCGATTCGAACGGCGCGCTCCACAATTACGCCTACGGCATCGACGTAAAGGCACGCATGCTCGCGCTCGAAGGCTATGCCGCCGCTCCTCGATCGACGGTTCGCGTTGTCGCCCGAGCTGTGGGCAAGGGAAGGCCCTCCTTGGTGCCTGGAGGCCGCTCGTAGCCAACGTCCACCGCTTGCGAAGCCTTCTCATATGCGGGAGGCTTCGCCGCATCGCCGTAGAATCCAGAGCTCTATACGATACCCGCGGCTCCTTCATAGAGATACCAATGAAGGTTAACAGACGGGCAAAGGGAGGTGATCATCGTTAGTTCCGAAGGTTCCCAACGAAGCTCATTCACACAAGAGACGATGATTGGAGGTGCACGTACCTAGTACGTGCACGAATGTCAACCCAGAGTCCGCCGGCCGCGAGCCGGCTTTTTTTTTTGCCCCGACCGGGTCGTCGTCCCGGCCTTGCACGCCGCCCTCGCGGAGGCGGGTCGGCCAACCCTGTTTCTCGGGCTCGGGCTCGCCGCGCGACGTGTTTCGCTCGCGATCGAACGTACGGCAGTAAACGTTCTCGCCTTCGAGATTACCGACAACGCGGGCAACGTCATTCGTGAAGAACGAATTCATCGAAATGGCGAGGCCGCTCGCTTCGCGAAGCTCCCCCTGGAAGCCATCGTTTCAGCGTGGCGTGCGGCTGGAATTCCGGGCTATGTGTCCGACATTGCCGGGACGTACGTCCGCAATCAGCTCTTCTACGAAGTGCTCGCGCTCGAGGATCGACCCATGTTAGCCGGATTTTTACACGTGCCCCCGTCGCACGAACTCGCAATCGCCCGCGGCGCCCATACAACGGCGTCTCTTTCGCTTGCGACGATGCGCGAGGGCGTGCGTCTCGCCGTTGCGACCGCCCTGGAGGCCAGCCGTGACCGATAACGGGAATCTCGATCCCCGCATCGCAGCCGTGCCCGACATCCACGGGCATGCGAAGGGCGAGCACAAGCCCTACGCCGAGGAACGGCCGATTCCGTACACCGCGCGCATGCTGTTCCTCTGGTTCTTTCACGCGTGCCGCCGGTCGTCGCCGCGCTTCGTGATGGTCGCGGACCACATGAACTACCTCACGTTCGAAGATCCCGCCGCCGTCAATCTCGTACGTCGGGCCCTCAAACTCGCGCAAGCCGGGGACCTCTATGGCGCGGCGGAAACCGCGGGCGTCGAACTCGGGCATGCCGCCGTCGTCTCCGAAGGCCTGCGGCGCGGGATGCGCTACTCGATTGGCGCCGAGATCGACAACGATCCACGCTGCCGCCCGGATGCCCAGAATATCGTCGACGCGATGAAGCCCGACGGCATGATCCGCTCCGTACATTTTTTGCCGATCACGCACCCGCAACACGGCGAAAATTGGATGTGGGCGTTCGATAATCCGGAGTTCAAAGATCTCTACGATGTCGTCGGTTCGGACAACGTTTGGGAAATCTACATGACCACGCTTCTCGAAGCGATCGAAAAGTTGCCGGGCCATATCGTCGGCCATTTCTACGTGCCCGCCAAATTCGGCCACTGGCCCGCACTCGATGTGCTCGAGACCTACGAAGACCGCTTCGTCGCGGCGTGCGCGGAACGCGGCATGGCGATCGAGGTTAATTCTCGCTACTTCTACAAACATTACACGCAGGACGACGCTCTCTTCCAAACGTATCGCGACGCGCATCTGCGGCTCTTGCGCAAAGCGAAAGCGGCGAACGTGATGATCGCCGTCGGGTCGGACGCGCATTCGCCCAAAGATCAAGGCGGCGCGTTCGATACCGTCCTCGCCCTCTTGGACGAAGCCGAGATCAACGAAATCGCTTTTCCCATCGCGGGCCGCCTCGCGCGCGTCGCGTTGCGCGCGACCGAAGAGATTTTGCGCGAGCATACCGCGGCACTCGCCGCCCCCGTACCCGCGGCCCGGCACGCCGTCGCCGCGGCGTCGTCCTCGGACGATCCTGACGCCGACGCCGATTCCGACGAGGATGACGACGACGCCGAGGTGGCCAGTGACGTCGCACCCCTGCCCGCGGACGGCGCGATCAGCGCGCCGGCGCCCGTCGCCGCGGCCTCAGAAGCGGATGACGCGAAGCCGCCCGCACCCAAGGCTCCAGCGCCCAAACGTCCGGCGAAGAAAGCGACGCCGGTCGCAGCGGTCGTCGGGGCGGCCCATAGCGTCGCTGAGACCGTCGTTGCGATTGCCGAAAAGGCCGTCGACACCGTCGCAGCCGTGCTCGCCCGGAGCGATTCCCCGGCGACGGACGCATCGACGCCGGCACCGAAGAAGGCCACGAAGCCGAAGGTCGCGGCTTCGGCGGCTGCGGGCGCCCTCGCCTCCGGTGCACTCGCGACGGTGCTCGCCACGCGAGCCGCGCGATCGCACGATCATTCGCCCGCGGCGACTCCCGCTGCGCTCGAGCCGCACCAGCCGGAAGCCGCGTCGCCGAAAGCCGCGTCGCCGAAAGCCGCGTCGCCGAAAGCCGCACGCCCGAAGGCCGCACCGACGAAGGCCGGTTTGCCCGAGGAGGCCGCGCCGAAGGCTGCTCGACCGACGGCTCCCAAGGCCGGTAAATCGAGCCCCATTGCTGCGTCCACCAAAGCGCTCGCCAAGGCGGTCGCTTCGGTGAAGGCGGTAGCAGAAAAAACGGCCACGGCCGCTGCAAAGCCGCTCGAGAAGGCGAAGTCCGCGGTGACGCCGCCGAAACCGGCGTCGAAGCGTGCGGCCGCGGCCGCGCCGCCCAAAGGGAAAGCGAAAGCGAAGACGGCTCCCGCGACGGTGGCCAAAGCCAAGTCCCCGGCGAAGCCCACGAAAGGCAAGGCAACGCCGGCACGCGGCAAGGCCAAAGTTTCGGCGAAGGCCGCCGCGAAGAAGGCGCCGGCGAAAGCCGCACGGCCGAGCGCTCCCGCGAAGAAAACCGGCGCCAAGACTCCCGCACGAACTGCGGCGAAATCGGCTGCGTCTGCGAAGAAAGCGACGCGGCCCGCCTCGCGTCCGCTCGCAAAGTCGGCCGCCAAGAAATCCAGCGCGAAGAAATCGGGAGCGAAGAGCAAGACCTCACGCGCGCGCCGATGACCAGGTCGCCCCGCATTTCGACCGCGATGCTGTTCGCACGCGGCGCCCTCATCGCGCTCGTCATCAGCACCGGCGCCGGCTGCACGAAAGTCGGCGGGGCCGGGGATACGTCGGCCGCCGGCGGCACCGGCGGACGTCATCCATGGACCAAACCCGGCATCCTGCGCATCGGCCTGCAGACGGCGCCGAATACGCTCGACCCGCTGCTGAGCGGGAATACGACGGAGTCGATGATCGGTCGCCTCATCTTCGACGATCTCGTCTCGGTCGACGAGACCGGTAAGAAGCAAGTGCCGATCCTCGCCAAGGTCGTCCCGACGCTCGAGAACGGCGGCATCAGTCGCGACGGCCGCACGATCACTTACCATCTGCGCACGGGCGTGAAGTGGCACGACGGCGTCGCGTTCACGAGCAAGGACGTCAAGTTCTCGTGGCAAGCGATCCTCAATCGCAAGAACAACGTCGTCACGCAGACGGGATACAATCTCGTTGCCTCGGTCGATACGCCCGATACCGCAACCGTCGTCTTCCATATGAAGCAGCGCTTCTCGCCCGCCGTCGACACGCTCTTCGGCGAAAGCGACGACCCGTTCGACATCGTGCCCGAACACATCCTCGGGCCGCTCGCGAGCATCAATACGACCGAATTCAACTCATCGCCGATCGGCACGGGACCCTTCAAATTCAAAGAATGGGCGCGTGGCGATCACATCACGCTCGTGCGCAACGACGATTATTTCTTGGGCAAACCGAAGCTCGCACAGATCGTGCTCAAGATCGTGCCCGACGAAAATACGGAACTCAACCAACTGCGCACGCACGACCTCGATTGGCAATACGAAGCGTCCCCGCAGCAGTACAAAGATCTGAAATCGATGGCCGATATCGATCCGGTGCTCGTCGATCAAAATCAGTACTTGCGGATGCAGATCAATACCAAGCACGCGCCGCTCGACGACGTCCGCGTCCGTCAGGCGATCGCGTTCGGTATGGACCGCCAGAAACTCGTCGACACACTGACCTTCGGCTCGGCGAAAGTCGCGGATCAAGATCACCCACCGTTCATGTGGGCCTACGCTGCCCAGGTCGCACACTATACGCACGACGTCGCGAAAGCGAAGGCCCTCTTGGCGTCGGCCGGCTACGCGCCCGGGCCCGATGGCATGCTCGCGAAGAACGGTCAAAAACTCTCACTCGAGCTCGTGACCAATACGACGAACGCCACCCGCCGCGCGGCGGTCGTGCAATTGCAATCGCAACTGCACGACGTCGGCATCGGGATCGACGTGAAGACCTATCTCGGCTCGTTGCTCTTCGCGACGATGGGCCAGGGCGGAATCTTACAGAACGGCAAGTACGATCTCTCGATTACGGGCTGGGTCGCGGGCATCGATCCCGATCAGTCGTCGATCTACACGTGCGCGTCACAGCCGCCCAACGGCAACAACGAAACCCACTACTGTAATTCGGAACTCGACGCGGCCGAGGTGCTCGCGCTTGCGAGTTACGACAGGCCGACGCGCACGCGCGCGTACCAACACATCGAGTCGCTGCTCGCGCGCGATCTTCCCGAGATCGCCATCTGGTGGCCGCGCCAGATCCAACCGATCAATCCCGATTTCAAACACTTCACGCCCAACCCCGTCACGGAGTCTTGGAACGCGTACACATGGGATATTTAGAACCCGAAGGCTCGCGTCTGGGGCGCATTCCCGAGATCAAGTGGCTCGTGAACACGATCATGGAGCGCGGACTCACGCGCGGCGAGTATCTCCTGGCGAGCGGGAGCAGCAGCGATTTTTACATCGACAAATTCCGCCTCTTTTCCGATCCGAGCGTGCTGCGTCGCATTGCGCGACTCTTCACGCCGATCGTCACCGAACTCAACCCGCATCTCATCGCCGGCACCGAGCTCGGCGGCGCGATCCTCGCGACCGTCGTCTCGCAGATGACGAATATTCCGATGATCGTCGTGCGCAAACAGCCCAAAGGGTACGGCGCGTTCACCGACGAGTACGTCGAGGGCCCGTACGTGGAGGGGCAGCGCGTGCTTCTGCTCGAGGACGTCGTAAGCAACGGTCGTGAAGTGATGGCGGCCAAAGCGCGGCTCGAAGAACTTAACTTGCAAGTGACGGTGTATGCCGTCATCAACCGCGGACTCGCGCCGATCAAATCGCTCGTTCAATTCTCGCTGCCCCGCGGAGCGGCAAAGACCGAGAACTAGCCGACCTCAGAGCGCGAGCGCGTACCCGTCGTCGGCGACGTCGATCGGTCCGTCGAATTCCGCGCGCGCGTCCGCCACGAGCGACGCGACGTCGGCGCTCGCGGGATAATGGGTGAGGACGAGCCGCGCGACGCTGCCCGACCGAGCGAGCCGCGCGGCCTGACGCGCGGAGAGATGACCGGGCGGATCTTCGGCTTCGCCCGCACGCGAGAGCGTCGCCTCGCACACGAACGCATCCGTGTCGCGTGCGAAGCGCGCCACGGCATCGTCGGGCGCGGTGTCGGCACTGTACGTCACGCTCGCACCGCCCGCGTCGCAGCGGATGGCGTACGTCGCGATGTAGTGCGACGTCGGCACGAACGTCACGACGGATTCTGCGATCCGCAGCGCTGCCGACGGCTCGTAGGTTCGAACGTCGAAGACTTCGCCGATGAAATCGCGCTCCGACTCTTTTGCAAAAGCCGAAACGACCGTCCGCAGGACGGCGTCGCCGCCCGGCGGCAGGTAGAGCGCGACGCGACGATCGTTCGTGCGATCACCGTATTTGAGGGCGTAGCGCAGCGGAATGACGTCGATGAAGTGGTCGGCGTGCATGTGACTGATCACGACGGCGTCGAGAGAATCCGCGGGCCGCACGCGCAGGACGTTGGCGAGCGATCCGGTCCCGAGGTCGGCGACGAGCGCGCCCGTGGGCGTCTCGAGCAAATAGCCGCTGCACGCACGACCAGGCCGCGGAATCGAGCAACTCGATCCGACGACGGTCAGCGTCAAGCGGCCGTGATTCACAGGTTCGACAGCACGTCCTCGGCGTGGCCGTCGACGCGGACGTTCGGCCAGACGCGAACGCACGTTCCCGACGCGTCGAAGAGGAACGTCGCTCGCTGCACGCCCATGCTCTTCTTGCCATACATGTTCTTCTCGACGATCACGCCGAAGGCATCGCAGAGCGCGCTCTCCGCGTCCGCGAGCAACGTGAACGAGATCTCGTGCTTGGTTTTGAATTTCTGATGCGAAGCGACCGAATCGCGGCTCACGCCGATCACGCGCGTCTGCTTCTTCGCGAAGCTCGCGGACAGATCGGCGAACTGCGTCGCCTCGTTCGTGCACCCCGGCGTATCGTCTTTGGGATAGAAGTACAGGACGACGGGCGATCCGATCAGATCGTTCGTCGAAACGATCGCACCGGTATCGTCGGCGAGCGTTACCGCCGGGAGCGATGCACCGGTTGCAAGCATGCGAGAACGGCCTCTCTTCCTAAGGAATGGCGTTGACCACGAACGATACTCCGAGCGCGACGCCCGTGCCTCCGCCACACCTGCTCGCACGAGAACTCGCGCGGCGCATCGCCGCGCCCGCTCGCGTCCTCCACCTGGGCGTGGGAAGCGGACGCAATATTTCGCCATTCGTGGATCGAGACGTCCGCGTCGATGCCCTGGAAACCGATGCCGGGCGCGCCGCCGCCGTCGCGCGGCGTTTCGCGAACGATTCGCGCGTGCGCGTCGTGCACGTCGAGTCGCTCGTCGACTCGGATCCGGCTGCCGTCTGCGGTCGTGCGTATGACGGGGCGCTCAGCACCCACGCGTTGCTGCACGGCCGTCTCGGCGATGTCGTAGCGACGGTCGCCGCGGCGCGCGCGCTCGTTCGCGTCGGAGCACCGCTCTACGCGACGTTCGGCTCCACGCGCGATCCGCGTTTCGGCGCCGGGACGCAGCTCGACGCGGCGACCTTCGCTCCGATCGTCGGTCCCGAAGCCGGTATCGCGCACACATTTTTCGACCAGCGCGGCATCCGCGCGTTGCTCGACGCCTTCAAGATCGAAACGCTCGTGGAAACGGACGCGGCCGAATACGTCGGCACGTGGGCGCACGCCGCCGGCGACGCTGCGTCGATCGTCCACTGGTTCGTGCGCGCCGTCGCGCGTTAGCGCGTTAGCGCGTCAGTACGTCGGGACGCTCGGATCGACGTCACGCGCCCACGCGTCGATGCCTCCGGCGAGATTCGCGACGCTCGCGAAGCCGTGCTCGCGCAGATAGTGCGCGACGCGATCGCTGCGTACGCCGGCATGACACATGACGACGACGTTTCCATTTTTCGGCAGCTCCGTGACGCGCTCGGCAACCTCGCCCATCGGAACGTGCTTGGCCCACATGATGCGGGCGGTCTCCCACTCGTCGCGTTCGCGCACGTCGAGCAGCACGAACGCGCGGCCCGCTTCGTGCATCGCCTTGAGTTCACGGACCGAGATTTCGGCGGGCAAGACGGCGTCGGTCATTCGCGCTTCGCCGTCGCGATGAGGCCCTGCATCGGGCTCGATGCGTTCGCGTACAACCGTTTTTCCATGCGACCCGCGTTGAATGCGAGCCGACCGCTCTCGACCGCCAGCCGCATCGCATGCGCCATCGCGACGGGGTCGTTCGCTGCGGCGATGCCCGTGTTCATCAGCACCGCATCGACGCCGAGTTCCATCGCGATCGCGGCATCGGATGCCGTGCCGACGCCGGCATCGACGATGACCGGCACGCTCGCGCGTTCCTTGATGATCGCGATGGAATAGCGGTTACAAATACCCAGGCCGCTCCCGATCGGCGCGCCGAGCGGCATCACGGCCGCGCAGCCGACGTCTTCGAGACGTTTGCATGCCGTCGGGTCGTCGACGATGTAGGGCAGCACCGTGAAGCCGTCGGCGACGAGTTCTTTCGCGGCCGCGATCGTTTCGACGGTGTCGGGATAGAGCGTGTGCGGGTCGCCGATCACCTCGAGCTTGATGAGGTCGGTGCCCAGGAGCTCGCGCGCGAGTTGCGCCGTGAGCACGGCGTCCTTCGCCGTGTAACAGCCCGCCGTATTCGGCAGAATGCGATATTTCGTGCGATCGATGTAATCGAGCATCGTCTTGCCCGTCGGATCGTCGAGGCTGATGCGCCGGATCGCCACCGTGATCATCGACGTACCGCTCGCGTCGTGCGCGCGCTGCATGATATCGAGTGACGGGTACTTGCCCGTGCCGACGATGAGCCGCGATGCGAGCTCGTAGGTTCCGATGCGAAGTGGCGTGTCCATGCGTCCTCGTTATCCGCCCGCGACCGCGCGGATGATTTCGACGGCATCGCCGTCGCGCAGGGTGTGATCGCCGAACGCCGCGCGGCGCACGACGCGCGCGTTGACGGCCACGGCGATCCCCGTCGCTGCGTCGAGTCCGAGCACGCGAAGCAGTGCCTCGAGCGTCGCGCCGTCGGCGAGGTCGCGGGATTCGCCGTTGATGGTTGCGGTCACGTTGGACGTCTTCGCGTTCGGTGGCGGGTCACCATCGCGTCAGGCAGCGCGCGTCGTCCGATCGAGCGCGAAGGGTGCGAGGGTTGCGGCGGCACCGGGCTTGCCTTCGATGAGGTCGGCGATGCCGGATGCGGTCCCCGGCGTCAGCAAGATGCCGTTGCGATAATGTCCGGCGGCCACGACGTACCCGCCGAGCGGCGTCGACCCCAGATACGGAAGCTCGTCGGGCGTTCCTGGCCGAAGCCCCGCCCACGTTTCCGCAACCGCGAACGTGCCGAGCGCGGGAAGTGCACCGAGCGCCGCGTCGAGCAGCGTGCGGACGCCCTGCGCCGTGACGCGTACGTCGAAGCCCGCCGCCGGTTCGACCGTCGCGCCGATGAGCAGACGGCCGTCGTCGCGCGGCACGAGATAGGCGCCCGGCACCCACAGGACGCTGCGGACGAAATCGCGCGGGACGGCGAGCGCGAGCATCTGGCCCTTTACGGGCACGACGGGTACGCGCGCCTTCGGCGGCACGCCCGCGAGCCGCGCCGCCCATGCGCCGCCTGCGTTGACGACGGTATCGGCCGCGATGAAGCCCTGGGGGCCGCGAACGCCTAGCACGCGACGTGCGTCCGCTTCCAGCGCAACGTCGCCGGCGAACGCATCGATGCGCACGCCGAGCGCGTCGCACGCCGCACGCAGCGCGCGTCCCAGACGGCGATTGTCGATGTGACCCTCGGTCGGTGAAAACGCCGCACCGCGCACGTTCGCGCGCAACGCCGGCTCGCGGCGATGGGCGTCGTGCGGCTCGAGCCATTCGGCAGCGATTCCGCGCGCGGCGCGGCCGGCGACGAGCGCGCGCAGTCGCGCGACGTCCGCGTCGTTCGAGGCCACTTCGAGGAGGCCGTCGAGATGCAGGCGCGCATCGACGCCGCCATCGGCATACAAGCGCGCGACGAAGTCGGGATAGCGTGCGAGCGAATCCACGCAGAGCGCTTCGAAGGCCGGGTGGGCGATATGCTCGGCGTACGGTGCGAGCATCCCCGCACCCGCCCACGACGCGGCGGCACCGGGCTCGCGTGCGTCGATGACGCGCACGTTCCCGCCGCGCGATCGCAACTCATAGGCGATTGCGAGACCGATGAGGCCCGCGCCGATCACGACGATCATGCGGTTGGTTTCGACGGCAACCGCGACCCGGCCCAGGTCGCCATACCCTCGGGCGTCGCGATTACATGCGGCGCCATCGCTCTCAGGTCGGCGCAGTCGTCTTCGTCATCGAGCTTCGCGTTGCTCGCGACTTTCGATGGCGCCGCTAGGCTGAAGTCCAGCTGAAAGGTGTATTTAGAGGGACGATTACGTTTTAATTGCAGGAAAGAATTCATTCGTAATCAAAACGCAACTCTTATGGCGGAGGTCATCTCGCTCTTTCCGGACCGGCCCCCGAATTAGATCGAGCGCCGCCTCACGTTCGGCGGTTCCGCTAGCTTTCGTCGTACGCACGCCGACGATGAGGCCGTTGCGATTCTCCATCAACGCATGCGCGAGATAGCCAAGCACCGATGCCGTGTTGCGGCTCTTCTTATAGAGACGTGCGTCGGGATCCGTCGTTGACCCGTGCGTATCGTTTTTGCGTTTCGTACCAGTAAAATCGACTTCGGGATTTCGTCCGGAAGGCGGCGAGCTACCACCGTCGTCCTTGGGTTTGAAGCTCTTATGGCTGGCC
>JAABUX010009335.1_pt1 | contig 11118 bp, 12 predicted proteins | sample 5561851 | NCBI WGS metagenome assembly JAABUX01 (sample SAMN10711883, study PRJNA513361) | rock metagenome | isolation source: Antarctica rocks | place: Antarctica: Victoria Land, Richard Nunatak red sandstone | collected 2016-01-03 | reverse complement strand
TGGCCAGGTTGGCGCCCTCCCCGGCGAAGGGGGACATCAGGTGGGCGGCGTCGCCGAGCAGGGTCACGCCGGGCACGCGGTCCCACCGGTGGCCGACGGGGAGGGCGTAGATCGGGCGGGGGACCAGAGTGTCCTCGGCGTCGGTGATCAGGGCGCGCAGGGAGGGGTCCCATCCGTCGAAGTACGAGGCGAGGGTCGCGCGGGCCGCGGCGGGGTTGTCGAAGTCGACCGCGCCGCCGGTCGCCCACTCCTGGGGGACCCGCAGGGCGATGTAGGTGCGGATGCGCCCGTCGCCATTGCGCTGAGAGATCAGGCCCTTGCCCTCGGCCAAGGCGAACAGGGAGCCGCGCCCGACCAGGGCCGCGGCGGCCGGGTGCAGGTGGTCGATGTCGGGCACGTGGGCCTCAACCATGGACAGCCCCGCGTACACCGGCACGGCGTCCGACAGCAGCGATCGGGTCTTGGACCAGGCTCCGTCGGCGCCGACGAGCAGCTCGGCGGACACGACGCTGCCGTCGGCGAAGGTCAGCGCGAAGCCCGCCCCCGGGGCGAGCGGCGCGACGCTGGCGACCTTGGCGCCCCAGCGCACCGTCCCGTCTGGCAGCGAGTCCAGGAGCAGGTCGCGCAACGCGGCGCGGTCGACCTCGGGCCGCTCCCCGGCGGCGTTCTCGGCGGCCTCGTGCAGCAAGACCGCGCCGGTCTTGTCGAGGATCTTCATCTCCTCGCCCTCGGGCCGCGCGAGGCGGCGGAACCCCTCGGACAGGCCCGCGTCGGCCAGCGCGGCCTGCCCCGACTCCTCGTGCAGGTCGAGCGTGCCGCCCTGGTTGCGGGCGGTGGGGGAGATGTCCAGATCGTAGACGGTGGCCGGGATGCCGCGGGTGTGCAGCACCCGCGCCAGGGTCAGGCCGCCCAGACCGGCGCCGATGATGGCGATGCGGGGGGCGGTGGGGTATGTCATAGGTTACTCTCTCCTTGTGCTATCGGATTGATGGACGGGCCGGCAGCAGTGTTCGCCGCCGCGCGCGGGAGGGCGGGGGCGTGCAGGACCCCGTTGATGAGGACGTCCACCACCCAGCCGAACCGCGCGCTCCCGCCCGAGAGCAACTCCGCGCGCAGGGCGTGGATATGGGGGTAGTCCGCCGCGTCGGCGGCGGCGATGGCCCGCGTCACCGGCCCGAAGGTGTCGCCCTGGGCACGGCGCACGTCTTGCTCGGCCGCGACAGCGGCGACGTGCAGGGTGAGCAGGTCGACGGCCCAGGCTGCCACGGGCGGGTCGATCCCCCCTTCCAGGAGCAGGTCCAGGAGCGTTTCGATCAAGCGGAGCGCATGGGGACCGACGGGGATCGTGGACAGGGCGAGCTGGGCCAGGCCGGGTCCGTCGTACAGCACGCGCAGGTACGACGCGAGCACGGCCGTCAGCCGCTCGCGCCACCCGCCCGCGTGGGCGGCGGGGAGGGCGACCGCGCCGAGCGCGCGATCCAGCATCAGGGCGTGCAGCTCGGCGAGGTTGGCGACGTAGACGTAGAGGGACGCCGGCCCGGTGTCGAGCGCCGCGGCCACCTTGCGCAGGCTTAGCGCCGATAGCCCGTCGCGGGTCAGCAGGTCCAGGGCCGTGGTGACGATCACCTCCCGGCTCAGGGGGGCCTTGGCCGGGCGGTCGCGCCGGCTGACGATCTTGCGGGGTTCTTGTGTGAACATACCCGCAGTGTACTTCGACGAACACTGATTGTAAAGATCATTGTTCGTCAGGCAGGGTTTCTGGCGTCCAGGCGGACATGGGCGTTAATCCTTCTTTCGATCAGAAATCGACTGCCCGCCCCTCACCGGCGTCGAGCCGATGAGGGGGCGCGCAGTGCGCTTCTTAGAGCGTCACTTGGATTCGATCCGACCCCGTGGATTGGTGCTCTCCATCAAGCCGGCGCTCGCTGCGGTCCATCTGGGGTCCGCGGGATAGAGCGCACTGTGAAGGTATGCCCAGGTGAGCCGCTGGATCAGGGCCACTCGCTCAGGGTTCTCGTCCGTGGTTGCGGCGACGCCATATCCAGAGACCCCGCCGAGCCCATGCTCTGCGTCGAACAGGGTGAGGAGGCTCTTCGGACCTGGGCTCAGGACGTACGGGTCGGTGAACCAGTCCGGCCCCCGAGCGGACAGGGCGGACTGGTCGTGGTCCCCCGCAATCACGAGGGCCGGTGTGGTCATGTCCGCGAAGCTCGGGCTCATGAACGGGAAGTTGTCGGCTGCGAACGGCGTCAGGTCAGCTCCACCCGTGCCGGGCGTGGAGAGCAGCACACCCACCTTGATCCGCGCGTCGGACATGTTCTCTCCCGGGACGCCGTCCGCATCGAGGACGCGCGCCCCCAGCAACATGCTCGCTGTCTGGCCGCCCCAGGAGTGGCCGGCAGCAGCGATGCGGCTCCGATCGAGGCGCCCACTGAGGCCAGGAAGGGATGCCTCAATGAGATCCAGCTGGTCGAGGATGCGCGTCACGTCCTCGACTCGGAAGCGCCAGATCTCGGGTAACGGGGATCATCAGGCGCGATGTTCAGCGTCGTCGAGTCGAGATGAGTGGGCTGAACAACCACGAAGCCATGCGCAGCCCAGAAGTCGACCAGCGGGGCGTAGTCGTTCAGCGACAAGCCAAAGCCGTGCGAGAAGACAATGATCGGTAATGCGTGCGCGGTCGCTGGGGCCGACACTTGGACCTGCACGTCCTCGCCACGGCCCGGAGCTGGCAACACCACCGGACGGAGTGAGACGACAGGGGTGGGCGCGCTAACGACGTCATCTGGAGTAGGCATGACTGTTCCTCCTTGAGGGGTGAAGTGAGTTTGTGATGCGTGGCTTGGACATGGGGCGCCCGTTCTGATATCATGAACAAGCGGAGCAACGTTCCTCTAACCAATATACGGAACAAAATTCCGTTTGTCAAGTGACGTGACGGAGGTAGCGGCGCAGTGGTCGACATCGACAGCGGATCAGGGCCGTCAGCCCCGCGGAAGCGGGCCGACGCCCGGCGCAACGAGGAGACGCTGCTGGGCGCGGCCGCCGCGGCATTCGTCACGTCCGGCGTCGATGTGCCCGTGCGCGACATCGCGGCCTCAGCCGGCGTCGGCGTTGGCACGGTCTACCGCCACTTCCCGACGCGAGCCGATCTCATCGTCGCCGTCTACCGGCGCCAGGTCGAGGCCTGCGCTGAAGCCGGTCCGACACTGCTAGCAAATAGCACCACACCGCACGCCGCCCTGGCACGGTGGATCAACCTCTTCGTCGACTTCCTGGTCACCAAGCACGGCCTCGCCGAGGCGCTGCAGTCCGACGACGCCGCCTTCGAGACTCTGCACACCTACTTCCTCGACCGCCTCGTCCCCGTGTGCGCCCAGCTGCTCAAGGCTGCTGCTGACGCGGGTGAGATTCGCCCCGACACCGATGCCTTAGAACTGCTCTTTGGCGTCGGCAATCTCTGTATCGGCGCCGACAACAACCCCCGCTACGACCCACGCCGCATGGTCGAACTCGTCATCGCCGGACTGCGACTCCACCAGGGGGTGTAAGCCCAAACCGCCGAAAAATTTGTCACGCTCACGGACAACGTCGAGTGCCCTGGAGTGGACGCTGTCGTCCTGTTCGTGGCTGATCCAGCAGTGTCGGAAAACATCTGTTTGGCGACAGGCGAGCGACATAGGTCTGTGCCCTCTCTACAGCCCCTACAGAAATAGTGCGGAAAACCCTGTCGCTAGGGGCTCCCATGCGCCAACCACACGGTAGAGGTTTCCCGTACAAGCGGCGATGGGACTCTTATCGCCTGCAAGGGGGGAGACATACGTCGCGCCCGCGGGCACGGTCGCGCTCGCGGGCCGCATCCTGGCCCCGTTCCTCGCCGCGCTAGCCGCGCTACCGGCGGCGGAATCCGCCGCCAGCCCGCGCCTCTCCGCGCTGGACGCCCAACTGGCGCCCCGGGCGCAGCACACTGCGCAGAGGGTATCTGGCCCCGTGCTGCGGCGCGGCCTGGTCTGGTGGACCCGGTTGCACGGCCTGCTCAGCCTGGAGGTCGCGGGGCACTTCGGCGCGATGGGCTTCGACCCCGCGCTGCTCTACGACACCGAAGTCGATGCCCTGCTCGACGGACGGGGCACGGGCACGGGCACGGGCACGGGCACGGGCGAGGGCACGGGCGAGGGCGCTCCGTGACACGTCGCCACGCTGACGCAGCAGTCGCTTATGGGGTCATGACGTTCCTGCGCGTCACGCTTGTACGAGAGGAGAGTCCGCTGATGGTCTCGCCGGTCCGCGCGCGCTCGGCGGGTACGAAAGCGCGATGGACGATGTGATGGACACTAACCACCGCGAGGGGTTCAGCGATAATGTGTTCGCGGTCGCGATCACGCTGCTGGCCTTCGACCTGCACGCGTCGGCGCGGGGCGCGTCGCTCGCGCAACGCCTGGCGGAGCCGTGGCCGAGCTACGTCGCGTTCCTGGTCAGCTTCGCGCTGATCGGGGTCGTCTGGCTGACGCACCACCAGATGTTCCGCGACATCCGCGCCGCCGATCCTGGTCTCATCGTGGCCAACCTCGCCCTGCTCCTAATCGTGACCGCGTACCCGTTCCCGACCCGGGTGGTGGCGGAGGCGTTCCAAACGGGGACGGGGGCGGACCACCGCACGGCAGCCCTCGTCTACGGGTTCTGGAACGTCGCCATCGGCCTCGCGCTCAACGCGCTCTGGTGGACGGCGCGCGGGAGACGGCTGGTCGAGCTGGCGGCGCCGCAAGCGCGCCTCGCCGCGCGCATCGCTCTACCCTGATGCCGCCGACATCCCGACCGCGTGGGACTATGACAGCATCCTCGTCGAGCGCGCCGTTATGGGCGATCCCGCCCTCCCCGGCGCTGTCCTGCGGCTACCGGCCGTCTATAGCGTGCTACCATGCCGGGGATCGTACACTAAAGGGACCGTCCTCACATCGCACCACGACTCGTTTGGTCGATGGCGTGGCACGGCACGGGACGATCAGTGTGTGCAGCCGCTGGACGAGGGCCGGCCAGAGGGGGAGGGAGAACGGGCGACCGATGAGTGGGTGGGACAACTTCTTTCGACCTTCGCGGCAAGGCGGCCGGTGCTCATGGCGCGATTGTACTACGACGCCGCCTCCATAAGGAGAGCACTAAAAAGTCGGGGGCGCCACGACGAGCGGGTGGGTCTCAGGGGGCTGCACGCTCCTCTCCCGCGGCCATCGCGGCCAGGCGCTGGAACGCCGCTGGTGGCGGGTCCGCGGCGAGGCGCCGGCGGATCACGGCGGCACACTCCTCGGAGCTGAGCGCCGCGGTGTCGACCTCCAGGTCATAGATCCCAGGCACATGGACGGCGTGCTGCCACAACCGCACCGCCTGTAGGACCGTCTCGTCGCCGACGCTGTCGGCGCCCCAGGTCGCCCGCCGTCGATCCAGGATGACCGCGAGGGGGCACCGCACGCCGACGAATAACACCGGCAGGCCTTGCAGTTGCCGCGCGCAGGAGGGCAGAATCCCCCGCGGGACAGCATAGGCGTCATGGTGCCCGACATCCACCACGACGTTGAGCCCCAGGCGGCTGTGCGCGGCGACGGCGGCATACAGGGCGCGATACAGGAGCATAACGAGCGGCTCGAGGTCCGGGCATTCCCCTCCCGGCCGCAGCCCGATGCCGGGCTGATAGCGGGCGGGGGTCATCGGCTTGAACCGATCGACCCCCAGGTTCATCCACACCCCGTCGAACGTGTCCTGGATCATGGTGGCGATGCTCGACTTCCCCGAGCGTGGCGTGCCGTTCAAGATCACGATTTGGCCGGGTGTCTCTGTCTCTCCCATCGATGTCCTCCAGCGCACAACACTGTCGGCAGTCGCCGTGCGCCCCGCACTGGAGCGCCGACCATCGTCCTTCCCACACCGACCGACGAGGCTGCCAGGGTCATGGCGCGTCCTCCATGTGGATGTACTTAATAATAGGTGTTGCGCGAGATCCCCACGATCTCACAAATCTCGCGGACGCTGCGTCCCGCGTCCTTCTTGAGCGCCAGCGCGGCTTTCTGCTTCTTCTGATCGACGCCTTTAGGCCGTCCGCCTGTGCGCCCTCTCGCCCGCGCCGCCACGAGCCCGGCATTCGTGCGCTCACGGATGAGGTCGCGTTCGAACTCGGCCAGCGACGCAAAGATTCGGCAATTCCCTCCCGTTTTTCGGGCGAGTGAGGTTGGGAGATATTTTGTCGTGACCAACCTCTTTTATGTGAACGCTGTACACTTGTGCCGCGCTAGTGTACACTGTACGTCAGTGAGAATGGTTCCATGACCCCCCCGATCCTCCCGCCTGCACCAGCAACGACGAGGCGCCGCCCGCCGGGCCAGGTCCGGCGGGGCCTGATCGAGGCGGGGATCGAGCTAGCCCGCGAGGGCGGACCGGACGCGGTTGTCCTGCGGGAGGCGACCCGACACGTTGGGGTGGCTCCCAACGCTGCGTACCGTCACTTCAAGGACCGCGATGCCCTGCTCAACGCGGTGTGTGTCGCAGCCATGCGCCAACTGGCTCAACGCATGGAGAGTGACGCAGCCCGTGTATCTACCCCCTATGGAACCAAGAGTGGCGCCACAGCGCGCCTGAACGCCATCGGCCTGGCCTACCTCGACTTCGCGATGACTGAACCCGGCCTCTTCGAGACCGCCTTCGCCGTGCCCGGACACCTGGACTATGCGACCGATCGCGACGCCGTGGGATCGGGTGGGCGGACGCCGTTTCAGATCCTGGGCGACGCGCTCGATGAACTCGCCGGCGCGGGCGTCCTACCGCACGAGCGGCGCCCCAATGCCGAATACGCCGTGTGGTCGAGCGTGCACGGCCTGGCCATGCTGGTGAATCAAGGCCCGCTGCGCCAAATCCCGCGGGACGACACGAATCGGCTCATCGACGTACTCCTCGCCTTCATCATCCGCGGCCTCTAAAAGGCTTAGTGGACACTGTTCACTTAACGGTGTATAGTGAACAGTGTCCACTAGTCAAGCCCGTAGGAGGAGCAGACATATGAGCGTCATCGACACGTTGACCACACGCAACGCGGACTTCGCCGCACGGCGGTTCAGGCCGGGCTCATCTCTCATGCCGGCGCTCAAGACGATGATCGTCGGCTGCGTCGATCCGCGCGTCGACCCGGCCCACGCGCTGGGCCTCGACCTGGGAGAGGCCGTCGTCATACGCAACATCGGCGGTCGGATCACGCCGGCGACACTGCAGACGATGGCGATGCTCGGGATGATTGGTCGGGCCGAAGGAGGCAACCCTGGGAGCGGGTGGAACGTGGTGGTCCTTCACCACACCGACTGCGGGATCACGCGCCTCGTCGGGTCACCCGACCTGCTGGCAGACTATTTCGGCATCTCGACGGATCAGCTCGCTGGTAAGGCGGTCGCCGACCCTCGGGCGGCGGTTGCCGCCGATGTCGCCGCCCTGAAGGAGAACCCCTCCCTGCCAGGCGAGTTCGTCGTCTCAGGGCTCGTCTACGACGTCGCGACCGGCCTGCTCGACCCCGTCGTGGCGCCGGCCCCGCTCCGCGACGGAGGGCATGCGGCATGAGCGCCCCTCTCATCCTGGTGACAGGCGCGACCGGCAAGACGGGCGCCGCGGTCGTGGAGCAACTGCGGCGCAAGAACGCGCGCGTCCGTGCGTTGGTCCGCGCGCGTGATCGCCGCGGCGAGCGCCTGCGGGAGCTCGGCGCGGAGGTCGTCATCGCCGACATGTTCGACCCGGCGCAGGTCGAGGCGGCGATGGCGGGGGTCTCGCGCGTCTACTACCTCCCGCCGTGGAACCCGTACATGCTGCAGAGCGCCGTGGTGTTCGCGACCGCGGCGCGACGCGCGCGCGTCGAGACCATTGTCGGGTTGTCTCAGTGGCTGGCGAGCCCCTCCCACCCTTCGCTGGCGACCCGCCAGAACTGGCTCGTCGAGCAGGTGTTCGACATGGTACCGCAGGCGGCCCACATCACGGTCAACCCCGGCTTCTTCGCGGACAATTACCTCGCCGGATTGACCGGTTTTGCCGCCCAGCTCGGGATACTGCCCATGCCGGCAGGCCACGGTCGCAACGCGCCGCCCTCCAACGAGGACATCGCCCGGGTCGTCGTCGGCACGCTCCTGGACCCCGAACGCCATGCGGGCCGCAGCTATCGACCGACGGGCCCGCGGCTACTCTCGGCCGAAGACATGGCCGCGGCGCTTGGAGACGCGCTCGGTCGCACGGTCCGGCACGTCGAGCTGCCTGTGTGGATGTTCATGAAGGCGCTACGCGTGATGGGGCCGCGCGTCGGCATCGACACGTTCCAGCAAGCGGGGCTCCGCTACTACTACGAAGAGCACAAGCTCGGTACGTTCGCCATGGGCGCGCCGACGAGCCACGTCCGCGACGTGGCGGGCGTCGAGCCGGAGGGCTTCGGCACGATCGCGCGGAGGTACGCCGCGCGCCCGGACGCGCAGCGCACCGCGCGCAACCTGGCGCGGGCGCTGCGGGATGTCGCGTTGATCGGGCTCACACCGGCCCCGCGGCTCGACCGCTTCGAGCGACGCCAGCAGCACCCGCCGCCGCCGACGCCGGAGTTCGCCGCACACTCCGCGCGGTGGGCGCGCGAGCACTCAATCGTCGGCCCGCCACGGCACGCGCATATAACGTAGGGGTGCGGGCTCGTCCGCGCGCAAAACGAGAGCGTGTGCCGCCGCGCCGTCAACGAGCGTATGGGCATGCCGTGCACCCGCTCGCAGCGCCGCGCATTGTAGGGGTTGTCGCCCTCCCAATGCAGACCTTCGTTGGCGATCGCGCGAAGCTCGTCCGCCCACAGGTGTAGCCGCTGCTCAAGCGCCATGTTCCGTATCAAACATCAACGGAGGCGCCCGGCGAACCAGCGCACGATGGCCGTGGTGGAGCGCACGACGTTCGCGGTTTTCTTGAAGCCGTGCCCCTCGTCGGGGAACAGGACGTACTCGACCGGCACGCCCCGCTCCCGCAGGCTGGCCACGACCTGCTCCGCCTCGACCACCGGGACGTTCGTGTCGTTGGCTCCGTGCAGAACCAGGGTTGGGGCCACCACGCGGTCGATCTTGTGGATGGGCGAGAGGTCGCGCAGCAGCGCCGCCTCCGTGTCCGGGTCGCCGTACTCTACCTTGGAGATCGCGGCCATCCACGGCTTGGTTTGCGCGAAGAAGGTCTCGAAGTTGACGATGCCGAACAGGTTGGCGCCGGCGGCGAAGGCGCCTGGGTATTCGGTCAGGCCGGCCATGGTCATGTAGCCGCCGTAGGACCCGCCCATGATGCCGATCCGGCGCGGGTCGGCCACGCCGGTCGAGACGACGTGGCCGACGCAGGCATCGATGTCCCGAACCGCGTCGACGCGCAGCGCGCCGTTGTCCAGGTTGACGAAGGCTTTGCCGAACCCGGACGAGCCGCGCACATTGGGGGCGAGCACGGCGATCCCATTCCCTAGCAGCGCCTGGTAGAGGCCGCTGAAGAGGGGTCGCGCCTGTCCCTCCGGCCCACCGTGGAAGTCTATCACCACCGGTCCCGGCCCGTTGGCCGTCGCGGGACGGTAGAGCCAGCCGCTGAGCTCGAGGCCGTCGTGCGCCCGGAAGCGGGCCAACTCGGGGCGTACCAGCGTGTCCAGGGGCACACCCGCGTGCGGGCTGCGCGTGACCTGCCGGAACTGGCCCGCCGGGCCTGCCGCGCGGTCGAGCGTCCAGATGTCCAGCGGCGCACGCGCGCCTGTCACGCTCAAGGCGACGAAGCGGCCGTCCCGGGAGAAGGCCGGCCGGCCGCCCACCTCGGCGGGGAGCGGCGGCGCGGCCGTGCTCTCGCCCGTGGCGAGATCCAGGAAAGAGAGCTCGCCGCGGCCCGCCACGTTCCAGAGCAGGGCCGCCGTCGCCCCGTCGTCGTTGAGCGCGAACGCCTCCAATTCGGCGTCGTCGCGGGCGGCGACGGTCACGAGCGGCCCCGGGCGGCCATCGGCGGCGAGCTCTACCGTGGCGAGCGCGACGGTGTCGCGGTCCCGGTTGGAGGAGAGGTAGACACGGCGGCCGTCCGGCGAGAAAAAGGCGTCCTCGAAGCTCCCGGGCCCTTCGTGTGGCGTCAGCAGGGTCTCCGAGCCCTGCTCGAGATCGAGCAGGAACAGGTTGTCGTCGCCCCGGCTTGCCATGCGGTACAGCACGGCGCGCCGGCCGTCGCGACTGATGTCGGTCAGGCGCCCGATGCCGTCGTTCCGCGCGACCAGCCGCATCGCGCCGGGGGCCACGTCGAGACGATAGGCGTCGATCGCCGCGGGGCCGCGGCGGTTGGACGCGACCATGAGGGCCGCGCCGTCGTGGGTCCAGCCCCCTAGCCGGTTGTGCTCCTTCCCCCCGTCGGTGAGGCGGCGCAGACCCGTGCCGTCCGGCCGCACGAGATAGATCTGTTCGTTCATACCCCCGCCGGGGGCCAGGGCGAAGGCCAGCCAGTCCCCGGCGGGCGACCAGGACACGGCGGAGACCTGGTCGTCGAGGGCGGTCACGCGCTCAGGCCAGCCGCCCTCGGCGGCGACCGTCCACACCTGCGGGACGCCGCTGAGGTCGGACACGAAGGCGAGGCGCGCGCCATCGGGCGAGAAGCTCGGGGACGAGCAGCGGCCGACCCTGGCCATCGTCGACACGATCGTTTCCAACGCATCCGCCGCCTCCGCGGAGACGGATGGCATGGGGTGCTCTGACTCGGATTGGGGACGGGACGTTTTAGCCATCGCGCTATCTCCTACTTGCTTGTTAGAGGGGCGGCAATCTTGCTTGTTAGAGGGGCGGCAATCTTGCTTGTTAGAGGGGCGGCAAGGGCCAATCAGGATTTGTGCTCACTCTACAGCGCCTCGCGCCGGCCCATCCTGTACTCTCGCCACGTGCGATACCCCAGGTCGCCGTAGAGACCAATCATCCAGGCCCACCCATGGATCATTTCCCATTTCTAGACATGCTACCAGCTACCAGCTACCAGCTACCAGCTACCAGCTACCAGCTACCAGCTACCAGCTACCAGCTACCAGCTACCAGCTACCAGCTACCAGCTACCAGCTACCAGCTACCAGCTACCAGCTACCAG
>JAABUX010009334.1_pt1 | contig 11119 bp, 14 predicted proteins | sample 5561851 | NCBI WGS metagenome assembly JAABUX01 (sample SAMN10711883, study PRJNA513361) | rock metagenome | isolation source: Antarctica rocks | place: Antarctica: Victoria Land, Richard Nunatak red sandstone | collected 2016-01-03 | reverse complement strand
AGACATGCGCCTGACACTCCCCGCTGTCAGACAGAACCTTGATTTACAGATCTGGAACAGAATTTGCACAGGGCGAGCGTGGTGCCTTAAGCCATTGCCTCACATGAGCGCAGGGCGAGCGACAAGTGCCAGCGGGAGAAGCGGAAGACGATCAATGGCGATGACCTGCTGTGGGCCATGAGCACCCTGGGCTTCGAGGAATACGTGGAGCCGCTGAAGCTGTACCTGTCCAAATACAGAGAGGTGCCTCTCGTAGCACTGATGATGCTTTAGCCTCCGCCTGCGCTTTCTTATGTGCGGCACTAGCCTCGCCAGGCTGTTCCGATGGCAAGCCGTCAGCCTGACTCAGCACAGCTAGCGGATCATGGGGGACCTTGCCATCCACCAAGCCTGATGTTGCGCTCATATCCGCTTGTGCCATGAACCAACACCCTGCATAGTCGACTCCACCAGCCGCAGTTGTGCCACGGGCATGCTCACCGCTCATGTCTTGGCAGTAGGTCCCGTGACCCTTGCTCGCCGCAAAGATTGCACAGCCCTGCGAGACCGTGGCATGCCGGCGTCCCTATTTGCACATATGTTCAGTCTCAGCTTTGCCTGTGCAGGGCGAGAAGGCGTCGATGGCGAAGCAGAACTCGAAGCAGGACAGCGCGTCCGCGGCAGCCGCCGCCGCGTCCCAGGGGGGCATCGGAGGACAGCCGTCCGGAGGGCTGGCGTCATACGGGTCATCGCCCACAGCGGTGAGTGACGGGATGATTCTGCATCTGCATCTTAGTCCTGACCCTCAAACCCCAACCTAGCCCTTATCCTTACTTGAAACTCACCCTGACCCAGCCCTCTCCATCCTGTCAGCTGTGCTCTGACGAGTCCAACCCTGCCTCTGTCCCACCCATGGCGCCGTTGCCGCCCTTTGATATCTTAGCAGCATGTTCCGCCACTGTTGCATCTCGGGACGGGACGCTGCGACGAGGCTTACGTCGGGGACAAGCGGCCACTCCAGATGGCCTGAGCCTACATCGCGTATGAGACGTGCTATTCTTCAAACAGATACACCTGCGATGTGACGCCAATGATGACGCTCGTGCTGGCCATTGCTGCTGCTGCGGGGCCAGCAGCTCATGACCTTTGTGGGCTACCTTTGCAGGGTGGCGCATTGCAGAATGGCATGACCAGCCAAGGGTCGTGACTGGCACTTCTGCCACATCGCGGATCTGGACAGCATCAGCTAAGCAGCTGCTGGCCTTCGACAGCCACCACATGGCAGGCTGCAGTCTCGCGGCGGCCATGTCGGCTAATCCGACCTTGCGGCGGTCGCACAACTCGGCCGGCTTTCAAGCGCTGAAGCCGGTATGCCGTGTGAACCGTTCGCTCATCAGGCGCTGGCAGCCCTGTGCACCGTGCGCTGTTCATGACGACACGCAATGAGCCAGTGCAGTCGGACGCGGAGAGGGTATTATCGAGAAGATCAAACATTAGTTACAGCGCTACATCAGGTTCGTCGGTCTTCAGTGATGCAAACGTTCAACTGGCAGATGGCTGGCCTCAGCTGCTAGTTGGTGAGTTGGAGTCTTGACACATTGCCTGGCTTGCCTGGACGATGATGCTGGGCATATGTAAGGCTGAAACGTTACAGACGGAGTTTGGGCAACCTTCGCACTGCAACAAAGCAGACTACGCACATTCTGGTCGTGTTTGCGTGGGCACACAACCGGGCTGCAAGCGACAGCAGCATGCTGCGACAATGGTCACTTGCGGGCGATCATGGGAAGATCATTGCAACCCTGCCGTCAAGGCTCAGTGCTCGCATCTTGCTGCGTGTTGGGCGAGGGCAGAGCAGGGGCGATGAAACCTTGTGCAACGGTTTTGCCCTGCCGTATCCTGACCGAGAACGGCAACTTCAACAGGCACGCCCACAATTGCCAGCACGATCCTGCTTTTCGGCTGACGCTCGCTCACGCATCCGTGACCGCACGCGTGCTTCAGCAGGATGGCGAACCCTGGTGAGCTGCAGCGGCAGCTGTTGCGCCGCCCGTGGAACGAGAGTGGTGTCACTCGGCCTTGTCGGCCTTCCGCGGGGGAACCTGCTTTGGCTCGGCCTTCGCTGCTCTGTGACAGCACCGAGACAGGTGTTGCTGAGTGTCAGCAGTGCTGGCAGCCGGGACCACAAACCAGATGTGTTACGAGTGGCAACACTGAGCGTCAGCATGCATCTGAAGGTATGACTCGGTCAGACAATCACGAACGTGATGACCGTCTGCAGTCAATGCTTCAAGCGCTGAGCACGATGCGGCGGTTTCAGGACAGCTTTATGGCATGTAATAATGTGAGGGTGAAGTGACATGAGCGGCAGGCCGGGCGAAGCACGCACGTGGACGCCGCTGTCTGGGACTCCTCCAGCCACGTCCGGATGGTCTTCATATTACGCTGCAGCATGCGGCTGCTGTCTCTGATGTCTGTCCGCATCAGCATGAAGGCCGCGCCGACGACGCCTGCGCACTCAAACCCTCATCAGTGGGTCTGCCTTCCGCGAGGGTCCCAAAGGCTTCAGTCTCGGCACTGTTGGAACCGCAGGGACAGCATGCAGCCGTGTGACAGAGGTGAGCGCGAATGCCTCAGCGCGCAGCAAAACCCGGGCGTCCGCATCAACGAATTGCTGTATGCTTGCGCACAGATATTGAACCCAAGAGCGTCAGTCAGTGGGCCTGTTGCCATCTGTGGCAGTGACCGTGCGTAGCAACCATTGTGGCGCTAATAATGCTGTGTTCGTCACGGTTTCATGGGCACAGACGTGACAGCGATGGCACCCTTCGAAGCGCACCGACCGTGAGGATGAAGTTCGTCCAGGCCATGCGTCAGCTAACAGCGGCAGGGGCGTTGCTGACGGCAAACCTCGACGGCAAACGGGGGGGGGGGAGAGCGAAGCAAGTCTTGCGAAGCTCGGGCTTCGGATCTAGCTGCACGTCCTGAAGCTGGTTTGGGTAACAGGCCACCTGGTCCGCACGGCGAATGTCAGCATGCCAAGCTGTGCCTGGAGATGCTGGAATCCTTTGCATTCATACTGTGGGTTTGCCAAGTTTGCGACACCAAATTCCTTTCATGTGCAGAAATAGAACTTCAACATACGCGTGTGTAAGCGGACGCCCCCGCTATGTCTCTGTGTTGCCCGTGCGAGCTGTGCACCAGCGCAGTGCAGACGGCAGCATGGTGCGGGTTCGCAGAGCATCTGTGCCATGTGCGCACATGCCGGGCATCATCCACCAAAGCTCTGGCCCTTGACCGCAGTAGGACAGCTCTAAGACACCAACAAACAATGCAGCACACAGTGCGCTGCATCCAAGGAGAATGAGGGTGGGCTGCAACAGCTGCAAAATTGTGTCCACAACTCGCCTGAGCGCAAGGATAACAGCTTCAGCGTCCGTACCAAAACCGGTATCAGCCACCACGGAGGTGACAGCCCGTCTTGATATGCATCTTCCCACGAGCTGCACAACCAGGTTTACCATGCCGGCTGTGCTGCGGAAATCATAGCCGGCTGCAAGCTTGCTGAAGGCACAGATGCCCTAGTGTTCGAATGCCGCTCACACCGTCTCATGTTCTCTGCGGCAGTATGCGGACGGCAATCTCTCGCCAAAGAACGTCTGAGAGTGTTATGACAGGTGTATTTCGCCATAGATGTATATAGAGTATACGATCAGCAGTGAAAGCGGCTGCAGCGCAACAGCAGCGGGTCGCGCTCGGCTGTCTGCGGATGACATGCTGTGGCTGGCTTGTGAGGCCCTCCGCTGCAGTCGCGCTGCATGCCCTGCTCCACTGCGCTGAATACGGTAAATAAGGGGCTGAGTGGCCGGTGCCAAGGAATTGGCCGATGGAGCCCATGAGGGGCGAGTAACTGCAACGCAAATAGCCGCTGATGATTGCCCAGACAGGTCGGTTCGCAGGATAGGGAGCTAAGTCCAGCAGCATGACGGCCGCTGTAAGCCGACGCATGTGCTGGATGTGGAGTGCCGAATGTAGAGCCGCAAGCGGTAAGGTTACGGATGTCCGCCGGACGGCTCCGCGCAGATGTCAGGGAGCGTGCGCCAGCGCTGGTGTTTGCTGCACGCAACAAGCGTCTCTGTCAGAACAAGCACTGCTGTGTACTATACACGCACAGCCATACGCCCTGCAACAAATATGAGCTTGATGTGCGGCATGCGCTCTCCTCCCGTGCCATAGGTGCTGACGTCAAAGCTACGCTTACCCTGCGTCTTCAGTCCAAAAAAGCACACAGCGATGCGGGTGCCAGGGTTCGCATTCCGGGCAAGAGGCCCCACGAAGTTAAAAATGCCAATCTCCCGCAACCCAGTGATTGACGTGACATGAATCCGACAGAGAAGAGCTGATGCTCATTCAGCTCACCTCTTCAATGGCGGCATTACCGCCTCGGAGTCTTGGCCAGCGTCTGCGGCTGTGGTGGAGCTCGCTGCGCGCCCCCCTCGCGCCCTCTCGGTGCGGCCCGTCGGCTGCCTGACCCCGCGGGAGGGGCCAGCATTCCCACCTGCGTCGCTGTCGCCCGATCCCTCCGTGTCACCAGCACCTACGACATCCCGCCGAGGAACGTAATTGGCAGGTTTGCAATGGGCCGTTGCGCTGTTCAAGACGCTTGACGCCTGCAGCAACAACGTGTGTGCAAACAGAGCAGCGCCGGCCCGCGCCGATCACGCAGAACCAGAGCAACTTGCGCGCAGCAGCAGCACTGCGCAGCCATGCATGCCGTCATGCTAGCCTCGCATGAGCCTGCTGTGGATTTTATGTCTAGTGGAGGACCAAACACAGTGGTTCAGGGCCTACCAGATACAGCGGAACAGGGTGGTGCCGAAGGCGTCGCAGCAGTTCTCGCGGCGTCCGCAGCAGGCCTCGGCGACGCAGCCCGCGACTGCATGCCGCTGCCGCCGTCTGCCCCTCCGCCGCCGTTGAGTGGGTCCGCCGCGGACGGCAGCGACCGCACAGCAGCAGCGTCCGAGCCGGGGTCGGGCTGATTCAGCGCCCTGTGCTGCGAGTCAGCCGCCGGCTCCACCGCAGCCAAGTCGCCGGCCACAATCACGTGACCCGGCCCCTCCGACCCGTGCTCGGGCGTTCTGCCGCCGCCGGTCGCCCTGTCGGAGCGCATTCCAGGCTCAACGACTGCCGCTGCCTGCTATCGCCGATCACGAGGTTTCCAACTGTTGCTTGCCCTTCGAGCCTGAACCCTGAACCCCAAACCCAACACTCGAGCCCACATGCACCGCAATTTGCTGTCTGCGTCTCATACACATGTGAGAGCAGGCGGGTACCATCGTCTCGGCACAGCTATCGCTCACCCGCCTCCTGGCTCTAGGGTCTATACTCTGAGCCTGGCCCCGACTGAATCTAACGCGCTGCAGCCTCTCGTGTGTGCCTGCAGGTGGCGACGGCGGCATACTTCGCCGCGCGCATGCTCACCGTGTTGCTCGCCCTGGACACTCCTGGCCCCGAGCTGAATCCCGGCTGACGCTGGATGGCTGAGACCATCTCGTGCAAATCAGGGTCAGGTTAAGGGGTGGGCTTCAGGGTTCAATGGAGCGCGCCTGGTCGCGCCTGCGGACGGCGGTGGCGGCGTCAGCCGCCGCACGCACGCTCACCCCATTCCTGGCCCTGACCACTGCTACCCGAGCTGATCCCGCTGTTCAGTGTCAGGGGTGGGATTCAGGGTTTTGCCGATGCACGCCTGCGGATGGCGGTGGCGGCGTCCTTCGCCGCGCGCAGGCTCACCGCCGCCGCGTCCGCAAGCATCTGGACCAGCGACCCCGACCGCACGGGCCCGACGTCCTGCAGCCGCGCCCGGGGCGGCGCCGCGACGGCCGCCCCCGCCCGGTCAGCGAACCTGGTGGTGCCTGCAATGCAACGCGTGCACGAACGTGAAAGGTCACAAACTTGTCGGGGTAGGGCCGGGCTTGGGAGCACGGTGGGGATCACACGCACAGTCTGGGGACACACAAATGCCGTTCATGTCCCCGCAGCACTGCACTGCAGTTGGCAGCAAACGACACTGCCAGTCCGGGTTCAGCTTGGTGTGGTGCTGCTCGGCGGATTCGCGTTTCGCTGATGTGCGAGCCGGCTCTGACACCGGGCGGTCTAGAGAGGCTTCGCTGCGAGCAAGCAGGCGCGGCACACCACTGGCGACGTGGTCCGTCGCGGCCTCGTCACCGGACAGGTCGCGCCCGCTCATGTACTCTGAGTTAGCCGCCGACGGCTTGGGGCTCGGGCGCAGCGAAGCCTGTAGCAGGCGTCGAAGTGAGGTCACGACATACAGGAAGGAAAGCTTTAATCAATCAGCAACAGAGTCTGCATCGCTCTTCCCAGTCGTGTTTGTCGAAGCACACGGTCACAGAGTGAAGCTCAATGCTATTGACCCAGCGCGGTGTCATGGACTCTGTTCAATTTTCCTAGTTGGCGCCCAGCTTGCGATCGTGCGTGTTCACTACAGATGCCTTCATGTACTTCTGTGTGGTGCCAACCTCCCCACACATAAGCTAGCTGAGAGAGTATCGCTGCCAACATCAGAGCAGGGATAGAACATCGTCGAGGTTTTGTTAGCACCTCGGCAATGTCGGCGAGGTCGGCGTTGCGCCTGGCGGCCGCCTCCAGCAGAGGACTCGCAGGGGCTTTGCTGGCGACGGCGGCGGGCTCGGAGTGCTTGCGGCACAGCTCCGCCCTCCGCTCTTTGCCCTGCTGTGCATAGGGTTCGGGTTTAGGGGAGGGTTTAAATTTTACAGCCCTCGAGCTCAGAGCTCGCAACACAAACATCGCCGTTGAGGTGGAGGTCTGTCTGCACTTCGGTCAGCAGCAAACCATAGTGCGTTCGAACGTCAGTGGTCGTACCAGCCAGCTGCAGTCTTGCTGACCAGGTCATCAGCGGATGGAAGGAAGCCGAGGCAACCTTGTCAGAGGTGATGTTGAGAGAGTTAGGAATGCCAACAGCATTGCGTAAGGCCTTGGCGTGCCGAACCTGAAAGGCCTGCAGCTGGTTCACCGCGTCATCGTAATCCGCTTCCGGGGCGCTAAGGCAGCGGCCATCCAGGCGGGGCCAGCCGCTGAATCCGGGGGGCACCGGCGCGCCGGGACGCAGGTCGGTGTGCTTGCGCACGTCCGCCAGGCCGCCGCCCCCCTGCCGCATCGCATCAAAAGGCTTTGTCACGGTCGAGGGTCGTCTATGGTGGGGTCCAGCTTGCGTGTCAGCGTCCTGCACCTTCAGCATTGGAGATTGGGCCAAGTACAAGATGCAACGCGTGGTCAACATCACCGTCGCACAGGTTGTGGGGCAAATCGGAAGTGGACAGGTGCATAAAATGGTGCTCCAGGTTAGCACATGAACATTCAGGATCACCGCCAGCACACGCTGGCACCCACGGTGAGTGCCTGCGCAAAGGTGCTCAGCACATGCTGTGCACCTTCATAGCAGCTGCCTTGTTGAGCAGGAGTTCGAACGACGCTTTCTCCGGCAGGGGCCCATCGCTGGTGGTAGACTCCTGCAGCATAAGCCAGGGGCTTAAGCCACTTGTAGCACAAACGGGGCCTACTGCGCGGTCAACAGGTTGGCGACCATGACAGCGACTGATAATGCTGACAGCGTCAGTGTTACGACGGTGTGTAGGCTCGAATGGCATCACACGTGCTGTAGCAACATCAGCGTCACATTCTCGCACGCCCACAGATGCCACGATAGCCAAAGAGACAGCCTGCAACCTGACAATTGTCCATGTGCGTCTTGTGATTCCGAGAACACTCGAAGGTCGATGATGTCCAAACTGTGCCCGTTAAGACTCATGCTCGAATGAGTCAAAGCTAGTTTTGGAGTATATGCATCTAGAACACAATCAAAAACAAAAAGAACAATTGATTGGTTGCTTTTATCCGTAAACCCAAAAACCACGCAAACCGCGCACCTCGACGGTCTTGCGCACGCCGGCGGCGATGACGCGCGCCTGCGCCTGCGGACCCAGCCCCAGCGACTGGCGCCGCAGGTCCGGCTGCGAGTCCGAGGAGAACCGGACCGGCCAGCCCAGCTGCTCCGCGTCCCGCGGCGTCTGCAGATACAGAGTGCTGTGATGGTTACACTCCATTGTGCTTTTGAATAGGGTCGGAGCCATGACACCCAGAGATGTGTGCAGCTCTCTGAGGAGACTCTGGGTCAGGGTCGAGTAAATGCGGATAAGGTTGGAAAGATTGGGTTGAACTAGCTATCGTGAAATGGCAGCTGCTACCGCATGGCCACCTGTCAACATGACATGAGGACAAAAATTTAGTTTCAGCGTGTATCAGACTTACTCAAAACCTCTGCAAAGAATATTGCCCTCGAGGCCTGTGCAAGAACGGGATGGGCAGGCAGCATTCTCAGCGTTCTGAAGGCACGACGGGATGTCACGTGAACGCTGGATAGATAAGACGACATGGCAAGAGCTCGGACTCGAACCTGCACAGGCTCGACACCAGGTTGACCGCCTTCACTCGGTTCGGCGCCCCTGGCAAAGCGCGGCGTCGACGCTTCCTCCTGCAGGGTCTCGTCGGGCCGCAGCTCGAAGCTCCGGCTGATGGCGACCTCGAGCTTCGGGAGGGTAATGGCGGTCCGGTCGGGCATCGCTGCCGTCAGTCCGGCCGCCGACACCGCGGCAGCGACTTGCACTGCGCCGAGGCTGCCGCGACTCTCCTCCAGCAGTCTGGAGGCGGCTTCCAGCAGCTGCCGGCCCTGCGCGGCAGCTCCCCAGCGATTCACAACCAGTGGGTATACTAGCGTCAGCGCATGAGCGAGCCGTGTGAAGTGCAGTGCCATGTCATTCACATGGGCGACCCACTGATGCGTCCTGCATGACGCTCAGACCTGCGGATGTAGCACTACTGGACAACAGACACCACTGCAAGTAGGCTGCCAAGCTACTTGCTGCTCGGCGGCAGAAGGCGAATGGAAAACCCACCTGGAGAGCCGAGGCCATGTCGAAGCCTGGCTCGCTGGCAGCTGCGGCCACCGCTGCAAGAGGGCTCGGCTTTCGCTCCGGGTGTGTGGAGAATGCGGTCCCTGCGGCCGGCCCGCTTTTGCCGGCTGGCGGTACCCGCGGCTTTGCAGCGGAGCTGCCGACCGGCTGCGCCGCAGCTGCCCCGGAGCTGCCGACCGGCGACCCAGCGCGGCTGTCCGAGACGCGGCGCTCTGGCGTCGGCGCCGCAGACTGTACACACGTGGACACAGCAGAGAGTGAAGGTGGAGTGCTGATTACAGACTAGCAACGTAAACGCATATGCGACCCATGCGCCACAAGAGCTGATGAGTTGCGGCAGTGGGTAGATTCTGCAGGGCGAGTCAAGATACTTGTCTGAGCTGAGATGCTTGCCAAACACGAGTTCGAAAGCAATAGTGATGCAATAGCCCGGGCTCGACTGGAGATCACCAAACCACCTCCGCAAGCCGGGAGAGCACGGTGAGAAAGGGGCTTTTTTGAGGAACGGAGTTAGACAGGGTCAGGGTCAGGGTCATGACTAAGCCGTACCTCGCCGGGGGTGTTGAGCTGCTGCCCCGAGGTGCGCCGAGCCAGCAGCGCCTCGACCCCGGGAGCCAGCTCGGGCCGTGCGGTCCGGCGCAGCCCTGCAGAGACACGTTTAAATACTTGACTGCCACAGCGCTTGCGAATCGGTGAATGTTCAATCGTGATGTTACGAACGCAAAATACGGAATGCTGCAGGGCTTGTTTGCCGCTGAAGTGAGGGTGTTATAGCTATATATGATCTGAGCAGATGGCCACAGCGGCATTGAAGATCTGGACTCAGTTTGAGGATCGAGTTTGTAGATCAGTGCAGGACGTGTGTCTTGCAAACCTGAGGCGGGGGGCCCAGCGCCGGCGTTCGCCCCCGTCGCGACCGCCAGGTGCTGCCCCGTGAGCAGGGCCGCCTGATTGGGCCGCGGGCTGTGCGCCAGACGCTCCAGGCTGCAGGATGCATGCGAGGAGTGTCACGCGGTATTGGTAGCAATGGTTGCGACGGACCAAAGCACTCAGAAGCAGAGTCACAAGCCTTGGTGGGTTTGTGTTCGAGTGCGTGCATGCCAGGCACCGCTGTGTGCAGAAGACGAAGGGCTTCGTCAGCAGATGGGGCCATGCAAAGAGACTACAGCGTGTGCGGACGATAAGCGAGTTAGAGTGGCGCCCGGGCAGGCATTGGACTGCAGGCAGTCACAGGAGGATCCAAAGCAGGTCAGGATCACAACCAGGGTTGAGATGAATGTCATGGATGGGTCACGATGGCCCAGCCACCTGTGGGAGCGGGCCCAGCGGGTGCCGCACGCGTTGCACAGCACCGGCATGCTGTCCGGCCCTTTCCGCCAGCATGGCGAGTCCTTGATGCCGCAGTTCATGCACGGGCCCGTGATCTGGAACCAAAAGGATGAAAGGTCGGACGTCATGCCGTCTCAGGTTCCGAGCAGTAGCACAATTGCTACAACAAGCCAGCTTCAAACCGTCAGCCATAGGCCGTGGACCAGCGTAACAGCACCACGCATAGCGGACAGTGTGCATAAGTCATCGCATGTACGATGTGACGTCCGGGACACAAGTCCAATCCTCAGCCTTTGGTACAAACGCAGCTTTTTGAGAGGGCGAATTGCGGTCAGCTTGCGGCCAGGTTATTGTGCATGGATGTAATAGAGTTGATTTCACAGTTAGGGTAGGGTAGGCTTCGGGTTGGGGTTAGGGTTAACCCGCGATGCCGCACCTTCACGGCGTCCGCCCGGGCGTGGCGGCCGAAGCGGCGCCCGCCGGCCCCGCCGCCGCGCAGGGGGCGGGGCCGCTTCTGGCCGCGCGCCGCCGCCTCGCGCTCGTAGTCCTCGTCCTCGCTGTCGGCCGCCGGCGCCGCCTCGCTGGTGGCGCCGCTCTCGCCGCCGTCTGCGTCAGTTTGTAGTTCATGTAGAGGCATATTGATGATATTCTGGATGAGGAAAGGTTAGCGCCGCTCTCGCCGCCGTCTGCATATGTTGGTCATTCATCGAGAGGCATGATGATGACGTTTTCGGAATGGGGATAAGGGGTAGCGCCCTCTGTTGGCACTGTCTACATCTGGTTGTCGTCCATGTACAGGCTTG
>JAABUX010009332.1_pt1 | contig 11119 bp, 8 predicted proteins | sample 5561851 | NCBI WGS metagenome assembly JAABUX01 (sample SAMN10711883, study PRJNA513361) | rock metagenome | isolation source: Antarctica rocks | place: Antarctica: Victoria Land, Richard Nunatak red sandstone | collected 2016-01-03 | reverse complement strand
GGGATGGTAATGTCCGCCTTGTAAAGGTCGGCGATGTCGTAGACGAACGATAGCATCTTGCCGGTGTGGATGAAGCCGAGCGCCGGCGAGTAGCCCGCCGAGACAATGGCCGCGTGGCAGATGCCGTAGAGGCAACTGTTGGCGCACGAGAGCGCGCGGTTGATGGGGTCGGCCGCCCCCCAGTCTGACGATTTGTAGGTGCGTCCCTGCCACGCCACGCCCGTCCCCTTGGCGGCCTTGGCATAGGCATCGCGTACACGCAAGCCCTCTCTGCCGCGCATCTGCTGTAGCGTCGTGTCCTCATAAATCGGGTCACCGAAGCGCAGTTCGTACATCTTGAAGACAACGCGCATGCGCTTCCCCTCATCGGAGCATAGGAGCGCCTGACGCAACAGGCCACGGGCCGAGCGCGTCTCGCCCATGCCCTGCGCGTAGAGGCGCACACCTTCCTCCCCGCCCCATAACACGAGGCAGCCGTTATCGGCCAATGCGCGGATGGCCGCGTGGGTTACGGTTGTGCCGGGGCCCAGGATCAGCGTGGTGAGCCCGGCGCAGGGTACCGGCGTCTTGCCATCGAGGTCCTGGACGGCGATGGCCTTGCCCTCTTGGTCGACGCGGCAGTGCTCGACGTAGAGGTAGCTGATGGAGTCGCGTACTTTGGGTAGGATGTGTAGATCTTTGACCATTGTTATCCCTCCCGTTGCCGCGCCGGCGCCAGCGAGAGCAGGCCAAAGCCGTAGGCCTTGCCCGAGCCGATGCCGTTGACGAGCGTGGCGCGCAGTTTGTGCGCATCGTCGATGCGCAGCTTGCCTTCGAATGTGACGGCGCCGAAGGTGCGTTTGTCCGGGCTGCCGCGCCCCTCCACCTTCTCGACGGGACTGATACGAGCGTCCAACACGTCCGGGTTGCCGCCGAGCGTCACGAGGCTAAAGCCTCCTTGCGCGCCCTTGCGGCGCAGCCACGCTCGTTGGTCTTCCTCCGTTGTCAGCGCGACGCGGCGCCCGTTACGCCGGTTGGGGTCGCTGTCTTGTCGCAGATCGACCTTCTTGGTGGGGTTGGCGCGCAGCCGGAAGGCTAGTACCATGCCGTTTTGGAGGGCCGCGTATGACGCCGCAACATCTTTGCGCGCCGGCGTGCCGTCTAGGTAGCGCGGGGATCGTTCGGACAGGCGCGACCAGTTGGGCTCCGACGATGATTGCACGAGCACGATGGGGGCGCCGCGGCGGTCTTGGTCGACGCGATAGAGAACGTCGAACTGCCGCCGCGCGCCCCACGCCGAGGCCGGTTGGTCGTCGAGCACTGTATCCTCGCTGTCGTCAACCTCGGTCTCTATCGCCAGGTTCGCAGAGGTTACCCTTGGATCGCGACCGAGCCCGAGGTCGGGGAAGGCGCGCAGGATGGTGCGATGAAGTGCCCGACAGTCGGCGAGGTCGCGTTGTACGGCGTGCTCGCGCGGGTTGAGTGGCACGCGCGAGAGATAGAGTGGGCCGGCCGCGTGATCGAGGGCCGGGGTCGGCCTGTCGGTTATAGTCATGGCTCCTCCTGTGGCGTGCGCGGTATAGGCGCGTCCTTAATTAAGACGTAACGGACGTCGTATAGACGGTTGGTGGGGGCGAACGAGAGGGGTACGTCGCGCCGCATTTCGCGTGGCGCGGTGGTGTCGCCTGGCTTCCCAGGGTCGAAGCCGTCGTCAATGACGAGCGTGACCCGCTCGCCCGGTCGTTGATACTCGTCGCGTACGGCGCGGTCGAGGCGGGGCGGCCAATAGGCGCGGAGTACGTCTTCGACCGTGCCCGGCCTAAGCCCCGGCCCCCACGGTGGCTCATCGGGCAAGCGGATTGGTTCACTCGGCACGAAGGCCCGCCGGCCGAGTGACAGGGGCCACACAGGGTCAGCGAGCGCGGCGTCGAGCGTGCGCAGCAGCGCCTCATCGCCTTGCAGGCCGACCAGGAAGCTGGCGTCGGCGAGGTAGTAACGGTGCGTTACCGCGGTGCGTGTGCCGCCGCCTACCTCGGCCACGCCGTAGGTGTCGCCCTTGCGGTTCGTGCCACCGACGGTATGGTAGTCGACTTTGAGCGAGCCGGGCCGGTCGATGCGCACGCCCATAGTGAGCGCGGCGAGGTCGTCGACGGGCGCCTCGCGCGGCCGGCCCTGCGCGGCGGCGAGCAGGCCGATGACGCCGCTTTTGGAGGGTTCACGCTCTGTGTCGCGTTCATATGAGAAGCGACTGCGCGTGCCCCACGACTGCATCGGCCCGGCTAGGCGTAGCAGCAGCGTGTAGGGCACGGCCGACTGCTGAGTTGCGTCGCTCATCGCGCGGCCGCCGCGTCCGCAGGAGTACCTGCCAAGGTACCCATGGCGCGCTCCACGAGGTCGTCGATGCTGGGAACGATGGCGTCGCGGAGGTGCGCTGACGTCGTCGCGTCGCGCTCGCCCGTCTCATCATCGAGCATGCACAACCACTTGCCGGCGATCTGACGTTCACCATACATGCGCGCGATATTGCTCCAGTGGGTGTCGAGACACTTGATAGACTGCGCCACGAGGTTTCCGTTTAGACCAGGGCGCACGGGCTTCACGAAGGCGTTGGCGAGCGACCAGAGGCCGCGCTCTCGTACGACGGCCAGCACGAGCGAGGGTGGGTTCTGCGCCGCCATAGAGTTCTGCTTGCCCGACGGCACGGCGGTCACGGCCGCACGCACGAAGGCTTCGACCGCGCGGCGCGTCAGGTCAACGTCGCCCCGAAGGTTGCCGGCAAGCTGATCCACGTCGAGGTTGAGGTAACGGTAGTAGCAAGCGGAGTTAAACTCGATCGTGCCCAGCATATCGGCGCCGGTGACGTCGTCGCTTTTGAGGTCGTCGATAGCCGTGTAGAAATCAAACTCGACGTTGACGGCGTTCGTGGACAGGGCGTGGGCTACCTGGCACGAGCCCTCGACGTTGTGGTCGGGCAGATCCGCGATCATGCGTCCGAACAGCGCGAGGTCGGCCGCCTTGCCCCCGTTCAACAAGCCTTTGAAAACGTTGGACAGCGCCGTGTCGACGACCGGGGCGTCGGCTGCGGCCTTCTTGCGCCCACGGCCGGCCGGCGCTGCCGGCGTGCCGTCCACCGCTGGTTCTCCCTCAGGGGCGGGTTTCAAAGCGTCCCAACGCTCCAGGCACAGGGCCTCGATGGCGTCGATCTCGCGGTTGCCCAGGAACAGCAGGTATTGTGTTTTCGCGTTAGGCTCCAGTTTGAGCCCGGCCGCGGCCAGGGCCGCGCGCGCCACACCTTCGGCTTCGGCGGCGTCTTTGCCGTGCTTCCTGGTGAAGCGGTCTGTTAGCGTCGCGACGAGCAGCTTGGTGCGTGCGGCCAAGTCGTCGGGCTGGAGCAGGCCGCCGTCTTTCATAGCCTGGCGCATGGCGCGCTTGAAGCACTGCGAGGAGATACGCGCGCGGCGATAGCCGCCGAACTCGCAGTCTTTGGGCGCGCCGGTGTCGTCGCGGTTGAGGTTGGAGGGCGCGAAGTTCTGGAGGATGTGCAGTTCGAGCAACATGGGATCGTACTCCTTTTATCTATCTAACGGTTTGGTCTATCGTCGACGATTGGTGGTTTGTCGTGTTGTTAGTCGGCGCGGTCGGGCCCTTTACCCGTCACTGTCGTCGTGGTCGCCGGCGTCGGCCGCTTCGTCTCCGTCTCCGTCGCCAGCCGGTTTGGCGTCATGCGCGCCACTGGCCCAGAAGTCGCGGGCCCATGCGCGCTGCACGCGCCAGTCGGGGTACTGCCAGCCGCGCGCGTCGCACAGCAGTCGCGCCCAGTCGATGCGCTGGTCGTGGCTCTTGAGCAAAGTGACGGCGTAGCGCAGATGCGTGGCGAACCCATCGCCACTCGCGTTGAGCAGGGCCACGAAGCGACGCTCGACGGCCGCGTCCAACTTGCCCCCCACGTTCTCGGACTCGTCGTGCGCATCGGCGCCGCTGCTCCGCTCGTCTGACTGTTTGCGGGCCATAAGCCGCATCGCCAGGCCGAGCGACTGGCGTCGCGCGCTGGTCCACGGCTCGGGGTAGAGCGCGAAGAGCGATGCGACGAGGTAGTGGCACTGTTCGTCCCACGGGCGCAATCCCTGGGGCAGCAGGGGTACGACGTAGGGGAAGGCGTTCAGCGTTTCGCCGATCGGTTTGCCGAGGGCGCGACGCAGCGCGGCCAGCGCGGCGCGGTTGCCGCGCCGTCCCGTTCTTTCTTCATCGGGAACGTAGCGGACGAGCCCCGCGACAAACTTTTCCGCTGCCGCCAACTGTTTTCCCCCAAACGTCTGTTGCTTGGACACGCTTGCCTCCGTGTCTCCCGGTGGTTGCGTGGGTTGTATGGTCGAACTCATTGGTTTCTCCCGTTACTATGCCGGCATGGTTGCCGGAGCGTTATTTGCGCCGCTCTCCTGGTCGCCGGTCTGGCGCTGTCCGTAGACATCCAGCGCCTTGGCAACGAACGCGCGTTGGGCGCGCCAGCCAAGGGCCGCGGCCTTGAGCGCGCGCGCGGAGGTGTCCATGCCTGCGGTGGCGCCGCCGAACGCGTCGTCCGCTGCGCGACGGAGTTCGGTGGCCCACTGATTCAGCGCGGCGCGGGCATGGTCTTCGGGCGGTGTGCCGTCGGGCGCCCTGGGGAGGTCCATGAGGAACCGTGCGAAGGGCTCGTCGAGCGCCGCCCAGTAGACGCGTTCGACGCCGAGGCTCTCGGCCAGTCCATTGACGTCGGCCGGGAGCGGTTGGCGGGCGCTCTTGTGGTCAGCCTCGCTGGAGATGAGCAGTTTGGACATCTCCCTCACGCTGTCGCGCAGGGCGCGTCCGACGTTGTTGGCGAGACTCACGGCGATGCCGAGTTTCTCGAAAAGGTCGGTGTTGTGCGCGTCGAGGTAATCCAGGGGTACCGCTAGCCGCTCGTGGTGCCAGGCTAGCACCTTGGCTTGGTCCGAGCGCATCCCAAGCACGTCGAGCGGGAGGGCGGTTCTCTTCAGCCGTCTTTTGAGCCCCAGGTCGTCGAGCCAGTCCAGAGTGGCGGGGCGCCAGGCCTTACCAGGCGTCGCCGCGAGCAGCGTGGCGCTGTCGCGCCAGAGGGCGCGCTCGTCGCGGAAGACGAGGGGCGGATAAGGGTCTTGGCCCTCGGCTACTTTGGCTTTCTCGTTGTAGGTAAACGGTACCATGGTCTCGCTGGTGTGGCGTTCGTAGCCCTGGGGGAATGGGTGTCCTTTCATGGCCGCGACGCGCTTGACGACGACGTGGCCGTGGTCGTCGGTCTCGGGGAATAGGCGGACGCGGCGCGATTGCCAGGTGAGCAGGTCGAGGTATCCCGTCGGATAGCGTGGTAGAGCGGTGGGCTCGTCGTCGCGCTCCCACGCGGGAAGGTCTTGTTCGCCGTTGGCGTGGTTCCACTCCTCGCGTGGGTACCGCACCATGTTGAGCAGCAGCGTCTCCCACAGGGTGTCGCCGCGCGCCAGCACGACCGCGCCTTTGACCAGCGGTCCCGCCGACGCGGATTTGTATATCTTGGGGTCCTGTCCTTTCTCATAGGAAATGAGGCCGCCCACGGCGTAGGACTGGAAGGCGACGAGATAGCGCGCCGCCTCGGCTGGAGTCAGTCCTGTCGTCGCCGCGCCATGCCCGTGGTCGGACAGCAGCACGGCGTTGCCGGAGTTGGCCTGCTCGTGCGTTATCTTGGCAATTGACGCGCCGTACTCGACGCCGAGCGAGGCCACCTGGTAGAACGGGCGCGCGGCGTCGAACAGATCGAAGCGCCCATGCACGGCGTTGGAGTCGAGATAGGCATTGAATTGTGCCATGTTCGGCTGTCGCGCGTCCCACAACTCCCACCACGCCTCCGTATCCACCGGGCCGAAGACGCGGTGCGTCATGGCGATGAGCAGCCGGTAGACGGCGACGGTGATGAGCGGCGAGGGGTTGCTGAGTTCGGTGATCTCGTGCGCGCGCCCCAGCACGGCACGTAGGCCCATCTCCTCACGGTGGACCGATCCGTATGGACCGGGCACGAGGCACGGCAGCCACGGGTCGTCGAGCAGGTTGAAGGTGAAGCGGTGGTCGGTCATCTCTGTCGTCATCATTGTCCCTCCGAGATGTTCGGGGTGTCTGGCTTGGCGCCGGTTCGGTGCCGGCTTCTGTGTTGGTGGACACGCATCCTATTCACTATCCTCCTCATCTACAGGCGCGTGGAGTTGCGCGTCCGGGCCGATTAGCAGTCCCAACTTCTCATCCAGGCGCAGCGGTATGTCGCTGGCCATCCCCGCTCCTTTCGTGTCAAAGACGACCATGCGGTATGACCGCAGCAGCGCGGACGTGCCCCACCCCACCGGCATGTATGCTTTCATACCCGGCGCGTCCGGGTCGCCGAGCGCCTTCACCAAGCCGAAGTGCGTTACCTTGACCGACCGACGGAGCAAGCCCGCGATCATGTTGATGTCCGGTACGTGCCGCGTGTCGTAGGGTCGCGCGAACGCGCGGTCAAACATGGGGTGATCGGGCGTCCCATAGAGGCAGATCAGCCCGATCGACGGGAGCGCCAGGCGCGTGACCGCCTGCGCGGCGGGGTGCAGTTCAGGCGCGTCTTCCTGACGCAGGTGTCTGGCGAGTTTGTCGAGCGCCATCTTCTCGTGGGGATGTCTTATGACGCGGATGTCGCCCTGGTACGTATCGCCCGCCGTTTCTTTGTGTAGGGACTCGCGTGTCTTGTTCCAGGCGTCATGCCACTCCGGCGCCAGAATTGTGGGGCACGACGCGTCGCCGTAGACGGCCTCGATCAAGTCCTCGACGTCGCCCGGCACGTCGATCTCTGTACGGTCGCGGACCTGCAACCATGAGCGCAAGAGCACATGATTATCATAGATGAGCGACTTCTTCCAGTACGCGAAGCGCGGGATGTCAGCGCCGTCGAGCTCCGGGGCGCACAGCCACAGCGTCGGACTCTCCAGGCCGGTAGGGCGTGCACGCGTGTGCCGGTGCAGGCGCCCACTACGCTGCAATAGCAGGTCGACGGGCGCGAGATCGCTGACCATGAGATCGAAGTCGAGGTCGAGGCTTTGCTCGATAATTTGTGTCGAGACGAGCACCGCGCGGTGCGGACGCCGCACCGTTTGCAGCGCGCCGTCGATCTCCACCTCTGAGCCTTGCTTGCCGAAGTGCAGCAGCGCCTCTTTCTCGCGCGCCTCGCGCATGTCGAACGGCATGCGCGCGTGCAGTAGCGCCAGGTCGGGCGCGTCGTCGTGCCCGGCGAACGCCTGCTCCAATGCCCTATACATTTCCTGCGCCCTGCGCACCGTGTTACAGATCACCGCGGCGCAGCCCCCGGCGGCGAGGGCCTCGCGCAGCCTCTCGCCCAGGGCGAAGGGTATGTCGGGCGCGGGCGGCATGACGCAGGCGTCCGCGGACAGGCGTACGATGCGCAGCGGCTTCTTGCCGCGCTCCGATGCCGGGACGTGGTGCGACGCAACGTGCGCGACCGGCAGCGCGCCAGGCGCGTCGCCCTTCCCTGTCGTGACCCAGGTGACGCGGGGATAGGGCGCGTCGTCGGGCGTGGGCTCTGCCTCGGGCGGCGTGCCCGTCGCGCCGCCGATGAAGGCGCGCACTAAGTCGGCGCGCCGACCGGCGGGCAGCGTGGCCGAGAGCAAGATGACGGAGCAGCCCAACGCGCCGAGCCAGGCCAGCAGGCGCTCCAGCAAGACGGACATGTAGGTATCGTAGGCGTGCACCTCGTCGATCACGACCGTCTTGCCGCCGAGGCCGAACAGGCGTACGAACACATGCTTGGACGATAGCACGGCCATCAGCGCCTGGTCGACGGTGCCGACGCCGTAGGGCGCCAGCAGGCCGCGCTTCTTGTGGGTAAACCACTCCGCGGCGACGACGGATGCTCGCCCCTTATGTGTGGCGTCGTCTTTGTCGCCATCGTCGTCGATATTGGTCGGTACAAAGGGCCGCGCGCCGTCGCCGAGCAGCAGCGCGAACTCTGCGGAGAGGGCCGCGTGCCCGTGCAACAGTTGCAGCGTCACGGCGTTGTCCGCGTCGCCATACCGCCGACGCAGGTAGTCGCGCACGCGGCTGAACATTTGGTTAGAGGTCGCCTGGCTCGGTAGGCCGATATATGCGCCAGCCTGCCCGCGCGTGGCGCTCCACCTGTCGGCCAGGAAGAGCGCCGCTTCGGTCTTGCCCTCGCCCATCGGTGCCTCGATCACGGCCAGCGTCGGCCCATTGGCGTTTTTGTCCGCGTGATCAGCGTACTTCTCGACCTGTAGTTGTACAGGAGCGGGTGGGCTCGCATCGGGGAATAGCGCGGCGAATGATAGAGGGGCCAGGCCGGCCGACGCGACCATGTTGCCACGCCAACCCAGCGCGTCGAGGGCCGTAGCAGCGATCGCTCGCGCACGCATGTGGTAGTCGTCGAGGTCGAGTGGAGGCAACGTCCCGCCGTGCGCGCGGAGGTCCGGCATTGCGAAGGTATAGTAGTCGGTGTTCGAACCGATCCAGTCAGCCGTGGAGACGAGACCGGCCAGCCACATCGCTGTCGCGTTGTCGATACGGCGTGGTACGGCGGCGCCGGGTATGTTGTAGCGTGTCGCCAGGTCGCGCAGCAAGGTATGTCGTGCCGCTGTCCACTCGCTCGCTCCAAGGGTGGATGGGCCGAAGTCGCTGACTACACTCTGGCCGTGAAAGCGTCCGTGATGGCCGCCGACGGATGTGGCGAGCTTTTCGGCGACCGCGTGGGGTAGGCAAAACAAGTCGTGCAGGTCGTCTTGCAGCGCGCGTTCCGACACGGCCCCGTGCGAGACAGGCACCCCAGTTGGGGTATTCACCTCGACTAGTCGCGCCGCATTTAGGAGTAGGCGTAACTCTTGCGGCGTTTCCTGGCGATGCTGAAATGGTGGGCACGCTTTCCCAATGTCGTGCGTCGCGGCGATGAAGGCGATCCAGGCGCCGGCCGTGCCCTCGTCGGGCAATCCGAGCGCAGCGGTGATGCGTCGCTTGGTCCACGGCGATACAGTGTCGCGCCACATGGCCTCGGCGACGGAGCCAACGTCGAGTAGGTGGCAGATGAGCGGATGGTAGCCCTGCGGTGGCATGTTGCCCCTGGATAGCTTCGCCCACAAGGGTGCGAGAGATTCCAAAGAAATATCAGTTGTTCCCATAATCGTCCTCCATGGGGGCGAGCCACATCGGCTCGCCCCCGCTAGACAAGTGGAAAGAGATCAGATGATCGGGCACCGTGTCGTTATTGAAACGTACGTCGCGGACACATGGAAATACATCCGCAGGCCGAAATTGGCATGGAGCCAATGATCCACAGGCGCCTCTTCGTCCGCTATCTCAGCCCTCACGTTGTCGAGTACATATTGAGGAGGGTGGAGGGGAGGGGTACCAGGTTTGTACGGGAGTCTTTGAGTTGGCATTCAGGTTGATCCTCTTACTAAAATAGGCATAGAGGTAAGCAAGCTGAGTCGGCGTCCTGGTAAACTGAGGACGTACCGTCTCAGCTGTGGTGAGCTGGCGGTTACAACTTCGAGACATGATCTCGGATGAATGGGGCATAGCCGCTGCAAGGCTATGCCCCATGTTCGTTTTCTGTTTCTTGTTCCTAAATTCCGCCCCCTTTTCGCTATGACGGTAGCATATCACATTCGAGCTAAATCCGTTGCATTCAACAGCAGCACTTGGCGAGGTGCATCTATCAACAACACTTGGCAAAGCGTGAATGCTTCGTCGCTGATTTCTTGCGTACTGGGTTAGCGGAATGCTCACCCCCACATACGTGGGGAAAACCTGACTCCATTCAGGTGCATCCATCACCAGCACGGTTCACCTCCACACGCGTGGAGATTTTGGTGCTCTAATACCGCGTGGCGTAAGTATAGCAATTCGATCTCCCGATACCGACAACTTGTCTCGCTTGATCAGGGTCTATAACCTTGCAACATTTCTTGCATCAAGGCGTAGAGCCGCTCGCGGAGTGAATCGGGCGCGAGGACGTGGCAATGTGGGCTGTAGCCCAAAATCCAGCGAACCATTTCGGGCGTGACACCGGCGGTGAGGCGCGCGAGGATGTGGCCGCTGGCTTGGCGCTCGAAGTGGATCTGCTCGGCGCGCCCTTCCTCCTGCACCCAGCGCCCCGCTTCCTGGTCGAACAGCAGCGTGATCTCGACCGGCGCGCTCGCTTCGCCGCGCAGGATGCCCCACGCCGCCCTGCGGTACTCGGTCATGCTGAACGTCGCGGGGATGTCGTAGGTCTCGCCGAGCAGCGTGGCCGTTTCGATGCGGTCGATCTTGAAGTCGATGACTTTCTCGCGCATGTGGTCGTAGGCGGTGACGTACCACGATCCGTCATAGGGGTGGACCGCGTAGGGCTCGATGACGCGCTCGTTGATCTCGCCGCCGCGCATGGCCGTGGCGTATGTGATGCGCAGACGCCGTCGCTCCAGCCACGCGCGCTGCGCCGTGGCGAGGGCCGCGCGTCGCCGCGTGTGCGATGGCCGTTCTCGTCCTTCCGCGCGGCGCAGTAGTTCGCGCTGCAGCAGCGGACGCGCCGGCGCCGGCACGGCGCTGAGTAGTTGGGCCATGGCCGCGCCCAGACTGGAGGTGTCGATATCGCCGCTCTCACGCGCGAGTTCGGCCGCCAGCGTCAACGCCAGCACTTCATGGAGCGACAGTTGGACCGGCGGCAACGGCGGCGTGCGGGCAAAGGCGTACCCCTTTACTTTGTCCCGGTTGATCTCGTAGCCCAACCCGCGCAACAACTCCAGGTCACGGTCGATCGATCGCTCGCCGACCTCCAGTTCGGTGGCGAGCCCCGCCCGCGTCCAGGCGTAGGGTTGACTTGTCAGGAATGACGCGACTCTGAGCACGCGCGCCAGGCGCTTGGTCGCTTCCCGTTTGCCTCCGCCCTCGTCGTCGTCCGCCATGCGCTCGGCCACCGCTGTCTCCAATCGCTACTCGCTACATCCCAGTCTACCGAGCATGCGCGACAGCATCATGTCGCGCAACCCGGATTATTTTGCTGACGGATTATTGGCGCAGCGCCTACATCGTGTCGCGCGGGCGCGGGTAGAGCGCGTGGTAGACGGCTCCTACGATCACGCGGTCGTGG
>JAABUX010009331.1_pt1 | contig 11119 bp, 10 predicted proteins | sample 5561851 | NCBI WGS metagenome assembly JAABUX01 (sample SAMN10711883, study PRJNA513361) | rock metagenome | isolation source: Antarctica rocks | place: Antarctica: Victoria Land, Richard Nunatak red sandstone | collected 2016-01-03 | reverse complement strand
CGGCGCGCCGTTGACGGGGGCGGACCCGGACCCCGCGCGCCAGCGGGTGGCCGCGGTCCCCCGTGTCGTGCCGGAGGCGGCCGACTAGCGGCGGCACACCTTGACCGGTGCGGCCTGCGGTGCGGCGCCGGCGGCGGCGGCGGCGTGGCCGGACGCCCGGCCGCGCGGCGGCTTCGGCCCGCGCGGGCAGGCCACGGTGGCCTGGCGGGCAGGACGGCTGGGCAGCAGCCAGCGGGACGTGGCCGCGTTGCGGGGCGTGCTCTCCCCGCTCGATCCGCGCCTGGGCGTGCTCTCCCCGCTCGATCCGCGCCTGGGCAGCGTCGCCGCGCTGGAACAGCAGGTCAGCGCCGCCGTGGCCGCGCCCGTGGCGGAGGCACGGACGTTTGTCCGGCCGCAATCCGCGGTCAATGCCGACGAGACCGGCTGGCGTGAAGGGCGGCGGCCGCTGTGGCTGGGGACGGCCATCACCCCCTTGGTGACGGTGTTCCTGGTCCTGGCCACACGGGGCCGCCGCGGGGCGCCGACGCCGCGGGGCGCCGCGTGTGCCGGCAGCGTCGGCCCTGACCGCCGGGGCGGCTCTACGTGCGTGGCCCCCCCCCGCCGTCACGCGTGTTGGGCGCATCTACGGCGTGACTGCGCCGCCTTTGTCGCGCGGGGCGCAGCACCCGCCCGGCGGGGACAGGCGCTGCTTGATAGTCCTTCCAGAGGTGTGGGGGGACAACATGCTCAATATTGAATCGACCAATCGTGAGGAGCAGGCAATACTTGCATGCGTCGCCCGCGCGTAGGCGCACCACATCGCGGACGTCAGGGTTGCGGGGGCTATGCACGGCGCGCTGATTAAGGACGGATAGGCGCTCCGCGAGATTTGGAGGAGGGAGCGCCATTATACTCGGGTGACGTTATCCACCGACGGGGGCCTGCTGGTGCTCCCGCGCTTCATCGACGAGCGCCTGCAGCCGTGCCGGGTCGGCCTGTACCTCTTCCCACCACATGAGCCTCCGCTCGAAGTCGTCCGCGACCTCGGCCCGCACTTGTTCCAGGGGCAGGTTGCGTTCCAGAGCCAACTCACGTAGACCTTGCTCATGCGCGCACCGGCCCCACTCAGCGACTAACGCCTGCATCTCGGCCTGCTCATCCGGTGTAAGGGACCGTCGACCTTGCAGGTTCCGGAGTGTCTCCAGGCGGCGGCTCTGCACTGGGTCGAGGACATCGCTCTCCGCATTTTTGGAGGAGACAGTCGCATCGTCGGCGATGGCGGGGGCGGCTTCTACAACGAAGATATCGTTCAGACTAACCCCTAGCACGTCCGCGGTGGCCGCAGCCACCTCATAAGTCCGGTCGCTGAACATGCCCGGCGCGCCAACCGCTCAAGCGTCCGCGTGTCCAGCGCCGGTCCGAAACGGGCAGCAATCCGATGTCGGAGGTCACGCACCGTCAGATTCCGCACGCGGAGCAGGTCGCCAAGCCGCGAGTAAACCATGATACTCATTGCGCACATCTCCTTTGTCAGCCGCTCTTGCATCGCACCTGTGACGCGTCCATAACGTATAGTATAGGATGCTCCCGCTCGCGATACCGTGCTTCATCCCTGCGCGTCTGATCCCAATATGGAGCGGTAAAGGTAGAGGTATTGTGACGCGACGAGAGACGCACTACATCGGTATGGCTCCCTGCCGTAGCTCGTCGTGCGCCGCCTCCAGGTTGCGTCGCTCCCGCGCGTCGCGCGCGGTGATGGCCAGCGTCTCTAACGTCTCTTGCCAGCGTTGCCGGACCTCCCGCGCCAGCCGCGGCCAATCGGCGTGTCCCTGTAAGCGATCAAGCCACGCGAGGTCGGCGCGCAAGAGCGCCAGTTGCAGCTCGGTCTCCGTATAGCGGCAGGCCACCGCGGGCAGGCGCTCCGCTTTGACCTCGGGATAGTAGGTCCCCTCCACCAGTTCCAGCGGCTCCAGCTTGAAGAGCCCGGCCAATAAGGTCACGGTGCGCTCGCTGGGCAGCGCGCGGTCCATTTCAAGCAGCGACACGGCGACGCGCGACATCGCCAGGCGGTCGGCCAGGACTTGTTGCGTCCAGCCCTGTTGCGCCCGCAGGCGCGCGATCCGCCGGCCCAGTTGGCCGAATTCATACTCAGGCATGCTAACCCACTTGGCAGACACCGCTGCCCTATCCCTGTATCATCGCAGGGTACCAAGCTGCGCGACACCGGGACATAGCACGTAGGATACATGAACACGAAAGGAAAAGGACGACGATGGCCAAACGGGCGTTGATTACTGGTATCACGGGGCAGGACGGCTCGTATCTGGCCGAGTTCCTGTTGGAGCAAGGATACACCGTCGTGGGCATGGTGCGCCGGTCGAGCACCGTCAACTTCGAGCGCCTCGAGCGCATCCAGGACCGCATCACGATCGCCTCGGGGGACCTGACCGATCAGTTCTCGCTGATCAACGTGCTGCGCGAGCATCGCCCCACCGAGGTGTATAATCTGGCCGCGCAGTCGTTCGTGCCGGTCTCGTGGGTGCAGCCGGTCCTGACCGGCGAGGTGACGGGCGTGGGCGTCACGCGCATGCTCGACGCCGTGCGCATCGCCGACCCCGACATCCGCTTCTACCAGGCCAGCTCATCGGAGGTGTTCGGCAAAGTGCGCGAAACGCCGCAGAACGAGCTGACCCCGTTCCACCCGCGCAGCCCCTACGGCGTGGCCAAGGTCTACGGCCACTACATCACCGTCAACTACCGCGAGAGCTACGGCATGTTCGCCTCGTCGGGCATCCTGTTCAACCACGTCAGCCCCCGCCACGGCCTGGAGTTCGCCCCGCGCAAGATCGCCAACGGGGTGGCGCGTATCCGGTTGGGACTGCGGGACCAGCTGCCGCTGGGCAACCTCGACGCCCAGCGCGACTGGGGCTACGCGCCTGACTACGTGCGCGGTATGTGGCTGATGCTCCAGCATGACCAACCGGACGACTTCGTGCTGGCGACGGGCCGCACGTACAGCGTGCGCTCGTTCTGCGAGCTGGCCTTCGGCCACGTTGGGTTGGACTACCGCCAGTACGTGGAGACGGACGAGCAGTTTATCCGGCCCGCCGAGGTCGACCTGCTGATTGGCGACGCGAGTAAAGCGCGCCGGGCGCTGGGCTGGGAGCCGACGACCTCGTTCGAATCACTGGTGGCGATCATGGTGGACGCGGAACTCGAACGCCTCACCGGCCAAAGTGTTCGAGCATCCACAGGCATGCTACTTTCGTCGCCCCAAGCTCGTTGAAGTAGCGGTTGCGCCGTTCGCTTGATTTAATGGCCGACAACTGCCGCGGATTCATGCCAATGCTGGCGGCAAATTGCGCCTGGGTGATGCCCCGTGTCTTAAGCGCCTGAATCAGAGAGTCAAGCGTGGTACCCCCGAGGTACGCCTCGAGATCGTCAGGCGTATGCACGTTTTCCAGGGTCATCGGCCTTGCCGTTTGGAAGCTGTCAGGGTCATGCAGGAAGGTGTGAGCAAGGGCATGGCAGTGGTGACAATAGCCGGACCGTCCGATATAGCAACTGCACGCCGCCTCTATCGTGTCGCCTTTGACGTCAATGGAGACGGTGTACGTGCCATGGTTGCCTTCGATGTGACCGCCGATTCTCCGTCCCGCGCGCGTTCTTTCAGAGAAGCGGTCGACATAGGGCGCGGCTTTGGCGTCTGACTCCCCTGACCAGTGGCGTTGCAGGGCTTCTCGCAGGGCGACGCTATCTTCCTGGTCCATGCTATCCCTCCTCTTAAGCGCAAGCGCCTCGTTCCAGCTAGCCTCCATCCCCGTGACACCATCATCGCCTTCAAGGCAGAGAGAGCATGAGCCCGCGCCTAAATAGTTCCTGCGCTGCATCTGATGGGGAACAGACTCCTTATCTTTCATACCATCACCTCGTGTGGGCGGGAATTTGCCCTCCTCAACGCCTCCATGCGCTGAGCGCCTCCCTCTACAATTGTACGTGCTCACGCGAGGCTATTTCAGAAGAGTCATCCTTGACCCAGGCGGCGCCACTCTAGAAGCTGCGCCAGACTCGATAGGTACGACGTCATCAGCTATGATGCCGTATCATCACCTTGGACAATGACAATGAAAAGGAAGAGAGATGACGTCGACAATCGAGGCAGGAGACTTCAAGGCGAGATGTCTGCAACTGCTGGACGTGGTCGCGGAGCGGCGTGAGGAGGTGATCATCACCAAGCGCGGCCGTCCCGTCGCCAAACTCGTCCCTATACGGACAGACGGGGCGCTGTTCGGGGCCATGGCCGGGTCCGTAGCGCGCCAGGACGACCTCGTCTCGCCGATCGATGAGACATGGGAGACCGATGCGTGGGCGGCGTCTCCTACTCGCCCGTGAAGGTTGGAGGCCGCCTGTCGCGCTGCGCCGCCAGCGCCTCCTTGTGGTCGGCGGTGTGGTGGGCCAACGCCTGCATGGACGCGGACAGCTCGAGCAGGGTGTCCAGCGTGGTGTGCTGGCCTTCCCGGATCAGGCGCTTGGCCAGCCGCAGGGCCTGCGGCGGGTTGGCGGCGATGCGTGACGCCAGCCTATGGGCCTCACCCAATAACTCGTCGTCGGGCACAACTTTGGAGACCAGCCCGCAGGCCAGCGCCTCGGCGGCGGCGATGCTGTCGCCGGTGAAGGTCAACTCGCAGGCTTTGGACAGGCCGACGATGCGCGGCAGCAGCCAGGCGCCGCCGTCGCCGGGGATGATGCCCAGCCGCACGAAGCTCTCCGCGAAGCGGGCGCTCTCGGCCGCGATGCGGATATCGCAGAGGCAGGCCAGGTCGCAGCCCGCGCCGATGGCCGGGCCGTTGACCGCCGCGATCAGCGGGACCTCCAGATCGTAGAGCGCGCGAGGGATGCGCTGGATGCCGCGGCGGTAGGCGGCGCGGATCGCGGCCGGCGGCCCGTCGCCCAGGCCGCCCGGCTCGGTCATGCGCTTGACGTTGCCGCCCGAGCAGAATGCCGGGCCAGCGCCAGTGAGGATGGCGGCGCGCACCTCGTCGTCGGCGTTGATGCGCGCCGCGGCATCCACCAGCCCGTCGATCATGTCGTCGTCAGAGATGGCGTTGCGCGTCTCCGGCCGGTTCAGCGTCAGCACGACGACGTGCCCTTCTTGCCCGTAGAGCACCGCCTCGGTCATCGGACCGCGCCGCTACTTACTCCCCTCTCCCGCGGCCGGGAGAAGGGGTGGGGTCCCACGGAGTGGGAGGGGTGGGGAGGGTTGCTCTGTCGCCGGATACCGCTCCAGGAAGGGCTTCAACTCGTCGCCGGTCATGGTCTCGACGACGACCAGATGCTCGGCGATGGCGGAGATGGCGGCGCGGCGCGATCCCACGATGGCCCTGGCGCGGCGGTCGGCCTCGTCGACCAGCGCCCGCTGCTCGACGTCGATCTGGCCCGCCAGGTCGTGGCCCACGCGGTGCGCGTGCTCGATGGCCAGCGGCCCCAGCGCGCTCATCCCGAATTCAGTGACCATGCGCCGCGCGATGGCGTAGGCCTCGGCGATGTCCTTTTGCGCCCCCGTCGTCAACTGGCCGGTGAACTCCTGTTCCGCCGCGCGCCCGCCCATCAGCGCGGCCATACGGTCGCGCAGCGCGTCGACGGAGAGCAGGTAGCGGTCGTCGGCCGGACCGGTCACGGTGATGCCCAGGGCATCGCCGCGCGGCAGCGCCTGGATCTGGCGCACGGGGTCGCAGTGCGGCAGCGAGGCCATCACCACGGCGTGGCCCACCTCGTGGACGGCGATGACGCGCTTGACGTCGTCGGGGATGATGCGGCCGCGCTGCTCCGGTCCCGCCGCCACGCGCAACAGACCCTCGTTGAAGTCAGCTCTGGTGACGGACTTGGCCTTGCGCCGCGCCGCCAGCAGCGCGGACTCGTTGACGATGCCCGCCAGGTCGGCCGGCGTCATACCGCTGGACTGCGCCGCGACGGACCCGAGGTCGACGTCGGGGGCCAGGGGCACGTCGCGCGTGTGGATGCCCAGGATAGCCTGGCGGGCGGCGCGGTCGGGCAGCGAGAGCGTCACGCGGCGGTCGAAGCGGCCGGGGCGCACCAGGGCGTCGTCCAGGATGTCCGGGCGGTTGGTCGCGGCCAGGACGACCACGCCCGTGGCGGGGGCGAACCCGTCCATCTCGATCAGCAGTTGGTTGAGCGTCTGGTCGCGCTCGGCGTTGTCGCGCCCGTTGGTGCGCGCGCCGCCGACGGCGTCGATCTCGTCGATGAAGACGATGCAGGGCGCCGACTTGCGCGCCTGGGCGAACAGGGCGCGCACCCGCGACGCGCCGACCCCCACGTACTTCTCCAGGAAGGCGGAGCCGGACATGCTGAAGAAGGGCACGCTGGCTTCACCCGCCACGGCGCGCGCCAGGAGCGTCTTGCCCGTTCCCGGCGCACCGACGAGCAGCACGCCGCGCGGGACGTGCGCCCCCAGACGGCGGTAGGACTGTGGCGATTTCAGGAAGCCGACGATGTCTTCCAGCTCGCGTCGCGCGTCGTCCGCTCCGGCGACATCCTTAAAGGTGACGCCGCCGTTCTCGGCGCGCTGGCCCACGCCCCGTTGCGAGCGGGCGTACGCGTAGACGGCCAGGCCAAGGGAGAGCAACGGCAGCAGCGGCGGTCGCGACCGCCGCGCGAACGGCGAATCAGGGTCGAAGGGGGACGATGGAGGAGTGGACATTGCACATGCCTTTCAAAGCCAGGGGCCGATAGCTTTTCGCCAGCCGGAGGCCGTGCCAGATCCGCCGCCGGCGCCGGCTGGCCACGCCGCGCGCGGCCAACCCCGCGGGGCTCGCGCGCGGCAGGCGACTGGCTAGGCGCCGGAAGCGATGGTCACTCTGGCTACCATCACCGTGCGCGTGTCCCTCTGCTCGGAGCATAGCATATTAGCCGTTAGCCGTTAGCCGTTAGCCTGGCCCAATGTACGACCCGAACCGCTAGCCTTATCTCTATTGTTTTTGAGCATGGCGCCTAGAACGGCTAACAGCTAATGACTAAACTGATGGCCACGGCATGGAGTGGTACGACGTTGGCTGGGGATAGCTGCCGTGCTCAAGCAGCCGTTCGGCGCGGCGTCGCAGCGCATCGCACTCGCGCCCGCTCAGCAGCGTCTTGAGTTCCGCCACGGACTCCGCGTCTTTGTCCAGCAAGGGCAGCAGCGCGCGCGTGTCGCGCGCTAAACGGGGGGGGAACGGCTCGCCGGCGAAATCCCAGATAACCGTGCGCAGCTTGGGCGTGGCGCTGAAGGTCAGGCCGTGATCGATCGCCCAGACCCGGCCGTCAGTGGCCAGCAGGATGTGTCCGGCCTTGCGGTCGGTGTTGTTGATGAGGCAGTCGAATAGACAGATGCGCCGCGCCACATCGGAGACCCCCTCGCCGAAAGTGAAGTAGTGCGCGTTGGTGTCGGCGTCGACGAAGAGTTGCACCGTGCCCACGCCGTAGGGGCCGTCGCGGATCACCGTCGGCGGGACCAGATCCCAGCCCAGGGCCGCGCTGATGATATAGGCGGCGCGTTCGCGCTTGTAGAGGGTACCCTCCGGAAAATCGTAGAGGGGCGCCTCGCCGCGGCGCGGCTTGTAGACGGCATAGCTGCAGCCCTCGGTGGGGTGCCGCAGCGTCACCAGGAAGGTGTAGTTCGAGCCCCAGGGGATGAGGCCGAACGAGTCGATCTCTGCCTCGTCGATCAGGGTCATGATGTCGGCGCGGCCGGCGTCCCAGGAGGTCATGGCCCCTGGCTCCCAGCGCACCGGCTCACTATCTCGAAGACGTCGTCTGGACATACGTAGCGCCCACCCTTCTATTAGACTCTCTCCTACCCATATGATACCAGTGCGTCCCGACCCAAAGCCTGGATACGGCGCACGGTATGCACGGGTCTCACCCGGCTGGCCGAGACCGGATACACTGGGGCATGCATCATGAGGAGGAACGTGTGACCAGACGCTACATACTGACGATCGACGGTGGCGGCATCCGCGGCATCATCCCGTTGACCCTGCTGGTCGCCCTTGAGCGCGACACCGCGCGCCCCGTCCGCGAGACCTTCTCGTTCGTCGCCGGTACCTCGACCGGCGCGGTCATCGCCGTCCTCCTGGCGGCCGGTATCCCCGCCACCCGCGTCCTGGACCTCTACCTCAACCGCGCGGGGGATGTCTTCACGCAGCAGCCGTGGAGCCAACTGGCGCGTCTGTTCACCGGCGCCCTCTACTCCACGCAACGGCTGCACGACCTCATCGCCCAGGAACTTGGCCCCGCGGGAGGATGGACGCTCGATGACGCGCCGATCGACCTGCTGATCACGGCCACGGGGCTGCGCGACGGGACGCCCTGGTATTTCGTGCGCGACTCGCCCGCCAACGCGCGGCGGACGGGCCGTCTGCGCCTGGCCGATTGCGCCACGGCCTCGTCTGCTGCCCCGACCTACTTTCAACCCTGGACGGTCCGCGAGGACCCGGCGACGAGGCCGCCCGGCGCGGCGCCGATTGGACCCCTGGTCGACGGCAGCGTTGGCGTGGCCGGCAACCCCGTCTACCAGGCCTGTGTCGAAGCCTTCTACTATACCGAGGCCGGCCGCTACAGGCCAGAGGAGACAACGGTTGTCTCCCTGGGGACGGGCCGCTACATCGCGCCGGATCGGCCGCGCTGGCTGGGCGCGTGGCTGAACTGGGTGCTGGATCAATTGTTGCGCTCGCCGGGCGAGCAGCAGACGGCGCTGGTGCAGCGTCACTTCTCGCAGGCCGCACTCTACCGCCTGGACTTGCGCCTGCCCCGCAATATCGGGCTCGACGATAGTAGCAGCGCCCGCGAGTTGCACAGCCTCGGCGAGGCGCTGGCCGCGCGAGTCTCCTGGCCGGCCATCCTGGACGGGACCGACACTGCGTTCCGCGTCGGCCCGCACAACACGCTCTGGACGCAGTACAGCCGCTAGCCGCTGCTTTAAATCCCCCTTTGTGGTCGTAGTATGCCACTCGCGCTCCACCAGCGGTGGAGCCCCTCACGGCCCTACGAGCGCGCCACGGCGCCCTGTGGCTCCTGTGGCTCCCCATGCCCATGCTCCATATGCACGCGGCATGTCGCGTCCGGACCTATGCAGCGCAGTGGTCGGCGAGCCAGCGCCAGACGCGCAAGGTCGCCACGAGATCGGCGCGCTGGTAGGCCACGAGGCGCGCCAGGTCGGCGGGGTCGCCGTGCGCGCGCCATCGCTCGAAGACGTCGACGGCCGCGACGCCCGACCCCACGCCCTCGGGCCAGGTGACGCCGAGCCAGGCGCCGAGGCCCTTGAGCCCGGTCGTCTCGCCGGCGGTGCGCTCCAGCGGCGGCGTGACGCGCTCCCGCATCGCGCGATCTGCATCGAACAGACGAGGCTCGAGGGCCGTCCACACGGCTGGGGGGGCCTTGTCGGCGATGACTGTCGCGTCGAAGTTGCCCCAATGCGCGCAGCACCCGGCGACTTGGCGCGTGGCGGCGTCGAAGGCGGTCCAGGCCGCAGGGCGGTCGGGCACGATCACGACGGTCGTCCCGTCAACATCGAGCGTGGCCAGGTCGCGGTTCCCCGCGCAGAGGACGAGCGTCATGTCGTCTTCGCCCGTCGCCCAGCCCCACGGCTCGCGGTCACCCAGGTCGGTCTCGAGATCGAACACGAGGCCCAGGGGCGGGAGAGGGTCGCGCGCGTGCCAGAACGGCTCGCCCGTCGTGAGCGCACCCGCGGCATGCACGAGCGCGGGCGCCGTCTTGAGGCCGGCCTGGGGGAGGCGCGCGACGGCGGGCGGGGAGAGGCGCGCGAGGTCATGCACCGTCGTTGTCCCCTGCGCGCGCAAGGCCTCCGCGGTCGCCCTCCTGAGCCCGGGCAGGCGCGCGAGATCGTCGTGCTCCCGCGCCTCGTGGATGCACCACGCGGCCCAGGGGCACACGCCGCAGTCCTCGACGAACCAGACGGGCGGGGCGACGGGGGCGCCGTGCAGCGCACGCAGGCGGTCGAGCGCCGTCGGGATCGCGGCGGGGTCGAAGGCACGCTGCTCCACGGTCGGCCGGCCCTCCGCGTCCGCGCCAAGCCAGAGTTCGCCCTCGGTGGTCATGCCGAGGTACGTGTGCAGGAGCCAGAGGGCGACGTCGAGTTGGAGGCGCGCGGCGTCGGCCGATCGCCTTTTCGTCTTGATCTCGATAGGCGCATAGGACCACGCGCCCAGGCGGGAGGGGACATCACGGCGTTCGAGGCGATCGGGCTGAGCGATCAGGAGGTAGCGCACGTCAATGCGCGCCTGGAGCAGGCCCTGCTCGATCACAGGGACACCGGCGCGCATCAGGCCGTTTGTGATCTGGCGACGCTCGGAAGGCGGCAGATCGGCGGGGACGGGCTCCACGATAGCGCCGATGTTCGCGCCGGCGCCCACCGCGTGCTCGTGTGCGATGCCCGCACGGGCGAGGGCCTGGCCCGTCGGAGAGGCGGGGACTTTCTGCGCGGCGTCGCCGTGCGCCTCGAGCCAGAGGCGCCGCTCGCACCGCTCCAGCCAGGCGAGCGCGCTCGCGGTGATTCGGAGTCCTTTCGTGGAGCCCTTCGTCTGTGACCGTGGTTCGGGTCTCGACTGCGCCGGTGGCGCGCCCATCTCGCCGCCGGGCGCCACGGGGAGGGCTGCTCCTCCGAACTGGTTGAGATGTCTTCTGCGCGGCATAATCCTACACGCCGATGTGGCGCGCCCTACTTCATTATTTCGCCCAACACGATGATAGCTGTGCAACTAGTGTAGCAGCCGATCCCCATAATAATGCGGCAGCCGGCCGACTACCCCGCGTCCCCGGTGCGGTGGACGTACATGTGTGTGCCCTCCGCGTTGTAAGGCGTCAAAGTTGTTGAGCGGAACTCACGCCTACGGGGACCGATAACGTCAGAGTAGGTGAGCGGGAAACGTCGGAGCGGGCTATCAAGCGCGTGCTGCGCGTGATTAGGGGTCGGGAGCTACGCGGACGAGCATTTTGCCGATGTTTTCGCCGCGCAGCATGGCCAGAAACGCCTCGGGCGCGCGCTCCACGCCCTCGACCACGGTCTCGCGAGAAACGATGCGGCCCTCGGCCACGTACCCGCCGACCTCGCGCAGAAACGGCGGCC
>JAABUX010009330.1_pt1 | contig 11120 bp, 23 predicted proteins | sample 5561851 | NCBI WGS metagenome assembly JAABUX01 (sample SAMN10711883, study PRJNA513361) | rock metagenome | isolation source: Antarctica rocks | place: Antarctica: Victoria Land, Richard Nunatak red sandstone | collected 2016-01-03 | reverse complement strand
CCGATGCCGCTTGCGATCATATCGCAAGGGAAGCTCCGCAGAAGCCGCTGGTCGTCTCGGCTCACGGCCCGCCAGGCGTCGGCAAGTCGATGATGCACTGGATGGCCGCCCGCGCGCTCTACAGCCGCACGCCTGAGCGCGACGGTCGCTGCCCCGGCCCCGACTGCGGAGGGTACAAGGCCAGTGACCCTCTGACTGCCGCACCCCATCACCGTCCTAGTCGTTCCTTACAAAGTATCTTGCTGCTCCGTACACATGTGCACGTGCTGGGCATGTTCGCCGTGTTGATTGTGGTGGCCTGTGGCGCATCTGCATTGCAAGTCATGCTGTGTGGACCCGAGTCTCATGGTCTGTTCACCATCCAGCTAGCCTCGCAGGTGTTGTACGGAATGGACTACCTGAGCTCGGAGCGGGACCGGCAGCACGCGTTCCTGCGCTCGGCGGTGCTGGACCACCTGCGGCGCGCGCCGATGTCGCTGCTGGTGATCGAGGAGTACGACAAGCTCGACTGCCCCACGCGCGCGATGCTGCGGCAGCTGATCGGCAGCTCCCGCGCCAGCAACACGTCCATGGCCAGGTTCGCGTGGGCTTATTCCGCATGCTAGCCACTCTGTGCCTTGCCAGTCAGGGGCTCTGTGTCCAGGTGACACATACCTTGGCAGCTTGGGTTGGGGTCTTTGCCGCAAAAGATGACAGACATGTTGACGAGCAAAAGGCTTGGCTATGCCGCCCAGGTCGATCGTGGTGTTGGAGTCCAACACGGGCTACACGGAGCTGCACCGCATGCTGGTAGAGACCGGCGACCGGTCAAAGGTGCGCATCGCTTCCCGGGCTTTCGTCATCACGAGTGGACGTCATTAAATATGTGATGTTCCTCCTACAGCGGCACTCCCGCACCTTACGTAGCCACAGACAGAGTCGCCGTGACTTGGACCCATGTACAACCAACGATCTGACGCAGCAACCACCACGTGCAGATAACGCCTGAGGAGGCGCAGCGTGTGTTGAAGGATCTGGTATTCAGCATGTGGGCAGACGACGGCTGTGAGGCGCAAGCTGACACGTTGAAGTTTGTCAGCCTAGTGGACTTTTTCCTCCCCTTTCTGCCGCTGGAGCGGAGCCACATCGAGGCGCTGTTCCATATGCGCCTCAAGGAGACTGCTGAGCAGCTGAGGCAAAGCCAGTCGGTAGAGCTGACGTGGGCTCCAGACATCATCACCTTCTTGACCGACAAGGCACGCTCCTCGCCGCCTCAGGGCCGACAGCAAGTGCTCACCTGTGCTCTCCCTGCAAAGAGGCGTCTGTGCTGTGCCTCAATCGAGTACCGCACACAGGTCGAGTTCGATGGCTCGCATCCCATCGAGGGTGCAAAGGAGGTGTCAACTGTCATGACGCGGCACGTGAGCCGGGCGCTAAGAGTATGGTCCGTCCGGCAGCGCTTGAACTCGTCAGAGGGCCACCATGCCGCGACAGCAGCATGGAAGCAGAGGATAGCACGCTTGGCATCGAATTTGCCAGCGGCGACAGCAATGGTTGGCTCGGGCACGCCGCCGGCACGGGCTGCTCACGATGCTGTTGAGCTGCGGGTTGATATTGATGGTCGGATGCTGCGAGCTTGGCATCGTGGTGTGTAAAGCGCTGCCATTTGTATGCAGTGCTGACCATTTTCTGCTTGTAATGGGTTGCGTTTGTTTGTGTGTGTATTTGTGCTGTTGTCAACACCCACGCAACACTGGCTGCGCAAGGCAACTTCAGCTGTCGAGCTACACAGCGACCAAAATTTTGGACGGCTGTGCCACCATCGCTGCCCTGCCTGGTCCCACCCCAATCCATGTGCACTGAACACCCACGAGCTCCTCTATTCGCCTGCAAGGCACAGCACAGGTGCATGCTTCACGGCTGTCACTACTTGGCGCAGTTAATCCGCGCAACGACGTTCTGCAAGCGCCTCAGTGCAGCGTACGACTCCGCTGAACGGCCAGTCCTTTGCAGATTGAGCGTTGGAGGCACATCGTGCATCGCAATCCAGCCAAAACATAAAAATTATTGAGCCCGCCGGCAAGCGAGACCTGCCCTTGTAAAGGTGGTGACGTCAGTCCGGATGCCTTGCGCACCTAATGTACTTCTTTGCGTTGGCTGGGAGGTCATCCCAGGAGCGCGCGCCGGAGATGTCTTCCCGCCAGCCTGGCAGCTGCTCGTAGACCACCTCCACGGCCTCCAGGTCCCGGATGTCGGCGGGCATGCTGGGCAGCATGCGCCCGTCGGGGCTGCGGTAGCCGACGCCCAGCTGAATGGTGTCGAGCCCGGACAGCACGTCCAGCTTCGTCAGGTTCAGGTTCGTGAACCCATTTATCCTACGCCGCAGTGCGATGGCATTTTGGATGGAGCGTGACATCAAGATGAGCTGTCATTGCATGGACGCGGCCGCACACTCGGCAAGCACCTGCCATCGCAGCATCACAGCCATGCACTGTTCAGCTGCAGCGTGGTGTCCCGCAACACGACCATGAGCCACCACTACTCAGTCGCGATGCACCACCTAGTGCTATGTTTGCGACTTCCGCCCCTTTGCCTGCTACGTCCACATCGCACCTGGTCACGTACTGGAGGGCGGGAATGTCCAGCCACCCGATGCGTCGTGGCCGCCCTGTTGTGGTGCCGTACTCGGCGCCCACCTCGCGCAGTTCCTCTGCCAGCGACCCGTGGATCTCTGTCGGGTACGGACCCTCGCCGACGCGCGTCGTGTATGCCTTCACCTGCAGCAGCGCAGATCACTGCACTTGGATGACTGGTGCCGTCCATGTGCGCTCCCGTCGCTGGCAAAATGCCTGCTGCTCTGCATCAAGAGGCTGGTCGAACTCATCATCCTGAATTATGCTAAGAGCTGCTGCGTGATTACCTGAAAAGGGATGCACGGGCTCGTTCTTTGCGCAAACCAGAGCAGTGACTCATGCCGGATGCTCCGCAGAGGCGCCTGCCGCAGCGCACCACGCCGACGATGACCTCGATCTTGTTGGGCGCGAGGCCGAGGCCGGCGATGACGCCGCCGATGGACGGGTTGCTGGACGTCACGTACGGGTACGTCCCGAAGTCGATGTCCAGCATCGTCGCGTTGGCGCCCTCGATCAGGATGCGCTTGCCCTCCTCGTAGGCGCTGTTCACGTAGTGCACCTGTCAGGCGGTCAAGAGGGCGGAGTCAGACATCCTCCTGGACATGCGCAGTCCTGACTACATCATCCGTTCGTCCGGCATGTCGCGGGCCGCATAGCATGACGGTCTTTCGCAGGAGCAAGTGAACATGAAGATCTGTGCAAGAGCATGAGAACATGGTCGATGCCAGGAGTGTGGATTTTGCCAAGCCCTAGGTCAGCACCGTGTCAGTGATGAGCGGCAGCACGCGTGGAATGATCTTCAGGTACGCTTCCAAATCCGCCTCCACATCGTATTCGAAGCCCTCGAAGCGCTTGGCGCCGTCCAGCGCCAGCTTGCGCAGCTTGTCAGCGAACGCCTCGTAGTCGCGCAGGTCGCTGACCCGAATGCCATTGCGCGTCGCCTGGAAGCAAGTTTGACCATGTTATCAGCCAGATGGCGGAACAGTTACTAGACACGATGAACCCGTACCGTCGTATGAGACCGCGACTGTGCGCGTGGCACATCATAAGACGCACCTTGGAGGCGTACGCCGGCCCGATGCCGCGCTTGGTGGTGCCGATCTTCTTGCCGGCCAGCTCCGCCTCGCGCAGGCCGTCAATCTCCTTGTGCAGGTCGAACAGCAGGTGCGCGCGGTCGCTGATGAACAGCCGCCCGTCCACGTCCACGCCCTGAGATAGGACCAGGCATCGTAAGGTTGTAGATCATAGACGGGCTGCAGACGGGCCATGACGGGACCCAGGCTTGGAGCCCGTCAAGTCATTGACAGGCACACCCGTTAGTGGTGTTGGAAACGACGTGATGGTGGATCTGTCGCCAGTCACGCCATGTGTGGCCATGACTGTAGGTGCCAGGCTATCATTGCGACCGGTGAGGCTACACCTGGCTGTTGAGGGTGGCGAGCTCTTCGAAGAAGCCCGGCAGGTGGACGACGACGCCGTTGCCGATGAGGCACTGCGCGGAGCGGTTTAGGATGCCCGACGGTATGAGGTGCAGCTTGTACTTGTTGCCCTCAGGGTCGTAGATCGTGTGCCCCGCGTTGGCACCGCCCTGCACAGTAAATGGTGCTTGAGCTAAGCGCTGACCGACATCTATGCAAAGGCTGCCGATTCAGTTTGAACGATCACATATCAATGCATGCTTTTACTTGTCATCGAGCCGTAGCTGGCGAGCATCGCACAATCGTGATAAGGCAATCAGCAATAACAGTAAGCACCAGAATCACACTGAAGGATGATCACCTGTGCGCGTGCCACCACGTCATACTGCTGCGCCAGGATGTCAACGAGCTTGCCCTTGCCCTCGTCACCCCATTGCGCACCCAGCACCGCGGCCACCTGGTGGACCAGCAGCATACTGCTTCATCGAAAGCCCCCCACATCATTGGCCATCCACCGGAAGCCTAGCCTGCCGCGGCTGCGCTTCATGTCAGCCCGCAGCTGTGAGCCAATGGCAACACGGCTGTGATGGGGCTGGCAACTTCACCGGCGAAAGGGCCAGACCTGCGCGTCAAGCCGTGCCTCTGCAACCGGCTTCTGCTGTGGCGGGGCCGCTGCTGTTGCTGCGCAGCGGCACAGCAGCTGTGGACCCCTCGCTGGCGGCCGCGCGAGCACGCACGGCTGTCTGCATGAGGACGGGCGGCCCTGCCCGCCACTAAGATACTGACGGAAGATTTGCTGTGCTGTGAAGGGTTTCGCCTGGTAAGATTGGGCGGGATGCGAAGGGAGGCGGCTGCTCTGCGCATGCATCCACGATGCCACCATCGTTACGCTGCTCCCCTTCTTGAGTCAAACAGCCGCAGTACCGTCCATGCGTCTTATTCACGGCGGTGCTCAAGCTTGCGTTTGCTCTGATTGATCGTGATACGGCGAAAATGATAGACTACAGATGATGAAGCTGCTCATGCCTGCCATGCCGCAGTTTGAAGCAGTTTTGACCCCGAATCTTTGTTGAATTCTAAACCTGGTCAGCACTCACTCAAAAAGTGATCTGCGTTGCTTGAATCAAACGAAGCGTTTCTCAGTGCCAGACTGCCTAACCTGTCAACGCCCACGCATTGGGGCAAAGAGCCAACGCTCAGTACACAGCGCCGAGATATACCTTTGCGCTCACGTTTTGATACGCACCCCCTCGCCCACAAGCCCGTTTGACAGGAGCATGGGGTTCATCTTGGACAGTGGCTGAGATGTACGTAAGGCGTCATTGCCCAGCATGGACTGTCGGCCGGGGTGCAGCAAGCGCCTAGCAGGCTCCCGCATGCTCAGCATGCCGTGCGCGCTGCTGCGGCATGCGCGCAGCCTGCGCACGCTCGCACCCAGACCAGGCAGCAGTCAACCCGCAGCGAACGCATGTGCAGGGTACGCACGCGCCTGCTGGCATCTTCGCCGCGTTTGCACGGCGAAATGCGGCAGCTTCGCTGAGGCAAAGTGCTTACAGGGCAACACTTGATTCACTGCAGGGTTCCGCCGGCTCAGAGGGCAGCGCTGCCAGTGCAGTCGCTGTCCACCAACGGCTCGTCGCCGTGCCTCTCGCCGGTCCCATGGCCGCCGATGCCGCGCCTCGGGGTGTGCTCCTGGCCCCGCGGATGCTCTGCCAGCGCTTCAGCGCCACACGGTCTGAATCCTTCTGCGGGAGTCATCCCAATGGACCTGACCGAACTGGGTCGCGTCTCGCAGCACACGGACGCCGTCTTCCCGCCAGCGCCGCCACCGCTCAATGACGAGCACCCTGCTTGGACAGATCGGGTGCTCTTTGTCGCGTCCGCCCCTTTTTTAGCACATGCCGACACACAACAGGCACAGATCAATTTGCGGTTTGATACTCATTGACGACGCATCCTGCTGCAGGCAACATGGGCAAGTCCGGTCTCGCTGGAGCGGCGCTTGTTTTGCAACAGGCAAGCCTGACCAAAACAGTGATATCTGTACTTTTGCCAACGATGCGACCATGAAGGCCACAAAGGCTCAGCAGGGCTGACATGCTGACTGCCGGCAGGTCACTGAACATGCGGACAGTCACAGCAGTCGGCTTCGACATGGTGCTCACCCCACCATAAATGTAGTGTTGATCTGTTGTTTAGCTGCTGCTTCATGCCATGAATGGCAGCCGCCACCTGACGCACATGCGTGTATGGGACAGCATCACATGTCTGTTGTCACTCAAGTGATGCTTGGTCCTCGCGTCCAGGACTATACAATGGCACAGTATAGACCAGAGACCTTTGAGGTCTTGGCCTACGACCTCACAGTGAAGCAGTTGGTCGAGAAGCTGGGTTACCCCAGGGTGCGGCCCCAGCTGTCACAGGTTATGTCTATCTGCTGCCAGTAGCACTTCCTTGGATGGAAACAGTGGACATGCTGTGCAGGAACTGAAAGATTACCGCTTCGACTGGCGGTACATGGTGCGCTGCAACCTGTTCAACCTCTTCTCTCCATTGCACTGCCTAGGCAATCAAACATGCATGCCTGACCTGATCACGGTTGATGCAGGTGCGGGGCTTGACTATCGATAAGCAGCGAGGCAACATGCTGAAGATCGATCGCCACAAGTATGTGAAGATCGCATACCACGGCTTTAGGCAGCTCAGTCGAGAGCAGCGACTCAGCACCTATGCCAACTCGGACGTGCGCGCCGCCTAATAGCACACATCTGGCACTGTGCCAGTGGTTACCCTGCACTGATGCCTCGAGCCAACAACACATGACACGCAACCCTGGGTATGCGTCTGCAGGTTAGGTTCTCTTTCGACGAGCCGGACTTTGCGATGATCGACACGCTGTTCTCGCTGGCGGAGGCACACCTGTTTATGCAGCTGGTCGAGCTCCAGGACAGCCGCCCCGACCTGCTGCCTTCTGGCAAGGCATACCCCGACTTATACCGGTGTGCAGCTCTGGCACCCTGTTGTCTGCAATCGTCAACGGCTTGTGCAGCACCTCGCGCCAGTCGTGCTGTGCTCATGTCGTATCAAGCCCTGCCCTGCGAATCGTTCAGCAGCCTTGGTGGTGTGAAGCGGCAGCCGTAACCCTGTGCAGCCAAGAAACATATGCTCGACAACGACCCTTATATCACCGGCTGCGGGTTCTCATTGCAGGGACGTCCGCGCAGCCGTCGATCTGTGCCACCGCGACGGCAGTCTGAAGCAGACGGTGGCGGCGGACCCGGGGCGGTACATGCACGAGGACCCGCGGCTGGCGCCGATGCTGGAGTCCATGCGCGCCTCCGGGCGCAAGGTGTTCCTCGCCACCAACAGCCTCTGGGACTACACCCACGTCGTCATGAACTTCCTCATCTGCGGTGCGCCCTCTTGTCATCTTTGCAAGAGTGGGCACCTGCAGACTAACGGCCCAGTCAGGCCCCGGTATGCAGAGGGTGCTTGTCTGACCCTCTCTGGCAAGGGCATTAGAGTGCCGTCCGTGATGCTTGTCGAGCTCAGTGACCTGCGCCTCATCACCCCGCAAAGTGTTGGCACGTAGGATTTACGGCCAACATGTAGCAGTGCCGTGCGCCGCACGGCATCGTGCACAGGCCACTGACGCCTGGACTCAATGCTGATGTCCAGGCAATGTGGGCAAGGAGCACCGCACGGAGGAGTGGCTGGACTACTTCGATGTGGTGATCACTGGCTGCGGGAAGCCGGCATTCTTCGAGGTGAAGAAGCCCCTTTTCGAGGTGGACACGAAGACTGGCGCGCTGTACAACACGGACAACGGGACGCCCATGATCCCCATTGGTGTGTTTGCCAAAACACCTTTCAGAGCAGTGAGAAGGGTCGACTCCATTGCAAGCCAGCACGACCATTGTGCCGCCTGCATGACTATCAGCTTGCATTTGCGGAGGAATACTGTTCCCAGAGACAAGCAGGCAATGCTTTATTCATGGTCGTTAGAGCTGGTCATGAGTGGAAGTAGCCGTTTTGGCCACCAGCTGTGACTCGACATCTGCCATGCCATCTGTACCATCAAAATTTGACAGAGCTTATCTGTACCAGCTGGCAATGCTTCTGCACTTTGTCCTCATATGCCAGAAATGACGTGCAAGCGCAGGCGAGGCGGACTTCCCGTCCCTGAGCATGAGCAGCCACGCGCCGGAGCCGCCGCTGGGCGACGGCGCCGCCCGGGCGCGGGTGTTCCAGGGCGGCACCTACCTGGACCTGCACAAAATGCTGGGCGTCACGTCCGGCTCCCAGGTGCTGGCTCACAGGCCTTGGCCCTGTCGGCAAGGGGGTGCAGCATGATTGTGAGGGATTCCCACCCCTGCAGAGGTGTCATTTCACCTTCAGGTCAAAGGACAGGTGGTGAAGCAAACATGGCTCCGCAGGCTCGCAGAGCGATGCTGTATATGCGGTGCTGCGAGTTCAGGTGCTGTATGTGGGCGATCACATCTACGGCGACATCCTGCGGTCGAAGAAGACGCTGGGCTGGCGCACGATGCTGGTGGTGCCGGAGCTGGAGAGCGAGCTGCGCATCGCCAAGCGCTGCGCAAACACCATGCAGGCACGCACCGGTATTGCAATGCACCAGGACCGTAAAGTCAGTCACATCAGCAACCTGCTGCGTACATCTGATCGCACAACATCGGCCCGTCCGTTCGTCAAACGATGGCATGGCACATGTGTTGACAGAGACCACAACTTTGCAGGAGTTGCGGACGCTTCGCGAGACTCGGGAAGGGCTGGACGACCAGATCGACCGCCTGGAGTGGGCCATAACCCACGGCACCCACGACAGCCTGTCGGCGCTGACGACGAGTTCCATGTCTGAAGAGGATGATGCGGCAGACGAGGAGCTCTTGGAGGTGCGCCTGGCTGAGGCAGGGAATTCAATCTGCGGTGAGCTCAGCTCCGTGATGCTCCGATTGAGGGGTTTGTGACCTGCGTAAATTGGGTGAGCGACGTGCTGCATGTCAGGCGGTCATTCGCTTGCTCGCTTGCCCACGCTTGGCCGTCTTCTGTGCAGGTGGTGGCCAACTTGAGGCAGCAGCGGGATGAGGTGCGCGAAAAGCACCGGCGCCTGCTGCAGGCGCACCACGAGCGCTTCCACAAAGTCTGGGGCCAGCTCATGAAGACAGGCTACCAGAACAGCCGCTTTGCGCACCAGGTATGGACGCGTTGCACTGGCATGATGTTCAACATTAGTATTGACTGCAAGCCTGCAATGATGCACGTATTGGAGGCTGTGATTGGTGTGTGTGTGTGCACAGCTGGAACGGTTTGCATGCGTGTACACGAGTCACGTCAGCAACCTATCCTTCTACTCTCCAGACAAGACGTTCAGGTGAGTGCGCACACCGTTCATGCTAGGTGACTGGCTGCTGATATGCTTCTTACCAGGGGACCTCGTGGCTCGACAGTTCGGTAAGCTCCCAGGTGTTTAGATGGCCAATGACACTGCATTTCGGGCCTGAAGAGATGTTGCGCCTTGCAGGGCGAAGACCAATGTCATGGCGCATGAAGAAGAGCCTGCGCTCCTGGCAGAGCCATGAAGTGGGACAGCAGGGAAGGAGCTCCCCGATCGGAATGGTCGTTGTTACAATAGCTTCACTGATACTGAGCTGGCAACTGCACAACGTTGCAGCTGTTCACGGTTGTCGAATCAGAACAACGGGACTATTTGGTCTTGCAGCAGCCAGATGCCAGCGCTCTCCTCAGCATCCTCGTCAGCTTGAATGACCAAGAAGTGCAAGCCCCTGCAAAGAAGGCAGCAGGCACAACTCGGCACTCCTTGCGATTCACGGCAGCCTGGTTTATTGAAGCGAGGAGCGAAATTAAGCCATGGTCACAAAGTCGCACTTGACGCCGCGCTTGGCCTCCTCCCAAGCCTGCGCCTCAGCCGTGGACTCCGGCGTGCGACGATAGCGGCCGTACCGGAAGCGCTCGTTGACGCCGGTCTCCAGCACCAAGCACGCCCGGTCGGGATCAGCCATGACCGCCGCGAGCTCGACACCGCTGCAAAACATGGCGTCAACGGCTGAAAGCTGATCTGGCAAGTGAGCGGCCTTCATGACACACATGCTGCTGGAGTAGATGCCAGGTTAGATCCTGGCTTCATTGCTGTTTCGTAAGCACTGCAATCGTTGACAAGCTCCCCTTGAGCTCACCACGAATAAAAACACACCAGCGGGCACTTCAAGCCAGATTGCAGCGCACCTGGTCCAGGCAGCGAGTGGCACCGCTCGTCGGCTGAACACAGCGACGCCCGGGACGGCCGTGTCAGCGGGCAGATCAGACAGGCCCACCAGATCGAGGCTGAAAGCCTCTCCGAACACCTTTCCCTGCCAAGCCATGCAGCTTGTGTTCATGACAGTCCATGAGAGAGGCTTGCTGGTCATAGTGGCACGCTGCCTCCGATACCGGGAGAACTCCCGGCTCTTGAGATGCGCTTGTGCGCTGCATGTGCAGCGTGAGCGGCCACAGGCACGCAGCTGGGGCCGCACCCGGCGCACGTCCTCCAGCTCCGCCACAAGCGTCGACAGCGGCAGCTGCACGAACTGCCAGGCCTCGCCGCGCAGCGAGTCGGGCGGCTCCTGCGGCGCGCCCAGGTCCAGCGAGAAGGCGGTCTGCGCCTTGGGGTCGAACCCCGGGTGCTGCTTGTACACGCTGTCCAAGCGGTCCCTGAGCCAGCCTGCGACATGGCGTTTTGACGGTGATGCTCTGAGCGCGTGGAGTATATACTCTTTGCCACGGAACAGCACATCTTGCCCATCAAGCAAGTAACTCAGAGGATTTAGTAGCTTGGCAAGACGTCCAGACTGGCGTCCTTCGTCAAATTTGTATCGAGCAAAACCTGTGTCAGGCGGCCCAAGGACAGGCGCTGCGGACGCGCACTGATGAGCGTGAAGCAGCGTCGGCTGGGGACGGGCTTCATGCCCAGGTCCGTCACGGCGCGCGTGATGATCGTCTGCATCTGGCCCCGGAAGAAGCGGACGCGCTCCGGCTTCACGGCGCCGGGCTGGTCCAAAATCTCCGCCAGCGC
>JAABUX010009328.1_pt1 | contig 11121 bp, 9 predicted proteins | sample 5561851 | NCBI WGS metagenome assembly JAABUX01 (sample SAMN10711883, study PRJNA513361) | rock metagenome | isolation source: Antarctica rocks | place: Antarctica: Victoria Land, Richard Nunatak red sandstone | collected 2016-01-03 | reverse complement strand
GGCGGCCCCGGCGCGCCCGCATGCCCCGGCGCGCAGGTCCTCGTGCTGCGCCTGGGCGCGGGCGAGGCCGGCGGCCTGCAGGCGTGCAGCCCCGCGGCTCCGCTGGGGTTGGCAGCGCACAACGCGCGGGGCTGCGCCGCGGAGAAAGGCAGAGCGCTGCTTATGAGCCGGAGCCAGAGTGCTGAGTAGGGCAGCTGCATGCGGACACAGGCGGCGCTTGCACTGTGCTGCAGCAGCGCGACGCGCGCGCGGGGTGGCAGCCGCGCGGCCTGCGCTTTGTGCGCCGCCGCGGGCGTCGTGGGCGCCTGACGCCGCCGCGGCGCGGCGCAGGCCGAGGCCGCCGCAGCGCCATGGCCGGCGGGTGAGGCGCTCGTGGACCTGGCCTGGTACAAGGGCGGGCAGCTGGCGGTGCTGGCCGCGCCGCGGGCGCCCCTCGGCGGCGCCGCCCGGGCGTCCGCCGGAGCCGAGCCCGCGGGCGGCGCCGCGCGCCTCCTACTGCTCCCCTGGGACGCCGCGCGCATGCGGCGCTTGGAGCTGCGGCCCGGCATGGCCACCGTGCTCCTGCAGGCGCGGCGCTCCCACTTCGTACGGCAGGTTTCTTGCGTCCGCTGGCCGCGCGCGGACGTAATGGGTAGGTCTGGCACTGCTGATGTTGTCACTGAAGGGCCTTGTGCGCTGGTGCCAAGCGGTAGAGAGTTTAGCACTCGGCGCCCGTCCCTGCAGGCTGCCGCTTGGCCCGCGGAGCTACCCGCCGGCGCGCGCGCGCGGCCGCTCGGCTACGCGGCGGCCGCGGCGCCCCTGGCGGTGAGCGGGCCGCGCGGCGTGGCGTGCGTGGTGGCCGGCGTGCAGCGCGCGCTGCTCCTAGACCTGGAGGAGGACGAGGAAGTGGGCGACGGCGGCAACGACGATGCCGACGATGACAACGATGAGGCCGCCGCGCTCGACGAGGACTGACGGCGAGGGACCCTCCAAGCTTGTTAGCGGGGAGCGGGGGTCTCTGCACGAGGTGCTGCGCCTGCAGCGCGCGCTGTTTGAGCCTGTAAGGGCACGTAAGGGCACAACAATCGCTATGCTGGCGAGGCCTGCCGGCGAACAGGCGACCACGCCTGACCGGGTCTGAGGCCATCAGGGGACTCCCTGCATGGCGCTCAGAGACCATGCGTCTGCATCTGCTGCGCATCCAGCAGAGCTTGAAGTTTAAGCCTTGAAACGTTCAATATGCTTGAGCCTGCGAGCGAGCACGTCGACCTATCATGAGTCTGCCCGCGTTCAAAGTCGACACTGGCCAGTTGACATGCTGGTGATTCGCATGTTCTGGTCGACCTCAGGCAAGAAAGCCTCCTGTGAATTTGGCATGCAGTGTCTCCAGACTTGCATGCTGGCACCAGCTGACATGCATGCGCACGTGTGTACACGAGCGAAGCTCGCTGCACTTTAGGCCCGCACATATGCCCCAGGCTCACGCAGAGTCCAAGTGGGCAAGCACAAGCCAGGACTGTGAAGTCAGAGGCGAGTTTGGTTGGCAAGCAGGCAATTGAGCGGGAGTGCACTGGCCTGCAGTCAGAAAGACTCGCCGCCTGCCCCACCATGGGTCTCTGAGCTGTTCCGCCCTCTGCGGGCCGCACGTACCGGGCCCCGCTCTCTCAAGCATGCGCGCAGCAGATGGCCGGGAGCCTGCTGGACAGCATAGCGGCAGCGGCCGCGGCCCACGCGAGCGACGCAGAGCGCATCATAGCTAGCACTGCGGACAGCAGCAACCTGGCGGACCAGCTGTGCGCGCTGGTGCTGCGCACGGTCGGCCGGAGCGCTGCATGGGCGGACGCGCTGCGCGTGCTGCTCAATGCGTCCGTGCCTGGCTGCTGCGCCGACCTCGCGGCGGCGCTGGCGCTCAAGGACGCTGGCAACGCCGCGTTCGCGGCGGGGGACGTCCGGCGCGCGGCCGACCTGTACTCGGACGCGCTGGCGCAGGTCGACGAGGCGCGGCACGCGCCGGACGCGGCCAAGCTGTACAACAACCGCGCGCTGTGCTGGCTGCGGCTGCGGCCGGCCGGCGCGCCGGCGGCCGCGGCCGCGGACGCCGGTCTCGCGCTGGCGCTCTGCGACGCGCCGGCCGGCGCGCCGGCTGCCGGCACGCGCGCCAAGGCGCTGCACCGCCTGGCGGCCGCGGCCGCGGCGGGCGCCGCGCCGGCGCCCGGGGCGGGCGCGTGCGGCGCGGCCGGGGCCGCGGAGGGCGCCGCCGGGCGGGCGGGGCCGGGCTGGGCCACGCTGCCGCCCGGCGTGCGCGTGGAGGCAACGCCGCGCAAAGGCCGCGCGCTGGCGGCGGCGCGCGAGCTGGCGCCGGGGCAGGTGGCGTTCGCGGAGGCGCGGCCGTGGGCCAGCGTGCTGCTGCGGCCGCACCGCAAGACGGTGTGCTGGCGCCCGGGCGGGTTTCTATGACCGGTGTGCCCAGGGAGCCCTGAGAGCAGCGCATACGCACCGTGCGGCGGCGCCTGCAGCACCTACGGTCTTGCATCGGTCCGCGAATTCTCGAGAGAGTTGTTGCGCACGTCGTCCAGCGGCGGCCGATGCCCGTGCAAGCGCCTCCGCCATGCGCCCCGTGCGCGCGCGCCGCGCCAGGCGTGCTGGAGCTGCCTGCGTGCGCTGCCGCCGGCGCGGCTGGCGTGCGGCGGCTGCGCGCTGGCGCGCTACTGCTCCGCGGCCTGCCGCGACGCGCACGCGGGCCCGCACGCGGCCGGCCGCGAGTGCGGGCGGCCGTGGCCAGCGCTGCTGCCGGCGCGCGCGGTGCTGGCCGCGCGCCTGGCGCGCTTCGAGGCTGACGTGCGCCGCCCCCAGCCCCCCCCCTTCGAACCCCACCCCCCGCGTTCCAGCTCGCAGTTGGCCGATCAGCGCATTAAGCGCAGCCGGCGGCACTCGCCGAGGCAGCGCGGCGCCGGCCCGAGGCGCTGCTGCGGCGGCCGCAGCCGCTGGCGCGCGTCGCCCCGGCGCGCCCCGTGCCGGCCAGGGAAGCGCTTGCGGCCCGCCTCCGTCCACCCTACCCTACCCTATACACGGAGCAGCGCGCGCAGGCGGAGGCGGCGGGCCGGCCCGCGCCGCGGCTGGAGCACCACCTGGGCAAGCTGGCCGCGGCGGCCGCGCTGCCGCGCGCGGCGGCCGCGTGCCTGGCGGCCGCGTGCGCGTCGCTGCCGCCCGGCCGCGTGCTGGAGGCGCTCTGCCGCGCGGACGCTAATGCGCTCGCCGTCGTCCCGCCCGCGTACGCCAGGCGCGCGCCGCCCCGTGGAGGCAGGCGCGGGCGTCACGACCTGCACAGGGTCGCGCGTGCGAGCCTGCCTGCCGGCGGCCATGGGTCAAGCTGGTGCGCAGCGCTGCACGCATGCGCGCTGCGCTGCTCGGCACCCTACTGCGTGCCCATTCAGGCCAGCGCGGCAGGGCGGAGCAGCAGGTGGCGCTGGCGGTGTATGGCGCGGCTGCGCTGCTGAACCATGCGTGCGCGCCGAGCGTGGCGCTGGCGTTTGACGGCGGCGCGCTGACCGTGCGCGCGCTGCGGCGCCACGCGCCGGGCGAGCGCCTGCTGCACTGCTACGGCCCGCAGGCGCGGGCGCTGACCGCCAAATCATGGGATAGGTACAGTGCTGGCCTGCCTGCTGGCTGGCCACCTAGGCCGTAACCCCTGTTACGTGTGGCCATGCATGGCTTGCGCCAGAGCTCTCCTGCCTGGCCGGCGTGCTTGCTGTCGTCTATGTTGGTATAGTGCTGCGGTCTGGAGCCTCTGATAGCGCTGCGAGCCGCTACGGGGAGTGTTCGAGGGCGGCGGCAGGCTGGGGAGCACGTGACAGTGCAGCGCCAGTGGCTGCTTATAAGCGAGTACCACTTTGAGTGCAGGTGGGTGGTCCCCGCTGCTCGAGCTCCGCCCCAGGCAGAGAGCGAAGGCCATGCGCAAGAGGCGGGCAATGCTTCGCCTCAGCAGACGCAAGGCTGCACCACAAGTCGGGCAAGCTGCGTGACATGCACGGGTCTGCTGGAGTGACACACAGTTCCTGCTCAGTGTGCGCGGCGGCACCAGTGCTGCTGCGCAGACTCTGCGCCGCAGAGGCGCCCGCCTGCAGCTGCGCGCCCGGGGCAGGTGCGGCGCGTGCTGCGACCCCGGCAGTGCGGCCGCCGACGCGGAGCTGGTGGGCCTGCGCTGTGGCGCGTGCGGCGGCGCAGTGCCGCCCGGTGCCGCCGCGCCCGCCGGCGCCTGCTCGCTGCACGCGCTGCCGGCCGGGCTGCCGGGCGGCGGCGCGTGCGTGCGCTGCGGCGCGCACATGCCGGCCGACGCCCAGGTGGCTGCCCCCCTGCACCAAGTGGGACACCCCTGGGTTCACCCAGGTCAATACAGGGTCTGGCGCACTCTTGTGCTCGTGCGCTGCTGGCCAGGCTGCCAGGCAGTAGCGCCCCGTGCCCAGTTCGAGGCGCACTACACTGGGCAATTTGGTGCACCGCGTGCGCTGTGCATGGCCCTGCACGGCTAGGCTGGGTCCAATGTCAAGTGGTGCATGCCGCGTGCGCGGCCGCCCGTGCTGCCGTGCGGCGGCGCCTGCGCCTGCCGTGGGGCGTGCACGCTGCCTGGCGACAGGCGGCTGGCCATGCTCTGCTTGGCGTGCTTGTCTTGAGCCTGAGGCCCGGCCAGCAGCACGTGATGCAGGGCAGCGCGCCGCCGCACGCTCGGGCGCCCGGAGCCGGCTAGCCCTGCATGGGCCTGCCTTGTGCCCAAGCCACTCATTAGACAGCTGCCTCGACAGGCGGTGGCGCTGCACGAGCTGCAGGCCGCGCACCAACGCTTCCAGCATGCGGCCGGCGGCGACAGCGGTGCGGAGGGCGGCCTGCGCGAGCTGGACGCCTGTCTCCAGGCGCGGGGCCTTGCTGATGCTCGGCGGCCTTGGCAGGGCATGTAGGGCGCGAGCGGTTGCGCATAACTTTTTGATGACGCATGCTGTGGTAGTGTTACCTGCTGCACGCATGACAGAGTAAAAGGTCAAGAGGCGGCCGTGCGGGCCGGCGCCGCGCGCTGCGAGCTGCGCGCTGGGCGAGCGGCGTGCCGGGCTGATACGCGCCCGCGCGAGCCCGAGGCGCGGCGGGCGCCCCGCAGGTGCAGCGGCGCCTGCTGGCGCGCCGCAACCAGGCGCTGGGCCGCACGCTGGCGGCGGCCGCGGACGCGCTGGCCGCGGCCGGCCGCGCGGGCGAGGCCGCGGCGGCCGCCGCGGAGGCGGCCGACATCGTGGCGGCCGCCTATGGCGAGGCCGCCGTGCAGACCGCGCACGCCAGGCGCGCTTGCGGCCGCCGTGCCCCGAGAAGCAGGCGAGTGGTGTGTCCGCTTCCTACAGCGAGGAGGGGGCTCGAGAGGCTCGTCCAAGGGCTGAAGGTGACGAGCAAGTGCGAAGATCCATTTACATCCGTGCATTGAATAAGTTGCAATCATGCATGTACGTACTCACTCGCATGTGCCCATGCTGTGGGGCAGCAGCCGCGGGCGTAGGTTGACAGCCACGGCGTCCGCAGGCTGGACCTGGCGCGCCACGTGGCGGCTGTGGACTCGGCGGCCGCCGCCTCGCAGGCGGCGCGCGGCGCGGCCGCGCTGCGGCTGCACTCTGGCAGCTAGGCGGGCGCGGCGCGCGCGCGTGCCCGACGGCCGCTGGCTTGGTGGCCGGAGCTGGTGCCGCGCACATGTATGCGCAATCAGCAGGTCAGCGCGTCGCCGTCGGCGCGGCGGGCGGCCGCCCCGAGCGGCGCGTCGTAAACTGCGTCGCAATCAGGCGCGCGCCGCGGAGACAGCGGCCGCTTGCGCCTACAATGCAGCGGCCACACTCGCCGTGCGCCTCGCGTGCCGCATCGTAATGACAGACCGCATGCGCAGGCGGCCAAGGTCTGACAGCTCCGGGGCTTGCGGCAGGGCAAGACGCGGAGGAGGTCGTGGCGCGCGGCGCGCCCTGGAGGTCTTACACGCTGGCACCCTGCGCGTGCGCTTGGTCTGCCACATGGAGCCGGTTGCGGCACGAGACGTTGCAGTTACGGATGGGCCCTGTCCGGGTCACGCGCTCGGCCAGGTGCAGCGCACAAGCGCCCGAGATGATTCATTAAGCGTACAGTGCGTAGGCAGGCTGCTATGGCAGGCTGGCAAGGCACCAAGTGTTGACGCCAATGGGGCCGTGCTGAAGCCGCGTGGCTCGGCCCACGCTCTGTCAGTCTGAAGAACGTGCTACAGGCACGCCGCGGCATGGCATGGCATGGCAAGACCATGCACCTCCACTGCCTGCTCGCCGCCCTCCTTCTCGACCGTCTAAGACGGTCTAAGACGGTCCGTCTTCCAGCATGCGGTTAAAACGGGCAGTGCAGCGTCTGCACTGTCATAACTGCGCTCTGCCCGAGCCAGGTAGGGGCGGGCCGTTGCGCTTTGCCAACGCAACTGGCGGTTGCCATGTCCGGGAAGCGCCTGCTCAGCGCTGACGATGGTATCACCGCGGTCGCAGAAGGCAGGTGCAGCGCAACACCTGGAACACGGTCGAGTGGGAGGGCTGCAAGCGGGCAGCGGAGGTGCGCGCTCTTCCCGCTGACAGCCCTCACCCTCAACCATGGTCCACGTGTCAGGCTGCACGCCCCTTCTACGCTCGGCGTGGTCCACCGGCAGCGCCTTGAGCAGGCAGAGTGGGCACCCGCCAGGTGTGCGGGCGAGACACAAGCGGCCTTGGCCAATATCTATTGACTCTGCCATAGCAAGATGAAGACCCCAAAGGCGCTGCGCTGCTTGACCTCCACTGCTGAGGGGTGTAACCTTGTTTTAGGCACCCGCGACGCCGGCAGTGTTCCAAGGCACACTGCCGGCCTCGCGGCCAGCCGCGGGCAGGGTGCAGCTGAGCGCCTTCTCGCTTGCGGTGCCCGGGTCAGCTTGGACAGGTGGTTGCTGAGCCTGACCTAGTCGCCGTGGTCAATGCTGAGGCCCTAATTGTAGCTTTTTATCGTCCCGGCCGACAGGACGGTGGTGGACAAGCACTTCAGGCTCGCTGCGGGGCGCGAGCGTCCTGCCATCCAAGGAGCTTCACATGCCCGCGCTAAAAAGGCAAAGTCAGGCATATCAGGTGCCTGCGCGGGACTATCTTGCAGCCGCAGCGCAAGGCCAACCTGGCTGGTCCAGTACAGGTTGTATGGGTGGGGCAGCGCACACCCAAAGAGTACACGCTCAGCACAAGGGAGCCACTTGCCGACTCTACAGAGCGCACGGGCTGCAGCCGGTTGACTGCTTCCTTGGACTCTTCATCCAAGAGAAAGGGGCCCCATGGCCTGCATGGCCATGGGATCAGGGATTAAGATTGAGCTTGCAAGCCACTTGGCGTTTGCACTTGGATGGCTCATGTGCATCTCGCAGCCACGTGTCGCTGCGAGACTTGAGCGTGATCGCGCGCGGAGCCGATGCTGCTGCATACAAATGAGGGACGCGTGCACGGGTAGTGCGTGTTTGCCAGGCGGCACTATGAGGAGGCGGAGGTCCTTGCGGAGTGTTACGGGCCCGTCGTGAGTAACGACATGTGCGACGCGCGCTAGTAGGACTGCAAGGCGTGAAGCTGCACCTCAACCTTATCTGTTTCGCATGGACCCCACTGAGCATGTGCGCCTTGTGCTGTGCCGGGTTCACACCTGTCGCATGCGCTCGCCGCTTTGTAGATACCACGTGCCTCTGGGGTGCTGCCTGTGCGGTGAGAGCAGCGCTAGAGGCCGGGCGGTGGCTTTCAAGACAGTAGGTCAGGGCGGTGCCTCGCGTGGCGCGGCTGCAGTCACAACCCGGCGTGCAGCCCGACGTCGCCCGATACATCAACCACGGCGGCTGCCCCAACGCGTACACCAAGGTCGTTATGGCGGGCACTGTCAAGCACGCGTGTCATCACGCCGCTGCGCGTGTACTTGACGCTACCAAGAGGTCACGTGAACTCAAGGCGCGCCGGCCAGCTACCGCTGGCAGCCTCTCCGCAGCGGCCGCGCTCAGCGTGCAGGACCCGCGTCCGCTGGCTGTGCCGCTCGGCGTCCTGACCACGCGCGCTGGCAGGCGGCGGCACAGGCTCGCTGCCCACTGAGCGGTCTCTTGTGCTGCCGCCTGCCAGTGCACTTGGTCAGGACCCCGAGCGGCACAGGCAGCGGGGTCGTGCGTGCTCAGCTGCAGCAGCTGCCGCCGCTGCGGGGAGGCTGCCAGCGACCGCCTGGCCGGCGCGCCTTGTAGTCGTACGTGATCTCTTCGAAGCGCTCGTGCGCGCGCTGCGCGAGGATGGCCGCGTGGTTGCCGTCGTCCGTGGTCACGACCCTGGTGGACGCATTGGGGCGGCAGTTGTGGTTGATGTAGCGGGCATCGTTGCCATGCGCGCCGTGCTGTCACCAAATTCGCGCCGCGAGGCGCACCGCCCAGACCCGTGGCCCTGGAAACCACCACCCTGTCCAAGAGAAATTGCTTACTGCCTCACCCACGCCCACTGGAATCAGCGGCATCAGCTGCGGCTTTAGATTGGCAGGTGCGTGCGCCTCCATGTGTCTCTGTGCAGTGCATCCGAGTCCAACTGTTTGCGTGCGAAATTGAAAGAATTGCTACACGACCTAGAATAGCCAACCGTAGCCCCGGGCTGCAATTGGCTGGGTGCACATTGTGCACTGCATGTGGCAAGAACCAGCGGAGGGAGGTGGCACGCCCTGGCAGGGTGAGTGTGGCCTGGTGATGGACGGGGCTGAGCGCACCAGGCAGCCTGTGCGGCTGCCTGACAGTGCAAGCGATCAGGACACTGGGTGGCACAGCCAGCGCGCATGCTGAGTGCAGCTCCGTGCAGCTGCATGTGCCTGCCACTCACAGGCGCTCTCATGGCATGTGCTGCAACCTGCGGACATCTTTCTCGTGTCACGAGCCTTGTACTTGGTGTGCGCGCATTGCATGCATGCGTGTGGCAATTTTCAGGCTACTCAATGCCCAGGCACTGCCCCTTTCCCATATACACTAGCGCTCGCCGACGGCCTGCTGCGCATGAAGAGCACACGACAAGCTCACTGTGCTTGAGCTCAGCGCTGGGCTGCGGCGACTGTCTCACGCCGGCCCAGATGCAGGCTGAGCTTATATCCATCACTCCGCAGCGCGACGCTCTGCTCAAAGTCAGTCTGCTTGTCATGCGCGCTTTTGGACCGGGACCAGACGCGACCAGCTCAGAGCCTGAGCCTCAGGCACTGGCAGGTTTTTGCACTCGGCCGCTGTTTAGCAGGCACTCAGGCACCACCCAGCGACGCAGCCTCGAGCTTTGCATATGCTGTCTGGCATGCTCCTTTGGTGTGCTGCATCTGCTCTGCCTGACCTGCACACTCTTAAAGCGGCTCCTGCCAGCCTGGCGAGGGACGGGGCCACACGATGCCGGCGGGCGCTCCTGTCGATGCAAACCAAGACAGACGGGCATGAGGCGCACGTGACGTGCAGCGGCGTGTCACGCGGAGCACTCGCAGGCTCCAGCGCGGCATGGACCTCCCAGGCCTGTAGGGACTTGCAGCTGCCGCGCGGTGCAGAGAAGCTCAGTTCTGTCGACCCAGCGCTGCGCCGTCCGAGACGACCAAGTCGTCGCAGCGCCAGACTTGGCAACTTGAGCCTTCCGCGGCTCGACTCGTAGCCATTATGGTGTATTCCAGCGAGCGCATATGCGCAAGGGCAAGAGCCCCATGCGGCCCTATCACAACCCACCCGCACTGCCAGCTCCGGCGCCGTGGTCATTCTGGGCTTGCACGGCGCACACATTGGCGTGCGCAGGGCCTGGTGCGATTGGGCGCCACCTGGGCAGTTAAGATATGCTGCTGAGGTCACTTGTAATCAACTTTTTTTCTCAAACGCGTCCACAGCCAGGACTCGTAACCTAGGGCAAGAGATTGAGTTTTTTGCGGCCTGCAGACGCTTGAGAAAAAAAAGGGAAAACCAGCCTGACGCGTCGGAGATAGCCGTGACAAGCACGCCAGTCGCTACCACAGGCGGGAGAGGCTAGCAGGAGGAGCATGCAGGCGGGCACGCCGCCAGATGTTGGGCGGCCGGGTTGTGAGCGGCTGGACTCCAGCAGCGGCGAGAGCACGGCCGGGCAGCCAGAGGAGAGCCAGCCGGAGGCCGCAAAGAGTGCAGAGGCGAGCAAGGATGCATCGCAGCGGCAGGCAGCTAGCTTGAAGGGCTGCACCGCCAAGCCCCCACCGACGGCCTGCCCGCGCTGCCAGTCGCCCAACACCAAGTTTGCGTACTGGAACAACTACAACAGCTAGCAGCCGCGCTTCTTCTGCAAGGTGCGGATGGGGCTTGCCTGGCTGGCACGCTGCAAGGCCGGCCCGGGGGCGGGCTCGGCCCGCACGGAGTGTGCTGGGGCCGCGGGTTCACGCCGGTTCGGTGGCTGCGAGTGCCCGGGGCCCGCCCTCGTTATCTATCCGTGGCCAAAAGCCTGCAGGCACTTTTTGCTTTCCGACGATCATTCCCGGCCCCAACCTCGCCGTCCAGCGGGCGGGGCGGGGCCTGGGACGGGGTGTGGGCTGTTGCGAGCAGGCCCCAGGGCCGAAAATTTCTGGTCCGGGCATCGGTGTCCTCCCCACACGCCTAATGCCCGGCCGGCACTGCTGCAGGCCTGCCAGCGCTACTGGACCGCGGGCGGCACGCTGCGCAACGTGCCCGTAGGTGCCGGCCGGCGCAAGAACAGCAAGAGCGGGCGCGAGGCGGCGGAGCCGGCGCGCTCGCTGGGCCTGCCGGGCGGCGCCGCGGGCGCGGCGGGCGTGCTGCCGGCGGCCGCGCTGCCGCTGGGCACGGCCTGCCCCGCGCTCGTGCCGGACGGCGCGCTGCTGGGCATGTTCGGGCCGGCGCCGGGCGGCCTCGCCCCGGCGGGGGCGCGCGCCGGCGGCGGCGCCGCTCCGCCGCTGGACGCGCCGGCGGAGGGCGGCCGCCGCGTGCGCGCTCGCCTGGAGCCTGCCGCGGAGGCGGGCGCGCCGCGCTGGCCGGGCGGCGCCGACGCGGGCGCCGCGCCGGGCTTTGGCGAGTGGGCGAGCCTGGCGGCGCAGCAGCAGCTGCAGCAGCAGGCCGCGCTGCAGGCGGCCGCGCTGGGCCAGGCGCAC
>JAABUX010009326.1_pt1 | contig 11122 bp, 14 predicted proteins | sample 5561851 | NCBI WGS metagenome assembly JAABUX01 (sample SAMN10711883, study PRJNA513361) | rock metagenome | isolation source: Antarctica rocks | place: Antarctica: Victoria Land, Richard Nunatak red sandstone | collected 2016-01-03 | reverse complement strand
CATAACGCGGGCGCGATCATTCGCAGTGCCGAGTGCGCGGGCGCGACGGCCGTCGTCATTCCCGAGCGGCGCGCGGCCGGCGTCAACGCGACGGTGCGCAAAGCCGCGGCCGGTGCGACGGCGCACGTGCCGATCGCACGCGTTTCCAATATCGCAAGCGCGCTACGCACGATGAAGAAAGCCGGCATTTGGGCTGCGGGCGCCGCGGGCGATCCCACGTCGATTGACTACACGCGCGCCGATTTCACGGGCGATATCGCGCTCGTGATCGGAGCCGAGGGTGACGGCATCTCGCCCGTCGTGCGCAAAGAGTGCGACTACCTCGTGAAGATCCCGATGTACGGCGAAGTCAATTCGCTCAACGCCTCCGTCGCGACGGGCGTGCTGCTTTTCGAAGCCCGCCGTCAGCGCCTCTGCAAGCCGTAGGGCGCGTGCGCCTTCGTTCGACGTCGCTCGCGACGCTCGTTGCGTGCGCGTTGCTCGTCGCGGCCTCGTCCGTGCGCGCCCAGACGCGGACGATCGAACTCGGGCTCGATCTTCCGCTCTCCGGCATCGACGGCGCGAGCGCGATCCCCGCGCGCAACGCCGTCATCCTCGCGATCGAAGCGGCGAATCGTCGCGGTTTCCCGGGCGGCCTGCACGTCGTCCTCTCCGATCTCGACGACTCCGTGCAGGGCAAACACGATCCCGCGCAAGGCGCGCAGAACCTCAAGGCGTTCGTCGCCGATGCGAACGTGCTCGCCGTGATCGGGCCGATGAATTCGAACGTCGCGAAAGCCGAGATACCGATCGGCAATGCGGCCGGCCTCGCGCAGATCACGATGGCGGCGACCTCGATCGAGCTTACCAAGGGGCCAGACGCAATCAAGCTGCGTCCGATGAATCCGGCGACGCCCGCGTTCTTTCGCGTCTGCGCATCGGACGATCGACAAGGCGCCGCTGCGGCACGGTACGCCCGCAGGCTCGGGTACCGGCGCGCGTTCGTCATCGACGATAACGAATCGTACGGCCGGGGGCTCGCCGACGTCTTCGCGCGAGCCTTCCCCGCGGCCGGCGGAACGGTGCTCGGTCGCGAGCATCTCACGGCATTCGCGCTCGACTACAAGGCCCTGCTCACCAAGATCCGGGCGGTGCGACCCGACGCGATCTTCTTCGGCGGCATCGTCTCGACGGGCGGCGCGGTCCTGCGCAAGCAGATGGCGGACGTCGGTCTCGCGGGCGTGGCGTATTTCGGCGGCGACGGCCTTTCGAGCCCCGACTACCTGCCATTGGCGGGTGCAGCCGCCGAGTCCACGTACTTTACGCTCGTCTCGCCCGATCTCGAGCATCTGCCGGGCGGATCCCGGTTCGTCACTGCGTACCGGGCCCGCTTCGGGTCCGCGCCGGGCACGTACAGCCCGGGAGCCTATGCGGCCGCTTGGGTGGCGCTCGATGCGATGTACCGGGCCGCAAGCGCGCGGCGCGGAGCGCTTCCCGGCCGAGCTGACGTGCGGGACGCCGTGGCACGCACGCGCGGGTTCGTCACGCCAATCGGACGCGTCACCTTCGACGCAGGAGGCGATCTCGTCGACCCGACGATCAGCCTCTATCGCGTGCATCGGGGCAAGACCGAGTACGTTTCGACGCGTTGAAGGAGCGGTTTCCCCGCTGTTGTCCTTGACGCTCTTGCAGGACCCTCCTATACTTAGCCAGATGCGGACGGCCCGACGGGCCACGGCTCGCGTTTACGGCCGCATCCATCCAAGGGAGACTCAAAGACATGGCGCTCGCGCAAAGCGCGGACGGCGTGCTCGATTACCACGAGCGAGCCGACGAGGACCTGGTTTCTGCCGCTAAGGGCGGCGACAACCTGGCAATGGAGTTCTTACTCAACAAATATAAGAATTTCGTCCGCATCAAAGCCAAGAGTTACTTTTTGATCGGTGCCGATCGCGAAGATATCATCCAAGAGGGCATGATCGGCTTATACAAAGCCGTCCGCGATTTTAAAGCCGATAAGCTCTCGAGCTTTCGCGCATTCGCCGAACTGTGTATCACGCGTCAGATCATCACCGCGATCAAGACCGCAACGCGTCAGAAGCACATTCCGCTCAACCAGTACATCTCGCTCAACAAGCCGATTTACGACGAGGATAGCGAGCGCACGCTACTCGACGTGATGGCCTCGCAGAAGACGTCCGATCCCGAAGAGCTCGTGATCAATCAGGAAGTCTCCGAGGATATCAAAGAGCGCATCCAAGAAAATCTTTCGGACCTGGAATCGCAGGTGCTGTTGTCATATCTCGAAGGCAAGAGTTACCAGGAAATGGCGCGCGACCTCAATCGCCACGTGAAGTCGATCGACAACGCGTTGCAGCGCGTCAAGCGGAAGATCGAGAAGAACCTCGCGGAAATCGAACTGCCGTAACCGCCGACGTCCTTCGTATGGCGATGCCCGCAAAATGGCGGGCATCGTCTTGTGAGCGGTTCGCGCACGGGATACAATGCGACGAGTGCCGGTGTAGCTCAGTTGGTAGAGCATCTGATTTGTAATCAGAGGGTCATCGGTTCAAATCCGATCGCCGGCTCCGAGTGATTCTCTCGTAAATCTTAAGATTTCTAAGCCGTCACTTTTTACCGAAAAGCCAACTTCACAGCCAACGTGTGATTTAGATGGCGCGGATAACGTGTCGATATCACGAAGAATTGAAGCCTCTCGAAGCCCTCTCAGGAGTTCTACATGAGCACGAACGTCACGATCACCGCAACGACGCTGAACGCGGCCGAAATCAGAACCGAAGTGGCAGCGATCGGCGGCTACGCTCCGCCAGAGTTACAGAAGAATGCCGCTAGCTCGGGGCTTCAAGCGTCGACCGAGGTCGTCTTCGAGTATAAAAAATGAAGCTGGACTTTGCCCTTCTTGCGTCTGCCGCTGTCGTTCGAGAGGGCTTGATAACATTCTCGATGCTGGCTCGAACACGTTCAAGGCGGCGCCTTTCCCAACGGGTCAGGGCTCAGTAGAAACTCCTCTCGGCCCGACGTTATCTCCGCCCGTACCATTCGCGCTCGCTTTGCGCTTACTGACTCCTCGTGCTGAGGCGGACATGCCTAAGCATATCCTGATTAAGATATCTACGGCAGACGGGAAGGTATTGGCCGAGATCAACGCTGGGTTCAACGCGCCCGCGGCGGTCTTCGCTGCCATTGCCCATGGAACAGACGCGATCGTCCCGATGGCGATTGCAATCAGCATTGCGCCGATTTCTTTCGGAGTGCTCTCGCTCGATATCTGGGCCGACAACTCGCACCAAAAGTCGATCCCCTTCAATATCATTCAGTAGGCGCTAGACCGTGCGCGGTTCGATACTGCGCTCCCAGATCGCATCGATGCGTTCGTTCGCGTCTTCGAGCATCGATGGGACGTAGTGAACATAGGTACGCAACGTCTCTATCTCGTTCGCGTGCCCGAGCATCCTAGATACCGTCTTGATGTGAACGTCCGCGACGAGCGCGACTGTCGCGAAGGTGTGGCGCATGTCGTACGGCCGCACGCGCCGCACCCCCGGCCGGAACTCGTCGCACGCGGCCACGTCGGCTTTCGCGATCGGCGGCTTCGCTTCGAGGTTCTCGTGCACCGCGGCCGGCAGCGTGCACTCGGCGCAGCGGCGACGCCCGGCGCGTTCGACGATCGGATCGAACGAGTCTCGTACGAAATTGCGAGAGTCTTGCGCCTTGCCTTCGCGGTTCGGGAACACGTACGGCGATGATCGCAGCCCCTCGGCAAGTAGACGCGCGCGGTGCTCGACGAGCGCATCGTAGACGGCGCCGGGCATCGCGAGCTCGCGGCGCCGCGCCACGGTCTTCGTGGCCGCGCGTTTGCGGCCGCGCGTCGCGAGCTGGCCGCCGACGCGGATCTTGCGCGCCTTCATGTCGACGTCATAATCCCAACGTAGCCCGAGGACTTCGCCTGGGAACTGCAGCCCCAGGCGTAGCTCCAGCACATAGAGCGCGTAAAAGCGATCGTCGCGCGCTTCCTCGAGCACGAGATTCGCCTCGCTCTGCAGCCAGGGCGTGATCTCACGACGCTCGACGCGCGGACGCTCGGTGCCGAGCATCGGATTCGAGGGCAGCTTCTTTGCGATCACGGCATGGTTCAGCGCTGCGCGCAGGACGTCGAAGCAGAGCTGCCGCGTGCGATCGCCGGGATCGTCGCGACGCAGCTGCGCGAGGAACGCGGCTACGGCCGCATGGTCGACGTCTTCGAGTCGGATTGCGCCGATGCGCGGCACGAGGTAGCGTTCGACGATCCATTCGTACTGCACGCGCGTCTTCTCGCGAATCTCTTTGCTCGCGATCCATGCCCGCAGATACGTGGCCACCGTCGTGCGATCGGTGTGCGTGTTGACGCGCGCGCCCATCGCGATGGTGACCTTCAGCTGCTCGAGCTTTAGACGCGCTTCCGCCTTGGAGGCAGCGTACACGTACCGCCGCCGGCGCTTCCCGTCCGGCCCGGTCGACAGCGATAGCGCCGCGCAGAACGAGCCGTCCTTGCGTACGAAGATCGAGCCTTCGCCGTGACCACGGCGCTTCGTCGGCATGGGTTTCTAGGCGTCGAGCGTCGGTGTTGGAACGTCACGCCGGCAATATCGACACACCGTCGCGGCGTTCGGAATTTCTGAAAAACAGCTTGGGCATTCCCGCGTTTTCGCTGCAATAGGAATTGGAATTGGAGTTGCTTCTATTAGTATTGGGTCAACCCGATTCGTGCTAGTAGCATTGGCCAGAATCCCAACCCAGCCGCATCGCTGGCACATATATTGGGCCTCCCAGCGAGACAAAAGTCCGGGAAAAACACTGTTGTTCCAATTCCAGCGTTGGAATGCAACGATCGCCAAAATTATATCGACGCCCCATAAAACGTGGAATGCTACGCCGAAGAATGCGCAAGCCACGAACGCACTTATTTGACCACCAATCTTTCGCTCTTGCGGCGGTGACAATTTCAAACTAAGAGCTGATTTTTGAGTTCCTCGATTTCGCGCTCGTCCAACAGCCGGACCGCCGAACCCGATACCCACGCCCGCAGATCTGGTGTCAATGTAGCTGACGCCCGCTTCGTAAACGACCGATACCTTCTGAATATCCACGGAGCGACAGGACACGCATGCCATGTCCAACGGGCTCGGCTGAACAATTACTCGATCGTTGCTCAACAATTTGGTCGAAGCTGGAATCAGAGCAACGCGGCAATGAGAGCACGCGATAGCGTCGACACCGTTTATATTGCTGCAGCGCGGACACGTACGGTAAAAATCGTCATCCATTTTGCTCACGCCACATTCCTGGTACGGGAGAGGTTCCTACTTGCGTCGAACATGTTCGATGATAAGGTTCGACTCTCGGCGGTCGGGCCGAGCGGGTCGTCTCAAGCCCATAGAGGCGATGTCAACCGACCGGAAGTGATCCGTGAAGGACCTGTCTTTCTCCGACCCGGTCACAGAGATTTTACTGCTTTCGGCTGACGTCGCGGCGCGCGCTGAGCGACTTTCTCGGTCTCAAGGACAGCAAGACGACGCTGTGTCTCCAGCATATTCGCCTTCAATGTCTCCAGGTCAGAGCGCGAAAATAATACGATTCCGTCGTCGTCGATCGGCGACGCCTCATTGCGAAGTGGAGTGCGACGCGTCCAGCTGACCGCACGAAAACCGCCGCGTTGCAAGGCGCTAACAACGGCTCTTTCACCTTTTGCGATCGCTATCGCGTCACCACGCGTGGCGTTCATGCTAACCGTAAACGCCGCATCGTCCGTTTCGACCAGCATGTCGGCTCGATCTTTGAGGCGAGCCAGGTACCAGGGCGAAACACCAAGGTAACCTGCGAGACGAACCCCGCCATCGAGCTTTAATGTTTGTGCGTCGCCCGATCGAAGCTTCTTCACGGCCGTCAAGCTCAGCCCAAGGATATCCATCAGCTGCCCCTCGGTCAATGTTGCCGTGAGGCGATTGAATCGCCTTCGTACTCAGCGGCGGTCTTGTGGCTCAGGCCGCGACTTCGCTCGACGCCACGCTCATTGTCGCGCAGCACACGGTCGAGTCGCATCTCAAAGTGTTCGGCGCCGCCAATCTCGGCAAGCCCGTCGACGCAAGCGCGAAAGCCTAGCCACCTGCCGCCTAGCAACACTGTCGCCCACTCCCTGTCGCTAAGATAACCGGCGACAGGGTGGAGATGGCGAAGGCGCCCGACGAGCATGATTTGCTCAAATATGCGGTATAGAATTCGCCACAAGAAGCCCGTGCAAATAAATTGTAATCAGAGGGTCATCGGTTCAAATCCGATCGCCGGCTCCAATCGTACGAGAGGACCGAGACGTCCGGCTCCGTAACGAACGTCGGTCCGTCATGGGTAGGTGGCCGAGTGGTTAAAGGCGACAGACTGTAAATCTGTTCTGCACCGCAGTACGGGGGTTCGAATCCCTCCCTGCCCAGAGCGACCGCGGGTGTTGCATAATGGTAATGCCCTTGCCTTCCAAGCAAGAGTCGCGGGTTCGATTCCCGCCACCCGCTCCACGCACCGAACCCCGCAGATCGACGCCCTTGTAGCTCAGTGGTAGAGCACGTCATTGGTAATGACGAGGTCGTGGGTTCAATCCCCACCGAGGGCTCCAGCTCGTCGCTACGCTTCGTTCGAAAACGCGCGGAACGCTGCGGCGCCGATCGCCTCGGATCGTGAGAACGCATCGGCCTCGGAATATGCGATCTGCAGTGATGCGTCGGCGGCGACGATCGCGTCGTGTGGCTGCGAATCGGCCGTGACGATCGAGATGAGCCGGCCGTTGCGCTTTCGATCGAATCGTGCGATCACCGCCGCACATGCCTCCTCGAGGATGTCGCAGGCGACGAACGAGACGACGATGACGGTTTCGGCGTCGAGCACCCCGATGGCGTTCTCGAGTTCGGATGCATCGCCGGAAGCGGCGATTCCGACGACATCGACCAACGCTGCATGGTCGATCGGGCGTAACGTTAAGAGAATCGGCTCGGTTCCTCCACCATGGGCGATACCCACTACGTTATACTACGAACCGCGTCGGTCATGCGCTTTTGTTGGCGGCTTCTTGCACGTCGTTGACGTCGCTGTGGAAATCATTTCCAGGTGTGCTGGACCGTAGCGCCGCACATCCGCCAAAGCCTTGCCGGGTATCTGCGCGTTTCGCGTTTCGAGGCCGCTGACGGCCGGGAGTTCGTGTGTTCCGAGTTCATCCGTTCATTGCCGTCGTAGCCGGTAGCGTAGCGCTCGCCGCATGCTCCGGCGGCGGCGCGTCGATCGGTCCGGCTGCACCGACGCCGACGGATTCCGCGGCCGCACCCGCCCGCCCGGCGGTGACGCCGTCCGCCGCGGCGGGAGCGTCGGCGACGCCCGCGTCATCCGCAAGCCCCGACGCTCCGACGTCCACGCCGTCCGCAACGTTCACGCCGTCCGCGCCGTCCACAACATCCACGCCGTCCGCGCCGCCCGCGACGTCCACATCGACGCCCGGCTCGACGCCGCCGGCAAAGCCGACGCCAACGGCGACGCCCATGGCCATGCCGACGCCGACGACGGCGACCACGGCGACGCCGACGCCCGCGCCTGCAAGCGGCTCGGCGGTGCCGACCGCGCCGCCGAGCAATGCGGCGACCACGACCCTGCGCCGGTACAACATCGATCCCTCGAAGATCTTCGTCTCGGGCATCTCATCGGGCGGTTTCATGGGCGTGCAGATGCACGTCGCGCATTCGAGCGTTTTCAAAGGCGCCGCCATCTATGCGGGTGGCGTCTATCATTGCGCGGCGGGAAACGTCGGAACCGCGCTATTGAATTGCGGCGGCCTCTCCAATGCAACCAACGGCGGCGCTTCGTACAGCAGCACGCTCGCGCAATCGGAGCAGTATCTCGACCAGCAGTCGGCGGCCGGAACGATCGATCCATCGAGCAACCTCGCGGGGAAGCCCGTCTATCTGTGGTCGGGCACCAACGACACGGTCGTGAACCCGCTGGAGATGGCCGACCTCAACAGCGAATACGCCAAGTATGGCGCGAAGATTACGTTCGACAACGCCTTCCCAGCCGAACACGGGTGGGAATCGCCCGATGGCGAGCTTGCATGCGGCACCAAAGGCGCGCCCTTTATGATTTCGTGCAACTCGGGCGCACAAGCGTACGACTCCGTGAAGACTTGGCTCGGGCTCTTCCTTGGAAAACTGAATCCGCGCGCAACCGGGCCCCTTGCGGGCACGTTGATGAAATTCGATCAAACCGAATTCGGCAACGTCGCAAATGAATCGCTCGATACGGCCGGGCTCGTCTTCGTGCCGCAAGCATGCAAAACGCAGTCGACCTGCGGTTTCGTCCTGGCCATGCACGGCTGCCAACAATCGCAATCGTTCATCGGGTCGAAGTTTGCGCTCGAATCGGGCATCAACGAGTGGGCCGATACGAACAATCTCATCGTCCTGTATCCGTACACTGTTCCGTCGAGCAACGCACAGGCTTACAACCCGCAAGCCTGCTTCGACTGGTTCGCCTACAGCAACACCGACGATCAGAGCTACGCGCTTAAATCGGGCTTGCAGCTCACGACGCTTTATCGCATGGTGCAGCGCGTCACGGGAGCGCCGTAAGTCTCGGACGGCCCGAAAAAAGAGCCCCGACCGCAAGGTCGGAGCTCTTTTTTTCGTTGCCTAAACCGGATCGAATGCGCCTTGCGCGATCATCGCTTCACCGATCGTGCGCGCTTCGCGCAACGTCTCGGCGGTGCCGGCATCTTTTCCCGAAGCGACGAGCTTCTCGAGCTCTTCGTCGAAAAGCGCGGTCACCTCGGCTGCACTGGTCACGCCGTGTTTGATGCGCTGCGCGATCATCAATCGATAGATTCGGTCGGTCGCGAGATCTTCCATAAAGCCGTCGAGGAGGCTCGCGCCTTTGCCGTTGATGTAGCCGTTGCGATACCGAATGACGGTGCGCACCGCGGCGCGCGTGCCGTCGATCGTCGTCTTGCCGACGCCGACGACGGAGGGACGCAAGTCGGGATAGCGCTCGAAGCCATCGCGATAGGTATCGAGTTGATTGGGCTCGGGAAACTGCTCGACGGCGATCGCATTTTGATCCGGGTGTCCCGTCCAGGCGCCGTCCATCAGACACGTCGCTTCGTTTTTCTTATCGACCGCGAGCGCCTTGAGCGCGCGATCGTTCAGCTCGGCATCTTCGCGGCTTGGATAGAGCGCCGTCATGCCGCCGATGGCGAGCATGCCGTGCTTGTGGCAGATTGATGGGATCAGCGTGCGCAGGTTCTGGAAGAACGGCACGTCGTGCGGAATCGTGTTGCGATCCGGCAAGACCCATGCGGGATCGTTGAGGTTGAAATGGATGAGGCTCGCCATGTAATCCCAGCGGCCGAGATTGATGCCCAGCAGATGCTCGCGCAGGTTGTAGGCGAACTCTTCGAATTGGTACGCGAACGCGTGCGATTCGCACAGCGCCATGCACTTAATGTAGTCCTTTGGTTGGCCTTTGTATTCCGCGAGCGTCTGCAAGACGTCGCGCCACCACAAGCCTTCGACTGCCGATTCCGATTTCGGAATGTAGATGCAGAGCGGATGTTTGAGCTTCGCGAGATCGAGTTTAAACACGAGCAACGCCAGATCGAAGAGCGACGCCGACGTCAGCTTGTCGTAGATGCCGGCTTGCGAGAGATGCAAGCCGCGCACGCGCGTGAAGGTGACGGTCGGCGAGGATTTGATGGCGACCGTTCCGCCGCGTTTTTTATCTTCGTGACTCAGTTCGCCGTAGAGCGCCGCGACGACGTTTCGTACGCCGAGCAGCGTGTGCGACCAGTCGTTGGCCATCGAATCTTCGAGATCGAGCATCACGCCGGGTGCGCCGGAGTTGAGCATCTTGACCACGAGTTCGGCTTCGTCCGCGGGCCCGGTCATCTGGTTGCGCTGATCGTGCACCCACGCCGGAAGAGCGATCTTCCAGGCATCCGTCGTCGCCGAAGACGGCGGCGCATACGTTGGCAACGTGCCGCCGTGCGAAGCGGCCATGCCGGCTTTGCGAGCCTCGGCAAGTTCTTTTTGGCGCGGCGTGAAGCGCTCGTGAAGCGGTCGATAAAACTCGGAAAAACCGGCGGGGAGATCGCGGTCGATCGCAAACCCGGCGGGCGCCGCATTCATGGGCGGAAGCACGCTTTGCGCGAGACTCAAGGTTGGTACTCCTTCGTGTGCGGTGTCGCACGACGAAGCGCGACGAACGTCCACCGGTTCGGCGTGGGGACGCGGCTCCATTTCCAGCAGGCGCGAGGCTCGCAACAGGTTCGCGAGGCTGCGGACAAGGGGATGTCCGCAACCTCTTCCCACAAGAGGCAAGTCGCACGCGAGGGTGACGCGCGAACACGAGATTGGTTAAGACTATCGCGCAATTCCTTCCCCGACAGCTTTGTCCGTTGGTTTCGGAGGGGCGAAAGCCGTAAGGCATCGCGTCCCCTGCGCCGAATTCGCCCCTCGTGTGCGCTCGTAGCTCAATTGGATAGAGCGAGGGACTCCTAAGCCCTAGGCTGCCAGTTCGATTCTGGCCGAGCGCAAATTACGTCGCGAGTTCCGCCCGCTCGACGATCGCGTCTCCATCGAGATCGAAGGTAACGGCAAAATCGATCGGATTGCAGCACACGGGGCAGTCCTCGACGAATTGTTGGCGCCGTCCGCCGCTGGGGTCGACGGCGACGTAGTTCGTCTCGGCGCAGCGCGGGCAGGTGTAGGCGGCGTCGCTTTCCAGGGGCACGTCGCGCTTCTTCGCCGCTGCGCACCGCTCGGCTTGCCCGCTGCAGGCGGCCTATGGTATGATAAGCGACGGAACGGACCGCGTGTCCGTCTTTTTTATGTCGACCCGCGAGCTCTAGGAACGAACGAGAAATGGCAAAGAAAGAGAACCGCGTGATGGTCGTCCTGGCGTGCCAAGAATGCAAGCGCCGGAACTACAACACGCAGAAGAACAAGCAGTCGACGACGGACCGCCTCGAACTTTCAAAATACTGTCGCCACTGCCGCTGCCACAAAGCCCACCGCGAAACCAAGTAATTCTAGGGTACGTCTCGCCCTGAAGCCATTCG
>JAABUX010009324.1_pt1 | contig 11123 bp, 5 predicted proteins | sample 5561851 | NCBI WGS metagenome assembly JAABUX01 (sample SAMN10711883, study PRJNA513361) | rock metagenome | isolation source: Antarctica rocks | place: Antarctica: Victoria Land, Richard Nunatak red sandstone | collected 2016-01-03 | reverse complement strand
GCTGTCAATGTGATTGGTCGTGCCTGCATGTCTATCCCCCGTACCCCTGTGCTGCGGCGCGTCCGCGCGCCGTGTCCTCCTCTCTTTATTATATCGCCAATCTATTTAAGCCAACGTGTACTAGCCTACCACACGTGTATCTGTGCGCTATCCAGATATCTCATAGTCAGGGCTGAGCCCGAGCTGTTTGAACGTCTCTTTGATAGTGAGCTCAAGCACCTCTGACGCGATCCCATTGGGAGCGTCCGCATCGATAACCAACCGGAGCGTGACCATAGCACCCTGCTGTTTAAGCGGCATGATTGACCCGGTCATGATTTTGGAAAGCTGAGATGGATCAATGTTCTTCACATCGATGGTCAGGAAACGCATGTGCTTCGTCGGCGGTCCCGGTTCTTTTCCAACACGGACCAATTCGACTCCCTGTAGCGCATGGAGCCGCTCTATGTCGAGATTGGCTGCATCATCCGTGGGATCATGCCCATCGACAGATACTTTGAAGAGCCCTTGGGCAACGCCGTCGCGCACCGCATCAGCCAGGACGCGTGAATCATCGACCGGGCGTGGAGCGTAGTGCGCGACCATAGCCGCCCACACGTCGGTTAATGCACGGCGACCGGCACTAGATGGCCAGATCGTCGGGCCAGCCAGCACGGACGGCACTACGTGCTGCACCGGATCGCTAACGGGTACGATGGACTGGCGGGCATCGTTTGCGGTGAGAACCCATGTGTCGGGAGCGATATCGATAACCAAGCTGGGGTTGTGTGCGTCGAAGCGGCCGGGAGCAAAGGGCGGTCCCTCCGCTGTTCCGATCGCGTAGCCCAGGACGCTATTGTCACAGCCGGTCGCGATGGTTGTGGCAAGTACCTGCTTGCCGGAGAGCATGGGCAGGTGGGGGAACTGCACGAACGCGTCCCAGAGTTTCTGCGTCGACATGTAGTCGGTGGCCCTGGGCCAGATGCCGAAGTGGTTGCTGGCAACGAGTGATGGTGCAAGAGCAGTGAGGTAGCGCTCCTCCGTAGCCAACCGCGAGAAGGCATCGTCCCATAGAGATGAGCCCCTCGTGAAAGGGCGCAGTCCGAGGTCGAACCGTTCCATCCCCCCCCTGTCCTGCGCTGCTGGGATGACAACCGAGCGATAAATGCGCCCAACCTCCTGGGGGAACGCATCGGTCGCAACGTGTAGCAAGCGTGCGAGTTCGGCCCTCTGCTGCTCTGGCAGCGCGAGTTGCGTGTCGGCTGCGGCCGCCTGCAGCGCGAGCAACCGCCGGGCCGCCTTCTCTGCCTCGGCGACGAGTGTTGTGTCTGGCACCAGCACGACGAGCGCGTTACGATTCTGGCGCGGCCTCTCGCCATAGCGGAGCATGATTTCCTTCACCAATGGAGCCAGGCCATCGAGGTCTGTTCCCGCCAGCGCGTGCTGGCTTGGACGCAGCATAACAATGCCAATTGATGGCGTGTCCGCGACATCCTGGCTATCCTTGGGGTAGAGGTACGGGCGTGCATCATTGGGAACGGCGGCCCCAGCCCGGCCGAACAGTCCTGCGCCGTTGCCCTTTGCCCTCGGTTCCGTAACAAGATCAGTCACCTGGTCCTCAACTGCCTTACGTGCAATTTGCGCCGTCACACCCTCTTCCTTCTGCACAATCACGCGGTTGAGATTGGCGCGCGTGTTGAAACGGTAGCTGTTGTTTTCTTCGTGCAAGTACCATAGACGCCGGCCGAATTCGTTGAGGACGTTGCCTATGATGGCCGGCTGCATGTCGGGTGTAAGCACCCCGACGCGAATCTGCGCGTCGGTCGCCCCCCCGGCTTCAGTCATTGAGCCACTAAACGACCACAGAAAGATCGCCGTGGCCGTGCGCCTAGCCGGGTTGAAACGCGCGTGCTCCCGACCCATCCCATTATCTATGTACACCGTCTTGGCATCGGACCCGGCAATGTCTGAATCGATCACGTTGTTGAACGCGGGGTTCTCAAGCACGCGGACCAACTCGTTGCGCAAGTCGCCCGGCGCGAGATTAAAATGGCCAGGCAGGATGAGTGGGTCGTGACTGTTGGAAGCGAACAGGTCGGCAAGGACCATGCCCAGAATGCGTAGAACACCACGCGTGCGCTGGAAATCAGGCAGCGTTCCCCAACGCTCGTAAAGGATGCGCACCACGTCGGGGTGGAAGGGATAGGCGCGCACCATGCGCTCGATGTAGGCCGGCTCCTGGACTTCCGGAGGAACGTCATGCGGCAGAGACTGGTACATCGACACGTAGGCCCGCGCCACAGCCTGCGCCTTGCGCTCGCGCTCAAGGCGATCAGCCTCCCCGGATGGCTGATCGAGTAGCCGGCGACGAAGGACCTCGTAGATATCATCTCCCTGCACGGGCGTGCACACGGTCTGAACGCGCCCGACAATTTCCGCCACCTGGCCAGCCGCGGAAAAGAGCTGTTCCTGGACGTCTTTCGCTGCCTGCCCGTACAGCTCGGTCTGGCTACTAGGGATCGTCAAGAGTAGGACTGAGCGCGGCGTCTGGGCAACGGCCTGGGTCAACTGCTGCAGGAAGGAGATCGTCTGGTCCTTCAAGGTCGTCATCCCGATGGGAACGCCGGCAGCGGCGACGACATAGTTCACCAACTCATCCATCAGGATGAGCTTGGCGGGGCCTCGCGTCAGCATGTCGCGGAGGGCATCCGCGCCCGGTGCAACGCGGGCCTCGTCGGCCTGGCGCATCAGCTCGTACCCCTCCGCGCCGCCTAACTGATAGGCAATCCGGCCCCACAAGGTATGGATCGTCGTTCCGTCTGCCTGTATCTGCGGGTTGACGACGGAGGGATCGGTCCCCACGAATGTGGCCAGGCGCGCCTCTGGAACCGTGTCGAGGCCCACGCTGCGCACCAAAGCTGCGACGTCGGGGCGCTGCATGACGACCGCACTGTTGTGGATGAGGTGATACAGAGCGAGGAGCGTGTGCGTCTTGCCGCCGCCAAACGGTGTCTCGATCTGGATGATGCGATTGCCGACGCTACTGCCGGCCAGTTCACGCATGACATCCGACAATAAGGACTGCAGCCCCTGGGTCAGATACGTGCTGGCGAAGAAACGGAGAGGGTCCTGATAGTCAAACGGGGCTGCTTCGCGTACAACCTGGTCGAGATCGGCCGCAAAAATGGACTCGTCGAGGCGTTTGTTGGTGCGGATGTCGTGATGCGGCGGCATCACCTGCCACCAACTGGGTAGGGTCGTCACTTGAGCCACGATGCACTCCTATCGCTTGCCACGCCGCTTGCCGCGTGTGGGCGTGTCGACCGGGCCGATGTCGCCGCCGAATCCCAGTTGGACTACTCGGCCACCTCCCGCGGTCCGTTCGCCCTGGGGGATGTCCCGCGCGACATCGCTAAACAGGAAGCCTTCTAGACGCTGCTTCTCGCTATCGCCGCGTGGGAGCAGATCAACGAGGGCTTGGGCCACGCGTCGCAGGGCGTCGCGGTCGCCCGGCAAAACGTCGTCCAGATACTCCGCGAGGTCGTCTGGCCTTCCCGCTGCCCAGAGCAGTTCGGAGCGGTGCAAAATATCAATCAGAGGAGGTCGTGATTCATCGGCGCGGCGCTCTCCAAAGTCGGCAATCAGCTCCGCGCGGTCGGAGGCCCCCAGTAGTGTGACGGTGCTCTTGCCATCCAAAACATGTGATCGGTGAATCAAGGCGTTAATATCGGAGCCAAGAGCCGTGGCCATCAGATGGGCGTCGCCGAAGGGTATTTTTTTGCTACCACCTTGGCCTGTTGCCGTTCCTACTTCTTCATCTTGGCCGGCATCGTTGGCTGGGAAATCATTCTCAGTCGCCTGCCCTGCCTCCTCAACACCGTTCGTGACACCGATAAGGCTCGCCTGACCGTCGTAGGTCCAGCGCCATAGGACATAAAACCGGGTCTCGTCATCGACATCGCCGAGACCGGCCTCGGGGGCGTCAGAACCCTGTTCGTGCGCCGCTATACTGAACACTCGGCGCAGAGCATAATCCGCCACGGTCTGCTGGACCCACTCCAGTAGGGTCGTAACCGTAACATCAGCCCCGCCCAACGTCATCACCTTGTCATACTGTGAAAAGGCTGCCGTGGCAGGACCAATTGCCGAGATGAAGAAGTCGGCACCGCGTAAGCCGGCAGCCCAAAATTGATCTAGTCGTGCTCGGACGTTGGCTTCGATAGAGCGTCGCACATCACCGGCCATGCCGACGCCAGCGCTAGCCCGACGCTTGCGGCATACGAGAAAAATGCTGGAGGCAAGGGCAGCTGTGCCTTGCCCGACTAACCGTGAACTCATTTCTGTGTTGAAAGGCCAGGATGCCTCAACGGTGAGGCCTGCACGGAGAAGTGATCCAACGAGTGACTCCCATGCGGAAATAGCCTTATGGGCGTAGATCACAACGCACACGCCGTCATCGGCAAGAACGCGTGCACACTGTTGGAATCCCTTCTCAAGCTCGGCCTCAAACCATTCTTCCGACCGGACCATTGCGCCGCCCTTGATGATCTCCTGTTCCTTTGGTGTTACAGGGGCACCCAGGACAGATGGATAGAGGTGGCTGACAGTGCGCTTCAACCAGGCATAGAAGAAGTCCGAAACCGTGGCATAAGAAATGTTGTCAAGGTAGGGAGGATCAGTAATTACCGCATCAAAGTAGCCATCAGGATAAGACAATTTGGTGGAAGTTCCTCGACTAACCTCAGCTACATTATTGTCAATTGACGATTCGTGTTCGATGACCTTCCAGATCCACTCGATAGCGCCATTCCAATCACCAGTAGCGCCACTAAATGGATTCACCTCTGCGTAGTCCCAGACCATGGGGAGCGCTTGTCGACTAAAAACACCCTCAATCTTTTCACCGACGTTATTCCATCGACATAAGACTGAACATTGATTCGCCAGACGATCCACTGCAAGTGCCAAAAATGTTGTTACCGCCTTTGCATACTCGGGGTCTCCCGTTTCTTCAACGATCTCCGAGTACACGCATCGAACATATCGAGCAAAAGTGGCAAGGGCAAGTGCTTGCCGTGAGTTGAATAGCTTTCCAAAATCGTCCAAGCCGTACACAACGCACGACCCACCTGTAATACGCCGTTGAGCGATCTTTTCATCTGGAATGGGCGGCAGTTCTCCGCTAAAGGGATCGTATCGTTCCTTAAGCGCCTGTAGTCGTTCCCCAGCCCGAGTGAAGGCCAAGTGGTCTTGCGTCGTAACTTCACGGTAACGCTTCCCAGATCCGCCGGCTGCATCAATCACGATTGCCACCGGCAGGGCGCCCAAGCGTTCAGCCAAAGCCTCCGATTTAATGTGTTTCTCAGAAAGAGGCGTGCCACAACTAGGACACGTGGCGATACCGCCGAGACTTGTACCTACTGCAGGATCGAAGTCAAAATCTGTCGCAGTCATTCCTTGCACAATACGGAATCGCGGAATACTCCCAGGTCCATCTGCCTCTACCTTATAAGCAATGTGCTTCTTCGCTTTGCGTGCCAGCCACGTTTGTCGGATTAGAGGTACCGGTACGCCGCAAGCCGCGTTCGGGCAGGCAACGGTACGCGCCCACAATATCGCTACAGTAGTAGTGTTGTCTGGGCCATGGGGATAGAGATCACCGATTTCTGTGCGGACCTTGTCAAGCACCCGTTGCCCCCATTTCCGCACATCGCCTACTAAGGTTGCCCCAGGCTTGTCACCATATGGGCCCGGTCGGCCCGCGTACTTCTGTGGGTACACCAACGTCGCCAGTTCGATGATATGCGCCACCGGATTAAGGTCGAGGGCATAGGTCTCACACCCAAGCCGTAGTGCCTCCAGCGGAATAGCGCCGCCGCCGGCAAACGGGTCAAGGACCCGGGGCGCCCGATCAGGGAACCCGGCCCTAATGTACGCACGTGCGTCACGGATAGTGTGATGCACGCCTGCTGGCCCTGCAGCACTCTCGCTGTCGATGCTGTTGTCCCAGTTGGCGAGCTTAGCGATAAACGTCTGCATCTTGGCCGCTGCCGCAGGATCGTCGGGCTGTGGCACCAAGGCAGCAAAGACGGCAGCGCGACACGCGACCAGTGGACGGCGTGCCCACCAGATGTGCAGCGTGCTCAGATGACCGTGCCGGATTGACTTCTCCCGTGCGCTCTGCACGGAGATGGCTGTCAGCGGCATCTGGTCCTCCATAATGCGTCGCTTTCTGCCCGGCCCGTTGGTCACCGACACTGCTGGCTCGTTCATTCGCCTCACACCTCGCTTCTATCCGTTAGTCGCTGCGCCGCCACAGGAACGCCATGCGTCGTCACCTCACCCACATTGACGCGGAAGTGAGAGGCGGTAAACACATCCTCCGTTAGCGTCAAGTGTGCGGCTGGATCTTTGATCACGATCAGGCGCGGATCGAGCGTCGCGCAATCATAGACCACGTAAAGCCAGTACTCGCTGCCGAAGCGCGCCGCCTTGATCCACTCATTGGCGGTCAGCGACACAGGCCCTGTGCCCTTGCGGCCCTTGACCTCGATGTACCGTATCTCATTGGCACCACGCGAGCGCAGATCAAAGCCCAGGTTTGCCGACTCCACGCTGTACCCGTCCCGGCTGTTATCCCGCTCGTATGCTTGTGCGGTCGCCACGGCAATGTCTTCGGTATCGGGATCAAATTCCTCATCTACGCCAATCGTGATCTCTGGCATGGGAACGTAAGCACAAATGCCGACTATGCGTGGTGCGTCGGCACCCAAGGCGCGCATTTTGGTGCTCTGCTCCAAGCGCTGCTGGAGGCGTACTTGGTACTCTTCCAGGGCCTGCTCTAGAGTGCGAAGCCCGATGTCGAATTGCCCGGCGTCCCTGCTGCGTGCCTTCTCGTCAGCAGCATACGCCATGATCTTCGCGCTCTGTCCGTCAATCAACAGCCCTAGTGATCGCTGCAGATACTCCTCCCGCACGTTCGCCTCATGCTGCCGCCGTTTACTCAACGAACTCAGGTAAGGATCGAGGATTTTCTCTTTGCACCACGTTTCGACCGTCTGGGACGATGCAGCTAACTGCTGTAGCGGATCAGGCAACGACGGCGCGACACCAACTTCTGGGTCTTTGATCGCCGGCAGCGGATCTACATCAAGCAGAGCAAGCGGATCACGTACGGTGAACGTCCCATCAAGGCCCTGTCGAACACCAACGAGCTGCCGTCCCGCCGTTTCCCCCGTACCGTCCTTGACGGTTGTCTCCAGAAGCCAGAACAGCCCCTGCTCGGCCGGGTCGGCTGCGAATTGCGCCCCTTGTGTCAAGCTCTCTCCATATGTTCCCTGTACAAGGGTGAGGAGAGCCTCGAAGAGGGGATGGCCGGGCGAGACGAACGCGGCGTTAGGATATTTCTCATGAAGCGACTTGGAGAAGATCACCTGCGGGTAGGCCGGCTTAATACTGTAGCCCTTGGCCGCAGCAAGCCGCATGAAGGAAGGGACGGAATCGATCGTCCAGACGCCGGACTCGTTCGGGCGCGGCCGGATATCCGCCTTCATGCCCTTATCACGAACGAGCCGGCGAAAGGCAGAAACAACAAAACGCTCGACATATTCCGGGATTAATCGCTGCTCGTTAGCTGTCCGCACCTGCTCACGAATACGATCCAGCGCGTCGGGCGCCAGGGCATCGGCTGCCAATGCGTCGACGAGTGCAGCCTGCATCCGCCGGCGTTCTTCGTTTCCCGCGACGGTCGTATCCACAGCCGCCCAGATTTCATCGAGCGACTGCTTCTGAGTCATTGCCCGCTGCACCAGATCAGCGAGGTCCGTTGACGAGAGGAGATCGCCGATAATGTCATAGACGTTCTCCACCCCAAGATCAACGCGCATCTGTTCAAGTTTGTCGAGTACCCGATCCAGAACCTCGCCCTCCCGAGTATTCCGCGCCACTAGGTTGAAGATACGCACACTATACTTCTGACCGTAACGATGGATGCGACCCATGCGCTGTTCCAAGCGATTTGGGTTCCAGGGGATGTCGTAGTTGACCATGAGGCGGCAAAACTGTAGGTTAATCCCCTCGCCGGCCGCTTCGGTCGCGACCATAATCTGAGCGCCATTGGGATCCTTGAAGTGGTCCTGCTGCTCACGCCTGGCGTCCTGCCCCATCCCACCGTAAATCTGGGCCACCGTGAAGCCCCAGGCGCGGAACCGCTCGCACAGGTAGTCCAGGGTGTCACGATTCTCTGTGAAGACGAGCAGCTTCTCACCAGACTGCCACAGATCCTTTCCATTCACCAAAGGCTTTTGCATCACCTGGCGTAGCTCGGCCAGCTTACGCTCAGAGTTCGACGTCTCGGCCTCGCGCTCAGCTTGTAAGGCCAGCTCGTACAGCATGTGAACTTCAGCTATCTCACGCTCCATCTCCTTAACGCTTCGGATCAGCGCCGTGGTGGTAAGCGCCCTTTCCTCCTGCTCCCATCTTTCCTCGTCTTCGTCTGGCTCCTCATCTAACAGCGTCGGAATAGGCACAATAGGCACGATGGAAGAGGCGCGCATCGCCTCGAGCTGGGCCTTTCTTTTCTCTTCGAGTCGACCAAGTGAGGTTCTGATCGCCCGCAAGCTTGACGCGAGCCGCCGCTGCAAGACGGCAAGCGCCAGCCCGACATTGCGTCGAGTCCGATCATCAGCGATCTGTTGCGCACGCTGGAACCGCTCGACGACATAATCGGTAACTTTATCATACAGCTCCAGTTCGATCCCTGCGAGCTCGTAGCGCACCGTTTCGACATCACGCGGAGGGAACAGATCCTTGCCATCAAGATCCTTCATGCGCTCTTTAAGCCGGCGCAGGAAGATAGGCAACTCTTTCTGCCGCAGGATCTCTCCGAGTGTATCGTTGGATTGGAAAAGATCACGATCAAGCAAGGCAACACTATCTTTGCACTTTTCGATTATGGTCAAGTAAATCGCCTATCGCGTCCTCTATGTTGTGGTCGAGCGACTTGGTAAGCCGCACCATGTAGTAGTCAAACAAAAAGTGCAAAGATAGAGCAAGGCAAGTAAGAGGCGGAAATTGTCGGGGTTCCCGCGGTGCGGCGTCGCCGTCATGAGGAGCAAGTGGTCCGTCTGCTCACCCAAGAGCTCCCCGAGTTGATAGGCCTGCGTCTTATCGATCTTCTGCCCGTATTTGTAGGCAGCCATCCGATGCGCCTCGTCGACGACAATGAGATCCCACTTGACGCCAGTAAATGTCGCCTTGACCTCCTCGCGCTTGGCGAAGTCGATCGACATGATTGCGCGCGGGTAGTAACGCCATATGTCGGAACCCGCGTTCATTTGCAACTGTTCACGGCGAATAATCGTGAAGTCCTCACTAAAACGGGTGCGCATCTCGTCCTGCCACTGCATCGTGAGATTTGCCGGGGTGATGATGAGCGTCCGCTCTACGGCACCGCGGTTCTCCAACTCCTTCAGCAACAGGCCGGCCATTATAGTTTTGCCGGCCCCAGGATCATCGGCCAGGAGAAAACGGATACGTGGTGAACGAAGTAGGTAGTTGTAGACGGCGTCAATCTGGTGCGGAAGCGGATCGACCGAAGAGATGCCCACCGCAAACTGGGGATCGTATTGTGCCGCAGCGCGAATCCGCTCGGCGAGGGCGGCAAGTCGGAATCTCTCCCCGTCAGCCGCAAAGGTGACATGCCGTACCTGTACCTCGCCTGGTTGGAAAATGCGGTCGTAAAACTGATTCGTATTCGTGCCGACGGCCATGATATGTACACCCACTCCGTCAGGCATGACCTTGATAACGCGGGCTGGCTCGGGTAGTTGGTTGCTAGTAATGATGTCGTTTTCTGTGATCTGGTGTGCTGTCATCTGTTCCCCTCGTACCATCATTATGACCGATGAACATCGATATGTGCATTCGCCCTGGTTAGTCAAGTCGAGATCAGCACGATTCGAGAGAAAAAGAGGTGGCCAATGACAGTCGCACCCCTTCGCGGTGAAGGCCATGAGAAACACTATCTCTGGGGGCGAGCTGTCCAATCGGGGCTCCTTTGCTATAGGACCGGTGGTATATCCGGTCGGGCGGTCTGGACTGGGCCACATGACACGATACTGTTGGTAAATCCTTTCGCGGTGCCTATTCAAGGGGATAGCCGACATGGAATTAGGCGTAGGCTCAGCAGACAACGCGGGCCAAAAGCGCATTTACCAACAGTATCGTGTTATGTGGCCCAGTCCATAGGCAGCGGGCCGCGAGAAGAGAAGCGCTTGAGGAGTTCGCACGCTGGCTTGGGGATTGCCCACGTCGGCTTGGGGAAACTTGGGGAATTCCCTAAGTGACGCGTGCCCAGACATAACGGCAACACCGCTGATGTGGTGGGAGCGGTCGCAGTCGGCGTGTGACGCGGAGGGATGGAGGGGAACGACGTGGACGCGGGTGATATCTATCGGCGGCTGCCGGGGTTGACGGAGGGGGAGGCGGTGGCGCTGGCGCTGGCCTATCATCTGGGGGAGGTCGACGCCCGAGTGGCGCGGGTGACAGACGGGACAGCCTCCGCATGGACCCCGCCCGGCACCGGGCGGGACGTAGGGCGCGGGCGGATGCACGGGCTGGTGGGGGCGCTGGGCGGGACGCTCGACGCGCGGGCGATGGCGCGGCTGGTCGAGTGGTATGCGGCGGGCTGGGATGACGTTGTCGCCGGCGGATGATGGTGGCTAGCGCCACAACGACGGGAGCGGGGAAGGATAGCCCGAGCGGAGCGCGGCCGGTACCAGGACGGCCCTACCGCGGTGCCCCGTTCCACGCTAGCGCCGGACTGTCAAGGCAAGCCCCGCTCGGGTTACGTTTCCAGCATCGCACACGTTCATGAAGGGCGCATGTGGCCGGTATGAAGACTGTGTATGGTATCTTTGGTGTCGCGAAGGTCGAGGCCATAGAGGACGGCGTGTGTGATCGGTCGCACGCATGACCACGAGCGGCGCTGCCCCTCCCCGTTGAGGACGTGCCCACGGAAGCGGCGGCGAGGGGGCGACGGGCCAGCAGCGCCTACACGGCGTCTACTTTTTGGCCTTCTTCGGTTTGGCGGCGGGCGCGGCCGGTGCCGTCGCTGCCGTGGACGCCGGGGTGGCAGCGTTGGG
>JAABUX010009322.1_pt1 | contig 11123 bp, 9 predicted proteins | sample 5561851 | NCBI WGS metagenome assembly JAABUX01 (sample SAMN10711883, study PRJNA513361) | rock metagenome | isolation source: Antarctica rocks | place: Antarctica: Victoria Land, Richard Nunatak red sandstone | collected 2016-01-03 | reverse complement strand
TCGACGAGGAGGCGCGTAAGAGCATGCTGCGCAGCCACGTGCAAACGGTCATGGCCGAACTCTCCGACCGCGAACGCATGGTGCTGCAGTTGCGCTTCGGGCTGCAAGGGCAGCGCGCCCACACGCTGGGCGAGATCGGCGAACAACTGCAACTCACCCGCGAACGTGTGCGCCAGATCGAGTCCGAGGCCCTAGCCAAACTCCGCGCCACCGACCTGCAGGGCGAGGTCGACCAGGAGGACGTGGCGTAATAGCTATTAGCCATTAGTAATTAGCCGTTAGCTATTAGCCTTGAGCCGTCGTTCTGTATAACATCGCGTTAGGGCAAATTCACCACATAAATGACGGGTAAAGGGAGCGCCGACACGACCATGCAGTCGCGCCATTGCTCCCTTTGCTGCTGCTGCCGCCAGCTTCTCCAAGCAAGAAGCTAATGGCTAATTACTAATGGCTAATAGCTACACGAGGTAGAACAGAGCGAAGAGCAGCACCCACACCACGTCGACGAAGTGCCAGTAGAGCGTCACGCCATGCACCGCGAAGTGGTTGTTCGGACCCCAGCGGCGGCGCAGGCCCAGCACAAAGATGACGATCAGCGCCAGCACTCCAAGGGTCACGTGAGCGCCGTGCAGGCCGGTCAGCGTGAAGAACGTCGCACCGAAGATGTCCTTGTTGATGGCTGTCTGCAGATCAATGTACTCGTGGGCCTGGATGCCGAGAAACGTCGCGCCGAAGATAATGGTCAGGCCCAGCAGCAGCAGGAAACGTCCTTGCTTGCCCTTGGCGATAGCCGTGTCGGCATAATGGCACCAGAACCCACTGATGACCAGGATAGCCGTGTTGGCGGCGCCCAGGGTCACATCCAGGTGGTCGAAGCCATGCGGCGGCCAATTCGGCTCCGACCGCCGCAGATAGAGGTAGGCGAAGAAAAGCGACCCGAACAGGGCTACCTCGGTGCATAGGAAGAAAATGACGCCGAGCAACCCGTTGCTGATGCGGGTATTGCGGTGGGCCAGCTGGAAGCCGTGGCCATGACCCTGGCCGGACGCGGGCGTCGGAACGGTACTCATGCTATCTCCTTAGCCAGAGAACTCTAACTGACCTTGCGGAAGCCCTTGCGGCTCAGCACGCGCTCGTTCAGCGGGGGCAACGGGGCGATACCTTCGTCCTCCGGGCGCGGCTCACCGAAGTAGGGGGCGGGCGCAGTGAAGTCGTACGGGCCCGAGGTAATCACCGGCTGGCGGTGGAAGTTGCCGTGCGGCATCGGCGGCGACTCGGTCGACCAGTCGAGCGTGCGGGCCCCCCACGGGTTGGCCCCGGCCTTCTCGCCATGGCGCAGGCTCTGCACAGCGTTCCAGATAAAGATCAGGAACGAGGCCGTCAGCACGAACGAGGCGATAGAGATGAACAGGTTGGTCCCCGCGAACTCCGGGGCGTAGGTGTTGATGCGGCGCGACATACCCAGCAGCCCGATCACATGCATCGGCATAAACGTGGCGTTGAAGCCGATGTACATCAGCCAGAAGTGCCACTTACCCAGCCGCTCGTTGAGCATACGGCCCGTGATCTTGGGCCACCAGTAGTAGATGCCGGCGAAGATGGTGAACACCGAGCCGCCGAAGAGTACGTAGTGCAGGTGCGCCACCAGGAAGTAGGTGGCGTGCTCGTGCAGGTCGACCGGGACCGCGCCTAGCATGATGCCGGTGATGCCGCCGACCACGAAGGTGGAGATGAAGCCCAGCGCGAACAGCAGCGGTGTCTTGAGCTGCACCTTACCCTGATACATCGTGGCGATCCAGGAAAAGATCTTGATGCCGGTGGGCACGGCGATGACCATCGTGGCCAGCATGAAGTAGATCTGCAGCCAGGCCTGGATGGGGCTGGTGAACATGTGGTGCGCCCACACCAGCAGGCCCAGCACAGCGATGGCCGCGCTGGAGAAGGCGATGGCCTTGTAGCCGAAGATAGGCTTGCGGCTGAATACCGGGATGATCTCCGAGATGATCCCGAAGCCGGGCAGGATCATAATGTAGACGGCGGGGTGTGAGTAGAACCAGAACATGTGCTGCCACAGCACCACGCTACCGCCGTTCTTGAAGTTGAAGAACGGCACGTTGAAAGTGCGCGCGATGAACAGCGAACCCAGGCCGCCGGCCAGCGCGGGCGTGGCCACCAGCACCAGCGACGAGGTGGCCAGCACGGCCCACACGAAGAGGGGCATGCGCGTGAGGCGCATGCCGCGCGTGCGCATATTGACGATGGTGACCAGGAAGTTGAGCGCGCCCAGGGTGCTGGAGGTCCCCAGGATGATCAGCGCGATGCACCACATGCTCTGGCCGATGGGCCCCTGCAGCGAGATCGGCGGGTACGAGGTCCAGCCAGCCTGGGGAGCGCCGTAGAGGAAGGACAGCATCAGGATAATGCCGCCCGGGGGATACAGCAGATAGCTGGCCGTGTTGAGTTTGGGGAACGCTACGTCCGGCGCGCCGATCATCAGCGGCATGAAGAAGTTGGTGAAGCCGCCGATCAGCATGGGGATGGTGAACAGGAAGATCATGGTCGTGCCATGCATGGTAAAGAGCGAGTTGTAGGCGTCGGGCGAGAGGAACGTACTGTTCGGTTGCGCCAGGTTCACCCGCATCACCTCGGCCATCAGGCCGCCGATAATGAAGAAGATGAACGCGGTCACCATGTAGTTAATGCCGATCTGTTTGTGATCGGTGCTCAGGATGTACTTCCCAAACAGGGACTGATCCTTGGGAGCATGGTGCTCCGCCCCATGTCCCCCATGCGAGGGCGCGTAAATATCCGGTTCGGCTACCGCGACCATCCGTCTCCTCCTACTCCTCTCCGAGTTGCGCCAGGGCCGCGCATACTTTACTTATCATGACCTGGAGCCGCATGCATGACGCCATCGCCATGCGCGTTTCTTATCATTATTGGGGCCGGCCTCGTGTATTCCGTGTGTATTGCGTTACTGACCACCACCTACTCGTTAGCGTCGGACCAGCGCGGCGACAGTGTGGGTGGTGCTCGCCGTCCCCGCTGGAATCAGCTTGGGATTGGCCCCATTTTGGCGCAGCCACTGGTAGAAATCCTTCCGTGACATTACCCACAGCGTGGCAACCATGCCGGAGTGGCCAGTGCCGCAGAACTCGGTGCAGATCACGCGGAACTTGCCGGTCTCGGTCGGAGTGAACCACTCATGGTTGGTGACGCCGGGGACGTCGTCTTCCTTGATGCGGAACTCAGGCACCCAGAACGAGTGGATCACGTCATTGGAGTATTCAGACACGTAGACGGGCCGGTTGACCAGCAACGCAACCGTCGGCTTACCATACACTCCGTACTGGGGCAGGTCGAACGCCCAGTTGTACTGGTAGCCGTGTACACCCAGTTCCAGTTGGTTGGGGCGCGGGGTGTGCTCGTCGCCCCACACCCGGATGGTGAAGAACACCAGCACAACCAGGAACAAGGCAGGGATGGCGGTCCAGGTCAACTCGAGGCGCGTATTGCCGTGCAACTGCGCGCCGAGCGCCGTCTCGGGGTCGCGATGATCGGAGCGGTACTTCACGACGAAGGCGACCAGCAGCACCTGCACCATGATGAAGATGGCGCCGCCAGTCGCGAGCATGAACCTGAAGAGGTTGTCTACCTCCACGGCCTGCTGGGTGGCTTCCGGGAACCAGGAATTGATGGGGGCAGCAATGATAAAGGTAATCCACGCCGCCGAGAGGACCGCGACCCACAAAACCAACCGCAACAGGAACGTGAGGCCCGGTCCCTGGCTCTGCCCATCCGCCACACGCCCCGCCCCGCCTGGTTGAGAGTTCACATCCGCCATCGCATTTCCCCTTTGCTGACCGCGCCCCTCCATCCCAGTTGGGATACAGGGGCGATGCGCATTGTAGCTATTGTACCGCGACGGCGTGCAGCGTCCACGGACGGGGCGTCGTGGACCGCGACGACGGCGGGCAAACGATAACTGAGGACGCCAGCACGTGGTTGTGGCGGGGCTGCCAACCCGTGTAGCACCGGCTCCTCGTAGTGTAGCATAGCGCCCTGTACATTGCGTAGCGATCGGTATCGCTACTATCTAGTGGGCAGTGGGCAGTGGGCAGTGGGCAGTGGGCAGTGGGCAGTGGGCAGTGGGCAGTGGGCAGTGGGCAGTGGGCAGTGGCTAGTGGCCAGTTCTCCCCAAGGTATACTCCTGGCCTGTCGCCACATCTTTATACTGAACAAGGTTCCCTCGCGCCAATGACCGCCCACTGCCCACTGCCCACTGCCCACTGCCCACTGCCCACTGCCCACTGCCCACTGCCTACTGCCTACTATTTGGAGGTTCGCATGCGTGACGACCGGTTTGCTTTCTTGAAGAGCCTTGTCGAGGCCCCCAGCCCGTCCGGCTACGAGGGGCCCGCGCGCGCCATCTGGCGCGCTGCCGTCCAGGAGGCGGCGGACGAACTGCACACCGACTTGCACGGCAACACGGTGGCGACGCTCAACGCCGCCGGCGCGCCGCGCGTGATGCTGGCCGGCCACGTCGACGAGATCGGCTTCATGGTCACCTATATCGACGACGATGGCTTCGTCTACTTCGGCGCCATTGGTGGACAAGACCCGGTTATCGCGGCCGGCCAGCGCGTGCATGTCCACACGGCGGAGGGTGGCCCTCTGCTCGGCGTGATCGGGCGGCGTCCCATCCATCTGATGCGCGGCCCCGAGCGCGAGAAGGGCGTCGAGCTCTCCGACCTGTGGATCGACCTCGGGGCGCGCGGGCGCGACGCGGTGGCCGCGCGCGTGCGGGTCGGCGACCCGGTGACGTTGGCCGTGGGCCTGGAGCGCGTGGCGGACGGCCGCATCGTCTCGCGCGCGCTAGACAACAAGATGGGCGCCTTTATCGTCGCCGAGACGCTCAAAGAGGTAGCCGGCCGGCGCGCGGACCTGGCGGCGTCGCTGGCGGCCGTGGCCACGGTGCAAGAAGAGGTGGGACTGCGCGGAGCCTACACCAGCGCGTTCTCGGTCGATCCTCAGGTCGGCATTGCCGTCGACGTGACGCACGCGCTCGACCACCCCGGCGCGGCCGGCGACAAGAAGCGGCTGGGTGATGTGCGCGTGGGAAGGGGACCGGTCATCGGGCGCGGCCCCAGCGTCAACCCGGTCGTCTACGAGCGCCTCGTCGCGGCGGCGGCCGCGGCGGACATTCCCTACCAGGTCGAGCCCATCCCCAGCGGCTCGGGGACCGACGCCGACGCCATCCAACGCGCGCGCGGCGGCGTGGCCACCGGCGTGGTCAGCGTGGCGCTGCGCTACATGCACACCCCCGTCGAGCTGCTCGAACTGGACGACCTGGACCGCACCATCAGCCTGCTGGCCGAGTTCGTCGTGCGCCTGTCCGCCGACACCGACTTCACGCCGTAGTTAGCCATTAGCCGTTAGCCGTTAGCCGTTAGCCGTTAGCCGTTAGCGCCCGTGGGGAAATGTAACCTCCCCGCGATCGACTGCTTAGCCATCTTGGATACAGATTTCGTTCTTGGCCGTCGCATCAGCTACCTATCGGGAGATCTGTCATGCCTTCCCCCATGCCTGTCGTCTCCGACGACGGCTACACAGCGACGCTACGCGACCTGGCCGTCGCGGGCGTTGATGATGGCGCCATCCGGGCAATGCAGACCCGGACGGCGCCGTTAGGATTCGCGCCCGAAGATTGGAAGAGCTGCGTCGCCGAGTTGCGTGCTGCCCTGATCGCCTCGGGGCTCGACGACGCGGACGTGCGTATCCGCGGCAGTTCCACGCGCTTCTTCTCGGACAACCCGGAGAAGTGCTTCCCACGGTCGGAAGCCGCCTACCTGGAAGATGCCTTCGCGGTTGGCCTCTCTGAAGGTGAAGCGCGGGAACGCTGGCGACGGCTTGGCTTCGCGTCGGGAGGCGCCTTGCCAACCAGGCACTTCTTCGACAGCCGCTACCACCTCGGCCTCGACACCCAACGCAGCGACTACGATATCCAGGTCTCCAGCGACAGATTGGCCGCACGGATGGAGCGGTACCGGTTACAATACTCTAATCAGCAGATCGTCTCGACGCACGGGGGACACTACAAGCACGCGCATGTGGTCATCGCGTTCCCGATCTTGAGGCACTGGGCCAACAAATGGTCGAGCGTGACAGGCCGGGATATCAACATCGCCGCGTTCTCAGGAGCAGGTCCCGAAGGAGCATCGAGTTTCAAGGCAAACGATTGGATAATGATTGAGCACTTTGGAGGGGAGGAATAGGGATGGTAGCAGAGGGTGTATTATTCACATTCACGTTCAACTCACGGCTGTTGATACCACAGATTCGACAGCTTGCGTCCGCGACAGGTATGAGGATCGGCGATGTGCATAATCCTTACAAAGACACGCCTGGTAAGGGCGTCTTTGCAGGCAATGTCTCTATCTTTTTAGTTCGCGAGGAGCCAGACGGCTCATGGGCAATCAGGGCTTATAGCGACGATTTGGCAGGGACCGACCTGTCCGCTGTTGTCGACCTGCGCCGCCGTCTGCGACAGCTTCTTCCCACGATTGCAACGGAATGGGAGGAAACGTACACCTACCCTGCCCTGATAGAGCCGCGGGCGCGGGTCCAGGAGCGTCAAGAGAAAGTCAGCGCACCCTCATAGAGAGTCCGGCGACGAGAGTTATGACCAACGGATGCACATGCAGTGGCCGTCCCCGTTTGTTGCACTCGTCGGCAGAACGTTCCGGCGGCGCACCATATCGGAATATCGGAATTGGTCCCCAACATCGAAGCTCGGGGGTGCGGACGGCCTACCCCCTCCAGACGAATGGGCGCGACGCCAAACGAACGTCAACGGCGGAGCGGGGCGCCTCACCAGGAGGCGCCCCGCTCCGCCGTTGATGCGTGCTTTACCGCTGGGGGAAGGAATCGAGTGGGCCGGCGCTATCAGGGGAACAGGCCGCGCAGGAAGGTCTGGCGGTAGAGCGAGACCGCCGCGAGATAGGTCTGCATCTCGGGCGTGGGCGTCTGGCCCACCACGCCCGCGCCGCCATGGTAGGCCGTGGCGATGCTGATCAGATCGCCCGCGTAGATGGTGCTGTAGTAGCGCAGCAAACTGGCCCCGGCGTGGATGTTGTCGACGTAGTTGTGGGCGTCCCAGTTGCCCGGCACGATGCCCTGCTTGAGCCAGGTGACCGTGTAGGGCATCAACTGCATCACGCCGATGCCGCCGTCCGTCGCATCGACCATGCGCCAACTGCTCTCGCGGAAGGCAATGGCCTTGAGCAGAGCGTCCTCGATACCGACCTGCGCTGACTGCACGTCGAGTTCGGCGCCGATCTGGTCGATCGTCGGGCTGGCGTAGGTAGCGCCGATACTGGTACTGGAGCTGGCGAGCGCATAGCGTAGCGCCTGCCCCACTCTGATCGGCTGGTTCAGGCTCAGCCCGTTCCGCGCGGCTAGCGCCGCCGGGGTCAAGCCCAGGCTATAGGCGATCCCGGATAACGTATCGCCCGGCGCGACGCGGTAGAAGGCCGAGGCGGTGGTCCCGACCGTCGTTGGGGCAGAGGACACGACCGTGGCGGACGCGGGAGCGGCGACGTTGCCCGTCGCCGAGACAGTGGAGCCGGGGATGCGCAGAACCGAGCCCGTCTCCAGCAGCCTCGGGTTGGCGATACCGTTGGTGGTCTGGAGGGTCCGCGGGGAGACCTGATAGGCCTGGGCGATCCCCGAGAGCGTGTCCCCCGGCCGTACCTGGTAAGCGCGGTAGACCGGCGCCGCGGCGACGGGGGCGGTCGTGGCCGCGGTCGGCGCGCTGACAGAGAGGGCCAGCACGTTGTCGACAGGGGCATGCCAGGACAGAACCTGGCCCACGCGCAGCAGATTGCCGTTGCCCAGCCCGTTAGCGGCAGCCAGTCCGGCGGAGTCGAGGCCCAGGCGCCGCGCGATGGCGTCGAGCGTGTCGCCGGGTTGCACGACATAGGAGCGCGGGACGTTGGGGGCGGCAATCTGGAGAGTCTGACCAACCTGCAGGTACGTGCCCAACCGGTCGGCGTTGAGCCGCTGCAGGGTCGCGACGGAGACACCACACGCGGCGCCGATGCCCCAGAGCGTGTCGCCCGGCCGTACCGTGTAGGTACTGCCACAGGCAGCAAGCCCGGTCGCGGGGGTCGCGGCATGCGCATGGGCCAGCGAGGACGCGAGCGCAAGGGATGGGGTAGTCGTGGCGAACAGGGCGAACTTGAGGGCCCTAGAGCGGGCGCGGCGGGGAAGAGGTGGTGTTTTCATAGCCGTAATGAAAACATAATGAAGGGCGTCCGTAAAGCTGCTATCCACGGTAACAGTCAAAGCTTCCTTGGACCCCGCCACGTATTAGCCGTGCTGGAGTAACTTTTTCACCCCTATCCGTATGAGACCCTCATCCCCGACCCATGCGGATTGGTCTCTCGACTCAGCGGAGCCGACAGCCCAACCGGCTCTCCCAGTTGCGCTTTACGGACTGCCCCCCGACCGGCTGCGGCCGGTCCCGGTCGGGGGGCAGTCCGTGTGCGGGAGAGGGAAGAGGGACACGGCCTGCCGTCATGGGTGGAGGACATCATGCCCAGCCCCCTGAGCGCGCGTTAGCAGGGCTACTACCGGTCGAAGATGTCGTGCGTGCCGATGCGTAGCCAGACGACGTGCGGGTCGCCAGGGCGCGCCTCGTCGCCGTAGCGGAAGAAGGCTTGGTGTCGGGCGGCCACGTCATCTCGAAGGTATCCTCGGTCCCCTCGACGCGCTTAACGCGCAGCCCAGGGCGGAAGCCTTGCCCGGCCTGTATGTCCGCGACGAACTTACGACACGCGACGCGGAACCGGTCGCGCTCCTCGGCAGTCAGCGCGGCATACTCACGCAAGAAGCGCGGCAACGCGTCAAATGTGGGCATCCGCAAGTGGGATGGCGTCGAGTGCGGCCTGGAATGCGTCGTCACTGTCATAAATGACGCCAGCCGTCGGCTCGTCCGCGTCGAGCCCGAGGCGACGCGTCTCATCGGGCGACAGTCGACGCACACGGTAGCCGTCGCCGTCATAAGGGTCCCCGTCCTGCTCGGTGGCGGAGTGCGCCGCGAGCCGGTCGAGTTCGTCCAGATACTCCGCGACGATGCGCCGAACGGCGTGGTCGCGGGCCAGGCCGGGATTGGCGGCAAGGCGCACAGCGACCGCTTCGGCTATCTCTCGCGCGATGCGCTCCCCGATCGTGCCCTCGGTCTTGTTAGTGTGCGAGATACGCTCGGTGGCCATCGGTCCTACCTTCTCCCCTATTCCACACAAGACGTGCTATTTGTTCTGCAGGGCAGCGACGCCGGGAAGCTCGCGGCCCTCCATGAACTCTAGCGAGGCGCCGCCGCCGGTAGAAACGTGGCTCATCCGGTCGGCCAGCCCCAACTCTTCGACCGCCGCGACCGAGTCGCCGCCGCCGACGACGCTCGTGCCGCCGTTCGCGGCGAGCGCGGCGAGCGCCTGGGCCACCGCCCGCGTGCCCTCGGCGAAGGGCGTTATCTCGAAGATGCCCATCGGCCCGTTCCATAACACGGTGCGGCAGGTGGAGAGGGTGCGGGCGTACAGCGCCCGCGTCTTGGGTCCGATGTCCACGATGTACCAGTCGGGCGGGACCTCGGCGATGCCCGCGGGGTGGTGCGGCGCGTCGGGAGCGACGCGCTCGGCCACGATGGTATCGTCGGGCAGCACGACCTGCGCGCCAGCCTGCCTGGCCTCGTTGAGCAGCGCGCGCGCGGTGTCGATAAGATCGGCCTCCAGCAGCGATTTGCCGACCTCGTAGCCCTGGGCGCGCAAAAAGGTGTTGGCCATGCCGCCGCCGATCAGCAGCAAGTCCGTCCGCGTCAGCAGATGCCGCAGCACGGCCAGCTTACTCGACACCTTGGCTCCGCCGATCACAGCGGCGAAGGGACGTTCCGGGTTGTCGAGCGCCCCACCAAGCGCGGCCAACTCGCGCCGCATCAGCAGCCCTGAGACGGCGGGCAGATAGGCGGCCACGCCGGCCGTGGAGGCATGGGCACGGTGCGCCGAGCCGAAAGCGTCGTTCACGTAGATGTCGGCGAGGTCGGCCAGACTCCTGGCGAAGACGGGATCGTTGGCCTCCTCCTGGGGGTGGAAGCGCAGGTTCTCCAGCAAGAGCGCCTGCCCCGGCCGCAAGGCGTGCGCCAGAGTCACGACGTGAGGCCCGACGCAGTCGGGCGCCAGCGGCACGGGCTGCCCTAACAAAGCGGAGAGGCGCTCGGCCACCGGCGCCAGCGAGTAGCGCGGGTCGGGCTTACCCTTGGGGCGACCCAAGTGCGACATCAGGATCACCGCGGCGCCCCGCTCCCGCAGGGCTTCAATCGTGGGCAGCGTGGCGCGGATGCGCGTATCGTCCGTGATCGCCCCCTGCTCGTCCTGGGGCACGTTGAAGTCCACGCGCACCAGCACGCGCTTACCCTGCACGTCGATGTCGTCAATCGTTTTCTTCGGCATTGCTCTCTCCCGGGGCTAGGCCTGCGACTGCGGTCGCATGGCAAACCACGGACACTGCGGTGTCAGGACGAAGGCAGGAGCATAGTGCATGCGCCTGTGTGCGCTGCGATTAGGGCGAATACTATACCCCCACCCGACTGCAGTCGGCGCTGTCTTGCCATGCGGCTGCAGTCGCAGGCCAGTTGACACCGCAGTGTCCGTGCGCTGCCATGCGACCGCAGTCGCAGGCTGGTTGTGTTGCTACAGACCTTTATTCGCGATGTAGGCCGCGAGGTCGCCGACGCGGCAGGAGTAGCCCCACTCGTTGTCGTACCAGGCGATGACCTTGACCATGTTCCCGCCGACCACGAGCGTGTCGATCCCGCTGACGATGCTGGAGTGCGTGTCGCCCTTGAGGTCCATCGAGACCAGCGGCTCGTCGGTGTAGGCCATGATACCCGCCATGGGCCCCGCGGCGGCCTCTTTGAAGGCGGCGTTGAGCTCGTCGACGGTGACGTCGCCGTTGAGGGTGGCGGTGAAGTCAACCACCGAGACGGTGGGGGTGGGCACGCGGAAGGACATGCCGGTGAAGCGCCCCTGCAGCGCGGGGATGACCAGACCCACGGCGCGCGCGGCGCC
>JAABUX010009320.1_pt1 | contig 11127 bp, 8 predicted proteins | sample 5561851 | NCBI WGS metagenome assembly JAABUX01 (sample SAMN10711883, study PRJNA513361) | rock metagenome | isolation source: Antarctica rocks | place: Antarctica: Victoria Land, Richard Nunatak red sandstone | collected 2016-01-03 | reverse complement strand
TGAGCGGCGCGTCGCCCTACACGCTGGTGGTGACCCTGCCGGGATCGGTCACGGCCGCCGCCGCGCCAGCGGGCTCCCTCAGCCAGCGCGGTGAACTGGAGAGCGTGCTGCGCGACGGCGAAACCATCTTCGCGCGGCTCAAGGCGGAGGAGCCGAGCATTGATGCGGACTACCAAACGCGGTTGCATGGCGTGGCTGCGCTCAACTCGGGCATCGAGTCGCGCTGGAATACCGCCATGGGCGCCTACGAGGGCTACATCGGCTGGCAGCAGCGCACGGTGGCCTACAACGGCTACGTCCATCGCCTGCGCCAGGCCGGCATCCGTTACGCGCAGTGGCAGACCGCCTACGCGGCCTATACGCTTTATGCCCAGCAACTCCATGCCTATACCGTGGCCGTGAACGCGCGCCAGGTTCCGCTACCGCTCAAGCCGGTGGCCCCGCCGTTTCCCGGTCCTCAACCCCTGCCGTTCACCGAGCAGGCGCCGGCCTGGCCCGGCGCCCAGCCGCCGTTCGCCCCCTATCCGGGCCCGCGTCCCTCCGGCTACGCGCTGCCGCTGCCGCCGGCGGCCATCCCGCCCTGGGATGGCGCGTCCCTGCCCGCCGCGATCCTGAACTACGTCGGGACGAGCGTGGGCTGTTGCGCCGACGCGGTCGGGCGGCAGGAGACTACCCAGGCCAGCCTGCTCGCGGCCGGCGCGTTGAATGGGATCGGCTCGTACCAGGACCCGGTGAAGGGCACGATCACGACTTACTGGGGCGGCAGCAACTTTGCGCAGGCCTTCCACACCGGCGTGGACATCGCCAACGACCTCTACACGCCGATCCATGCCGTGGCGGACGGCATCGTGGTCTTCGCGGGCTACGCCGTGCCGGGCGACCGCCACGCCAGCTACGGCATGTGCGTGGAGATCAAGCACAACGACCACATCGACAGCTTCTACGCGCACATGGACGACCTGGTCTATGGCCTCTCCGTGCGCCAGGGCGACATCGTGCGGCAGGGGCAGGTCATCGGCCACATCGGTCTGACCGGCCTCACCAATGGCGCGCACCTGCACTTCGAGATGCGCCAGGACGGCATGCAGTTCGACCCCCTGCTGCTAATCCCCAACCCGCAAGACTAAGTGGCCTCGATTCTTCTAGTACACGACAAGGCAGCCATCGGGATAGTGCCCGCTCCAGCCGCATGGCCAGTGGCCGCGTTGATACCACTCCATGATCGTCGTCAGGAAGAAATCGTCGGTTCGCCCGTGTGCGAGGGCGGATGCGGCGGCGGCGACATCGAAGGCTGCCCCGTCCGCGACGCTGACACCATCCCTGAAGGTATGATTGGTGGGCAATGACGAGACGATCCGCAGCGCGCGGTCGTATCCGGCGTCCCACGTGGGGTTCGCGCTGTCAATACCGTCCGCGAACGAGGCATTCGTCCACGCATCCTTCAGTTGATACGTACGCCCCTCGGCCCATGTCCGAACTTGTCTGACGCCCTCATTGGAGATAGGTTCGCCTACGCGGGACAACCAGGGGATCGTCGAGAGGGAATCCAGGAAGGCGGCGACCTTGGGCGGAAGATCCCGCGTGATGATGCCTTCCCTCGTGGTTGTCGTCATGTCCCCCCCCTTATATCAACGCGAACTCTATTGTCAGTGTAACATCGTACTGTTTTGTGATGCTAGGGAGGACAGGCGCACAGTATCGACAGGGTGGCTTATCGACCCAGAGCGTCGTCGTCCCTCCCCTTAAACCGAGGGCCTTCATATCGCGGGCCAGTTGGGAGAGTACGCGTCCCTCGGCGTGCTCCGGCGCGACCGCCCCCAATCGTAGATCGTGCTCCTCCTTGACGGTCTGGTCGAACCGGCCGCTGATCCCGATGTAGAGGGGTAACAGGATGCCCACGACATCCGCCTCCAGCACGGCGACAGTTGGGCTGCCGTTGATATCGGCGCCGAGGCTCCGCGTCAGGCGGAGGTAACGCAAGCGGGGATCGTGATCGGCGCGCGCATCCTCAGCGAGCAAACGCCGCAGCGCATCCGCGGGTCCCAACGTCCGCACGATGCCCCTGACATACGAGACCGAGTCTGGAAGAACGAGCGTGTCGCGGATTTCGTTCAGGCGAATATCGACGGCCATGGCCGAAGCGTCCGATCCGTCCATCCCCTCTTCTTCCTCTCACGTCGCGTTTCTTCCCTATCAGTACTATCGCACCGAGAGGTCGCCAATGAGGCGTTTTATCCGCTCGTTCTTCGGCTGCCGAGGCCATCATCTTGGACGGCTTTGGAGATGGTGCTTGCTCGTCAGGCTTAAGCCAAGGATCATGCATTGTCGTCTTGCCGCAACATGGAGAGGAACGTGACCGTGCAGTACGCGGCAACCGCGACATCGGCCGTTAACACAACGGAATGGAGCGCCGTATCGGGTCCGTAGAAAGTGATGATGCTCAGCGCGCCGTCGTACAGAGCGGTGACTCCGATGATCTCGTTCGCGAGGCGATATGCCGGGCCGGCCTCCGCGTCTTTCCTTGCTCGGTACAACAAGAAGGCGCCCAGGATCGCCGGGCTGGGTACCAGGTACAAGAGGGCGAAGCTGCCGAGCAACGGGATGGATCCCATCAGCCAGAGAACCGCCGGCTGCGCGGTGACAGCCGTCGCGATGATCGCGACGAGAGATCCCCGCGAGAGTGGCGTCGCATCGCCGAGGCGGGAAAGGATCACCGCTCCAATGGACCATTCAACGGGCAGCGCGACGAGGGCGAAGGTGAGGACCGCCGCGAGGGCAAGTTGGGGTATGTTCGCGGCATCGTAGTTTCCCGACCCAACCATATCCCGCTCGACCCGAAAGACTTGCCAGGTTGCGCATGCCACGCCGATCAGGAGGGATACCAGGACGAGGGCTATGCCATGGATCGGACGTAGGGATGGCACACGCCGCGATGGCGGGGTGAGCATGGTCTTGTGCCGCCTCATAGTCGCGCCCTATCCATCATGCCGGAGGCAACGATAGTCTGGCGAGGTTTCAGCAGACAACCTCTGTCCCATGCCCAACCCAGCGTCTCGTGTGCCACGCGTCTCGTCCTTGCCGTCTTGTCCAACGTCTGCCCCTACTCCCTACTGTAAAGCCATCCAACAATTGGGGCCATAGGATCATCGTCGGCATTGCAAGATCGATAACCTGCTTTCTATTCTCCTATCCTCTATCCTCGCACCGGGGCGGCATGCCGCCCGACCACCACTCGGTGTAGTGGGTTATAGTAATATGCGAGTGGGAGTCATTGCACGCGATGGATTGGCGAAAAGAGGTGGGGGCGAGGACGATGGAGAAAGTAGCCGTAGCGGACATCCACGATGGGACCGACCGCGGGGGCGTGCGTTTCGCCGACAGCGTGCTGCTGGCCTTGGATCACGTCTCGGCGCTGGATCGCCGCGTCATGAGGTGGAGTGCGATCTCCTTTGTGAACGGAGAGGTTGCCCCCTCTCATCTCTTACTCCTCGACGATCCATACCCTGAAGGCGCCAATGGCGTCAAGGATAGCGGTGAAACACGTGATACATCCCTCTTTGCCGTTCGCGTCACACCAACCTTATGCAGACGCGCCTGCTACACCAGCGGCCCGTACCTGCACTTCAAGATCGCCAGGACGGCGTGCAGTTCGACTCTCTATTGCTGATTCCCAACCCGCAGGGCCGACCCTCTTGTATGCCTGCTGAGCATATGCCCAGCGGTTTGACGCGGCGCGTCGTCTGGCGGATCGCGTTCGCGCTCCTGCTTGTCACCGGCTGGGCCTGGCAGGCGCGTCGCCGGTTGGGCGTCGTCGATCTCTACCCTACGACGCCGACAGCGCGTCCCGGCGCGGCGCCGCGCGTCCCGGCCTACCCTGCTGGCGCGCCCGCGGTGTGCGTCTACCTCGTCTATACCGCGGCCCGCCCGGGTGTGGACCACTACGCGTATCGGTTCGTCCAGGGAGATACTACTCTGCTACGCGACGCGGCGCACGTGGTCCCCGTTTCGCACGGAGCGGCCCTGGACTGCTACGACACCGGCGGCGCCCTCCCCGCCGGACGCTACGCGGTTGACCTCCTGGTCGATGGCGCGCCCACCCGACGCGTTCCGTTTATCGTGTTGGCGCGGGAGCAGCGTCGATGAATCGCGCCTCGCCCGCAACGGGGGTGGCGGGCCGCGCGACGGCGCTCATGCCAACGCGGCGCGGTGGCCACCCTGACGCCGTGGGCGTCGCGCTCACCGCCGTCGCTACGCTCGCGCTCCTGGCCCGGCTCTGGGACCTCGCGGGGGCGCCGAACACGCTTAACACCGACGAGGCGGCCGCCCTCGGCTTGGTCGCGCGCATCCTGGCGGGCCATGGTCCGGGGCCGCTCACCCTCGACGTCAACGGCCAGCCGGCCGCGTACGCCTACTTGCAGGCGGCCAGCATGCGCCTCGGCGGCGAGGCGGTCTGGGCGCTGCGGCTTCCCGCCGCGCTGCTGGGGGCGTTCACCGTCCCGCTGTTCTACGCCATCGCGCGGCAGGTGGCGCGGCCCTGGCCGGCGCTCGGCGCCACGACTCTCTTCGGGTCGTCGGTCTACGCCCTCTCGCTGGCCCGCTCGGGCTGGATCAATGACATGGCGCTGCCGGCCGAGTTGGTCGGCATCTGGGCTTTGGTGGAGGGAGTGCGTCGGCGCCAGTTCGGCCTCCTCTGCGTCTCGGCGCTGGCCGTCGCCGCGGCGGGATATGGCTACTCCCCCTTCCGCCTGTTGCCGCTCGGGGCTTTGCCCCTGCTCGCGGCCGGTGCGTGGCGTGGACGCGGCGGCCGGTTCGCGCCTGTCCTGACCTGGCTCGGCGTCTATGCGCTAGCCAGCCTGCCCCTGTGGATCGGGCTGGCCGGGCAGGGGGCAGCCCTGGCCCACTACGTGGCGGTGCACCGGATTGGCAGCCAACTGCCGGAGTATCCCCCCGGCGCTCCCGCCGTGGCAATCTTGCTCACGCAACTGTGGAGGGTCGCCGTCGGGCTTGTCTTGCTGGTACCGGCCCCGGTCGGCGGGCTCGACCTGGCGCACGTCCCGCCCGGAACGTGGCTGCTCGACCCAGTCGGGACGCTGTGCTACTGGCTGGGGCTGTGGTTCCTCGGGGCGCGCGAACCGGGCGCCGGTGCGGTGAGGCAAGCGGGCGAAGCGAGGCAATCGAGCGCGGCCTACGCGGGCGGCGCCGAACAGTGGTGGTGGTTGCTCGTCGTCCCCCTGCTGGTGGCCGAGGTCCCGGTGCGCGACAGTCCGACCCTGCACGCGGCGGCGGCCGCCTTCCCGCTGTACTTTCTGGTCGGGGCGCACGGGCTCTCCTGCCTCGGTCGCCAGCTGGGCCGCTACCGCGTTGTGCTGGTCCCCCTGGTCGTGGGGTCAGCGCTGGTTAGCCTCTCCACCTACGCGGCGTGGGTGAACTCGCCCGCCGCGGTCGAGGGACGGCGCCTCATCGGCGCGCGCCCGTGTGTCCCCACCGCGCACATCGTGCGCCAGCCCTGTCGCGGCGGCTCCACCGCCAGTGTGGGCCCGTAGGCGCGCCGCCGACCGCCCCCGCGCGCCGCTGCCACGGCCGGTGGCGACGAGGCGATGGCGGTAGGGAGGTGGAACCCCGTGGCTCGCGCGCCAGCGCGTGAGCCGCGTCAGCGGCCCACGCGGACGAGCACTATCTCGCCATCGTCGCCGCGCGTGTCGCTCCACAGCCCGATGAGCCGGCGCCCGCCCCGTTGGAGCGCGCCGGTCACGCGGATCGCCCCGGCGCCGAGCATGGGCCACGACAGCGTCATCGTGGCGGCCGACGGGTCGAGCGTGCCCCGGCCCGTGTAGCGCCGCGCCCCGCTGCATACAGTGACGGTGAGCGCCTGCCCGCGCTGGCCGATGGTCAGCGTCGCCAGTCGTCCGTCGCGACGCACGAGACCGATCGGCCCGGCGCCCTCCATAGCCCACACGCCGCCGACGCTTGGCAATGGGGCCGCCGCGCGCACGGCGACGGGCAGTGCGGCGACGGCGCCGACAGCGCCGTCGCCGTGCGCGCGGCGCGCTGATGGTGGTGGATGCGATGCATACTGCTTTGTCCTTTCCGGCCGTCCACGGATGTATAGATATATATCGGTACGGCGTGCACGGAGTGCGGGCGATCGTCGTGTCCGGTATGCTCCCGATGCTCCCGCCAGCCCCTCCGGTTGTCGCCCACAGCCTTGCCCCCCACAAGGTCGTGTCGGGGGCCTCAGCGACGGGGGCTTCGACACTAAGGGCTTCGGCGCTGGGGACGGCAAGCGTTCCTCCCGTTTCTATCGGCGCCGTCTACGGTAGCTTCTACGCCAATCCGGGCAACAACGGCAACGTCTCCGTGGCGCCGGGGATGGCGCCGCTCTTCACGGGGACCTTCCCGGTCGTCAACTTTAACCCGACATCCGCGGCGCAGCAGTGCGCGCCGTCCACCTCTATCACGGAGAACAGCAGACCCTTTGCTGACGTCACGCCGCGCGGTGACGGTAGTTGCTCCGTGCAGGCCGTCCAGAGCACGGACGGAACGGCCCAGGCGGGCGTGGACTTGAGTGGGCAGGGCGGGCCGAACCTCTTCGCGTTCCAGGCGGTGTTTACCTCGACACTCACCGTCCAGGCGCCCGGACAGATCACCTTCTACGTGAACTCCGACGACGGCTGGGTCTTCGCCATGGGTGCGGACCAGGCGGGCGATCAGCCCATCGTCGTTTCCGGGCCATCCTATGGCGCCCCGGCGAGCGGCGACGCGACTGGCTATCCCGTGGTCGCGGCCTACAACACGACGACGGTGCCCCAGCAGCAGGCGGTCACGCTGTCTTTCCCGTCCGCGGGGATCTATCCGATCGAAATCGACTACAGCGAATGTTGCGGTGGCCAACTCGAGCTGACGCTGGGCAGCACTTATGGTAGCCCCGTCCCCCCCGCGCCGGTGGCGACCGTAGGCCTCTCGGCGGGCGTGGCGCCCGCCGATTTTTCCCCTCAGGGCGGCCAGACCACGGTTATCACCGCCCTCGCGGTGGGGCCGTCGTACGATCCCGCGTTCGCTGCCATTCCGCTTCACATGAGTGCGACCGTCGCGGACAGCACTGGCGCGCTGGTGCGGACGCTTGCCTCGGGCGACGGTCGCGCGCGCGATCACTGGCGCTGGGACGGCACGAGTGACGCGGGGAGCCTTGTGCCTCCCGGCGTCTACACCGCGACGGTCGCGGCCACGGCAGGGGTCGGCGGCGCCGCACAGGCGGTCGCGACGAGTTTCCCCATCACCGTGCAGGACGACGCGCCAATCCCGCCGCCCTGCCAGTTGGGCCTCGGCGGCCTCGGGCCCGAGGCCGCGCACAACCCCTCGCCGCAGGAAACCCGGCTGGGCGTGAATACCGCGTCGGGCAACTACCTGCGCGCCGCGACCGACCTCGCGGCGTTGCCCGGCCCCGGCGTGCCGCTGGAGTGGACGCGCTACTACAACAGCAGTTGCGCCGCGCCCGCCGGCGGCGCGAGCGGCGCAACCGGCCCCTTCGGACCCGGCTGGACCTTCACCTACGACGAGCGCCTCGTCCCCTCCGCCGACGGCGGCACGGTGACGCACGTGCTCGAGAATGGCCAGCAGTACACCTACACCCACCCCGTGACGTCCGGCGCCACCGTGACCTACGCGACGCCCTTCGGTACGAGCGACGGCCTGAGCTACGACACGGCGACGGCTCAGTACAGCATGAGCTATTGCTCGGCCGGCTGCGGAGCCACCTATGACGCGCAGGGCCGCTTGACCGCCCTGCACTCCCCGCACAGGGGCGTGGTCACGACGCTGTCCTACAACGGCAACGGGCTCACCTCCGTGGCCGTGCAGACCACGACCGTGGACGGCGCGCTCGGTCCCGCCGTGCAGAGCCTGGGCGTGACCAGCGACCCGGCCAGCGGCCTCATCTCCGCGCTGTCAGACCCGGCGGGCCGGACCTGGCGCTACGGCTACACCGACGGCTACCTCACGAGCGTGACCGACCCCGCCGGCGCCACGACGCGCTACCAGTACGGCGCGACCGGCGCGGTCGCCGCGCACGCCGCACCGGCCCTGCGCCCAACCCTCGTCCGCGCCGCCCGCGAACGGCCCAGCGCGGCGCTCACGGCCTTGTCCCTCCTGGATGCTGGCTCAACCGCGCCACAAAGCGGGATGGCGCAGGCGCTCACCGGCGTGCGGAACGCATCCGGCGGCGTCACCACGATCGGCTACGACGCCGCGGGGCGCGCCACCAGCGTCGAGGACCCGCTGGGCGCCACCACGACTATCTCCTACGATACCGCTCTGACGGGGACCTCGGGCACCGGCGCCATCACGGCCACGGTAGTGACCGACGCGCTCGGTGGGACCAGGAGCGACTACTACGACGACCACGGGCGGCTGCGCCGCACGGTCGACCCCACCGGCGGCGTCGCCGCGCGCAACGTCGACCGCGCCTACCACGCCGTGGGCACGACCGTCGACGCGCCGCAGGGCCGCGTGACCACCGACAGCTCCTACGACGCCAATGGCGACCAGACCAGCGCCGCCGACGGGCTGGGCAACGTGACCACCAGCCAGTATGACGCGCGGGGGAACCTGACCGCGCGGACGGACTCGCGCGGCTTCACCAGCGGCGCCAGCTACGACGCGGCCGGCGACCCCGTGACCAGCACCGACGCCCTGGGCAACTCGTCCACGGCGGCCTACGACGACGCGGGCAACCTCACCAGCAGCACCGACGCCAACGGGCACACGACCACCTACAGCTACGACGCGCTGGGCAACCAGACGGGCAGCGCCGACGCGCAAGGGACTACCACGGCGACGAGCTACGACGCCCTCGGCCACCCCCTGACGGCCACCGACGCGCTGGGCCGCCAGACGACCAACGCCTATGACGAGGCCGGCCGCGTGGTCTCCACGACCGACGCGCTCGGGCAAAGCACGCGGTACGGCTACGACGCGCTGGGCCGCACGGTCGCCGTGACCGACGCGCTCGGCGAGGTCACCCGCACGGGCTACGACGAGGCCGGCCGCGTGGTTTCCACGACCGATGCGTTGGGCAACGTGACCACCAACGGGTACGACGCGCTGGGCCGCACGGTCGCCGTGACCGACGCTCTTGGCGGCGTGACGCGCACCGGCTACGACGCCGCGGGCCGCGTGGTGACGCAGACTGACGCGCTGGGCACGGTCGTCACGCACAACGTCTACGACGCGGCGGGCCAGCTCGTCGAGCGCGATGACGCGGCGGGCCACGCCACGACCTACGGCTACGACGCGGCAGGGCGCCTGGTGACGCAAACCGATGCGCTGGGCAATACGACCGCCTACGGCTACGATGAACTGGGGCGCACCGTGGCCGTGACCGACGCGGCCGGGAACGTGACGCAGAGCGTCTACGACGGCGCCGGGCGGCTGCAGGCGCGGGAGGATGCGCTGGGCCACCAGACCGCCTATGGCTACGATGCGCTGGGGCAGACGGTCGCCGTGACCGACGCGGCCGGGGGCGTGACGCGGAGCCAGTACGACCCGACCGGGCGGCTGTTAACGAGCACCGATGCGCTGGGCCGCGCCACCGCCTACGGGTACGACGCGCTGGGGCACACGGTCGCCGTGACCGACGCCGCGGGCAACGTGACGCACAGCGCCTACGACGACGCGGGACGGCTGCTGACGAGCACCGACGCGCTGGGCGGCCAGACCGCGTACGGCTACGACGCGCTCGGCCGCACCGTCGCCGTGACCGACGCCGCGGGCCGCGTGACCCGCAGCCTCTACGACGCCGACGGACGGCCGATCAGCAGCGCCGACGCGCTGGGCGACGCCACGACCTATGGCTATGACGCGCTGGCCGCACCGTGGTCGTCACCGACGCGCTCGGCAACGCGACGGAGAGCAGCTACGACGCCGCTGGCCGGCTGCTGGCCCAGAGCGACGCGCTGGGCAACGCCACCACCTACGGCTACGACGCCTTGGGGCGCGCCATTGCCGTCACGGACGCCCAGGGCGCCGTCACCACGAGCGGCTACGACGCGGTCGGCCACCTGCTCACGAACACCGACGCGCTCGGTCAGGCCACGCTCCACGCGTACGACGCGCTGGGACGCACGATCGCCGTGACCGACGCCCTGGGCGCCGCCACGGGGAGCGTCTACGACGCCGCCGGCCGGCTCGTCGCGCGGACCGACGCGCTGGGCGACGCCACGACCTACGGCTACGACGCCCTGGGGCGCACCATGGCCGTCACCGACGCGCTGGGCGAGGTGACGAGCAGCGCCTACGACGCGGCCGGCCAGCTGTCCTGGCAGCGGGACGCGGCGGGGCAGACGACCGCGTACGGCTATGACCCACTCGGGCATACGGTCGCCGTGACGGACGCCGGCGGCTACACGACGTACAGCGCCTACGACGCGGCCGGGCGACTCGCGACGAGCGCCGACGCGCTGGGCGACACGACCGCCTACGGATACGATGCGCTGGGGCGCACCGTGGCCGTCACCGACGCGCTGGGGCATGTCGCGACGACCGGGTACGACGCGGCCGGGCGCCTGGCGACGCAAACCGACGCCGTGGGCGACACGACCGCCTACGGCTACGACGCGCTGGGGCGTACCGTGGCCGTCACCGACGCGCTCGGCGACGTGACCCAGAGCGCCTACGACGCCGACGGGCGCCTGCTCACGGCAACCGACGCGCTGGGTCACCAGACCGCCTACGGCTACGACGCGCTGGGGCGCAGCATGGCCGTGACCGACGCGCTGGGCCACGTGGCGCGCAGCCTCTACGACGCCGCCGGGCAGCAGGTGGGCGCGGTGGACGCGCTGGGCCACGCGACCGCGACGGGCTATGACACCCTGGGGCGGACGGTGGCCGTGACCGACGCGCTGGGTGGCGTGACGCGGAGCGCCTACGACCCGGCCGGCCGCCTCCTGACGGGGACCGATGCGCTGGGCAACGCCACGACCTACGGCTACGACGCGCTGGGGCGCACCGTGGCGGTGACCGACGCGCTGGGGCACGTCACGTCCCGCAGCTACGACGCCGACGGACGGCTGCAGGGCCGCGCCGACGCGCTGGGCAACGCCACGCGCTACGGGTACGACGCGCAGGGCCGCC
>JAABUX010009319.1_pt1 | contig 11129 bp, 11 predicted proteins | sample 5561851 | NCBI WGS metagenome assembly JAABUX01 (sample SAMN10711883, study PRJNA513361) | rock metagenome | isolation source: Antarctica rocks | place: Antarctica: Victoria Land, Richard Nunatak red sandstone | collected 2016-01-03 | reverse complement strand
TCCTAGGCGGCACCTCCACCCTCTTCCTCCCCGACGGCCCCTCCGGCGCCACCGCCCTCGCCAACCACACCGTCACCCGCCTCCTAGTCGGCGACCGCGACCTCCCCGCCTTCCAAGCCGCCGCCACCCGCGACCACCTCACCCCCCACGCCATCACCACCATCCGCGGCTTCAACTACTCCCGCGGCCGCTGGATCACCCTCACCCTCTTCACCCCATGACCAACCAGCCGCACCCGCCCCTCCGCGCCAGCCTTCAACCGCCGCCCCACGCCTGGTATATACACCCCATCGCCCGCCGTAACCGACCGGATCGCTCCCCATGTCCGCCATCCCGGAAGCCATCCCCACCGCCCTCTCCCTCATCGAAGGCTGTGTCGACACCCTCGCCCATGACGGCATCCACGGCTGGGCGCTCGACCGCGCCCACCCCGGCGAACCCCTCCGCATCCTCATCCTCCACCAGGGCCGCCTCGTCGCCGAGGGCCACGCCGGCCAGTTCCGCCAAGACCTCATCGACGCCGGGCATAGCCACGGCCATCACGGCTTCGTCATCCCCCTCCCCGCCTCCCTCCCCAGCCTCCCCGGTCTCCGCCTGCACGTCCACGAGGCCGCCACCGGCACCGAACTGCCCCAATCCCCCCTCATCCACGAAACCCCCCAAACCTTCGACGCCGACGCGCGCCACGCCCTCGCCGCCGCCGTCGACGCCGGCCTAGCGCAAGCCCGCACCGCCCAGGACCTCGACGACCTCGCCACCTTCCTCCTCCAGCAATTCGACCGCGCCTTCGCCCACCGCCAAGCCCTCGCCGACGGCGCCGCCGCCCGCCGCGCCGCCTTCGACACCCTCCTCACCGGCCGCAGCCTCTCCACCCTCCTCGAAGACACCGCCCTCGCTACCCTCGACCGCTTCCCCCCCCTCCACTTCCCCGACGCTGCCCCCCCCGACGTCAGCGTCATCATCCCCGTCCACAACCACTTCGCCGCCACCCATCGCTGCCTCACCTCCCTCCTCCACCACCTCCCCACCACCAGCATGGAAATCATCCTCGTCGACGACGCCTCGACCGACGAGACCATCTTCGCCGGCCCCCTCCTCTCCGGCGCCGTCCGCCTCCACCGCCTCGCCCGCAACGAAGGCTTCGTCGCCGCCAGCAACGCCGGCGCCGCCCTCGCCCGCGGCCGCCTCCTGCTCTTCCTGAACAACGACACCGTCGCCACCCCAGGCTGGCTCGACGCGCTCGCCGACACCTTCGCCGACCCCTCCATCGGCATCGCCGGCGCCAAGCTTCTCGCCCCGGACGGCCGCCTCGCCGAATGCGGCGGCATCCTCTACCGCAACGGCGACGCCCAAAACTGGGGCCGCGGCGAGGACCCGGCGCGCCCCGAGTTCTGCTTCCGCCGCCGCGCCGACTACGTCTCCGGCGCCGCTCTCATGCTCCCCCGCCCCCTCTGGGACGAGCTCGGCGGCTTCGACCCCGCCTTCGCCCCCGGCTACTACGAGGACACCGACCTCTGCTTCCGCACCCGCGCCCACGGCCGCGCCGTCGTCGTCCAACCGCTCGCCCAGCTCGTCCACCACGAAGGCACCACCTCCGGCACCGACGAGCGCGGCTCCGGCATGAAGCGCTTCCAGCCGATCAACCGCCGCCGCTTCCTCGCCCGCTGGTCCGCCGAAATCGCCCGCGCCCCTGCCCCCGGCGACCGCAACGTCGCCAGCCACCAATCCACCCGCCGCGCCCTCTTCATCGACGAATGCGTCCCCACCCCCGACCAGGACGCCGGCAGCTGGGCCGCCATCGAGCACATGCGCTCCCTCCAGCGCCTCGGCTACGCCGTAAGCTTCGCCGCCTCCGACCGCCTCGAATACGCCCCGGACTACACCGCCCGCCTGCAACGCGAGGGCGTCCAATGCTTCTACGCCCCCTACCACCGCTCCATCGAGGAGGTCCTTCGCGGGGCCACCGCCCCCTACGACCTCGTCTACCTCCACCGCCTCGCCAACGCAACCCGCTACACCGCCCTCATCCGCGAGCGCATGCCCGGCGCCCGCATTCTCTACAACGTCGCCGACCTCCACCACCTCCGCACGAGCCGCCAAGCCGCCGTCGAGCGCGACCCCGCCCTCCTCGAAGACGCCGCCCGCCTCCGCGAGGCCGAGCTCGCCGCCATCCGCGCCGCCGACGGCGTCCTCACCCATTCCGAAGCCGAAGCCATCCTCGTTCGCACCCTCGTCCCCGAAACCCCCGTCACCGTCCTCCCCTGGACCGTCCACCCCACCCCCGTTCGCCGCCCCTTCGCGAGCCGCGCCGGCCTCGCCTTCATCGGCGGCTTCCGCCACCAGCCCAACGTCGACGCCGCCCTCCACCTCGCCCGCGACATCATGCCCCTCGTCTGGCAACGCCTGCCCGGCCTCACCCTCCATCTCGTCGGCAGCAATATGCCGGACAGCCTCCGCCGCCTGCAAAATCCCCGCATCCGCCCCCGCGGCTACCTGCCCGACCTCGACGACCTCTTCGCCGAGATCCGCCTCACCGTCGCCCCCCTCCGCTACGGCGCCGGCCTCAAGGGCAAAGTCCTCGCCAGCCTCGCCGCCGCCATCCCGTGCGCCCTCTCTCCCACCGCCGCCGAGGGCATCGAGCTCCCCGACCCCCTCACCGCCTATATCGCCAGCACCCCCGAGACCCTCGCCGACGCCATCATCGCCCTCCACGAGGACCCCCTCGCCAACCGCGCCGCCGCCGAAGCCGGCCTGGCCTGGATCGCCGGCCACTGCAGCCCCGCCCGCGTCGACACCCTCCTGCGCACCGCCTGCGAAACCCCTCCCCCCGCGCCACGTTGACCCGGCAACACCCTCACGGGAGCCCCACCATGGCCGAAGCCGCCACCACCACCGACCACAAGGCCATCCGCCGCTGGATCGAGCAGCGCAAAGGTCACCCCAGCATCGTCAAGCACACCGAAGGCGCCGACGGCGAGAGTATCCTCCGCGTCGAGTTCCGCCACCCCGAGAACCTCGAAGACGTCGATTGGGACACCTTCTTCACGACCTTCGAGGACCGCAAGCTCGCCTTCCTCCACCAGGACAAGACCGCCGACGGCCACGAAAGCCGCTTCTTCAAGTTCGTGAAGCGCGAAAGCTAACCCCCCGGCATGTGCCTCCGGTCGGCTCGGTGCCATTGGGCATTCCCGGGTTAAATGCGGGCGGGGCTATGGGCGGCGGCAATGCTCGTCGCCGGGCGCTCCCCGGTGGACGTGCACGCGCCGCCGTGGCGTGGCGTGGTCCGGGTGCAGACGGAGCTGGGCGTCCGATGCAGCGGCGCGCTGATCGGGTCGCGGCGCGTGTTGACGGCAGCGCATTGCGTGTTTGCGCCCGAGACCGGCCGGCTGGTCCAGCCAAGCTCGGTGCACGTCCTCACCGGCTATGATCGTGGCGCATATGCCGGGCATGCGCGGGCGATAGCCATGCAGCTCGGACCGGGCTTCGCGCTGCGACCGGGGCTGCGTCCCATCGCCTCGGTGCCGCTGGCGACCGACTGGGCGCTCCTCACCCTCGACTCCCCGATTGGCACGCCGGATCGCGTGCTCCCCGTGCAGCGCACCGCCGTGCCGCTAGGGACGGCGGTCATGCTGGGAGGCTACGAGCAGGACCGGGCGCAGACGATGCTAGCGGACCTCGCGTGCCGGGTGGTCGGCGAGACCGCGGGACTGCTCTTTCACGACTGCGCGGGCACGCGCGGCGTGAGCGGCGCGCCGTTGCTGGCCCGCGCGGCCGACGGACGCTGGGCCGTCATCGGAATCGCGTCGCGCGCCTGGGCGGGAGCGGCCGGGGGCTACGCCGTCTCGGCCGCGGCGATCCCGGCACTCACCCGGTCCAAGCCTCCTTGAAGGCGCCGCACGCCCGCTACGTCCAGCCTATCCCGCCCCGGCCGTCGCCGGCTTCGGCGCCACGCTCGCGGCGGTCTGGCCGAACAGGATGCTCTTGCCCGCCTCGGTCACCGTGGGCCGGCTGGCAAACTTCTTGCCCTTCGCATAGGCCCGCACCGTCGCCGGCCGGTCACGGACCGCCTGGAACCAACGTTGCAGATCGGGCGTGTCCTCGAGCTCTGGCCCTGCCGCTCATGCGGCACAATCCACGGATAGGCGGCCATGTCGGCAATCGTGTACTCATCCCCGGCAATGAACGCGCGCCCGGCCAGGCGCCGGTCCAGCACGCCATAGAGCCGGTTGGTCTCGTTCACGTAGCGTTGTGTCGCATATGCGATCCGCTCCGGCGCGTAAATCGCGAAATGAATGGTTCTGCCCGGCCATCGGCCCGAGCTGGCCGAGGAGCTGACCGACCTCTCGGCTTTGCTGCGTAGCGTCGGCGGCCGGGGTGCGTTTCATCTACCGCATGGGCGCGGCGACGAGTTCCACCACGGCGGCAGCCCCGACCAACGTGGCCCGCGCCCGCGCGACATCTACTGCCCCGATCGCCCGGGCATCAAAGTGCCGACGCGTGACTTCCGCTGAAAGCCGCGCGCTCGGCTTCGTAGGCCGCCTGAACCACACCCGCGCCGTAGCGCCGCTCGAGCCGGCGCACGGTGAAGTGGCCGCGGGCGCGAGCGCGGAAATGCTCCATGAACATCGCGTTCATCGACGCTCCCGCCACCGCGCCGGCGATCGGTATCGCCTGGCCCGCTACTTTCCAGGCGACCGGCACGCCGAACCGCGCCGCCACGGCAGCGACCAACCGAGGCAGCGCGTCCCCGATGCTGCGCCCGATCGTGCGCCCCAGCACGTCCGCGAGGGCGAGCCGGGCCGCGTAATAGCCGCCCTCCCCTGCCCCGCCCAGACCGAACACCGTGAGGCACTCCGCGCGGGCTGCGTCGGTTTCGAGGTCCTCCCCTTCTTCGGCAGCGATGCGGGCGATCTCGCGCAACAGCAACGTCGTCGTGGCGGGCAACTCGGCGAAGGTACCAGGCAGGCCGGCGGCCCCGCCCGCAGCGCCAGTCATCGCCACCGTTGCCGCCGGCCACCAGCGCGGCGCGGCCCAGCGGCGCGGCCCGAGCCGCCAGGTTGCCGCCGAGAGCGCCGCGCGCAACGCCACCGCGGCCGCGTCCTGGGCCGCAGCGATCGCATCGCCAGGCAAGAACCTGCCGGCCCAGTTCGCACCGAACCGCGCACCCCCGCTCGCGACTCGGCCGAGCAGCGCCGTGATCTGCCGGGTGAGCCGGTCGCCCTCGAGCAGCCGCACTGCCCGGCGCAACTCCGCTCGCGCCGCCGAATCCAGTACCGGCTCCCCGGCCACGGCCACGGGATATCTCATCGCTTACACTCCGCCATTCCTCCTTTAACGCGCGAAGATGCGGCCCGTCCCCGCGCCTACTTGCCCGGCAAAGGTGAACGCGGGCTTAATCCCGCTTGCCTGCACCTCCGAGGTACCCGACATGCGCCGCTTGCTGCCGCTTCTACTCGTCACAGCCTGTACCGCGGGCCCGCCTCAAGGCCCTGTGTCCTATCAGCCCGGCCTCGCCATGACCAAAGAGCTACGCGAGCTGCAGATCATGCACCCGGCGCCACCGCAGGATGTCTCGCCTAGTGAGGCGCGTCGCGAGCCCCGCTTGACCGACGCTGCGAGGGCTATCGAAAACGTTCAAGGGCTGCCGCTGCCGGAGTTGGCAGTTCCGCAATTCGAGAACCTTAACACGACGGGAGCAGCCGGCAACCTGCCGGGGCGGCTGTACCGGCCGAAGCTTGCGAACAACACGCCGCTGATTGTGTTTTTGCCCGGAGGCGGCTTTGCGCGGCCAGATATCGACGCGGCGGATATGGCGGTGCGACAGCTCGTGGAGCGCACAGGCTATGTCGCCCTGATGGTTGCACCCCGTGCGGCACCTGGCGGTCGCTTTCCCGCGGCCCACGAGGACGCGCTCGCGATCCTGAAATGGGCACGGGAGAACGCTCGCTCCTGGGGAGCAGACCCATCGCGCCTCGTGCTGGCCGGCGAAGGTACGGGGGCGCTATTGGCGCTCGCGACCGCGCTTTCGGCGCATAGCGATGGACAGGAGCCCCCGGACCAGCTCGTGCTCATCACGCCGATGGCCGGGCCACCTGGCCTAGGCGCCTTTGCCCGGGCGGCTCCGCGGACACGGGCGGCGGTGCTCTCGGACTTGCGGCTCTATGCCGGCTCGCCGCTACCGGCCGATCCGCGGCTCGACCCGCTGCACCGGGCCGACCTGCACGGCTTGCCGCCGGTCATCATGGTGCTGGCGGAGGGCGATCCGCTGCGAAGCGATGCGGAAGCGCTGCTGGACCGGATGCGCGCGGCGGGGGTGCCAGCTGTGGCACGGTTTTACCCAGGGGCGTCGGCGGAGTTTTTCCCGCTTGGGCAGCAAGTCCCAGAAGCATCGTCGGCGGAGGACTTCGTGGCGGCCCAGCTCAAGGCGGCGTTCGCGTCTCGTTAACGCACGAGGACGCCCACAATCGCGCCAAGCACGGCCAAACCACCCAGCAATAATACGACCCGCATGGCAGCGATTTGCAGGCTTGGGCCGAGCAGTGTGCGAAATAGGCTATCGCTGGGATTGGCCACGGAAGCTCCTGGTTGGGTTATGGGGATATCCTAGCCAGAGCGCCGGGCCGGTTCAACGCGGTGAGACCAAGTGCGAGCCCAGCTCAGACCTGGCCGCGAATGCGCGGGCGCCAAGCGAAAGAACCCGGCGTGGGTTGGCGCGACGCCGGGCGTAAAGAGGATGATGCCAGGTCCTCGTCTGCGGCGGAGGCGGGTTGTATAGGCCACGCTTCGATGCCAGGCGACCCGCCGCATGGCCGCGCTCTCGCCGGGCCGGGACGGGCGAATCTGGGCCGCGGCGTCGCTGCTGCTGCACGGGGCGCTCGCGGCGTTGCTGTTGCTCGCAGTGCGAACACCGCCGCCGGAGCCGGCGAGTGCGCCCGGTTATTCGCTGGTGTTCGAAGCGCCTGCGGCCGTGCCCAGCCCCGCGCCGGCAGCCGCGCCCACGCTGCAGGACGTGCCCACGCCCGGCCAGACCGCGGAAACGCCGACAGCACCTCCAGATCCGAATGCCCGACAGCCTGGGCAAGCGTCAGCCCCCCCCCCGGCGGCACCGCCCGTCGCCGAAGCGCCGCCGCCAACCCCGCCGCCACCCTCGGCTGCGCCGTCTCCGCCCCTGCCCGCCCCGACCGCACCACCCCCCATAGTGCGGCCAGCGCCGAAGCCGCCCGCACCCACACCACCGGTACAAGCCGAACCTGCGCCACCCACTCCGGCACCCCCCTTGCCGGAGCCCGTGCTGCCCGCTCCAGCTCCCGCGCCGCTGCAGCCCGCACCGCCCGTTCCTGCCCCGGCGCCGGCTACGCCGCCAGCACCTCCGGCGCCGCCCGAAATCCGGCTCGGCCGGTCGGATTCGATCCCGCTTGCCCCCGCCGTGCCGATCCCGCCGGCGCCCCCCCTTCCACCGCCGCCGCGCCCGGTCCCGAGGCTGGCGCGCCGGGCGCCGAACCCGTTTGCCGGCACGATCAGCCTAGGAGGGCCGCTCGCTTATAGCGGAGCGCCGGGCCGACCTGCTCCCCGCGGTGGTGCGCCTCGCCGCGGGATCGACCTCGCGCTCGGCCAGGTCCCCGAGAATCGCGGGTTTACCGGACGCTATGCGGCTGCGCACGCAGCGAACGCGCGCGCAGACTGGGGCTCGTTGTTCAAGGCGTGGTGGGAGCAGCGCATCTATTACCCGGAAGCGGCGGCGATCCGTGGCGAGGACGGAGCTTCCACGGTGCAGCTCACCGTAGGAGCGAGCGGCCAGGTCGAGGACGTTCATATCATCGAGACATCCGGCTCGCCGCGGCTAGACGCGGCACTGCTCGGCATGATGCGGGGGCAGACGGTTCCTGCCTTACTCCCGGGCATGCCGATGCCGTTTACCTACACAGCGCGGCTCTCGTATATTTTGGAGCGATGAGCGGAGCGGGCGATGGGAATCGAACCCACATCAGAAGCTTGGAAGGCTTCCGCATTACCACTATGCTACGCCCGCGGCCCCGCCATTGTAGCCGAGGCTATCCCCGGATCAAGTCCAAGGATAGCTATGATGGGTCAATCGGCCGCGAGCTTGGCCGCGCGCTGGGCCATTTTGTGGCCGACGTGGTCTTCGACGGCACTAGCCACGACGTCCGCATGATTTGCGAATACGTGATCGGCACCTGGGACGATTCGGTAATCGACCGAGACGCCCTTCTGCGTGTTGAGCTTGTCCACGAGCTTACGGATGGCGGGCTCCGGGACGAGCTCGTCGGCGTCGCCATGCAACATGAGCCCGCCGCACGGGCAAGGTGCCAGGAAGCCGAAATCATAGTGGTTCGCAGGCGGTGCAACCGAGACCCAGCCGGAGATTTCCGGCCGGCGCATCAGCAGCTGCATGCCAACGAAAGCACCGAAGGAGTAACCGGCGATCCAGAGGCCGCCCTGGTTCGGGTTGACCATCTGCATCCAATCGAGCGCCCCGGCGGCATCCGAGATCTCGCCAAAGCCGCCATCATAGCGACCCTGGCTACGGCCGACGCCCCGGAAGTTGAAGCGCATGACGGAAAAGCCCATGCGCTGGAACGTCTGGTACATCGTGTAGGTAATGCGGTTGTTCATCGTGCCACCGTGCAGCGGGTGCGGGTGGAGGATGAGGGCCACGGGAGCGCCGGGCCGCTTGGAATGATGGTAGCGCGCTTCAAGCCGGCCGTCGGGGCCAGCAAACATCACCTCAGGCATGGTGTTTCAATGCATCCTTTACGCCAAGGCCTCGGAGCTCGAAGACTGGCGCGAGCCTGGGTCGCTGACCCATCCCCCTACCTGCCTACGGTCCTCCGACGCTCACGGGCCAGATTCGGCACAGCCTCTAATACTCTCTATATGCGCTCTGTAACCCGAATGCATAATGGTTTTGACGCGTAGACTTCACAATTTTTCGCATAGCAGGTCGCGCAGGAGACTAGGTGTGACTTATCTCGACGCGAACGCCACCGAGCCGCTGCGGCCGGAAGCTCGGGAGGCCTGGGCGGCGGTGCTGGACGTGGTGGGAAACCCGTCCAGTGTGCATGCGGCGGGACGCGCGGCACGGCGGTGGCTCGAAGAGGCCCGGGAACGGATCGCGGCACGGTTCGGCGTTACGACGGCGGGTGTCGTATTCACCTCTGGAGGAACCGAGGCCGATGCGCTCGCAATCCATGCGCTGGGTCAGGGGCGGCAAGTGGTCGTGGGCGCGACCGAACATGACGCGGTGCGCGCGGCCGCCCCGGGCGCGGCGCTGCTGCCGGTCGATCGGGATGGAGTCGTGCTGTTTAAGACGCTGCCGGCGTTGCTCGCCAGGGGCCCGGCGCTTGTTTGCCTGATGCTGGCGAACAACGAGACCGGGACGTTGCAGCCAGTCTCCGAGGCGGCGGCGCTCTGCCGTGCGGCGGGGGCGCTGCTGCATGTGGATGCGGTGCAGGCGGCAGGACGGCTCCCGGTGTCGCTGCCAGCCCTGGGCGCGCACAGCGTCGCGATCTCGTCGCACAAGCTGGGCGGCCCCACCGGCGCCGGTGCGCTGACGGCGTCGAGATCGCACCGCTAATGCGCGGGGGCGGGCAAGAACGGGGGCGCCGGGGCGGAACGCCGGCACTGGCCGCCATCGCCGGGTTCGCCGCGGCGGCTGAGGCGGCGCCGGCTAAGCATCTCGGCGCGCTACGGGACCGGCTCGAGGCCGCGGCGGTCGCTATGGGCGCGGTCGTGCTCGGCGGGCCGGTGCGGCTCGCCAATACGTCCTGCCTCGCGCTGCCCGGCCTTGCCGCCGAGAGCCAAGTCATCGCGCTCGACCTGGCTGGCGTCCAGGTCTCGGCAGGGGCGGCGTGCAGCTCCGGTAAGGTCGCGCGCAGCCACGTGCTCGAAGCGATGGGCGTAGGGCCGCTCGCCGGTGAGGCAATCCGGGTGAGCCTGCCATGGAACGCCAGCGAGGCCGGCGTGGACGCCTTTCTCGCGGCCTATGCGCGGCTGACCCGCCGCGCCGCAGCGTGAACCTTGCGTAGGGGGCCGCGACGCTTTAGAGCGCGGCACTTCAACGCCGTGACCGAGAGCGCACCATGCCCAAGATGACCTTCATCGAGAAGAATGGGACGCCCCGCGAGGTCGATGCGCCGCTTGGCCTGTCCGTACTCGAAGTCGCGCATCGGCACGGTGTCGACGTGGAAGGCGCCTGCGAGGGTAGCCTTGCCTGCTCGACCTGCCACGTGATCGTCGACCCGGCTTGGTTCGGCAAGCTTGCCAAGCCCACCGAAGACGAAGAGGACATGCTCGACCTCGCTTTCGGGCTCGAGGCGACCAGCCGGCTCGGCTGCCAGATCGTGATGACGCCGGCGCTCGATGGCCTTGTGGTTCGGCTGCCGCCGGGCGTGCGCAACGCGCAGGGGTAGGCATGCGCATCATCGCCGCAATGTCGGGCGGGGTGGATAGCAGCCTTGTCGCGGCGCTGCTGGCGGAGGCAGGTCACGAAGTGGTGGGCGTGACGTTGCAGCTCTACGATCATGGGGCGGCCAAAGGGCGGGCGGGGGCGTGCTGCGCCGGGCAGGACATCCAGGATGCGCGCCGGGTCGCGGACCGGCTCGGGATTGCGCATTACGTGGTGGACCGGGAGGCGCGGTTTCGGGCTGCGGTGATCGACGACTTCGCGGCGAGTTATGTGGCGGGCCGAACGCCGGTGCCCTGCATTCGCTGCAACCAGACCGTCAAGTTCCAGGATTTGCTGACGCTGGCCGACGATCTTGGCGCCGCGGCGGTGGCGACCGGGCATTATGCGCGGCGGATCGAAGGCGCGGCCGGGGCCGAGCTGCATCAGGCGGCGGATGTCGTGCGCGACCAGAGTTGGTTCCTGTTCGCGACGACCCAAGCGCAACTCGGCCGGGTGCGGTTTCCGCTGGGCGACTGGCCCGGCAAGGCGGCGGTGCGAGCCGAGGCGGCGCGGCGGGGCCTCGAGGTGGCCGACAAGCCGGACAGCCAGGATCTCTGCTTCGTGCCGGGTGGCGGCTACGCGGCACTGGTGGCGAAGCTGCGGCCGGACGCGGCAGCACCCGGGGAGATCGTGGCCGAGGACGGGCGGGTGCTCGGGCAGCATG
>JAABUX010009317.1_pt1 | contig 11131 bp, 10 predicted proteins | sample 5561851 | NCBI WGS metagenome assembly JAABUX01 (sample SAMN10711883, study PRJNA513361) | rock metagenome | isolation source: Antarctica rocks | place: Antarctica: Victoria Land, Richard Nunatak red sandstone | collected 2016-01-03 | reverse complement strand
GTCGGCAACGCCGATGCGATGGCCAGCTTGTGCAGCCTAAGCTACAGCGATCAATGGGACCTCTACTGGACCTCACCCAACTGAATGCCAGAATCCGCTGGCGCACCCGTGGCCGGCCGGGCCAACCACCAGTAAGGGGACGATTGCCTCGCGGTTGGCCGTCACCGTCCCCGCGATCATTGAACATCCCGAGCGGGGCGGCCGCCGATGCGTCGGGCGTAACGTGAGCCGATCCGGCGCAACCAAGTTTGCGAGTCGGGAACACGAGCGAGTAAGCGATCCGATGCCTCCAGCTCGTCCGCGTCGACCTCGTAGGCGCCCGACTCGATGTCGATCGCGACGTACTTTCCCCGATGCTCAGACTCAATGAGCGGTCGGAGGTCGCGATCGTAGATGGCGTCGCCACGTCGCGCGTACTCCTCGAAATCGTAGCGTGGTTGATTGAGGGGCATCCCGTTGCTCCAGACTCGAACGGGTCAAAGGGTGAAGTGGAACGTCTTGGTGACCAGCCGCCAGAGCCACCAGGCGAGGGTGCTGTGGCCGCCGTCGATCTTGGCGAAGCCGCGGAGGCCGGGTTGAAGGAGCAGGTCGGGGTTGTCGATCGGGATGATCACCTCGTAGACGGCGGTGAGGGGCTTGGCGCCGCCGGTCTTCTCGTCCCGCTTGGTGGCGATCTCGCCGCCTAAGGTGCTGGACAGCTCGTCGGGGATCTCCTCGCGGTTCCGGCGGGCCACCTCGGAGACGTAGCTCTTCCAGGTGGTTTCCGACGTCCCGTACACCTTGACCCAGGCGGTGGCCTTGTTTTGCTCGTCGCTGGCCTTGACCAGATCGATGTCGGTTTGGTCGAGGATCATGTGGGCTTCGAGCTTGCGTGGGTTGGCGATCGCGAAGAACGGCTTGCCCGGCTTGAGGTACTGGCCGCGGACCTCCTTGCCCGGAACTCCCATCGCCTGGCCGTCCATCGGGGCGATCAAGGTCAGCTTGGCCTTCTGATCCTCGATCTTGGCGATGGCCGGCTCCAGGGCTTCCTCCGCCTGGAACGCCTGGACCATCATTACCCGGCTCGACGGGTCGGAGGACTGGCTGCTCCAAAGCCCCTTGACGTGGTTGGCTTCGGCCTGCTCGACGAGTTGGAGGTATTCCAGTTGCTTTTCCGGGTTCGAGAGGGTCGCCAGGACGTCCCCCTCTTTGACGAACTGGCCGTCCTTGACGTCGAGGCTCACGAGCTTGCCCGGAACCTCCGCATAGATTTCGACCGGCTTGGCCGCCGTCAGCACCAAGGTCCCTTGCACCCGGAGGGGGGTGGGGATCAACAACACCATCGTGACGAGGACGACGGTGGCCGCCGCGAACGCTCCCGCGCGCATCCACTTCACCTTACGCATCCTCCCGGGTTGTCGAGTAAACTTGACGATCTGGTACAGCGGCATGACCAACAGCGGCACCAGCGAACCGATCGCGATCATGTAGCTGACCGACTGGAGCTTGTACGGCTTCAAGAACTGGCTGAGGAAATAGAGGATGCTGAACGTGACCACCCAGCGATAAATATAGCTGGCCGCCGCATAGATCACGAACAGAGTTCGCCGCGACCGGGGCATGTAGCTCTGCACCGGGACCTCAAGCCCCAGGACTTTCTCCTGGAACAGGTAGGCGAAGAACTGCGTGCTCTTGATCCGGAGGTTGGGGATCTCCAAGTAGTCCGACATGACATAATAGCCGTCATACCGGAGCAAGGGGTTGGCGTTGAACAGGACGGTGTTCACCGAGCAGATGAACATCGTGGCGAGGCAAAGGCTGTTGAGCAAGCCTTGCTCGGTGTTCCACCAGACGAAGGTGGCCAGGCTGGCCAGGAAGAGTTCGACGTAGATCCCGGCGGCCGAGATCCAGATCCGCTTCCACTTGTTCGGCAGGAGCCAGCTATCGGTGACGTCGCAGTAGAGGGCGGGGGTCAGGACAAGGAAGAGCATCCCCATCTCGTGGACTTCGCCGCCGAAGTGCTTGGCGGTGAGGCCGTGGCCGAACTCGTGGATCACCTTGACGACCGCCAGGCTGCACCAGAAGTAGACGATGGTCCGCCAGTTGAAGAAGCTCTGGAAGTCGGGCAATCGGGCCGAGAAGGTGGAATACTGGCTGGCAACCAAAGTCAACGCGGCGAGCATCATCCCGACGCTGAAGGCGATGAACCCGGTCGTGTACATCCAGCGGAAATAAGGGTACATCCCGGTCAGGAGCTTTTCCGGGTCAACGACCGGGACCTTGATGTAGAGGATATTGGCGAAGAACTGCCAGACCTTCTTCCACTGGTTCTTTTTCCGGCGACGGACCAGGGCTTGCCCCTGGTCGGGGCTGTCGATCAAGGCGATCCCCGCCTCGTGAAGCTGCGAGGCGAACCGGAGGAGGTCGTCCACCGTGATCGTCTGCGGGCGGTATTTCCGCTCGAAGACGCGCTTGACTTCCTGGAGGGTCTGTTTGCCGTCGAACTGCTGGAGGAGGAAGTATTCCTCGATCTTGAACCGGAAGTACTTGAGGGCGATCGGGTCCTTGATGACGTAGTGCGTCATCCCCTCATAGAACTGGGGTTGGACGATCAGGTCGGGCCGAAGCTTGACTTTCAGGTGCTCGGCGGCTTGCCCCATCGGCAAGCTCGGAGCCATCGTCGGGGCTGAACTCATTGGTCGATCATCCTCGCTTCGGCTCAAACCTGGGTCTGCGTGACGCCTTGCGCGGCGTCCGATCGCGGTGGGGTTGGTGGCACAAGCCCCCCTCAGCGGGGGAGGGCGGGCAGGTCATTGACGCCGGGTCGGCTCCCAACCGTCGCCTCGCTCCCGGCGGGGGCACCGAGCGGCGTGGTTGTTTCGGGCCGGAGGAAGAAGGTCATGGTCGCCTTGAGGCCGGGGCGCAGCTCATGGGCGGGGTTGTCGATCTCGGCATAGACCCGGACGCCACTCTCGCCCTGCGCCTGGAGCGTCGGGTCAACGAACGTCACCACCCCGCGGAACTTCTTTTGCTCGATCGGGTGCCGGCCGGTCCGGTTCCCCTGCACCAGTCGCGGCTGGATCTCGATCTCGGTGCCGATCGCGACCCGGTAGGCGTATTCGATCGGGATATAAGTCCAGACCCGGACCCGGTCGAGGTTGCCGAGCCGGATCACCGCCTCGTTGGCCTGGACGCTTTCCCCTTCGTGCTTGAACTCCTCGATCACGATCCCCGCGAACGGCGCCCGGATGATGTGTTCCGCCGCCGCCTGCTGCGCGGATGCGAGCTTGGCCTTGGCGAGATCCTGCGTGTCCGCCGCTTCGCGCTCCCCGGCCTTGGCCACCAGGAACTCCGCCTGGGCCTTCTGGACTTCCTCGCCGGAGACGGAGTTGGGAATCCGCCGGTTGAGCGCGTCGTTCCGGTTGACAACGGCGGCGGCCAGCTTCTTCTGGGCCTCGGCCTTCATGATCGCCCCCTGGCCGTTGGCCTGGATCTCGGCTTCCTTGACCGACAGGTCGGCGGTTTCTTTGTGCAGGACGCCGATCACATCGCCGGCCCGCCCCACTTCCTTGCCGATCCGGAGTTCGATCTTGTCGATCACTCCAGGCCGCTGAGCGGAGACGTTCGACTGCTGGACCCAGTCGATCGTCGCATCATCGACGACCAGAGTTTGCGGGTCGGCCCGCTGCGACTGCGCGATCGTCGCGGCCGAGAAGGGGATCAGCAGCCCAACCGAGAGGGCAACCGCTTTGCGATTCAGGGACATGGGCGAGGCTCCGAAGGCGATCCGGCGTCGTTCCGGCCAAACCGCTTGACTGGTGTTGATGAGGTGCGATGGGGGACGGCCCGACCACGCCGATCGAAACTCGGCTCGGCTCGGCGTGGTCGGACCAGGTGGATCAAAATGATCAACGCATGAACGGCCAGCGGAACAACACGGTCTCATAGAAGACGTGGACCACGTCGCGGAGCAGGACGTAAGCGAGTCGAGCTTCGCCGCACTGGACGCGAGCCCGGACTTCGGAGCCAGGGCGGAGCGACTGGTTCCGCGAGAGGAAGTCGGCCCGGACTTTATCGTTGAAGCCGACCGACACCTTGACGATGTGCCGCTGCTCCACGGTCTCGGCCCGGGCGCCGATGGTCCGGACGTAGCCGGGGTAACGGTGCTCGGGGTCGGTCGCCGTGACGAAGTAAGCTTCCAGGCTCGACCCGGCCGGCTTGGTGCCGCTGGCGATCTCCTTCTGAAGCTTCGACCGGGCTTCGAGGATCGGCCCCATGTCGTCGTCGGGCACTTCCACGTCCATGATCCAGTCGCCGGCGACGGCGGCCATCTGGAGGAGTTCAGTGCCGATCTCGACCGGGCGTCCCTTGAGGGTCTTTTGCGGCTCCCAGGTCGTGATGATCCCGTCCTGGGTGGCCCGGATGCTCATCGAGTCGATCTGTTCCAGGACGATCTTGATCTGCTTCTCCGCGCTCTCGGCCTTGATCTTGGCTTCGTGCGCCTGGGCGTTGAGCGAAATCCGCTCATCCTCGCGGACGCTCGCGGTCCGGTTATTCGCCTGGCGCGTGAAGTTGGAGGCCTGCGACTCGGCCTCCTGCTTGGCCGCGATCAGCTTGTTGTGTTCCTTCTGGATCTCCTTGCTTTCCAGCTCGCAGATCACGTCCCCCTTCTTGACGAACTGACCGTGGATCACCGGGACGTTCTGGACGATCCCCGCCACGGGGGCGTAGTAATTCCGCCGCTCGTCGGGGAGGAGCGAACCCTTCCCTTCGATCGTTAGTTTCCAGGGGACGAAAGTCAGGATCAGGACCACCGACACGATCGCCGCCAGGACGCCGAGGATCTTCGCGAGCGTCCGCCCCCGGAAGAACCGCCAAGGGGAACCAACCAACTTGAGGATCGGCAAGAGCGCCCGGTCGTACTCCGAGGCGTTCCAGAGCGCGGTCGAAGCGTGCCGCGCCACCACCTCGCAGCGGGCGTGGGCGTCGGTGGGCGCGAGTTCGTCGCCGATCTGCTCGGCGACCAGGCAGCCGAACGCGACTTTATCCTTCGTCACGTCGGTTTCCGGCTTGTGGAGCAACGTCACGATCACCGCCTTCGACCCCGACTCGTCCACGTACGCTTCGAGGGCGTCGCGGAGGTCGGGGGCGAATCCGTCGGTGTTCCCGGTGTAGACCAGGTCTTCGCCCGAGCGGATGACCGCCTTGCAGAGCTTGGTCAGCTCGCGGATCAGGTTGGCCCGCTGCTCGACCACTTCCTGGCCGGAGACGGCTTCCATCATCGTCCGCCCGCCGACCTTGAGCGCCACGCTCAGGCGGTCGCAGGCCACCAGCCGCTTGCCGTCGTTGACGACCGCAAAGCAGGTGTCCTTGAGTTCGAGCGACCCGTGGATACCGTGCGTGAACGTCTCAAGCTGGTTCCACAACCGCTGTTGCGACATCATCTGGCGCATCTGGCGGTTCTTGAGATACTGCCCGGCGAGGTCGCACAGGTCGCCGACGAACCGGAGCGTGCTCTTTTGCTGAGCGGCGCGGCGGGTCGGGTCCATGAGGATCTCGACCAAGCCGACCACCTGCTTGTCGACGGTCAGCGGGGCGATGATCAAGGAGTAACCGGTCGGGTTCCCGGCGTTGGGGACCCCTTCGACCGCGGCGCCCGGGGGGATAATCGTGGCTTGCGACGCCTGGATCATGCAGCCGAGGAGGGCGTCGTGGGTCTGGGTCCGAACCCGGCCGTCGAGCAGGCCGCTGAGGTGGAACTCCAGTTGCTGCTGCAACTTGATTCCCCCTCGGCCATCGAGGAGCCAGAGCGCTCCGCCCGAGGCGGCGACGGCGGCGACGACCCGGTTGAGGAACTCGCCATAAAACTCGTTGGGCTGGATGTCCGACTCGGCCAGTTCGGCGATTTCGGCCACCAGCTTACGGATTTGCGTCTTCGTCTGCTCAAGCAGACCAGGATCGATGGTTTCTTCCGTCATGGTGATTCCGGTGGGTGGTGGTCAGCCAAGGGGGGTCCGAGTCGCCGAGTTTGGCCGCCGCGATTCGCTCGAATGCGGCATACTGACAACAGGACAGCGGTCGTCCCCACCTTCCCGAACAAATTGCGCCATCCCTTGACTTTGTCTTGGGTGATGTTAGCCGCCCGCATCAGTCTTCCTCCGGAGCTCCGCCCCGTGACCGCTCGACCCCCGCGTACCCACCTCGTCACCGGCGCCACCGGCTTGCTCGGCAGCCACATCGCCGAGCGACTGGTCCAACGCGGGGAACCTGTCCGCGCCCTGGTCCGGCCCACCGCCGATGTCGGCTTTCTCCGGCAACTCGGCGTTGAGTTGGTGGTCGGTGATCTCGGCGATCAGGCCTCACTCCGGGCCGCCGTGGCCGAGGTTGACACGGTTTACCACTGTGCCGCCAAGGTGGGGGATTGGGGTAAATGGCGTGAATTCCAGACCAATTGCTTGGACGCCACCCGCAACCTGGCGAAGGCAGCCGTCGACGCCGGGGTTGCCCGGTTCCTCCACATCAGCTCGACGAGCGCGTACGGGCACCCGCCCGAAGGGGGACCACCGATCGACGAGACGGCGCCACTTGGCCAAGACCTCTGGCCGATCTGGGACGACTACACCCGCAGCAAGGTTGGGGCGGAGCGGATCTTATGGCAACTCGTCACCGACCGGGGGCTGTCGTTGACCGTGATCCGCCCGAGCTGGCTCTACGGCGAGCGGGACCGGATCACCCTCCGCCGGCTGGTGACTCGACTCCGGGCGAACAAAGTTCCGCTCATCGGTCCCGGCGACAACCCGCTGAGCGCGGTCTACGCCGGCAATGTCGCCGATGCCGCCATCCTCGCCGCCCATGATCCCGGCTCGGTCGGCGAAGCTTACAACATCACCCATCAGGGCCAACTCACCCAGCGCGAGTTCTTGACCCTCTTCGCCCACGCGGCCGGAGCGAAGGTTCCGACGCGGTCGGTCTCTTATCGGCTCGTCTTCGCCGTCAGCCTCGGCCTCGAAGCGGCCGGGAAACTCCTTCACCAGACCAAGCCACCGTTGATCACCCGCTACGCCACCTGGCTGATGGGGCGTCGGCTCTGCTACAGCACCGCGAAGGCGGAACAAAAGCTGGGCTGGCGACCCGCCGTCGCCAATGGCCCGAGCATCGAACGCTCCGTCGCCTGGTATCTCGCTCAGGTCGATTCCAGTTCAGCCTGACCCCTACAGTTTCGCCCTGGGACCGGTGACGTCGCCTTTGACGATGCGAACCAACCGGGGCAGCGTTGAAAGGATTGGGCCAAAACGGCAAGAAGATCGGCCCTCAGCGAGCCGATCGTCTTTCGGATCAATGCTTCCCGAGTTGCTGACATCCACGGTCAAGGAGTCGTCGCGACCGGTTCGGTCGGCTCGGGGCCTGCTTTGCCGCCGCGGGTCGAGGGCACGGCCAGGTAGGTCTGGTGCTCCCACTGTCCTTGCCAGGCGAGACCGGCCCAGCGCTGGAGTGAGATTGCCTTGACGGTCGGTCGATCCTCGTCGCGGATCACCTCGCCCCAGGCGCCGGTGTAGGCGGCCCGGACCTGCGCCGAAGTCCCACCAAAACAAAGGAGTCGCTCGCCGCTCGGCGCCAGGCAAGCGACGGCCCGCCAGTCTTGCGCCCCTGTGGATTCGCTGATGCTCATAAAATCGCTATCTCCACCAAAAGAATATCGCACCCGGGTCGATCAAACGTCGCGTTTGATCGACCCGATCTCGAAAGGATAGGTGATATCGATCACCGGCCCGGCGGTAGCGACCCCGGCGGAGTCAGCCGACCAGACCAGAAAAGCATCGACCTGGGAGGAATGAGGCTCGCCGGGTTCGCCTCGACTCTGCTTCGCCCAACCGCGAGGTCTTGGTCCGGTCGAGAACCAAAGACACACAGGTCGAACGTTTCAATCGAGAGTTGAACGCTCAGCGGCGCTGATCAGGGTCCGCAACCGAACCCGACTCCCCGACGAGAATATTGTACCGCCCCAATGACCCAGCGGCGAATAAATAATCGCCCGAATCGCCAAAAATCTTGATTGGGCAACGACTTCGATCCGTGAACTATCCAAGAATGTTGCCAATTTCGATCAAACCCTTGCCTTGACGACCGGGTGTCTCCGCCTGGCGCACCGCGTCGGTGATCGCGCTCATCGGGAAGTGTTGTCCCGGCTTGCTCGCGAGCACTCCCACGCGGATCAAGGCGGCGATCTGGCGAAACAGGGCAATCATCTTCCACTTGGGTCGACCGGCCGCCCAATGCCCGAGGTAAAACCCCTCGACCACTCGCTTGCCGGCGATCATCCGCCTCGGGTCGATCGAGAGCGGGTTTTGATCGAGCGTCCCATACACCAGCATCCGCCCATCTTCCCCCAGCGCGTCGAAGACGGCCGTCCCCGTCGCGCCCCCAACCGGGTCGACCGCGAACTTGACCCCGCCATCGCCGACGATCCGCCCGACTTGCTGGGCGATTGACCCGTCCGCCGAGCAGATCACGGCATCAGCGCCAAGGGCTTTCAACTCGTCCATCGCCTCGGGCCTGCGGACGATGTTGATCGTCCGGAACCCGTCGTGCTTGCCCAGCTTGATGATCATTCGACCCAAGGTCGAACCCGCCGCCGACTGGAGGAGCCAGGCCCCGGAGGGAACTCGCAGGACATGCCGAACCATCGCCAGGGCGGTCGCGGGGTTGACGAAGAACGACGCAACCTGCACGTCGGGTAGGTCTTGGGGGACGGGCACGACCCGGAGCGCGGGGACCACGGTGTACTCCGCCCAGTTGCCGCCGGTCTGGCTCAAGACGGCCACCCGTCGCCCGACTAGGAACTTGCCGATCAGACCCGGTCCCGCGCGGTCAATCACGCCGACCCCTTCGTACCCCGGCGTGAACGGCAGACTCGGCATCACTCCGTACTTGCCGCGGATCGTCAGGAGGTCGGACGGGTTGATCGGGCTGGCGGTCATCCGGACCCGGACCTCGTTCGAGCCGGGTTCGGGGGTGGGGAGATCGACCACCCGGAGGACTTCGGCCGGATCACCGAACGCTTCGAAGCGGATGGCCTTCATGAGATTCGCGCACTCCGGGAGGCAAGCGGGTGGGTCGGTTTGGTATCTTACCCCCTCGATCCCCGCAGGCCAAACTTGCTCCCGAACCGCGCGAGACCCCGACTGATGTCCATCTCACCGCTCGTCACCGCCGACTGGTTGGCCGACCAACTTCACGACCCCAACATCCGGGTCCTCGACATCCGCGGGTTCGTCACCACTCGCGCCACCGAGCCTGGGGTCGAAGTCGCCACCTACCGCGGCGCTCCCGAAGAGTACGCCGCCGGCCACATCCCCGGCGCCCTCTTCGTCGACTGGACGACCGACATCGTTGATCTCGATGACCCCGTCACCGCCCAGCTCGCCCGGCCCGACGACTTCGCCCGCGCGATGTCCGAGCGCGGCGTCGGCGACGCCACCCACGTCATCGCCGTCGACCACCTCGGCGGCCAGTTCGCCACCCGCCTTTGGTGGGCGCTCCGGGCTTATGGGCATGAGAGCGTCAGCGTCCTCGACGGCGGCTGGAACCACTGGGTCGACGAGGATCGGCCGAATACGGCCGAGCCGACCATCGTCACCTCGGCCACTTTCACCCCTCGCTTCCAACCAGGCTGGCGCCTGGAGGCGGCCGAGGTCGTCGCCCGCATCGGCGACGAGCGGACCCAAATCCTCGACGCCCGCGACGCCGGCCAGTACAACGCCGAGAAGCGGCGCGGCCCACGTGGCGGGCGCATCCCGGGCGCCGTCCACATCCCGCGCGAGCTGTTCTTCGCCGAGAGGGGCGGGTTCAAGCCACTCGACCAGATCCGCGACCTGATCGCTGGTTTGGGCCTCGACCCGGCCCAGCCAACGGTGGCCTATTGTAACGGGGGGGTGGCGGCCACGGTCATCCTGTTCCACCTCGACCGCCTCGGCTTCAACGCCATCGGCAACTACGACGGCTCCTGGAACGAGTGGAGCGGCCGGCTTGACCTGCCGACAGAGTGCAGACCGGACGAGTCAAAGTAACACTATATGCTTCAGGGAGTCAGGGTATCATCCGACCGGGTGAACTCACGCCCGAGCAGAAGAGTCGCAACCCTGGTACCAAACTACCAGCGTCGGTAAGCAAGCTCGACAAATCAAAGTCTAGGAAAAATTGAAGCATTTGCTCTTGCTATTAGAAGTAGACGAATTTATTATCCCCGCACACATCCGCTTGATTCACTTCTTGCTCAGCACCTCAGGACGCACCCCATGTCTTGGTTTCGCACCAGCCTCTTGCTGGCCCTGACCCTCGGAGCGTCCGCGTCGAACTCGCGGGCGCAGATTAACCTTGTTACTGGCCAAGATCCCGATCAGCAAGAGCAACTCGGTTTCGTGACTTCTTACTCAGCCAAACCCTCTTACTCGGATTACCCTCCTTCGCTCGTTTGGTCTTGGCGTCAAACGGATTGTGGCGCCGACCCGGAGAATCAGAATCTCGTTGGGCCGATTCAAACCACGACCTCGGCCTGGATGCCGTCAAGTGGGACGATCGAGTTCACCATCCCTGGTCAATTTGAGATTCGTTGTGTCGTCACTTACGGGAGTGTCAGCAGGCCGCCGCCCAATCCGCTGCCGCCCGGTTACAAAAACCCCCCGGACCCAGACATGTTCATCTACCCTGTAACTATCAAGCCGCCGGAGGTCGCTTCCATCCAGGGGGACAACGTTCCCGGACCTTATTATCAGGTGAACAATCCACCCACCGGCACGTCCCAACCGCGAGAAGCGGCGAGCCTCGGTGGTATACCTGGTTGTTGGATCTACTTTGTCCTCAAATCCAACGGCAAGAGGATCGGAACGGGGTTCGGGTGCCAGCCACAGGAGCAGCTCACGCAGTGGGCACCGTTGATTTCCGCACCGCCCATGACGTATCTGGACCCCCCTTACAACGACGAGTGGCGGCCCAACAACCCGTCGGCTACGAAGCAGGTCAACATAGACCCGAGCACGCAGTTTGTGTACGACACGGTGCCCGGCCAAGGCGTCCGCGACTACGCGATCTGCGACTTTAAATCCGCTTCGAGGCTTGTCTACCCGGATAACTCGACGATCACCGGCAAGCTGCT
>JAABUX010009316.1_pt1 | contig 11131 bp, 10 predicted proteins | sample 5561851 | NCBI WGS metagenome assembly JAABUX01 (sample SAMN10711883, study PRJNA513361) | rock metagenome | isolation source: Antarctica rocks | place: Antarctica: Victoria Land, Richard Nunatak red sandstone | collected 2016-01-03 | reverse complement strand
TCACGGCGCAGCGTTGCTTCGAGCTTCGCTTGCAGCTCGGCGATGTGCGGCCCGCGATACAGTGCACCACCGACGTGCACGACCGCGCCGCTCTGCAGCAACGTTTCGAACGCTTGCGCGAGGCCCCGGATGTTCGCTGCTTTGATGGCGGCGGCAAACGCGACGAAGTCGAGCGGCTCGCCGGCATCGTTTATAAATGCGCGGTCGAAGAAGGCTTGCTGTTCCGTCGTCAACGCCGGCACGAAATCCGGTGTCGCATAGTAGCCGGCTCGCGCGGCGAGCCGCCCGTCGAGCGCTGCGGCAGCGAGAATGCGCAATAGCGTCGGCTCGGCGATGCCGAGCGCACGCGATAGTCCGAGCGCCGTGAGCCCCGTTAACCACGGCATCTCGCGCTCGCTCGTGCGAAGCTGCTCGAACAATCGCATCAGTACGCCGCTTGCCACATCGGCCGCGACGTACGCAGCAGGTTTCTGCAGCGGCAACGCTCGCCCGTCTTCGATGAGGCGCGCAAGAACGTCGCCCGCAACGTCTTCACGCACGTTGGCCACCGCGCCGAGCGACGCGGCGGAACCGCCTGCGAGCCCGACGGCGGTGAGCGCTGCGAGAATCGCCGTCAGTTCGGGACGTTCGTCCGTCGCGTTCGCGCCCGCGACGTCGGCGGCGGACATCGTTCCGCCACCGAGCAGCGTTTTCGGCGAAAGACGGCGCACGACAAACGCCGCGTCCGGAACGATGACCGTCGGCTCGCACAGGTATAACGTGGCGGCAGTGTCGACCGGCTCGCGGGGAAGCGTCTCGAAAACGAGCGTCCCTAAAATCTCCGCGCTGCCGATGTACGCGCGCACGGGCGTGCGGCGCCGTAAAAGCGACACGGCACTGGGCAGTGGACGGAAACGCACGTCTAGGTTCGCGCGCGCTTCAAACTGCGAACTGGCCAGGACCGCTCCGCGCGCGATCTCGCTTCGTTCGATGCTCGGCAGGTTGAGCGCAACGCGTGAACCGCCGCCCGCGGCGTCACGCTTTTCGCCGAAGACTTGCAGACTTCGCACGCGCACCGAGCGGCCCGCCGGTGCGAGCGCGAGCGTGTCGCCCGGGCTAATGCGCCCCTGCATCAACGTTCCGGTCACGATCGTCCCGTGTCCCGCGAGCGCGAACACGCGGTCGATCGGAAGATAGGTCGGCGCCGCGGGCGCACGCGGCGGCAGCGCGGCGAGTTCGTCGTGGATGAGCATGCGTAGACGATCGAGGCCTTCTCCCGTCACGCTCGAGACGCGAGTGAGAGGCGCGTCCGTCGCGATGGTTCCCGCAACGGTTTCACGCACAAGTTCTTCGGCGAACGCCAGCTCATCGGCATCGACTGTATCGCACTTCGTGAGCACGATGATCGTGCGCCGGACGTTGAGGTACTGCAGTATGGCCAGATGCTCGGCGGTCTGCGGCTTGGGGCCTTCGTTTGCGGCAACGACGAGAAGCAGCAGTTCCATCCCGGCGGCGCCCGCGAGCATGTTATGCAAGAAGCGTTCGTGTCCGGGAACGTCGACGACGCCGGCTTCGACGCCGTCGGGAAAGCGCAAGTGCGCAAAGCCGAGGTCGAGCGTCATACCCCGCAAACGTTCTTCGATCCAGCGGTCGGGATCGGTGCCGGTCAAGGCGCGAACGAGTGAAGATTTACCGTGGTCGACGTGGCCCGCCGTGCCGAGGATGTGCACTGCTTAGGTCTTTAAGAGCGCGAGGGCGTCCACGACGCATCCATCGGAGTCCGGTGGAATTGCGCGTAGGTCGATCAGCACCGCGCCCTCAGCCACGCGCGTTATTAAACGGGGATGCCCGGCCCGTAAGCGTGCCGCATTTTCGTCAGCGGCGTTATGCTCCATGCGGATGGAGAGACCGTATGACGGCAACGCGGCGAGCGGCAGCGCCCCCCCACCCGCATACGCCTGCAGCGGCAGCGCCCGCATATCGAGCTCGGCGCAATGTAAGCGCGCAGCGATGCGCTCGGCGCGCTCGCGCAGTTCCGCAAGCGGCGTGCCGAGCATGCGGTAGAACGGAATTTCGCGCAAGTTTTCCGGCTTCAGGTACAAGCGCAACGTCGCGCCGAGCGCCGCGAGCGTCGCTTTGTCGACGCGTAGGGCGCGCAGCAGCGGATTCGCGCGCAGCCGCGCAACGGCACTGGTGGCGCCGACGACGATTCCCGCCTGCGGACCGCCCAGCAGCTTATCGCCGGAGAACGCCACAAGATCGATGCCGTCGGCAACCGCTTCGGGCACGGTGCGTTCGTGTGGTAAGCCGAACGAAGTGAGGTCGACGAGCGCGCCGCTGCCCAGGTCTTCGACGGTCGCAATGCCTGCGCGATGCCCGAGGTGCGCCAAGTCCGACCCCGACGGCTCGGCGGTGAAGCCTTCAATCCGATAGTTGGACGTGTGACTGCGCAAGAGTAGCGCCGTATCGGGCGTCAGCGCGCGCTCGAAGTCGTGCAGATAGGTTCTGTTCGTGGCTCCCACTTCGACGAGCGACGCGCCGCTGCGCGCGAGCACGTCGGGCAGACGAAAGCCGCCGCCGATTTCGACGAGCTGTCCACGCGATACGACGACTTCCCGTCCCTTCGCGAAAGTGTCGAGAATCAACAGAACCGCGGCCGCGCAGTTGTTGACGACGAGCGCATCTGGGGCGCCGGTCGTCTCCCGCAAAAGCGCCGTCACGCGGGCGTACCGCGAGCCGCGCCCGCCGCCGGCCAAATTGTATTCGAGATTGGAGTAACCCGCGCCGATCCTCCGCATCGCCGCGAGCGCCGCGGGTGCGAGCGGCGCCCGTCCGAGATTGGTGTGCAACAGGATCCCCGTACCGTTGAGCACGGCAACGAGGCCTCCATCGTCTTCACGCGCTAAACGTGTTTTCACGCGTCCGAGCAGAGCATCAAACGGCGGTACCGTTGAAGCATCGCGCATGACGCTCGCGCGAACGTCACGCAAGACGGAATCGACCGCCGCTTTCACGACGGTGGTTCCCAAGCGGTCTCCCCACGCAACCACGTCCGCTTCCGCAAGAAAACGGCTCATCGCCGGAATCGCTGCCCGCTTCGATCCCGCTCGCAACGAATCGGCAGAACCGTCGCCCGGGACCAAAAGCTTAAGCGACGGCCATGTGTTTCTGCAACATCGACGTAATCTGCGCCTCGGGAACGAAGCCGACGACGCGATCGACGGCTTGACCACCCTTGAAGAGAATGAGGCAGGGAATACCCGAGACGTGATACTGCCCCGAGATGTTCGGATTCTCGTCGGTGTTCAACTTCATGAACTTGACGCGGCCCGCGTGAGCCGCGGCGACCTTTTCCACCACGGGCGCGAGCATGCGGCACGGCCCGCACCAAGGGGCCCAAAAGTCGACGAGCACCGGCTGGTCGCTCGAAAGAACGTCGCGTTGAAAGTTCGCCTGCGATACGTCGGGCAGCGCACTCATATCAGAAATCGTACCTCCGCTGGTGTGACCACCGAGCGTCACCCGTGGTTGCAACGCCCGGTCGGGGTGCCGGACCCGCAGGGCGGCCGTTCGCCGTTCCGCCTCATCGCGGCGTGAACCCGGTAACACGCAAGCAGGCGCGCTCGGATCCGCGAGTATTGGGTCGTCGACATCGCCCACTGGGCGGTCGAAGTCCATCGCGAACCAAGCGACGTCGGTACGCATCGCGGCATATCGCAAAGCCCGGTGAGTCCGTCGCCTTCGAGGAGTTTCCCGACATCGGTTTCAGCGTCGACGAGTTGCTCGGACCGCGGATGTAGGCGGACATCACGTTATCGCCGGAGGTTCACCTGTGATATCTTCGATCGCTTTGGTTTGCGCGCCGAGGTTCGTGATCGCGATCACTTCGTCGCCGGCCTCGAGCTTCTGCAGTCGCACGCCTTTGGTCGAACGCCCCGCCTTCCGAATGTCGGCGACGCGGATGCGGATCACTTGATTGCCCGAGGTAATCAGTAGAATTTCGTCGCTCGGGTTGACGAGAATCTGATCGACGACCGAACCGATGTCTTTCTCTTTGGCGAACGCCTTGACGCCCTTGCCGCCACGTGAGGTGTGGCGATAGTCGTCGATCGGCGTGCGCTTGCCGAAGGCGTGCGAGGTGACGATCAGCACTTCGCGCCGGTCGGGTTCCTCGACGTCCATCGCGACGACCGAGTCTCCCGGCGCGAGCGTGATCGCGCGGACGCCGCGAGCGTTGCGGCCCATCGAACGGACGTCTTTCTCGGAGAAGTGGACCGCCATGCCGTCCTTCGTGCCGAGGATGATGTTGTCCGAACCATCGGAGATATCGACGGCGAGCAATTCGTCATTGTCGTCGAGACCGACGGCGTTGAGGCCGCTGCGCCGGATGTTCGCAAACTCGCGAATCGAGGTCTTCTTGATGACCCCGCGCCGCGTCACCATCACCAGATACTCGTCTTCTTCGAAAACGCGAATCGGCAGAACCGCGGTGACGCATTCACCCGGCGGCAAGGTGAGCAGATTGACGAGCGCCGTGCCGCGCGATTGACGCGTCGAGTCGGGAATCTCGTAGGCGCGCAGCCGGTACGCTCGGCCTTTGTTCGTGAAGAAGAGCACGTGCTCGTGCGTCGATGCCATGAAGAAATTTTGAACGACGTCTTCACGCTTGAGGTTCGCGATGCCGACGACGCCGCGGCCGCCACGGTTTTGCGCCCGAAAGGTGTCGACCGAGACGCGTTTGATGTAGCCGCCGACGGTCGAGGTGACGACGATGGGCGTATCGGGGATGACGTCCATCATGTCGAATTCGTCCTCGAGTGGGACGATTTGGGTGCGCCGCTCGTCGCCGAAGCGTTTACGAACATCTTCGCTGTCGGCGCGCACAAGCGCAGCGACGCGGCGCGGGCTTGCTAGGATGTCTTCGAGTTCGGCGATCGTCTTGAGCAGACCAGTATATTCGTCTTCGATCTTGCGGCGCTCGAGGCTCGTCAGCGTGCGCAGACGCATGTCGAGGATGGCGTTCGCCTGAACGGCCGAGAGTTCAAAGCGCCCGACCAATGCTTCGCGCGCGGCTTCGGTCGAATCACTCTCCCGAATGATCGCAATGACTTCGTCGATATTGTCGAGGGCGATCCGGAAGCCCTCAAGGACGTGGGCGCGTTCGCGCGCCTTGTTGAGATCGTACTCGGTGCGGCGGCGAATGACGACTTTACGGTGAGCGATGAAGGCTTGCAACATCTCGCGCAGGCCAAGCACGCGCGGCTCGAGCGGTTGCGAAGCACCGGTCGCACGCGCTTCGACTCCGCCTTCGACCGGCACGAGCGCGAGCATGTTGAAGCCGAAGCTCGACTGCAGCGGCGTGTGTTTGTAAAGCTGATTGAGGACGACGTTGGGCGTGGCGCCGCGCGCCAGCTCGACCACGATACGAATGCCGTGCCGGTCGGACTCGTTCTGGAGCGCCGTGATGCCGGGAATCGTCTTGGCCTCGAAGCCTTCCTTGATCGCGACGACGATGCGCTCCGTCGTCACTTGGAAGGGCACTTGCGTGATGACGATGCTGAAGCGTCCTTTTTGATCCTCGACGATCTCGGCTTGGCCGCGCATGGCAACCGTACCGCGCCCGGTACGATAAGCCGTGCGAATGATTTCGCGTCCGAGGAGCGTACCACCGGTCGGAAAGTCGGGCCCCTGAACGATCTCCCCAAGTGCGTCGTCGAGGGCGGTCGGGTCGTCGTCTTCATGATCGACGAGATAGGCGATCGCGGCACAAATTTCGCCGACGTTGTGCGGCGGAATATTGGTCGCCATGCCGACGGCGATGCCGGAGGACCCGTTGACGAGTAGTTGCGGCAGCCGCGACGGCAGCACGACCGGCTCCGTGCCTTGATTGTCGAAGTTCGGAACGAAGTCGACTGTATCTTTGTCGATGTCGGCGAGCATATCGAGCGCGACGCGTGCGAGTCGCGCTTCGGTGTAGCGGTATGCCGCCGGCGGGTCGCCGTCGATCGAACCGAAGTTTCCGTGACCGTCGACGAGCGGGTAGCGCAAGGTGAATTCTTGCGCCATGCGCACGAGCGCATCGTAGACCGAACTATCACCGTGAGGGTGGTAACTTTTAAGGACTTCACCGATGACGCCGGCGCACTTGCGATGCTGCTTATCGGGGGTCAGATTCATCTCGCGCATCGCGTACAGGATGCGCCGCTGGACCGGCTTGAGACCGTCGCGCACGTCGGGCAGCGCGCGCGACGCGATGACCGACATCGCGTACGAGAGGTAACTCTCGCGCATCTCGTCTTCGACGTTGACCTGAGAAACTCGATCTCTTTCCAGCATGTAATCCTATGGCGTGCTTTAACTCGTCTACCGTCCGCTTACCGTCCGCTCCAAACCGCCGCAGCGCGTGTCGGTTTTAGAAAGGCCGACACGGTATGGTTGCAGGCCGACCCGGTTTTCCGAGCACTTCGCTCGGCCCATCGGCAAAGTAAAGCGTCCTGCCGAGCCGCCGCGTGTGTGAAACGGCGGCCGAGAAGACGCGCGGGTATAAGTCTCTATTGTTCGCGATACTCGTCGAAGCTTCTTGCCCGCGCGTTCTTCGGGCCCCCGTTTGGGACCGTCCGGCTTTTCGTACGGTGAAGCGTGAAGATTCGTAAATTGTGGCCCCACGACCGCACCGAATTCGAAAGGATTGCGCGGACCTTGGCAAGCCGGCTGGAAACGGGCGACGTCGTCGCGCTTTCGGGTGGCCTCGGAGCCGGCAAAACGACCTTCGTCGCCGCCGCGGTCAGCGAGCTGCAAGGTTGCGAGATGACCTCGAGTCCGACGTTCCTCTTTTGGCAACGCTACCCGGGACCGCCGCCGGTTGAACACCTCGACTTCTATCGCATCGAAGCGCCGGAGGACGCGACGGAACTCGGTCTCCATGAAGCCTTCGAAAGCGGCAATATCGTGTTCGTCGAATGGCCGGAGCGTCTTCCGGCTCTGATTCCGCCCACGATCGTTCGGGTGCGCATCGACGGCAGCGGCGACGAAGCGCGCACCGTGACGATCGAGACGCCGTGAAACCGTGGCTCGGCATCGACGGAGCGCTTGGAGCCTTCTCGGCGGCACTCGTCGGACCCGGGCCGGGCGGCGTGATGCGAACCGAGGCGAGTGCCGGAAACGACGCACTCGAAGCGGGCCTCGGCGTCGTGGAACGGGCTCTAGGCGCGCTTGGGGTCGGCGACCTTGCGGGGATCGCGGTCGTCACCGGCCCCGGTTCGTTTACCGGGTTGCGCATCGCGCTCTCCTACGCGAAGAGCCTCGCTTTTGCTGCACATCTGCCGCTCGTCGGGATCAGCTCCTTCGACGCGTACGAACCGCCCGAAAGCGAGCCGCCCTGCGCGAGCTTCGTGCACGGCCGGGTGGGCATCACGTGCGTTCGGCTGCGTTTACCCGCCGCCACATGGAGGGCGTGCGGCACCTACGCGGATGTCGCGGCCGGCCTCGCAGAACGCCTTCCGCCGGGCGACCTGCGCGCGTACGGCGCCGCGCAGGGCGTGGCTTCGGCCCTTGGCGAACGCGGCATCGTCGTGCGTCCTGCTTCTCCCTTCGCGCAAACCCCGGCGCTCGCAGCGGCGCTCCGCGCGCTCGCCGGTGCGCCGCGCAGCGATCCGCACGCGCTGAACGCCGACTACGGGGAAGCGCACTATGCGGAGCGCGCTCGGGAAGTGCGGACGACGTGAAAGCCGACCTCGACCCGCGCAGTGCCGGTCGCCCGCGGCGGCGTTTGACGATCGCTCCGATGACGGCCAACGACATCCGCAGCGTCATGCGCATCGAAACGCTGTCCTTTGCGACCTCGTGGCCGCCGAGCGCGCTCGCAAGCGAACTGAGCGATAACAAACTGGCCCACTATTTCGTCGGCCGGATCGATGATGCGCTCCCGGACGAGATCGTCGTCTACGGCGGCATTTGGGTGATCCTTGAAGACTCGCACGTAACGACGATCGCCGTGCACCCCGAGCGCCGCGGTCAACGCTACGGAGAAGCGATGCTCGTTCACTTGTTGCATGAGGCGATCGAACGCGGCGCGTCGTGGATCACGCTCGAAGCCCGCGAATCCAATGCCATCGCGCAAAACCTCTATCGTAAGTATGGCTTCACGATCGTTTCAACGCGCCGCGCATACTACAGCGACAACGGCGAAAATGCCGTGGTGATGTGGGCGGGAAATTTGCGCGGCGAATTGTATCGCTCGCGGCTCGCACAACTTGAAGCCGAGCTCGCGCAACGCTCGGCGAACCGCTCCGCTTGAACGCAACGCTCGATCTTATCGCCCTCATGCGCGACGTGCGCGCACAGCTTGCTCAGGACCACCGTTTCGCGCACTGTGTTCGCGTCGCGCGCTTAGCGGACCGGCTTGCGCAGCGCCATGGTGAAGATGCATGGCGCGCGCGAGTCGCCGGATTGCTGCACGACCTTGCCCGCCTGTACGATGCCGCGCGTCTGCTACAGGCCTGTGAAGCGCACGGGCTGCCCGTTGGAGCGTTCGAGCGCCGCAACCCGGTCGTTTTGCACGCGCCGCTCGGCGCGGCGCTCGCGCGCGAGCGGTTCGGCGTCGACGATCCGGCCGTGTTGTCGGCAATCGCCAAGCATACGCTCGCAGCGCCCGACATGTCGCGACTGGACCAAATTGTGTATCTAGCCGACGGGCTCGAACCGGGGCGCGACTTTCCCGAACGCCCGGCGCTCGAAGCACTCGCGTTCAAAGACCTCACGGCGGCAATGAAGGCCGCATTGCGTGCTTCGCTTGCCTATCTGCGGGCGCGCAATCTGGAAGCGGCCCCGGCAACGCTGGCCGCTTTACGCTCGTTCGAAGCTCGTGAAAGGGGACTGCTACCTGCTTGATTTGACCGATGTCGTGTGCGCGGCGGCGCTCGACAAGAAAGCCGAAGACGTCGCGATCCTCCCCCTCGAGGGACGCACGATCGTGGCCGACGCGTTCGTCATCGCGACCGGACGCTCGAAAATACAGACTCGGTCCATCGCCGACGGGATCACGCAAGCTGCCCGCGATGCTGGGTTCGCCGTGGCACGAACGGAGGGATATGCCGACGGCGGCTGGATCCTCATCGACCTCGGAACCGTCGTCGCGCACGTCTTCACGCCCGAACAGCGCGCTTTCTATAACCTCGAGCGGCTGTGGGGCGCAGCCGCCGACACGACTGCCGCGCGTTCGTCGTGAAGCACCGGACCCGCCGTCGCCGGCGCCTCTTCGAGGCGCTCAAGAAGGCCGGCATCTGGGTCTTTCTGGTCATTTTCGTGGCGAGCGTCGTAGGCGTCGCCCTCGTCACCATTCGGTGAGCCGTCGCGCCGGAAACTTCGCCTCCGAGAGCGGGTACTAGGAAGCGTGATTACGTTGCATGCGCCGCCCCGAACCGCAGTACGCTCTCGCGTCTCGATCGGCGCGCTCGTCGCGCTGTTCGCTCTATCGCTCGGCGCCGCCACCCCGGCCGCCGCCCGCTCGAGCTTCGTTACGGACGGTGCGCAGCTCTTCAGTCCGGCGACCGTTTCGTCCCTCAATAACACGATCGGCGACTTCAACGCCCAAACCGGTAAAGAGATCGTCGTTGTCACCGTTCCGTCGCTCGGCGGCCAAACGCCCCAAGCGGCCGCCGAAAAAATGTTCGCGCAGCAACAAGTAAACGGCGTACTGATCTTCATGGCCAAGGCGGAGCGCGTGCAGGGCATCGTACCCGACCGCGCGGCCCAGGCGTTTTTCCCGCCGGGCGCGATCGAGAACATCCGTCAGGCCATGCGCGGTTACTTTCGCTCTGGTGATTTTGACGCCGGCATCACCAACGGCGTCAATCTAATCTTAGCGCAGTACCGCAGTCACGAACGCGCGACGCGAGGAACGGCACCCCAGCACAGCTACGCGCAGGCGAACCATCAATCATTTGGAGGCGGCATGTCGCTTTTCTGGCTCATCCTCATCCTTATCGCAGGCTTCTTGGTTATTCGGGCGATCTTTCGGGCGATGGCGGGACCCCGCGGAATGCCGCCCGGCTACGGCGGCCAAGGACCCGGGACTCCGGGGTACGGCCCCGGCTACGGAGCGGGTTACGGTGGAGGCGGGTTTGGCGGTGGCGGCGGCGGCTTCTTCAGCGGGTTGCTCGGCGGCCTCGGCGGCGCGTTTCTGGGCAACGAACTTTTCGGCCGGCAGAACATGAACTACGGCGACCAGAGCAATGCCGGCATCGTCCCGGGGGGCGACGTGGGCGGCCAATCCGATGCCGGGTGGCAGAATGATGCCGGCCAAGCCGACATGGGCAACGCTTCGTTCGGCGACTACGGTTCGTCTGGCGGCGGCTTTGGCGGCGGTGGCGATTTCGGCGGCGGCGGCGGTGGCGGCGATTTTGGCGGCGGCGGTGGCGGCGACTCGGGCGGCGGCTGGTAAAGCGCAAATCAATCGCGCCTCTGCTTAACTTCAGCGTAAGCGCAGGGAAGGTGTGAGGGCGTCAAGCTTCGCCTGCGTGATGCCGTTCACGTCCAGCAACTCGTCCAAGGATGCGAACGGGCCATTAACGTCTCGGAAAGCGACGATCCGCGTTGCGAGCGCGTGACCGATTCCCGGTAGTGCCTCGAACGCCGAGACATCGGCGGTGTTCAGCGGGACGAGCGGGGCCGCAACTTCCGGCCCATCGGTCGGCACATAATCGGCGGCTTGCCCCGCATCGCGGACGCGATGTTTGCGATGGTGCGTGCTACGTCGCCGTCGCGACCGCGGCGACGCCCCGTGCGCCGTTTGAACCGCGCTAACGGCTTCGTCGGCAGCAGCACTGCCTTTGGCCGGAACAATGATCTCCGCGCCGTCTTCGAGCGGCGCCGCGAGGTTGACGGCCACGAGGTCGGCTGCACGTGTCGGTCCGCCGGCCACATGAACGGCATCCGCGCTACGCGCTGTTGTCGACAAAGCGTAAACTCCCGGGTGCACTACCTCGCCTGCAACGTAGACCACGGCATGCCCACCCGCGTTTGCGGGCTCGCGGAGCGGACGGTTTGGCGGCAAAGCGCTTTGGGTCGCAGCGAAGCCGGCGCCAACGGGGTGCTCGCCGGCAACTGTCGTAAAGGCCTGCGACTTAAAGGCCGGCGCGGCAACGGCCGCCGG
>JAABUX010009315.1_pt1 | contig 11132 bp, 8 predicted proteins | sample 5561851 | NCBI WGS metagenome assembly JAABUX01 (sample SAMN10711883, study PRJNA513361) | rock metagenome | isolation source: Antarctica rocks | place: Antarctica: Victoria Land, Richard Nunatak red sandstone | collected 2016-01-03 | reverse complement strand
TGTATCTGAACCTGTATAATAATCAGCTCTTATGGTATTATCTGTTAATAACATCCTATTCTATATAATTAGAGCTATATATAACTTTAAGGTACTTAGTCTTCCCTCTTATATTATATACTATTATTTAGTCTCTACTTATAATTAATTAATATCTAATTATTATATAGTTTTATATAAAATAGGGGGGGAATTTTCTGTGTTCGGTGCCAAGGTTTCGCATGAGTCCTGAATGTTAAATAGTTGATAGAACGGTTGATTGTTTAGCTATGGACACGTTGGCTATTTGTAGTCCATGCCAAGCATATAGGGCTGATACTGAAATCCAACACTGAATACGCTAAATCTAGGCGCTTGCATACGCTAGCATTCCCTACTCGTCCATCAACCTCCTCCTAAAAGAGACTGTCTGGTTGCTAACAACATTGCTAGGCGCCGGAGTTGAAATTGTTGTATCAGTAAATGTGAAAGCGGACACCGTGATCGTAACATCAACAGAATCACAAAGATTCTTTGTGAAAGCCACGGTCTCTTCGTCTTTGTTAGACACTTCGGTGAGAGTTTGAGATTTTGAAACATAACTACTCTGCAAATCTGCCGGGTTGCACTTTTTCTCCACGACGGGTAAGAGTGAATTTATAAAAGATTGATCCTTGCAGATGCAGTTGACATCAGTGATATGACAACCTGTTGGGCTGATGCTTGAAAATGCGGCTTCTTTCTGCAAGAAGAACAACGTCAACATGGCTCTACAGGTGAGAACGATCCAGCTTACCGCACACTGAGGGACGTCCCCTATACTTTGTGCGCAACCACGATTAATAGCAATCGTCGAAATAGACACGATAAACCAAGGGAAACCCATTATAGCTGGCTATAGTCTGATGTTGTAAAATATGGTCTGTCAGACCGTAGTAACTCCCAACTAACCGATGGGAAAATGTAAAGAGATTTCAGCGGGTTGCGGAATGGACACCACCGTCTAGAGATATACGAATAAGAGACTTGCAGACTTGTTCAGGCTATAAGAGTTTTGGGCGCTCGTTGGGCGCCCATCACCGTGAAGGGAGGATGCACTGAGGAAGGCATACTGCAGCACATGTGGTGCTTTAGAAATTGTGGCAAAGTCGCAGGACAGTCATCGGATCGCGACTGAAGATGTGCGATACATGAACTAAGCTCCCTGGACCTCACCCCAATTAGGAAAAGAATATCAGGGACGTCGAACAGGAGGATGCGTTGCGCGCGGCGCATTGCCGAGCTAAAACATTCGTGGGTGAGGCGGTTTCAGCGCCCCAGATGTAGCTCTCGGTAGGTAGCTGGAGTGCTACCTCAGGCGGAGCGATGACTTCCGAGGTAGCGGTGGATGGAAACGCATATACAGCTTTGTTCCTTGCCGCACAACTGTCTTTACATGAGTACAGCCCCAAAGGATTACCAACCCTACCTTTTGGAAGCATGCACGTCAGCTCTGACTGAAAAACGACAGTGTGCAAGCCAGATTCAAATGTGACAGGTCCTCCTAGCCGAAGTGGTCCCTCGACTGGATTGATTCATTCCCACCAGAGGGCGGCACGGAGTGCTGTGCCAGTCTTGTCTTGGAAGGGTGCTGATTACATGCAGACCTCTTGGAAAAAGGCGTTACCGCACTCATTGAGCCGAGAAATCTCGATCTCCCAATGTCACCGGCTTATCGTCCCATTTGATTTTCTATATCCCATAGCTACAAAAGCCTCATACTGCGGAAAATCTCTCACGACTTGCCATTATGGATCCTCTAGCTACACAAAATCACTCTTCCGCTTCGTTCACATTGCCAGCACATTTTCCTCCACCTGGCATCGTCAGCAACTTCGTTAATCCTGTCACACATGCTACAAATCTTGTCGTGACGAGTATAGTGTGCATATGCTTAGTGGTGATATGTGTATCAGTGCGGTTCTATACCAAGCTTCACGTCAGGAACGCCTGGGGCTGGGATGATTGTAAGCCTCCGTCTCGACTAGAGCTCACATTCACTGATTCAGCTTAGGGGTCTGTATACCTGCGGCAGTAAGAGCATAGCTATCATCTCGATAATTTCATGTTTTGTCTCCTAACAACAAGTAGATTGGTTCCATAGGCTTCGCCGCGACATCATTATCGTGTGCGAAGTACCCACGCTCGAGTTAGTATCACTGCGCTAAATTCAATAGTTTTGGGCCAAGGTGTTGGCCCTCACCAATGGGACGTTCCAATTACAGCTTTCACACCAAGTCTTCTTCGAGTAAGAATCTTGTATTCATCCTTGGCTAGCCCTTCTGATCCCAACCTCGTTCGTTAAGAGATTTATTATTCTTAATATACTTTACTCTCTAAGTATCCTAATAGTAAAGCTCTCCCTACTCCTCTTATACCTCTAAATATTCCGCTTAAACCTTAAGCTATAATATTATATCTATATTAGTATAGTCTTCTTAACTTTATTTTATTTAGGTATACTTATTACTTACGCGGTCCTCTTAATCCTAAAGCTAGGGTAAAGTTAATTAATATCTCTTCTATTAGTAAATACTATAAAAGATATCCCCTTAAGAATTATTTAAGGTATAATTAATATTACTAGTAACTTCTATATCCTTTACCTACTAATACTAGTAGTATAAAGCTCTAGCTTCTATAAAGGAAGAAGATTAAGGTTTTATTAATCTTTATAACTAGTCTCTTATAAGAATTACTACAACCGGATATTTTAATAAGATACTTTCTAGCGGTTATATTATAAGTACCTTTAGCCTTTACTATTAACTAAATATAGGTTAGAATAGTAATATTATATAAAAACTAGTTTATATCTTAGTCTAGGTATTAGTATACCTATACTCTAAGGCTAGTAATATCCTATTAACTAATCTTAGTATTATTAAATTAACTATAAGTATTATATATAGCTACTTAACTTTATTCCTAGGCTTCTTCTAATATTACCTTCCCCTACTTAGATTTATTATAAGCTTTATTAGTTCTAGCTTTAAAAATTTAAGGTTTATAAAGCTTCAAAGCTCGTCTAGTAATTCTAATAATAATAAAAAGCTGGCTACCAGAGATATAAAGATTACCCTGGGCTCCCGAGTCGATGGGCAAGGGCAATTTCTGGGCTCAGCTACGGCAGCTTGGGGCGAACACGGCTCTAGGCCGCTCTCAGAGCCTTCCATAGATGGTCAGGCCTTTGTTGATGAGCGACACGCCACCAGGCGTGAAGGTTACGAAATCATGAGTATACGGCAACATCCAGTCTGGCATCGGCCTCCCGTGGATCAGAAAGCAGGCGAGACAACTCTTTGGGATCCTCGTCCGGGATATGCCGAGCTCGGGCTCGCCACGCAATCAGACGAGCGCGAAGGAATATTACGTAGTTCAGCCAAAGGAAAGGAAAATAGTCGGAAATTGTGCCCAGATCGCAGAGGATATTGGGATGTCCTCAGCGTCTTTCGTACGGGTGGCGTCATGTCGACCGCTCAATCCAACCTCTGCTCTATGTCATAGCGAGAGAGACATACCAAGATGTGGAGGACCAATCAGTATTTCAATGGCGTGACGAGGCAGGACGTGGAATAACTCCCAGTGAGTCTTTCAGAATCAACTTTGGTTTACGCGTAATGAAGAGTCGGAATATTCGTTCTGTGCAACATAAGGTACGCCCGGTCTCATATCTCAAAACCCTAATTCCGAAATCCTTACATGGGACCAATGGCATAGGAACGCAAATTCATCGTGACGCTCCATGCCATTACAACACAAGGCATCGAAAAGTACGAACGCACATAAATTTGGCATTTTCGAACGAAGTTAGGTCATATTAAAACCGAAACTATACTGTAATATACGCGCTATAATGTAGACTTTCTCGGGAAGAGAAATATGTGATATCAAGAAAGAACAAGGATTTAGGAAATAGGATTTCGAAATTTGAGATTTGCAGGTTGTCATAGAGCTTTTATAATAAGATACCTACCTATTACAGTCAAAGTTAGTACGTAGTACTATAGATATACTGTAGAGTACGACTACTCCTCCTCCTCCTCCTCCTCCTCCTCTTACTGTCTATAACCTTAAACACCTGCAACGATAAAACCTATTGGTATTATACAGAGGTATATTATAGGTAAAGCCGCGAGTACATTAAATTATAATTATTAACAATATATAAATATATAGGTAGGTATATAGGTAGGGGTTCGTATTCCAAATCATAGCCGCTGTCGAAGATAGACAAGTACCATGAGCACGCCGCGGTGGGAGCTACGCGGGGCGTGTAGGCACTTACATAAGGGGTTAGGTTTGGCGGAAGGGAGGTAGTCGGTAGGTATGCTGCGGTGATGAAGCCTACAAGGGGCTTGGACAGCCTGCGTGATTCGGGTTGGAGAGTAGTAGAGTGTAACTGATGGGAATTTATCGACAGGTCTGCTTGCTGTAGGAATACGTACACTATCCACAACTCAATGTAAAGAATCCTATGGACATATGTAAGTAAGCCATTATAGAAAATTGAAGCCGAAGCTTCTCGCTCGAGCACAATTGGTCAGATGGCCCACGGATCAGGTGTGGTATATCATGCAAATTAGAAGATCCTTTCCACGTCCCGACCGAACCGAGCGTCCCCCTCCTTTAAAATATGAAATATCTCCCTTCAAGCCATTTTGTTGCCTTCCGGATCGCGCTTGCCTTTGTCCATCATGGCTTTTACGGACCAGGGGAAGTGGGCTACTGGGATGATGAAGAAGCTAGAGGAGTGTTAGCGAGTGTGAGAGTGGACTGGAAGGTGTCAGAGCTGCCAAAGTCACGTACCTGTTCGAGTCGTCCGCGATACCAGCCAGAGCGTTGTACCACGCCAAGAATGCCGCCAGCAGCGCGAAGAAGCCTCCGGCTTTGATGATGGGAGGGTTTGGCATGCCCTTCGCGTCGCGGTGCAGGTATCCGATCCCGAGCAGCAAGAACGCCATATCCAGCGTGAAGAACAGCGAGAAGAACGCCACGGTCGAGCGGAGGGTGCACAGCACTAGGAGAGTGGTGAAGATGAACCACCCCTGTTGGAACGATTAGTATGTATGCGGTGAGGCGGCAGGAGCCGAGCTAGCTTCAGTAGGATTTGTGGGGAAGCTTACCATCAGGTAAAGGCCGAACTCGTCAGCGAACGCACTTTTACTTGTGGCCATGAGTGTCTTTTCGATCTCGAAGCCGCCCGGGGTCAGGATGATGGCGAAGGAGAGCCAGAAGCCGCCGTAGGAGGAGAGCGCGGTGGCTCCAAAGGTGTTGCCAACGGCCATTTCCCTGTTTGTACAGCGTTGTCAGCAACCTTGGTCCCTACACAGCTGGCTGACACGGTGTCTAAGGAAGCAGAGAAGCGACGTACCACATGCCAGCAAGCAACTGCACCAACCCTCCATAGCCAAAGGCGAGAGCGACCACCAAACTCGGCGTAGTCAGGCCTCTCGTCCCCATGTTGATCAAGCCCAGCACAAAGGTCGTCAGAGCGAAAGCGCACAAACCGAGTGGTGCAGGGTTGGCTATGTTACGGTTCTTGACCTCCTTGTAGAGACCAGGCTGGAACTCTCCTCCGAAGGCGGGCAGACGGTCGCTGCCGCTGCTGGTGTTGACGTGGGCGAGGGGCCCGTAGCCGAAGCGGGCGGCGGCCCTGGCGGTCTGGTGCTCCTCGTGGGTCATCTCGCGAGTCATGCCGGCGCCGGTGCCGTTGGTCTCTTTGTTGTAGGTCTCGGGGCCGTTGCCGGTGAACTCGGTGTTGGTGTGGGTGGCCATTGTGAGGGTGAGGAAGTTGGAGAGGGAGGAGTGTGTTTTGAAGTGGAGGTAGGGTGAGGGAGGAGCAGCTATGACTTGTCAATGCCTGTAGATTGGCTGACCGCTGTCAGTGTTGTGTTGTGGTGAGGGAGATGAAGTGAAGATGAGAAATGTGAGATGAGGATGAGGATTGAACTATATTAGATGGAGATGAATGCGTGAGTGGATGCGACAGTGCGGAGGAACGGAGGGTACAATGGCTTTATGATTTATCATTATGAGTGGTAGTACTACCTTACTACTTTAGCACCGGTGTCAATGGGCCCATCCCATCCCAGTGAGGAGAAAAGCGAGCAGACAGCCCAGCACCCCGGGGCAGTCATGTCGATGGCCGATGGGGAAAAGGAAGGCCCAGACACACGGTGCCCTTGGCGCGACATGGTGTTGCGACCGATGGGGTGTAGTGGGGGATTAGTCATCGATCGGACCAATGAGGGAGCTTCGGACGGGAGGTGTGTGTCATTGTGTGACCCGTTTTCGTCACGCATCCACGCCTCATGTCCGCTGCCATGCCCCTTCTCGAGCATGGCGCATGGAAGATAGATGAATTGGCATTGCGTGGTAGGTGCATCATTGTTCTCTACTTACGTACTTATATGCTGTCTGCTCCATTGCTTTCGCCTCTCGTGTTGTTGATCAGCGAAAGACGGCGGAGGTGGCATATTGCTTTTCCATCCTTGACAGACCACGAGATTGCATGCATACATGGGTCTTGGCGCGGTCATCCACCCCGTACTCTACTAGTAAAGTACTAGGAAAGTAAAGTACTAGTAAAGTAAAGTACTAGTAAAGTAAAGTACTTTATCCTACCCCACTGCCGCAATTGGCGTCCTGTTGGTGGCGTCGATCATGATGGACCCTCTTCCCACCACGCTGATTGGCTGATCATTGCACGGTGGAGGGTGTGAGCTCCTTTGCGATCGTCATCATTTGAACCACCGTATATTCGCACTGGTTGACTGCAACCGCGGATCCAGATAACACCTGCAGTCAGCATACGCACCCTCGGTACCAGGTCCGCTTCCACCCTGTCGCGAGAATCTCTCCGTGGCATGATACGCAGGGTGGCAGGGTAAGCAGAGAGATAGAAGGCGCATAAGGTGCTGTCAAATCCACAGCCTATGGGATCATTCCGCAGCTGCTCCCTTCCCGGCATCGCGCACCCGGTTCACTACATACCTCACGCACGCGTGAACATCATTCCGAAGTGGGCCATCGCTGCATGCTGCATGTTTAACATCTTACCTATCTCTGCGTCGCCTGCTTTGATCCCAGTGGTTTTCTAATGACAGCTCCTCCACTATGGAGGCAGTCTCGGCTGGATAAGTGGTTACCATGACACGCTCTGTCGGATTGCCTTGACTGTTATATTGCGACGAGACCACTTTGATAAGAACCAAGCGTACTAGGACTTCATGTAAAGGTAAAGAGAATGACAGGACCTGCAACGTCTAGCTCCGTTCCAGGAGGACAGGGTGGGTATCGCCCCTCTGCCCTCACCATCCAAACATCAACCCGCAAACATAAACCTGCAAACAAGAACAAGCAATGAAACCACGAAACCCCATAAAACACTGTAATACAAGTAAATTGTAATCCAGAAACTGTAATACAACACAACCGCAAGACCATGCCAGCCTCCACCAGCCAGCCCAGATAGAGTATTTCACCTCACGGCCGTCATCAACTGACAGTTATTGCATCGAAGTTGTTATAAGCACATCTTCGGCACAACAGACAGCCATGGTGGTGGGTGGGGCTGAGTTGCAATTTGACATCCGTGCTAGATAAAGTGGGGATGTGGTGGGGATGGGGATGGGGATGAGGATGAGGATGAGGATGGGATGAATTGGAGGTGGGGGAGATACTGTGGGTGTATTGATTGTATGCGTATGGTACATTGGGAATAGAATCTGATAAGACCGCTTGCAGTATTGGGGTTTGGACCAGCCTACCTTATTGCTTGATGCAGAGTATTTTACAGAGATATGGCACAGAATCGGTAATAGGAAAGACGAGACAAGATAGAAAGAGAGATGCTAAAGCTCGCCGTGGTCGTGGTCTCGGATCGCGGACGCGGCGTCCTTGGCATTGGAGGGCTTGAAGGGGTTTCCCTTTCGGAGTTCTTGGAATGCGATGTCGAAGCGGGCGCCAAACATGTAGGCTGTGCCGAACTGTTCTTGCGGATTAGTATGAGATTCAACACACAATGGCGAGATGATGGTAGAGCAGAGCATACCATGATCGCTGATATGACGAAGAGCGTGCCCATGACGGCTGCCAGGAGGTAGACTGCGAGAATTAGCCGTGTCTTGTGGAGGGGAAGAAAGGTAGGTGAAATACAAGTATCCATTTTCGCCTCCCTCGCAATCGCCTTGCTCTTGGCTTCTTCGGGGGATAGTGGTGGTGGGCCGTTGGCTGCTTGTGCTGCGATGATGGTCTTGGGGTCTTGCGACGGGTAGATGGATTCGATGAATTGCTCGATCTGGGGTCGAGGTTAGTACGTTAGTACGACAAACGAATGAGAGAATCGCTACTGGATGACTAACCTTGCCACAAGCGATGCTGATTTTGAGGAAATTGGGGTCTCTTGGGGTATTCTTCTTGTGGATCTTTCTGGTGAACTGCCGGAAGACCTCGCACACTAGCTTCAGATTCTGCGTGGACTGCATCATGATCCGGCACGCTTCGCCCTTTGTGATCTTGACGTTCTTCTTGAAGATGTTTGGATTCCGAAAGACCAGCTCCAAGGTTGCTATTGCCATTGACTGTGGAATCGCCGCGAAGTTGAACACCGATTGCTCCTTGAGACCGGCTAAATAGAAGAGGCATTGGTCCGCGTGATTCAAAGAGTTCAAGACCATTTCCGAGCTGCAGTTCAATGCGGCCTCCTGGTTCTTGGGGTCGAACAAGTCCTCAAACTTGTCAACATGCTTTGACCAGATTTCCTTCGGCCAAAAGCGCCGTTTGTCGTCAAAATCCTCCCTAATATCTCGGATGATGTTTGTTTTCTGCAAAAACAGGCCCATTGATTCTTGCAGTTGAGGCCGCTGCATCAATGCTTGGTTTGCAAGACCACTTTCGACGAAGAGGCGTGTAAGACCGTTCCCTACAAGACCTGCGACGTAGTGGCAGTAAAGGTCATAGTCGCTGACGGTATCCACTCCATTGGCATTATACTCTGCATTCGCGCAGAAGTCTGCCATACCATTGCCCATCTTGTTTGTGATATCCTTGATGATCTCTCTATATGCAGGCTTGACCTTTCTGAACTCCTCTGTAACGTTCTCCCATTGCACCAGTAGCTCTCGGTCCTTCTCATTCGGTCCATTACCATCGTAGCTCCAGCCTTCTTTCTCGGTATAGGTGTCGAAGTTCCTCAACAGTGGATCCTTCTCTTCTAGCGAAATGGTCATGTCATCTTCTATAGTGTCTAAGCCGCGTAGAATAAGGTAGAAAAGTGCGATAGGGACGAGAAGTTCTGGATGAAGCTCTTGTATGACGGAGCTAAAACTGCGACTGGTCATGTCAAGGAACTCGAAGCATTTCTGCAGCGAAGGGGCCTCTTTTTCTGGGTCGCGCGTGTGTGGAGGATCATGCCATGTCGTCCTGAAGAGTGGTCAGTATGTTGCTGAAATCGTCGTCGGAGGTGATATCTGTCTTACCATTGGATAATATTCCTTAATTCTCCAACATGCACGGCATAATACAGGGCATCAGCGACCTTGACACCCATGGTATTGTAGGATTGATGATTTCGACTGCAAGAGAGTGGACCGAAGTATAAGGTTGAATTTGTGAAGTTTTACAGAAAGTTGGGAAGACACAGTATGTTTGTTCGGAAGATGGATCACTCGAAAGGCGTGGACGGAAGAGCGCCAGTGACGCTTCACCGTCAATTGGACGATGTCGCTGTGGAAGTGCAAAAGTGCCTGACGCGCTAAGCGGCAACGCGCCAAGAACATTCCTATCTCGAGTCTTCATCTGGATTCGAGGCAGCTATCCAATATGAATCATCAAACTCCTTGATTATGCGGCCGTTAGAGATACCCACCGCCTGACGTTGTTTTCCTACAAACATTCGAATCCCCATCATTCCCGATTACGACGGCCTGACAGGCACCCTAATCCTGCTTCCTAATCGTCAAGATGGTCGTAGATACAACATATTACGATGCGCTTGGCGTGACACCGAAAGCCTCAGAACTCGAGATCAAGAAAGCCTACCGAAAACTTGCCATAACTACACATCCTGATAAGAACCCTGGTGATGAGACAGCACACGCTCGATTCCAGGCTATCGGCGAAGCCTACCAAGTCCTCAGCAATGATGAGTTACGGAAGAAATATGATAAGTTTGGCAAAGGGGAAGCCGTACCGGGCGGTGGGTTCGAAGACCCTGCTGAGTTCTTTGGCATGATCTTTGGTGGGGAAGCCTTTTTAGATCTCATCGGAGAACTTTCGCTCATGAAGGATCTGACCAAGACAATGGACATTACGGCGAAACAGATGGAGGAGGAGGAAGAAGCCGCTGAGGCTGCTGGGATCAAGACGGAGGCAAAAGATGGTAAGGAAATCAAGGAGCAGAAGGATGACGCTGCCAGCATACCAGCGGCAAAACCACCTCCAACACACTTAGCAACCCCAACGGACACTTCGACCTCAGATCTCAAGCCTCCTAGAGCTGTTTCCCCTTCATCTGGCTCTGGAACCTCGACACCACAACGGCCCCTTGGCCAACACGCCATAATGGACAAATCAGAAGAAGACGCCCGTATGGATGCAGCTGGCCTCACACCGGAGGAGAAGGAGTTGCGAAAGAAAGAGAAGAAGAAAGGTCTATCGAAAGAACAACGCGAAGAGCTCGCAGCTTATGAAGCGGAGCGAAAACGCATACGGGACGAGCGAGTGGACACACTTGCTAAGAAATTACTTGACCGAATTAGCATATGGACCGAGACCGATAAAGGCAACGATGTTACCAAAGCATTCCAGGAAAAGACCCGACTCGAAGTCGAGAATCTTAAGATGGAGTCCTTCGGTCTTGAAATACTGCACGCAATAGGGTTAACCTACATGCAGAAAGCTACCTCCTTCCTCAAGTCCCAGAAATTCTTAGGCATCTCAGGCTTTTTCTCAAGGTTAAAGGATAAGGGTACCCTTGCCAAGGACACCTGGAACACCATTTCCACAGCCATTGATGCACAAGTGACGATGGAAGAAATGGCGAAGATGGAGGAGAAAGGGGGTGAGGACTGGACGGATGCGAAGAAAGCCGAGTATGAAAGGCGGGTGAC
>JAABUX010009313.1_pt1 | contig 11132 bp, 17 predicted proteins | sample 5561851 | NCBI WGS metagenome assembly JAABUX01 (sample SAMN10711883, study PRJNA513361) | rock metagenome | isolation source: Antarctica rocks | place: Antarctica: Victoria Land, Richard Nunatak red sandstone | collected 2016-01-03 | reverse complement strand
CACGATTACAAACGCCATGGCACGACGACGCTTTTCGCGGCGCTCAACACGCTCGATGGATCAGTCATCAGCACATGTACCGTTTATCTGGACCGCCACCTCCTGCGATATCCTCGAGAAGGTCAAACGCGCTCGCCAAGTGCTCAAGCTTAACCCGGCAAGCGCTCATAAAAACCAGGACTTGCGGTGCCCTACACTAGCGCCCGGGGCAAGACCGCCGGCGTCGGCCGGCGCCGAGCGTAGCGAGGGCAGCCTTGCGCCGGGTGCTACCGTCACGGGACGGTGAACGGCGAGACTCGGACGGCGAGGAGCGTTGCCGGACGGAGCGCGCGGCCTCCTCGCGATGCACGCAAGGCACGGCCAGCCGCGTCGCGACGGAGCGACGCGGCCTTTCTGCACCGCCCACGAGCCGGAGGCGACGTGCTCCACGGGCTGCACGGCGAGCCGCGTCGCGACGGAGCGACGCGGCTTTTCTCGGCGCCGATCGCGAGCCGGAGGCAGCACGCTTTGCGTGCAGTGCGAGGCGGAGCCGACGCCCCTGCGGATGCCCTTTGGAATCGCCTGCGTCGCCACCGGCGACGCAGGCGTGGCGAGGCGGAGCCGACGCGCCTCAGGATGCCCTCCGTACCGGCCCCCGGGATTCGAATCGACCGGCCGTTTCCGGGCCCCGCGCGATCCATGGGTCGATTCGAATCCCATATCTTTCGGCCGGCGAAGCCGGGCGTAAAGGGGCAAACCATGGGTCGCATCCCAACGGACATCCCTCGGGACCTTCCGCGGGACCAAAAAGCGGAGCATCCCAACGACCAAAAAGCGGAGCATCCCAACGACCAAAAAGCGGAGCTGCGGTACGCCGCAAGGCGGGACGGAAAAACGATACGTATACCACCCTCTCCACGGTGCATCGCACGGTGCCCGTCAACGTTCATCCAACGGGCCCGAGAACGCGGTGGCAGCCGGGACTACCGGTGCGCGCAGCGTGCGGCGCGAGCCGCGAAACAAAACATCCGAGCGAAGCGAGGCCGTTACGCTAGCGTCGAGTCGGCTTTGCGTCGTGACTATGGATGCGCGCAGTGTGCGGCGCAAGCCGCGAAACAAAACACCCGAGCGAAGCGAGGCCGTTACGCTAGCGCCGAGTCGGCTTTGCGTCGGGACTATGGATGCGCGCAGCGTGCGGCGAAGCCGCGAGAAAATAACCCGAGCGAAGCGAGGCAGAGGACGCATGACTCACAAAACTCGACCGGATAACGCCTCACCAGTCCGATCTAAGCGACGGCGGCTCGGTTTCGCCGTCAGTATACTTGGATTGACGCTTGTCGTTGCGAATCCAGCGCTACCTATCCGGGCCGCACGACAACCTGCTTTTACGGCAGCCGTTACGGCAGCCGTGCTCGCGCAAACGTACTGGACGCCACCCCGAGATCAATGCCTTCTAAGCCTTCTCGGCGGGTCGAAGGCGGAGCAGACTTGCGAGACGCGTCCCGAGACGTTGCACAACCTGACTACGAGCCGGGGGACCTATGCTGTTTCTGGACAGCACGTGATCGTGCGTTTGCCGCGCGAAACGCTGACGTTTCGCGCGGCCGGTGTCCCGGCTACCTGGAACGGAAACGAAGCGCCAGAGACACTCGTAAAAAGCGACGGTACCATCTATCACAACATTGGTGAGGCTGCGGTGATGATTTGGGGCATGAGTCATGCACCGCCCGCCTCCAAAGAACCGTGGGCACCATGATGGCTGATCGGCGCGCAGCGTGCGGCGAAGCCGCGATAAAATAACCAGAGCGAAGCGAGGCCATCGTCCTGCGGGCTCGCGGGTTCGTTGAAGCTATCCTCGTTTCAGGCGAGACTGTGGGTCGATCGCGGCGTGCAGGCGTTGCCGTGCCACGCTCGCAGCCTCGCGCACGCGCTCTTGGACTTGGAAGCGGCGCTCTGCCGCTTCCAGCGGCATGAGCCGCCCAGCGGCAACCGCGGCGTCCAGCCGCGTCGTCGCGTGCTCGGTGATAGCCCGGCCCTTGGCCTCGCACCGAGCGAGAGCGTATTGGGCGCGCTCGTGCGGCGTAGGCCGGTGGCGCGGAGCGTCGTCGCCCGCGATCTGACGCGCGACGCTTCGGTGCTCGACGCGCAGGCGCGACCCGGCCTCAGCGGCGACGGCATTGCATGCCGCGGCCCACGACGACCGGAACCGCTCCGTTGAGCCAGGCGAGTCGCGGGTCGGCGCTTTAGAGAGCCAACCGAGCTTCGTCTGCCCTTTCACGACACGCTGACCGTTCGCTTTGAGGGCCGCGCGCTCGTGCGCGCTGAGCCGATGGCGGAAGACCATGTGGGCGTGCGAATGGCGCGCGTCTGCGCCGAGGTCGTGGATGCCGCCGAACCACGGGATTTTGCCCCCGTCGGTCACGTCCGCGGCGAAGCGTTCTACAGTCGCGACCCGTTGCGAGCGATCGAAGTCGGCCGGGAACGAGGCGATGATCTGCTCGCCGATGCGACCGTTGCGCCGCTCGTTGTGCATGACCTCGCTGCGCATCCACGCGGCCACCTCGCTTACGGAGGACGCGCCCTCAACGCCGGAGAGGAATGCTCCGCACGGCTCTTGTCCCGGGTCAGCCGCCTGGCGGCCCACGTAGTACACGCGCTCGACGGCCCATTGCGCGGCCTGCGTGGTACCGCCGCTGCCGTGCTGACCGCCTTCGAGCGAAAGTGGCGTATGATGAATGGCGATCGGGGCTGGCATCGAGACTCTCGCTAACGACGAATGCTAGAATGAGCCATGGCACCAATAAGCAGCGAGGCAGCAGCCCGCGAGCTCGGGCAGCACGAATACCGAGTCTTCATTCGCGTCCGCGCGCTCTCCGCAGAAACCGATGCTTCATGGATGCTGATCGACTTCTCGGAGCTCGCGCGATCTCGGACTGACGCGCGGCGAAGCGACGCGGGCGGTGAGACGCCTCATTGCTCGCGGCATCTTACTACTGAGGGACCGCATCGGACATGCGCGCACGTACGCGATGAATCTTGCCTTCGGCGAAAGAAGCGCGCGAGAAGACGACGTCGTCGCGGATTTCCTTCTGCTCGAGCTGCTCGGGTTGATCCCCGGACCGGCACGCATTTTCAAAGGTGTCATCGGAAAGTAACGGCGCGTCACGGTTATCTACAACCCACGCTTATTTGGGCGCGAGCCGTGACACTGCGAAAGCCGTACCAGCAGCTCCCCCAAAGGAGATTGACGCCCGCCCGCTGCCGATCGAGTCAGCCGTTGCTGCTGCGCGAAGCACGATGTACGCGAGCAGGACCGCAGACACGGAGATGCCGATCGTCGTCTTGATGTAGACCCATATACCGGCGCCGACGCTAGCGAGCGAGTTCCACGCCCACTGGTACGACAAAACGGAATCAAAACCGTGAGCGTAGTTGGCAAACGTGTGCTGCACGAAAGCGACCACGCTGAAGACGACGATGAAGCGCATCAGCGCGCGCATGACGACAGTCCAATACGCCATCGCGATATCGGACGTCGCGGATAGCGCCGAAAAACCGAGTGTCCAGGCGCCGAGCGGGAGCGTTAGAAATGCGTACGCGTACGCCATCACGAGCTCAACGCTGATGAACGCGAACGAGAACACGGCGACGAGCGCAAGGCCCAGCACGAGCCCGAACATGCTTAGCGACAAGATGAGCCGCGTGAATTTTGTTGCGATCGAGCCGCCCAAACACGCGAACGTGTCGCCGATGTTGAGGTGGATCTTGCACGGCCCTAAGGGTGCCGCGAGGTGCGCGAAGACAGCGTGGGCATACGAGAGCGGAAACTGTATTGCGGTAGCAAACCCCTCATCCAGAACACTGCCTGGCGTCGTGACTGTTGGTACGGCCTGTTGTGAGATCGCGCCGGTGAGGTACGTCGCGGCCTGAAAAATCTCGTCGAGAACAGGCTGCGCGCTGTATAGCACAGCCATCGGGACGCCGATCATGAGGAAGGTTTGCAGCAGTAACGGAGCTCCGCCGTGCATGGTGCCGCGAGCTAGGTAGTACCTGAACGCGGTGCTCGCGATGACGAATAGCGCGAGAAATGAAAAGAGTGTTTTTCCTACGCCGAGGGAGTTGTCCATCCAATTGGTCCCGTCGTTGCCACCAAACGTTTGCAAGTCCGACGTGATCTGATTCAGGACATCGCCGCCCGGCCCAGCTTGCGCCACATGCGTCGCGCGCAGAACGCAAAAGAAAACGACGGCACTCATGACGCCCAGCCGCGTTAGTAATGGGTAGCGGCTGAAGCCTCGTTGCGTCGCCGAAAGAAAGGATAGTACGGGCCGCGACCAGCGTGGAATCGGCAGTGGAGCCGCTGTCGTATCGCTGCTGAGTCGGCCGCCGAGCGTGGCGAAGCGTGCCACGTGGACCACGAGCCACGCCGCAATCACGTCCGCTAGCCACTCCAGCTCGACGACAAGCGCGCTGACGGGCCGGTAAAGCGCGCGCATCAGAGATCCGTCGCTCCCGCGCCGGTGCCCATCCCGCTCAAAATGGTGGCAGCGTCTTGCTGATCCGCAGACGAAGAAGCCGCCCCCGCGGCTTGCAACAGCGTCTGCTTTTGCACCGCCGTCGCGGTGGCGGATTGCATCAGCGTGTTGAGATCGACCGCCCGCGTCGTGCCCTGGCCTTGGTTCATCGCTTGAATAATCGATTGCACGTAGGCCGCATCACCCGGAGAGGACGAAACGATCTCGCCGGCGACGGTCTGCTGTTGGGATTCGCCTGGGGCTTGCGCGAGCGAGCCGCCGAGACTACCGAGCTGCTGCGTCCAGCCTTGGCTCTGGCCGCCCGCAAGCGGATTCATCTGGGTAAGCTGCTGCTGGATCTGTGTTTGCAGCTGCGTGATTTGCTGCTTTGCCTGGTCAATTTGCTTCGCCATGTCGGCAGCCTGCTTGACCCAATTCGGGATATTCGCGGTATCGCTCGTGACCAGAACAGGAACCGGACCGCCGAATTGTGCGTCGGCGGCGACGGTCGATGCGGCAAACGCGGCGAGAAGCGCGAAGCCGCGTGCGAAAAAACGGGAGTCTATCGTCATCATCGTCTCTCTCAATGGCATCCAAGTGAGTGAGGCCATTCATGAGTGCCGTTGCGCGAACGGACTTGACGATGTGGGTGCTGCCGAGTGAGCAGCAGACCATGGGTCCCTGCAGCCGCAGCCTGACTTTCGATCGCAACTTCGTCCGGCTGTCGGATATCCCTACTAGGATTTTAATAGTTTATTGTGCGAGCGCGCGGTAGAGCGTCGAGCGGCCGACGCGCAAGACGCGTGCAACATGGTTCGGACTCTCGCCACGCCTTAGCATGTTTTGCGCTTGCCGGATTTGTGCCGCAGTCAGCGCCGGCCGACGACCGAGACGTTCGCCGCGGCGTTTTGCGGCCGCGAGACCTGCGACGGTTCGCTCGCGCAGCACGTCACGCTCGAATTGCGCCACGGCGCCGAGCACGGCGTACAGCATTCGGCCCGCGGCCGTGCCGATATCGATGTGATCCGTGAGCGAGCGCAGCGCGACGCCGCGCTCTCGTAACGATTCCGCGATCTCGAGCAGGTCGCGCAGGCTTCGCCCGAGTCGGTCGAGGCGCCACACAACCAGCGTGTCGCCGGCGACGAGATCCGCGATCGCGCGTTCGAGGCCCGGTCGCGATCGCGACGCCCCCGACGCTGAGTCTTCGTGAATCGCGGCGCATCCGGCAGCGCGCAGTGCATCGAGCTGCAGCGCCGTCGTCTGTTCGTCCGTAGAGACACGCGCGTAGCCTACCAGGCGCGGCGGCACGGCCTCGACGACTTCGCAGTGGCGGCTTACGAGGGACGAGTTCCGTAGCAGTTTCGCAGTTAGACCGATATTAGTATCGGTCACGTCTCTACCGAGAGCTCAGCGAGCTGCGCGTTTTGCGCAGCAACCGTTTCGTCGAGCATGACGAGCGCCGCGCGCAAGCCGCGTTCGGCCGCGCGCAGCTCCGCGTTCTCGTGACGCAGATGTTTGATGCGCGATTGCGCGATAGCGCCGGCTTGCGACTCTGCGACAAGGAGATCGGCCGCATCGCGCAGCTGGAGCGCAAATCCCGATGCGGCCGGCCTTTCGCCACGTTCCAGGGAATCAGCGCGATCGCGCAGCTGCTCGCCCATCGTACTCGCGTCCATGGTCAGCTCCTCAGCAGATATAGCGGTTTCGTTTCGGGACAGACTTTCGGGACACGTAAACCCGCGTGGCGCTGCGGTTCTCATTTCGTCCCGCAAACGTTCGTTTCTGGGACAGTGGCCGCTTCGCGCTGGTAGCCGCGCAAGAGCGGCTGCGGCGCGGGCAAAAGCGGCGCGATCATTTGACCTCCCGCTCAAGGCTGCGCGACCGCACCGGGATGATCTCCAGGTCTTTGCCGCCGACACGGTAATGCGACGCAACCGCGATCGTACTGACGTTCTCATGTCGCGCAAGAATGTCGAGGATGCGCTGCGCGCTACGAACGGCGCCGCTTCCGGCGACGCGCCGGTCGCTTTCGTAGTAGAGCCAGACGAGCCAACTCCCGAAGGCCCGGGAGTGGATCGCGTAGGTTGCGTACCGGCCGTTGGTCGGAAAGCGCGCGTACGGCTCCCGGTGCTGATCGACGAGCAGGACGACACCGTTTTCCCGCGCGAGATCGACAAGTCGCTGCGCGAGACGGTCGGAGCATGTCATTGGGAGGCTGCCCATCAGCGCGCCCTCCGGTACTCGGCCAGGATGCCATCAATTTCGTCGTCATCGACGTCTCCGGGGTCGAGAGATTCTTGAGAGTTATGCACCCGACCGTCGGCACCGTCGGCATTTGGCGCAAAGCCTTGCGCCACGGGCGTTTGCGTGCCGACGGTCGGTTTTTTCGTTTGCGTCGGCACCGTCGGCACCGTCGGCACGCTCCTCCCATTTGCCGACGATGCCGACGGTTGCCGACGGTTGCCGACGGTTGGCTTGGGCTCAACCGTCGGCAGAGAAACCCTTGAGCCATAAGGGTTTCCCGCCGATGCCGACGGTGCCGACGGTTGATTGCACCGACTCTGAGATTCTCGCACGAGCGATATGCAGATCGTGCGCTTCCACTCGTGCCCGGCTCGCCGGTCGAGATCGACCTCGACCCCGACGGCCCGCAAGTTCGGCGCGATTCGACGCAGCGCGCCAGAAAGTCCGCGCGCCGACTTCGGCCAATCCTTGCGACGGCGGGTCTCGTCGCTGATTCGTTCACTGAGCAGCGCGAGCAGGTCGGTGGCCGTGCCCGACCACGTTCGCGCGCCGTCGACGAGCTCGGCGGATGCGAGAAGTTCTCGCAACGGCGGCGTAAGCAGCGAATCTTCGATCGCGAGGTGATGCGCCGCTCACGGGCCGCTCGGTAGCCCTCATCGAAGGAGACCGTTCCAATAAACGCAAGCTCCGCGGCGAGGCTCCAGAGGTGGAAATCCGCCATGCGTGTGAGTTCATGGCGCTCGCTGCGCACCGCTTCCAGCCGTCGGAGCGCAAGCGACGCTGCGTCGCAGAGCGCACCGACGAGCGCCGGCCGAGCGGCCTCGAAGTCTGCCCACAGCTCGTCTTCGGCACGGCGCTCGCTTTCCGGGATCGCCCGCAGCCGAACGATCAGGGCGCGGTCGAGGAGGTCGCCGCGCGTCGCGATGTCCTCGATGGCCGTCAGGATGACCGGGCGGCTGACCGCGACCGCGGCCTCGTCTGAATCTGAGTAAAGTGCGCGCGCGGCGAAACCGCCTCCGGTCGAAAGGCAGCACAGCGCGTCGGCAACGTCCGATGACACGCGCGACAAATTGTCGAGCGCGACGACGTACGAGTGTTTGGCAGCGATCATCAGGTCGCGCGCGTCGCGCGGCTCGCTGCGAACCGTAAGGATGGATGGGTCGACGATCGCGCGCAACATGCGCGCCGTTGTCGTTTTCGACGCCCCCTGCTCACCGGTTAGCAGCAGAATTGGATACGGCCCCGCGGGCGTAGCGCCGCGACCAGCCACGCGGCGAGTAGCGGCCACGTCTCGTCATCGCAGCGAACGTATTGACGTAGGCGCCGCAAGTCACCGCCGCACGTCGGTTCCGGTAGCGGCAAGGAGGTCGAGGCGCGGCGGAACGTGGTTTTCCCGTGCGCTTCGACGCGCCATCCGTCGCGCGAGATTCGCACGCCGCGCCAACGCGCATCTCCGAGATCGAGCACGATCTCGTCCGCGTCTTGCGCAACCCGCAGCGAGACGTCCACGACTTTACTCGTCGGGTTGTTCAACGCCCGACCCTCAAGCGTGTTTCGCGCGTCGGCGATCGCCGCGGCCTTTGGCGTTTTCTCATCGGCGGCGTACATGAGGTGCCCGAGCCACGCCCGAAACGCTTTTGCGCCAAGCGCGTAAACCACCGTCGGGCCGTTCTCTTGCGGCACGCGAACGAACGCCTCGTCTTGGCGATCACGTAGACATTCGGATCCGGCCGCAAGGGCGAGTTCAACGAGCCGATCGGCTTGCGACGCCCGCTCCTGGATTTGATCGACGCCCTCGAACAAACGCTCGTCGGCACGCATTACGCCGCCCTCCACGCGCGTGCCGCACGCCGCTTCGCGAGCGCGCGAATCTGGGCCGCAGCCGCGTTCTCGGCGGCCGCGAGCATGTCGAGACCGATCTCACCGTGCGCCGCGAAATCGTCGACCGCGCAACACGCATCGCGCCCGTCGTAGGCAATCCACACCTCTCGCCACGCGCGCGAAAGTAATTCGGGCCAGAGCGTATCGCGCTCGTGGCCGCCCGTGTGCGAGTCCGCGGCGGCGCGCCGCACGGCCGCAAAGGAGACGCCGAGGCGTACGGCCACGGTGTGCCGGATCGGGGCGATGTCCGCCGCGACGAGTCGCTCACCATCCGAGATGCCGCGCTCGTTACGATACAGCTTCTCTTCGTCGACGAGAGCGGCACGGATTTCTTCCTGCGTCGGTTGCCGGCGTACTCGCGCCGCGCTCCACGACGTACCGATCGCCGGCGCAAGATCGCGCATCGTAAGGCCGACGGACCTAGTGACGTCTTCCGTCGGACAACCAGCAAAACAGTGGACAACCGTACCATCATGTCGGCTCGGCGCGATCGAAAGCGTCGACGAGCGCGAACCGTGCGACGGACACGGCGCCCGATAACCGCGTCCGTAGGGCTTCGCGGCCGGTAAGCGCGCTGCAAACTCTGCCGCGGTCACGCGGGCCCGCGTTTCGATTTCGCGGAACGCGGCGTGGTCGGTCCCACGCTCCATGCATCGACGATCGCACGCAGGTCGTCGAGCGTAAACGCGATCCGCCCCCAAGTACCTTTAGTGGGTTTCCTGCGGTGTGGTATCAGCTGCCTCAGACAGAGGCCGCGTAAATACCGCGTACTGCAGCCGAGGTATTCGGCGGCGGAAACGATGTCGTACTCCGGCCGCTGCGGATCGCGTTCGGAATCGCGTTGCACCTGTTCGTCCATCGAGCCCTCTTGTCAGATTTGTGAGGGCTCGGACGGCAAAAAAAGCACCCATAAAACCCCCAAGTGTGGTGGTTATTCATGAATGCTGCAAGCCGTATAGCAGACGAAGAAGGTTGGCTTGTCAACTCGCCCGAGTTGACGGGATTTGCGGAGCTACGGGGACGGCGCTGTAGCTCTGACTGGTAGGCATGATACCATCCGATACATGCCGCGTCAACACAATGCGGGGCCAGACATGGAACCGCCGGCGCGAAAAAAGCCGCGCTCGCGGAAAGGCTCGGGCACGGTGTTCCAACGGTTCGATGGCCGCTGGGTCGCACGCACGCCTCCGGTGGACGGCGTGCAACGGAAATTCGTACGGCAAACGAAGGCAGAGGCAAGGGCGGCTCTGAGCAGCGCGTTTGCTGATGGGCTCGGTAGCCTCCCGACACCGACGATCCCGCTCGGAACCTACGCGAAACGCTGGCTCGCCTCTCTCGCGGAATCGAGTCTCGCCGCATCGACCATCGAGACGTACCGCACCGACGTCATCAATCACGTCCTCCCGCGGTTGGGCGCCATCCCCATCGGCAATCTCACCTCCACGCGTGTCGCCGAGTGGCTGACCGCCATGCAGCGCGAAGGCGTTGGCGTCCGGGCGGTGGCGAAGTCGTTTGCGGCACTGCGCCGGATACTCTCGCAGGCCGTCAGCGATGGTGTGATCGCGGCCAATCCGGCAAAGGCGCTCGACACATCGCGCAAACCCCGCTACACCGCTCCGCCCGCGACGATCTTGACGTTCGCCCAAGTGCAGCGGCTCCTGGCGGAGGTGGCGTCGCACCGTCTGGGCGCGCTCGTGGTGCTGACTGCCTACACCGGTGCGCGTCAGAGCGAGTACATCGGGCTGCGCTGGCGCGACCTCGATCTCGCGCAGCCCCGGATCAGCATCACGCGTAACCTCGTGCTCGTTGGTAACGAGCACGCTGCCGGGCGTACCAAGACGCGGACGTCGTCGCGAGAAATCGAACTGCCACAGGTCGTCATCCCGGGGCTGCGTGCTCATCTCGCAGCGATGCGCGCCGAAGATCAGGACACGTCCGCCAACGCGCTCGTGTTCCCGTCGCGACGCGGCACGCCGCTGCGGCGGCAGAACCTTCTGCGCGCCGTGCTGTATCCCGCGCTCGCTCGCGCGCGGCTGCCGCGCATTACCTGGCACCAAATGCGTCATTCGCTCGCGACGACGCTCATCGAAGCGGGCGAGCCGGTCGAAGTCGTCTCTCGCCTTCTGGGCCACGCCGACCCAACCATTACCATGCGCGTCTACTCGCAGGCGTTTGCGCGCCGGCAACGCCAAGCCGCCGATACAATCGACCAGCTCGCCCGCGAAAATAAGGTACCCAATAAGGTCCCCAGGCCTCAGCCACGAGAACGCCGGAAATGAATGAAACCCTTACGGTGTAAGGGTTTCAGGTGGTGCCGAGAGCCAGAATCGAACTGGCGACACCAGGTTTTTCAGACCTGTGCTCTACCGACTGAGCTATCTCGGCGTTAGCGCCGCATCGTTCGAAATCAGATGTGGAACGCCTTCACGACGGCATACATCACGATCGCTCCGAGCGCGAACGCGAGCGCACCGAACACGAGCCCGTTATCTTCGCCGAAGGGACCGCGCGCGC
>JAABUX010009311.1_pt1 | contig 11135 bp, 7 predicted proteins | sample 5561851 | NCBI WGS metagenome assembly JAABUX01 (sample SAMN10711883, study PRJNA513361) | rock metagenome | isolation source: Antarctica rocks | place: Antarctica: Victoria Land, Richard Nunatak red sandstone | collected 2016-01-03 | reverse complement strand
CTACATCGGCGTCGGGCATGGCCACCGCTAGCCTGAATTAGTCGTTGGCGCGCATGTCGACAAAGTGCGGGATTTGCTTATCGCCGCATCATAGCCCGCGATTTGGGGTCAGCCGTTACCCTTCCGCTGCGCGCGTCGAGCATGCTCACGGTGTTGTCGTAGGCATTCGCCACGAAGGCGTGCCCCACGCGTGCATCCACGGCCACGGCGAGCGGGCGCCGACCGGCGTGAACGGTCCGCACGACCTGCCCGGTATCACTCGCCACGACGCTCACAGTATTGCTGTCCCAATTGGTGACGAAGAGGCGGCGTGTCGCCTGATCGACCGCGCCCGACGCGCACGCGCCGCACCACGCGGCCTGTGCGTGTGTCAAGAATGCTCACACCACGCCCGCCTGCGTCGCCAGGAAATCGCGCGTTGTCGCGCCCACGGATGCGACGCAGGCGTGGCCGTCGCGGTCATCGACCGCGATAGCCCTGGCATTAGCGGGAACGGGAATGGCGCCCAGGATCGCACCCCGGCGTGTGTCCAATAGACTCACAGCCGATGGGCGAGGGCTGGTGTTGGCCGCGCCACTCAAGACGAAGGTGTGACCTGTCGCCGGCGACGCGGCCATGGCCCCGTAGAAGTAGCCTGGGATCGCGACCACCTGCACGATATCCCCCGTCCGCGTATCCAGGATGCTAATCCGTGGGTGTGGCCCATTACTCGTGAAGACGGCGCGCCCGGCGCGCCCATCGACCGCGACCTCCTGCGCCGGATACGTGGCGTGGAGGGGCACTGTGCGCAGCACAGACACCGTATCCGTGCGGGCCAACCACAGCAGGCCGCCGCCCCCTAGCGCGCCAAGCACAAGCACGCCAATGACGATCACCGCAAGAAGTCCTTTAATCACCACCGCGCGACGGCGCGCCACGGGTTCTCGCCTCCCCGTGCGCGTCACTTTCGCGGTCTGGATCCCCACCATCATTATGACTCTCTCTCCGTTTCTGCCGGCTACGCGCGTGCGCTCTCCCAACAAAGATGAGGAGCGCCAGTAGGCTGAATTGAGTGTGCTGCATGTGATACACCTTTAGCCTCAATACGGTTTAGTTAAGGGCTCCGGTGAGCAGTGGAGCGCCAATCGGGTCAGCGCCGTTGAGCGTAAATCGCTGCCAATGTAGCCCTGGCGAGCCGCCCATTCTGGCTTAACTAAACCGTATTGCCTTTAGCCTTTCAGTTGGGAGAACGGAGAGCCCCGCCCCTTGCTCAAGCAGGGGGGCGCAGCGTCCAGCGCATAGCCACCCACCAACACTCGTCTATAACTTACATCGTCGCGATCATGCTGACATCACCGGCATCACTGCCGACGCTGAAATGGAGTGGGCCTACGGCAACGTTGATCTGCCGTCCCTCGTGGGCGCGTGCTAGAAAGGCGTGCCCCGTACGTCCATCGACGCCGATGAGGCCACTGACCGCAATCGTCCGCAGCACACGCCCGCTCCATCCATCAAGCATCACCGTCTTCCCGCCGCCCGCGATAAGGACATGGCCGCTACGAGTGTCCACGGTCATATCGTCCGCGACGCCATTCGCCGGTGCCACGGCCGCACGAGCCAGCATCCGCCCGCTCCGTCCATCGAGCATACTGACGGCGCGGCTGTAGGCATCGGCAACAAAGAGATGTCCGCTGCGCTCGTCCATCACGATAGGGCCGTATAAGTGTGCCAAAGCAATCGTGCGCCGCAGCGTTCCAGCATGCCCGTCAAGGACACGTATGAGTCCTGAGCCGATCTGGTATAAGAGTCCGGTCCGATTATTCACCAACATTTGTCCCGCGATACCAGAAATAGTGCGGAGCGTCGTTCCAGTCCGGGCATCGAGCATGGTTAGAATGGGATGCTGCGTATTGAGGCCAGTGCTGTAGTCGCAGGAGATAAAGACGCGCTTCGTCGGCCCATCAACCACGACGCTCTCAGCACCTCGGGGCACCCGTATAATACGCACAATTCGACCAGTCCGCGCGTCGAGCATGTATACCTTATTTATGGCAGTTACCATGACGAATACACGCCCCGTCTGCTCGGCCACGGCTATAATGGGGCTCGGCCCGACCGGCGTTGTCCCCAGGATTGTGCCAGTGCGCGCATCAATGACACTCACCGCGCTAGTCATCTCGTCGGATACAAAAACGCGCTCCGTCGCACTGTCGACACCCATGTTGAGCGAGAATTGTCCCAGCGCTGTTGTATGCAGAATCCGCCCACTCCGCGCGTCGAGCATCGTCAGCGTGCTCATGTTGTGGTCCCGGCCATAGCCGGAGTTGAGGACAAAGACGTGGCCGCTTGGCCCATCCGCCACAACCCGCATGGGATTGACTCCCACACTAACGGTGCGGATAGCCGCCGACGTTGCAGGGGATTGGCGACTCCACGCTACATCGCTGATCCCCACGCCGACCAAAGCTATAATCGCCATGACCACCACGCGTAGGATCGTCAACCTATGTCGGATCATTCTCATGCCCCTAACATGCGCTACCAAATGTCTCATCATGAACAAGCATTTCCACATGCAGGACGGCAAGCTCCTGGGCGCGCGGGGATAGTACTTCACGCGGCCAGGAGTTTGCCGAACCGGCAAAGCTCAGAACCTAGTTGAGGTAGATGGAGTAGATCCACCCATTATGGCCGTTGCATGCCGTGGGGCTACCACCGCCCCCCGAACCATCAAGAAATGGCCACTGCTGGTACGATACAAAATTCGGGCTCGCTCCTTGGCAGGCCAGATAACCAGTCGCAGCGCTGCCGACGGTACTGAACGATAAAGAGCGGTCTACGTACGTGTTCGAGCCTGGAAACGCTGGGTACGGTAGGCCGGCTAGCCCAACTGGTCCCCCGTGTCCAGTAAACTCGATACAGTTGCCATTGTAGTTGGTCTGATCGTGGAAACGCGCCCCACCTGTCGAGCCACTGCAAAAGTCGTGATTGACGGCAAAAGGCTGAATGCCAGTGCCGCCCGATACGCGGACTCGTGTCCACACGATTGTGCTCGTCGGGCTAGAAACGTCGAAGACTCCCGTCCAAATCGTCTTAGCGCCTAATGCTGCATCGCTCTGCACAGCACCCGTGGAACTGAGATTGTCGACATATTTGATGGAATGCTGGCCGAACTTGACGGGTCCGTATGGAGACACGTCTTACAAACGTGACGCGTGTGCTGGCGCCACACCGACAACTGCGATGGCACTCAGTGCGATAGCCGCGGCCACATAACGAATAGCCTTACCGCTTATCATTTGTTGTCCCTATTCCTTCCCGTGTTCTTCGCCTAATCCCGTAATCCCGACCCCTAATCAGAGACCGCGCGCTTACCCTTTGTGCCGCTGGCCAGTCGGTCTCGGGTTCACGCTCCTTCAGCATGGCACATGCAGTGGCGCAGGGTACAGGCAAAAAACCCTACTTTTCGTTTGCACGACGCCGGCAAAAAACCTTACCACAGGCTTTTGCCAGGAATAGCAGGCGGCGAAAACCCTCACTAAGCGTCCGTTAGGGCCGGCAAAAAACCCTACTTTTTGCCGTGGAGCCGCCAATCTTCTAGCATTGTGCGCTGCGACGTGCTATACAGAGGGCGCGCTACATCGGCCCGCACACCTGATGTATTGATAGTGACCGATGGCGCGGAAAGAAAGAAGGTAACGGAATGTCCCACGTTGACGTGACCACGCTCGCCCCTCATGTACAAGCAGTCCTGGACAACCCACACACCAGCCCGACCACTGGCGACGCCGCCCTTGACACGGTTCTCACCCACCTCGCTCAACATCGTCGTTCACAGCAACCGCTCGTGGGGGCGCCGGCGCTCGCCCTGTTTTGGACCGCCGACGGCCCGCCTGCCGATGCGCGCCCTGAGTGAGGTCGGGCGGCAGGTCCTTCACGACGCCCATCTCTCCCCGCCCGTCCATGCGGTGTGTCTGGAGGCGTTGACCAGGCCGGGCCGGCTATTCGGCCCGCGCCCGGTCTGGGCGCGCCTTTTCCTGGCCTGGATCGACGCGCTAGCGGTAGAGGGATCATCATGTGGGACGCTCCTTCCCGCCGCTGTCGCCTGCGAGTGTTTGGGCACAGGTTTCGACCTGATCGACGACGTGTACGATCACGCGCACGGACCGGCGTTGGATCGGGAGTTGACGAATGCCCTCCCGGCCGGCGTGGCGCTGCTGCAGCTCGCGCAAGAGGCTGTGCTGCGCCTCGATCTACCGTTGGAGCGTCGCGCGCGGGCCAGCGCGGCATTGACCCGCGCCAGCCGCCGCGTCTTCACGGCTCAGGCCGAGGACTATGCCCTGCGTCGCCAGCCTCGCGCGACCCAGGACGTGGTCCTGACCATCGTACGCCTCCGCTCCGGCACGTTGGGCGCGGCGCCGTGCCACTGCGCCGCGCTGCTCACCGGCGCGCCCTGGCGCACCGTCGCTCTCGCCGGACGCTTCGGACGGGCCCTCGGCTGTGCCGCGCAGCTAGAGGATGACCTTGCCGACCGCGTCGATGATCTGCGGAGCGGACGACAGACGGTTCCGACGATGCTCGTCCAACTCTACCCCGCCGCGCCTGAGTTGGTTGAGGCGACCACATGGGTGCTGATCCAGCGATACTTACAGGAGGCCGTGCAAGCGGTCCAACGCCTCCCTGCTCACGTCCGAACGGAGCCTTTATGGGCCTTCTTACCACCCGGCATGCGCGCCGCTTAGCGCTCCTCGCGACGTACGCGGCGGGCCTCGTTATCGTCGCGTCCGTATACGCGGCCCTCTGGACTCCGGGATCGCTTGGCCTGTCCAGCACGCGCCCGGCAGCGGGACCGCCTGTTGTCGCGTGGGTGTCCCCTGATGGACCGGCCTGGAGCGCCGGCGCCAGACCCGGCGACACGATCGAGCGTGACGGTCAACGCGACGCCCCCGGCCTCGTGGTCCGCCACAACGGACGCCGTATCATCCTGGATCTGGATACGACGCGCGTGCATCCACTGGATCTGCTCGTTTCGGCGTTGGGGTTGTGCATCGTCCTGTTCGGCGCGCTTGTCCTCACGAACGAGCGGGGCCGGGATCGTCGGGCTGCCAGGACGTTCTGGCGCATGAGCACGCTGATCGGCCTGTCCCTGGGTGTCGTTCCCGCGGGCTTTCACGGTGCGCCGTGGGCCATTGCGCTGTCCTTTGTGACGCTGGTGATCTTCGGGCCAGCCCTATTCGACTTATCCCTTGTTTTTCCCAGCACGACGGCGTCGCCGCGGCATCGCCCCCTGATCTGGCTACCGGCGCTGGCCCCCTTGCTGTTCTACCCCCTCTGTTGGTGGCGTCCCGTCCCGCTATTCTCCCTCGTGTCGATCGCCGGCAATGCCCTATTCGTCGGGTATATCCTGGCCGCTTGCGGGCGTCTAACCTGGGTCTGGCGCCATCCTCGCTCGGCGCTCCAACGAGTCCAGTTGCGGTGGCTGGCGCTCGGCCTGATCCTCGGCTTCCTGCCACTGGTGACGCTAAACCTGCTGCCGGGCCTCCTGGTCGGTCACGATCTACTGCCGCCCCAGGTGAGTATTTTAGCGATCGCGCTGCTCTTCCTCAGCGTCGGCGTGGCCATCGTGCGCACCGAGTTTCTGGGCGTCACCGCCCTCATCCACCGCCGCCCATTACACGTCTTGGTATGCGTTGTGCTACTGATCGGGGTGGCGGCAGTGGCCGAGATCTTCGCTACAACAGCGGCGTGGCCCTGGGGCTGGTCCGCCCCGGCCACGGCGACGGTAGCCAGCCTACTCACCGCGCTCGGCGCCCTCATCCTGTGGCCGGGACTTACCCGACACGCCGAGCGGTTGCTGCTACGCGATGTGTACGATCCGGCCGATGTCGCGCTCCGGGTGAGCGCCGATCTCTCGCGGGCGCCCACCCAGGTCGTGGGGGCGCTCGCCGTCACGCATTTGGTGACGATCTTCGATCTGGAGTTCGCGCTGTTGCTCACGGGCCGCGATACCTACCTTCACGCGCACACACGGAACCTGGTCCCCGCCGCCGCGTTGGACGGCATCACACGTCGCGCACAGGTTCTCCTCGCAGCCGCCGCGCCGGTCCAGGCCATTATGGACGTCGTGGTGAGCGTCCCAGTGCTGCTGCTGCCCATCGGCGACGACCAGCGGACGCGGGCCGTGCTTTGTTGCGGCCCCAAACACAGCGGCGATTGCTACACCCGCCAGGATGTCTCCCTTTTCCACGCCCTCGGCTACCGTCTCTCCGACCGCTTCCAGTTCCAGGCGCGACTGGACGAACAGCATACCATCCTCCATGCGCTGCAAGAGGCTAGCCTGGATTATTCATGAAAACATTCATCGAATTGGATTGGTTGCTGATGGCGGCCTTGCAGGCTCCCAGAGTCCACTTTGGACGCCAAAATCGGCTCTACGGCCGCTTCAGCCGGTCTACAGGGGTGGGTGTTCAGCCAGATGCGGTCAATCTGATTAGACCAAAATGCTCATGAATAATTCAGGCTAGTGTCGCCGTCGCACAGGAAATCGCCGCCCCAGTCGTTCAGGAGCTAAGCGCCCCGATCATTCAGGAGCCCGACGCGCCGGCCGGGGATCCGCTCACGCGCTGCGAGTTGCGAGTGCTGCTCTTCCTCGCGCAGGGACTGGGCAATAAGGAGATCGCCGACCGCTTGGACCGTACGGTGGGGACGGTGGAGAAGCACGTCAAAAATGCCCGCCGTAAACTGAGCGCGCGGACCATCCCCGACACCATCGTTCTCGCCCGCCGACAGGGCCTGCTGCCGCCGGAATAACCGTCCGTTACCCTTCCGCCATCCGGCGCGTTATAAGAGCAGTAGACTGCTTGCTTATCGCCGTCATCATGCGGAGGATGGAGAGAGATGGAGAGCCCCAGGACACGCGCGCCTTTGTTGTACACCGCCGGACGAGTTTTGCTGTTGTGCGCCGTCGCGCTCGGCGCGGCCCTACCCGCGGCCGCCCATGGGGCGCGAGGGGCAGCGACGGACGCCCTGCATGTGCTGCGGGTCTCGCCCGTAGATGCGACGGCGGACGCGCCGCGCGCGACGCCGATCGTGGTCTTCTTCGACCGCCCGATGGTCCCGCTGACGGCCCTGGAGACGCCGCCCACGACCGCGCCCGCACGGCTCGACCCGCCCCTGCCCGGACAAGGACGCTGGCTCAACACCGCGACGTGGGCGTGGTCGCCCCCGCTGCACGGGGCCACGCGCTACACCGTGACCATCCCCGCCGGCCTGCGCGCCCTCGATGGCGCAACACTCGCCGCGCCGTACACGGCGTCGTTCAGTACGGTACGCCCGGCCGTGGCGCGCGTGACGCCCGGCGACGGCGCGGCCTACGCAGATTACCGCGCCCCCGTCACGGTGCGCTTCAACCAGGATGTCGATCGCGCCTCCGTCGCCGCCGCCTTTGTACTGCACGACAGCGCCGGCCGCACCCTCTCCGGCGGTTACGCCTGGCCGCGCGCGGATACGCTGGTCTTCCGTCCGGCTGCGGGGCTGACGCCTGGCGTGACCTACCGCGCCGCCGTCGGCGCGGGCCTGCGCTCGGCCGAGGGCGCGCTCGCGGCGAGCGGACGTGCCTCGTGGAGCTTCACGACGGCGGGCAACCCGGTCGTCGACAGCACGACGCCGGCGAATGGGGATCGCTCCGCCGATGTGAGTAACGGGCTGACACTGCATTTTACGGCCCCGGTCGACCCCAAACTCGTGGGCGCGCGCCTGCTCATCCTGCCCCGCCCCGACAACCTGAATGTGTACAGCGATGACAATGGGCTGACCGTGCACGTCTACGGCGACTTCATGCCCTCGACATCCTATCACCTCGGCCTCGACGGTGTGGTCGGGACGTACGGACAGGCCCTGGCGCGCCCCCTGCGGCTTGGTTTCACCACCGCGCCGCGCGCGCCGTCCGTGCAGTTCGCCTACAGCGGCGGCATCGTGTCGTTCGACGCCTACCGTCCCGTCGACATCGCCATACGTGGGATCAACGCGCGCGCCGTCACGCTCACGCTGTACCCGCTCTCGCAGGGGGAGTTCCTGGGCCTCCAGCAGGGCGGCGTCCCGCAGGACTTCGCGCCGGCCGCGCGCGCGATCTACACGGCGCGCCGGAGATTCACCGGCCCGCTCAACGCCGCGGCCACGATCGGGCAGGAGTTGCCCGGCGTCGATGGGACGGCGCTGCCGCGTCCCGGCTACTACTTCCTGCGCGCGGACGGCGCCGCCGGCGGAACCGACCAGATGGCCTTCATGGTCACGCGCACCAGCCTGACGCTCAAGACCTCGAACGACCGCGCCCTGGTGTGGGCCACCGACCTGCGCACGGGTCGCCCGCTGCCGGGCTTGGCGGTGCGCCTCGTGCGCGCTAGCAATGGAAGTGGGCTGGTGCTGGCCGGCCACACCGGCGCCGATGGTGTGCTCGACGCGCGCGAGACCTACCCGACGCCGCCCAACGAGGGCACTCTGGTGGCCCTGCTGGACCGCCCCGGTGACGCCGCGCTGTGCACGACCAACTGGAACTCCAACGTGGGCGCCTACGACTACCACCTCCCGGCCATCTATGGCCCGTCACCGACGCGCCAGGGCTATCTGTACACTGACCGCCCCATCTACCGACCGGACGGCCCGGCGCGCTTTCGGGGGTTGATACGCGCCGACGACGACGGCGCCTACGGCCTGCTCGCGGCCGGGACGCCTGTGCGCGTGACCCTCTCCGACAGCAACAACCACATCGTCTACAACACCACGGCGCGCCTCGACACGTACGGCGCGTTCGCCGGAACGCTGACGCTGCCCGCGAACACGGCGCTCGGCACGGACACCCTCGCCGCACAGGTGGGCGGCCAGAGCTTCAACGTCACGCTGCAGGTCGCCGCCTACCGCAAGCCCGACTACACGGTCGCCGTCACGCCCACCCATGCCGACGCCAACTACACCACTGGCGCGCCGGTCACCGTGACGGTCGCGGCGCGCTACCTGTTCGACGCGCCGCTCAATAGGGCCAAAGTCCACTGGTCCGCCGTCAAGAGCGACCTCTACTTCAGCGCCCCGGCCTATCCCGACTACACCTTCCAGGACTACCCCGACACCTTCTGGTATAGCGGCGCCGTCCCACAACTCGCCGCGCGCCTGCCCGGTTACCCCGCTCCCGCCGGCTCTGGCAACGCAGGGGGCAGCGTCTGCACCGACGCCTGCGGCCCCGGCAATAGCACACAAGCCGTGGTACAGGGCGACGCGCGCACCGACGCCAACGGCAATCTGACCCTCGCCATCCCCGCCGACCTGCGCCGCAGCCTCCTGAGCCAGCAGTGGAGCGTCGAAGCCGACGTCACGGACATCAACAGCGCGTCGGTGAGCGGGCGCGTGGCCGTGTCCGTGCACAAGGGCCGCTTCTACATCGGACTGCATCAGGCCGCGCCCTTCGTCGTGGCCGGGCAGCCCGCGCGCCTCGACCTGCTCACACTGGGGCAGGACGGCGCGACGGCCGTCCCGCGCGTCCCACTCACGCTGACGCTGTACCGCCGCACGTACCACGAGGTAAACGTTCCCAACAGCCCCTTCCCCCAGGAGCGGCCGGTCGATACCTTTGTCCGTACGTTCGCGGCGTCCACCGGCGCGGATGGGCACGGCGCCGCGTCCGTGGCGCTGCCGTCGAGCGGCGAGTACCGCCTCGTGGCCACGGCGCGCGACGCCAGCGGCAACCCGATACGTAGCGCGCTCTCGCTCTACGCGGCCGGCGCCGACGAGGCGTTTAGCCCCTGGGCCAACACGCCCGAGGACCGCGCGCGGCTGGTCCCAGACAAAGGGCTCTACCGCGTCGGCGACGTAGCGCGCGTGCTCGTGGCCGCGCCGCGCCCGGACATGACCGCCCTCGTCACGATCGAGCGTGGCCGCGTGTACAGCCACCAGGTGGTGCGCCTCGCGGGGGCCAGCCCGACCCTGCGCGTACCGATCCTACCGGGCTACCTGCCCAACGTGTTCGTCTCCGTCGTGCTCGTCGCGGGGACGGACGCGCGCGGCGACGCGCCGCTGTGGAAAATGGGCATGACCGAACTGCCGGTCGACGTGCGCGCGCGGCAGCTACGCCTCTCGCTGCGCGCGGACACGACACGCGCCCACCCCGGCGAGACAATCACGGCCACGCTGCACGCCGCCACGCCCGACGGACGCCCCGTACAGGGCGAGTTCTCGCTGGCCGTGGCCGACGCGGGCGTGCTCTCGCTGGCAGCCGAGGCCGCGCCAAGCATCCTCGACGGGTTCTACGCCGAGCGCGGGCTCGGCGTGCAGACCGCCTACTCACAGAATATCCGCGGCTTCCAGGTCTCGGCGGCCGACATCGCTAAGGGCAACGCGCTCACGCGAGAAAAGCACGCCGCTTTCTCGGCCGCCCCGTCGCGTAACGGCGGCGGAGGCGGTGGTGGTGGGAGCGGCGCCGGTCCGGCGGGCAAGCCGCGCGCCTACTTCCCGGACACGGCCTACTGGAACGCCACGGTGACGACCGGCGCGGACGGCAATGCTACGCTGCCGATCGCGCTGCCCGACAACCTGACCACCTGGCGCCTCTCCGCGCGTGGCCTGACGCGTGACACGCTCGTCGGGCAAACGACGCTCGACGTCGTCAGCACGCGCGACCTGCTGCTGCGCCCGCTGCTGCCACGCTTCCTCACGCTCGGCGACCAAGCCGAGGTCGGCGCCGTCGTCAACAACACGACGAACCGGACGCTGACGGCGCGCATGACCCTAACGGCGACAGGGGCCGTCGCCCAGAACGGGCTACAACCGCAAACGGTAACCATCACCCCAAACGGCGAGCGGCTGGTGACGTGGCCGCTGCGCCCCGGCGCGCTCGGCACGGCGCGCCTACTGCTGGCCGTCACCGCTCCCGGCGTGGACGGCGACAGCGTGACGGTCGCGGCGCCGGTGGCGCCTAACAGCACGCCGGAAACGGTCGCGACGTCGGGGCGGGTCGGGACGTCACGCCTGGAGATGGTGCGGATCCCGGCGGGGGCGCAGCCAGGCGAGGGCGGCCTGACGCTGACCCTGCAGCCCTCGCTGGCCGCTGGGCTGCGCTCGAGCGTCGACTTCCTGCAACAATACCCCTACGAGTCGAACGAAGACCTGGC
>JAABUX010009307.1_pt1 | contig 11138 bp, 19 predicted proteins | sample 5561851 | NCBI WGS metagenome assembly JAABUX01 (sample SAMN10711883, study PRJNA513361) | rock metagenome | isolation source: Antarctica rocks | place: Antarctica: Victoria Land, Richard Nunatak red sandstone | collected 2016-01-03 | reverse complement strand
CCAGCGGTAAGACGGTAGTTCATGTGACTGCAACTAGCAACAGTGGTCACCCTGCGGCTGGTCATGGGCAGATTCTCGCAACCCTGCCGGCTATGCTCAGCATTCGCATCTCGCTGCTTCTTGGTTGAGGGGCAGAGCAAGGGCAACAATGATGTGCGCAGCGTCTGCCCTGCCGGTGTCCCCATCGAGAATGGCGACTCCAACAGGCACGCCCACAACTTGTAGCACGATCCTGCCCATCGTGCAGACTTCTACTCCGGTGAATGTGACCGCGCACGCGCTGTTGCCGGCTGGCAAATCCTGGCGAGCTGCTGCGGTAGCTGTTGAACCGCCGGCATCACTCGGCCTTGTCGGCCTTGCGCGGCGGGACCTGCTTCGGCTCCGCCTTCGCTGCCCTGTAACGGCATTGAGACAGGTCTGGCTGAGTGTCAGGAGTGCTGGCAGTGGGTGACGCATGCCTGAGCGGCAGCGCACACCACTGGCACACCTCTCGAGTCAACACGGACAGACAATCAGGACCGTGCTGATAGTCTGCAATCCATGTGCTCAAGCGTTTGGGCACAGTGCATCACCAGTGGATGAGGTTGCAGCAAGCCCTGACGCCGGGGTAGAGCAGGACTGAGCGGTAGGCCAGGTGGAGCACGCACGTGGAGGCTGCGGACTGGGATTCCTCCAGCCACGTCCGGATGGTCTTCATGTTGCGCTGCAGCATGCGGCTGCTGTCCTTAATGTCCGTCCGCATCAGCATGAAGGCTGCGCCGACGACGCCTGCGCACTCAGACCGCCAACAGTGGGTCTGCCTTCAGCAGCGCCCTGAGGCACCAGCCTGAGCACTGCTGAAAGCGCTTGAACAGGATGTCGTCATTTGACCAACCTACACGGGCATAAACGGCAGCACGCAGCACGTGTCTGGAGTCCGAACCAGCAGAAGGCTATATGCCTACGTGCTGCCACCCGTCTGAGTGCTCCGCGAGCAGCATAAGCGAATGTGCAAGGAAACCGCTGCGGCGCTAGAGCATGCAAAACGTCATGCTGCAGAGGACACAGATGATGCAGTGATGGGCGCCGTCCAAAGCGCACCGACCGTGAGGATGAAGTTTGTCCAGGCCATGCGTCAGCTAACAGCCGCAGGGGCGTTGCTGACTGCTACCAGACTCAGCGCAAGGCCACGCTTCTGCTCTGCCCCAAATCCTCGAAGGGGGGGAGGGGTGATAGTCTGGCCGGATAGGGCCAGCTGCACGCTGCGACAACGGCTGCTTGGCAGGCCACCAGGATCGCGAAGCAATGGCAAGCACGCTTAGAATCGCCTGACGTTGCAGGCTTCCTTTGCTTCCACACCGCAAATGTGATAAATTGCATGCAACATGCGACACCCACCCGTGCCGTCACGTGAAGCCTGAGATGAAACTCAAACATGCACATAAGAAAGCGCATGCAACGGAGCTGTGAACCAACATGCGTGACCAGGTGGCTGTTCTTCACGGGCGCAAGCAGCCTTGACAAGGTACCGATGCAGTCTTGGTGGACGCTGCGACGTGTGTCTGTTGTGTTCCCCGTATGAGCTGCAGCGGAGCAGTGCAAACAGCAGCATAGTGCGGCTTCGCAGAGCATGTGTGCTGCGTGCGCACATGCCGGGCGTCGGCCAATAATGCTTTGGCTCTCGTCCACGAATGGAGAGCTCTGACTCTTTACCAGACAATACAGCACACAGTGCACTGCGTCCAAGGAAGTAAGTGAGGGTGGGGCGCAACCAGCTGCAAAATTGTGTCCACAACTCGCCTGAGCGCTCTGTCCGCGAGGGAAAAAGCTTCAGCGTCCGTATCAAAACCGGTGTCAGCCACCACGGGGTGACAGCCCGCCCTGATATGCATCTTCCCACGAGCTGCACAACCAGGCATTACCCTGCCGGCTGTGCTGCGGGAATCATAGCCGGCTGCAAGCTTTCTGAGGCACGGATGCCCTAGTGTTCGAATGCCAACCATACGGTCTGTTGTCTTGCCGCAGGATACGAAAAGCAGTCCTCGCCAACGAACGTCTGAGACTGTTATGACAGATGTGACCGGAATAGGTGTATATAGAGTATACGGTCAACAGTGGAAGCGGCTGCAGCGCAACGGCAGTGGGTCGCACTCGGCTGTCCGCGGACCAGATGCCGTGGCTAGCTCATCAGGCCCTCCGCTGCAGTCGCGCTGCATGGCCTGCTTCGCTGCGCTGAAATATAATTGGAGGCTAGTGCCAAGGGAACCCCGGCCGGTGGAGCCCAAAGGGGGTAAATGAACGCAATGCAAGGAGCCCGCCGATGATTGCCAGACTAGGTCGGTTCGTAGGATAGGGAGCTAAGTCCAGCTGCATGACGGCCGCTGTAAGCCGACGCATGCGCTGGATGTGGAGTGCCGAGTGTAGAGCCGCAAGTGGCAAGGTCACGGATGTCCGCCAGACGGCCCCGCGCAGATGTCAGGGAGCGTGCGCCAGCGCTGGTGTTTGCTGCGCGCAACAAGCGTCTCTGTCAGCCAGAGCGCTGGTCTGGATTCAATACGCAGGGCTTTATGCCCTGCGGCCAGTAGGAGCTCGAGCAGCGGCATGCGCTCTCCTCCTGTGCGATAGATGTTGACGTCAGAGCTACGCTCATCTTGCGTCTTCAAAGCAGCACACGGCGGTGCGGCGGCAAGATTTCGCATCCCGGGCAAGCGGCCCCACGAAGACCAAATGCCAGCAGCAATCCTCCCGCACCCCAGCGAATACATGTGACAGACCCGACAGACACGAGCTGATGCTCATCGAGCTCACCTCTTCAGGGGCATTACCGCCTCGGAGTCTTCGCCAGCGTCGACGACGGCGATGCCCGCTGCGCGCACCCCTCCGGCCTTCTCGGTGCGACCCGTCGACTGCCTTCCCCCGCGGGAGGGGCTGCCGCTTCCGCCTGCGTCGGCGTCGCCCAGTTCGGCCGTGTCACCAGCACCTGAGACATTCCGCCAAGGGACATAAGTTGACAGGCTTGCAATGGGCCATCGTGCTATGCAGTACGCTTGATGACCACAGCAACGACACGGGTGCACACAGAGAGCAGCTCCGGTCCACGCCGATCACGCAAGAGCAGCAATCCACGTGGCGCAGCAGCGTTGCGCAGCCATGCTTGCAATGATGCAAGCCTCGCGCAAGCGTGTTCTGGATCTCTGTCCCGAGAAGGACCAGAGACGATGGTTCAGCGCCTACCAGATACAGCGGGAGAGGGTAGCGCCGAAGAGGTCGCAGCGGGCCTGGCGGCGTCCGCAGCGGGCTTTGGCGATGCAGCCCGTGACTGCATGCCGCTGCCGCCGTCTCCCCCTCCGCCGCCGCCGTCGAGTGGGTCCACCCGCGACGGCGGAGACCGCACAGCAGCAGCGTCCGAGCCGGCGCCGCGCTGGTTCAACGCCCTGAGCTGCGAGTCAGCCGCCAGCTCTGCCGCAGCTGAGTCGCCGGCCATGATCACGTTGACCGCCCCCTCCAGCCCGTGCTCCGGCGTTCTGCCGCCGCCCGTCGCCCTGTCAGAGCGCATTCCGGGGCTCAATGACTGCCGCTGCCTGCTATCGCGTATCACAAGGTCTCTAACGGGTCAGAGTGCATTCCAGGCTCAATGACTGCCGCTGCCTGCTACCGCCTGTTGCGAGGTTTCTGAACACTGCTTGCTGTTCGATCCTAAATCCCAAAGCCAACACCCAAGCCCAACACGTACCGCAAACTGCTATCTGCGGCTCATGTGCATGAGGGGTACGGCGGGTACCGCGTCCTTAGCACAGCGAACGCTCACCCGCCTTCCGAATCTAGGGTTTACACTCGGAGCCTGGCCCCGACTGAACCTGATGCAGCCTCTTGTGCGTGCCTGCGGATGGCGGGGGCGGCATCGTACGCCGCGCGCATGCTCGCCCCGTTACTCGCCATGGACACAACCATCTAGACCTGATCCTGGCTGCGCCGACTAGCTGAGAGCATCTCACGCGCATCAGGGTCCAGTCCAAGGGGTGGGCTTCGAAAGTCCGTCAAAAGAGCATTCCTTTGGATGGCGGCGGCGCCGTCCGGCGTCCTTCGCCACACTGAGACTCGCCTTCTTGCTTACCGTGAACACGCCTATCTGAGCCGGAACCCCCAAACCCCAACATCCTGAGGCCATATGGTGCAGTGCAGGGCTAGGGTGAAGGGTGAGGGATAGGAGTAGGGCAGCGCGCCTGCGGATGGCGGTGGCGGCGTCCTTGGCCGCGCGCAGGCTGACCGCCGCCGCGTCGGCCAGCATCTGGACCAGCGACCCCGACCGCACGGGGCCGACGTCCTGCAGCCGCGCCCGGGGCGGTGCCGCACTGAGGCCCCCCTGCCTATCGGCGAACCTGGTTGTGCCTGCGATGTGATGCACACACGGACATAATCGGTGCAACATTGTCAGGGGCGGGCCGGACTTGGGACCACGGTCAGGGTAATCACGGCACAGAAACACTGCATTTTGGGGACACACGAATGCTTTCCGTGACGCGCAGCACTGTACTGCAATTGGATGCGGGAAGCGAACGATACTGCTGACTCAGTTTCAATTCATTTTGGCATGTGCACTGTGCTCCGCAGATGCGCATGTCGCTCATGTGCTAGCTGCCTGTAACACCAGGCGGTTCAGGGCTCCGCTGCGAGCAGGCAGGTGCGGCGCACCAGTGGCGACGTGGTCCGTCGCGGCCTCGTCGCCGGACAGGTCGCGCCCGCTCATGTATTCTGAATTAGCCGCCGATGGCTTCGGGCTCGGGCGCAGCGAAGCCTGCATACGGGACGGTCGGGTAAGGGCAAGCATTCGGGTTGAGGTGCAGGTTTAAGATGAGCGTCGGGGCGCATCATCCGGCGTCGGTATGGTAGCATGACATGCGAGCAGGCACTCTTGATCGGCAATCAGATCTCTGCATCACATCGTGTCATTAGTGGCTGAACACTGTGCCACCGCAGTCTCAGACTCAGCCCGATGCTCGCCGGCAACTTGACCGAGGGCACAAGTGCTATCAGGCACTGCGCAGTGCTCTGTCTAGCGCCCAGCCTTGCTGGGTTTTGGCGGAACATTCGGGGTCCACATGTCATGTTGGAGCTGCATAGAAACGGTTTCCTGCTGCCTAACATTCCATTTGGTGCCATTGTCGCAGAATGAGCTCGATGAGAGAGGATCGCTGCGGGCACTAACGTTGGGCTAGTACATCGTCAAGGGTTTGCCAGCACCTCGGCAATATCGGCGAGGTCGGCGTTGCGCCGGGCGGCCGCCTCCAGCAGAGGACTCGCAGGGGCTTTGCTGGCGACGGCGGCCGGCTCGGAGTGCTTGCGGCACAGCTCCGCCCTCCGCTCCTTGCCCTGCTGGGCACAGGGTCAGGGTTCAGGGTGATGGTTTACGTTTTTTAATTGGTGTCAGGGTGAGGTTTTGGGTAAGGGTTAGGTTAGGGTGCTCGAGCTCAGAGCACGCAATTCATAGGTCGCCACCCAAACTAGAGGTCTAGCTGCACTTCGGTCAGCAGCAGGCCGTGATGCAGCGACGGGAACTCAGGACATGACACCTGGCTCAGTGCAAGTCTGTGGTTCGTGCAATTGAACATCGGTAGTCGTACCAGCCAGCTGCAATCTTGCTGAGCAGGTCGTCAGTGGCTGGAGGGAAGTCGAGGCAATATTGGAGTGTCGTCAGAGGGGATATTGAGAGCGGGAGGAACTTCAGTGACATCGTGTCGGACCTGAGACGCCTGCAGCTCATTCACTGCGTCGTCGTAGTCCGCCTCCGGGGCGCTGAGGCAGCGGCCGTCCAGCCGGGGCCAGCCGCTGAAGCCGGGGGGCACCGGCGCGCCGGGACGCAGGTCGGTGTGCTTGCGCACGTCCGCCAGACCGCCACCCCCCTGCCGCATCGCATCAAGAGGCTTTATGAAGGCCGCCTATGGTGGGGTGCAGCTTGCATGTCAACGTCAACGTCTATCACAATCAGCATTACAGTGGACAGCGGGCCGAGTACAACATGCAAGGTGTGGTCGAGATCAGGACGGCAGTGGTTGTAGGGTCAACGGAAGTGAGGCAGGTTCGAGTGACATCGTGTGTCAAATTAGCACATTGATTAGGGTCAGCGCCAGCACGCGCTGGCACCCGTCGTGAGTGCTGCGCAAATCGCTAAGCACGTATTGCACCTTCATGGCCGCCGCCCTGTTGAGCAAGACTTCAAACGACGCCTTTTCCGGCAAGGGCCCATCGCTGGTGGTCGACTCCTGCAGTGGCCAGAGGCGCATGCTATGGTGGTAAAGGACACAGGCCTACTGCACGGTCAACAGGTTGGCAAACATGACAGCGATAGTGGTTGCTCACAAGCGTGAGTGTCCCGACGGTGCCCAGCCTCGAATGGCGTCACACATGCTATAGCAGTATCAGCGTCACATCCTTGACGCGCACATGGTCAGCGCCATAAGTCCCAGACAACAACCTGCAATTCTGCACTTCTTGCGTCTGTCTCGGGGTTCGAGACCACTCGAAGGTCCATGATGCCCAAATTGTGGTATGAGAAACTTTTCCATGTGTTACAAGGTAAATAATTTATCGCAACCAGGTCTGATCAAGTTTTCCTATCCTGAGACTTTGAAGGGATCGTGTGAATCCCGCACCTCCACGGCCTTGCGCACGCCGGCGGCGATGACACGCGCCTGCGCCTGCGGGCCCAGCCCCAGCGACTGGCGCCGCAGGTCCGGCTGGGAGTCCGAGGAGAACCGGACCGGCCAGCCCAGCTGCTCCGCGTCCCGCGGCGTCTGCCAACGCAGACCGGAAAAATCGCTTGGATTTCTTTTCGCACAAAACTATGTAAATTTGACAAGGACAAAATTTCCGTCTCCCTCCAGACAGTTTTGTCAGATTACAGCTACAGTAACGGCACTTCCTGTTTCTGGCTATGAATTGAAATTGATGCAGCCTAGCGTGAAAACCAGGTGTGCAGTTGGGTAAGGGGTGGAACCATGACACGAAGAAACGTGTGCAGCTCTCTGGGCAGACTCTGGGTCATGAGTGAATAGATCAGGGCAGGGTTGGAAAAATCAGGTTAAACTAGTGTTGGTCCATTGCAGCCGCTGCCAGCATGGCCTCCAAGATCCGCCAGGACAGAATCGTAACAGTTCAGTGGATTTCAGACTTTCAAACCAGTACCCTGCCAAACATGTTGCCCTGGAGGCCTGTGCGAGAAGGGGACAGGCAAGCTGCAGTTTTACCGATGCAGAAGGCACGGTGAGATCCCACGTAAAACCTCTCGGGATAGTCTAGATGGTATCCTGGCAAGAGCTCGGACCCGCACCTGCACGGGCTCATCACCAGGTTGACCGGGTGCTGCGCTCAGTTCGGCGCCCCGGGCAAAGCGCGGCGTCGACGCTTCCTGCTGCAGGGGCTCGTCGGGCCGCAGCTCGAAGCTCCGGCTGGGTACCGCCAGCTTCGGGAGGGCGTCGGCGGGCTGGTCGGGCATCGCTGCCGTCAGTCCAGCCGCCGATACCGCAGCAGCGACTTGCACGGCGCCGAGGCTGCCGCGGCTTTCCTCCAGCAGTCTGGAGGCGGCTTCCAGCAGCTGTCGGCCCTGCTCGGCAGCCCGCCAGGGGTCAGGAGCCGGTCTTACAGGGAGCATCAGCGCGTAAGCAAGACACGTGATATGCAGCGCCATGTCAGTCACGAGGGTGACCTGCTATCACATTTGACATCCTGCCTGCCGCAAGCAACCTGCAAATGCAGCACGGCTTGAAGACAGTACCAGTGCAGGTAAGCTGCCAAAGCTACTTGCTGCTCGCCTGCAGAACGGAGCAGAACGAATGAACCTCACCTGGAGCGCCGAGGCCATGTCGAAACCTGGCTCTGTAGCTGCCACAGCCACAGCTGCAGGGAAACTCGGCTTCCAATCCGGAATCGCGGACATTGCGGCCTCCGCAGCCGGGCTGCTGTTGGCCGCTGGCGGTGCCCGCGGCTTTGCAGCGAAGCTGCCCACCGGCTGCGCCGCAGCTGCCCCGGAGCTGCCGACCGGCGACCCGGCGCGGCTGTCTGACACGCGGCGCTCCGGCGTGGGGGCCGCAGACTGCCACACATGGGCACAGCACCGGTGTGACGTCGTGCTTGCTGACCGACAGACTTAGCAATGTGACACAGCTATCACATCAATGCGCCGCATAAGCTGCCGACTTCCGTCCAATGAGTCATCTCTCGAGGCAACACTTGTTAGGATGTGAGGTACAAGCAGCGGTGACGCGGCGCCGCGGGCTGATCGCACTTGATAAGATTCACGACGTCTAAGTCACAGGCCAAGCCAAGACAAATTTGGTGAACATGTTGTTTTAAGTCGAGAGCCAGAGTTCTGACTGGGGTGGTAGCAGGGTTCAGGGCCATACCTCGCCAGGGGTGTTGAGCTGCTGCCCGGATGTCCGCCGAGCCAGCAGCGCTTCCACTCCAGGAGCCAATTCGGGCCGTGCGGTCCGGCGCAACCCTGCAGAAATTCAGGGTTGCGCAAATTCAGCCATCTGGTCGCCTTCACCAGCGTATGCGATTTAGTGTCTATTCGATCATTGAGCACAAATGCAAAAGACAGGACATAGGATCGCTTGTTCGCTATACAAGTGCGACTGCTGTAGGTACGTTTCATCTGAGTAGATTGCCAAACCCATCAAACAGAAGATCTGACCGAGTTCACAGATCAACTATGCAGGACGTTGGTGTAGACAAACCTGAGGCAGGGGGCCCAGCGCCGGCACTTGCACCCGTCGCAGCCGCCAGGTGCTGCCCCGTGAGCAGGGCCGCCTGGTTTGGCCGCGGGCTGTGCGCCAAACGCTCCAGGCTGCAAACACAAAGCGCGGCCCGGAAGGTGTGTTAACAGTGAGTACCTGTTGTGCTGTGACACTTCCCATCAGGACCGTACGTCACATCAGCATATGGGTAATCCAGTGCAGTTGATGCATGTTATCTGCAACAGACAGGGAGCTTCCACAGGACGACTGTCGAAAGGGCGCAGTATGGGCAGTCTGCAACCTTGCTGCTGCGTTGCAGGGTGCACGACACTCACCTGTGGGAGCGGGCCCAGCGGGTGCCGCACGCGTTGCACAGCACCGGCATGCTGTCGGGCCCCTTCCGCCAGCATGGCGAGTCCTTGATGCCGCAGTTCATGCACGGGCCCGTGATCTGGGCACAAGTGCGAACAAGTCAGACGTTGTGCCGTCTCAGGGTGCGAGCAGTGGCAGGACTACAACATCAAGCCAGCTTCAACCCGTCAGCCATAGGCTGTGGACCATTGTAACATCACCACGAAGAGCGAAAGTAGACATGTCATCGCATGCGCGATTAGACGTACAGGCAAGAAGACCGAGCCTCAGCCTTTTAAAACATGAAGGCAACTCTTCGAAAGTTCGAAGTGCGGCTCGCTTATAGTGCATGGTCGGAATAAAGCTGAGTTCATGGTTGAGGTCAGGGTTGCCTTAGAAATGAAGGTTATTTGGCCCAAGGGCCTGCTTCGCTGACCCTTTGTAGATTCTATATTGTTGTTGCGTTGCTAACTTCGGTTGCTGAGGACTTACCCTTTCCTGTGTTGTATAAGAACAAAAGGCGAAACCACTAATGTTGGCAAAATAATCACCAAAACCCTGATCCTAACCCTAACCCTTCATTACCAAAACGCACCTTCACAGCGTCCGCACGGGCGTGGCGGCCGAATCGGCGGCCGCCGGCCCCGCCCCCGCGCGAGGGGCGGGGCCGCTTCTGCCCGCGCGCTGTCGCCTCGCGCTCGTAGTCCTCGTCCTCGCTGTCGGGCGCCGCCGGGGCCTCGCTGGTCGCGCCGCTCTCGCCACCATCTGCATTCGTTGGGTACCATCAAGAGGCATGAAAATTGTGAGGTGAGAGGTACCGTTGGCGCCGCCCTCACCGTCAGCTGCACGTGGTGGGGATTGATAGGGACACGATGATGTGTAGGTTACAGTTAGGGTCAGCGCCGCTTTCGTTGCCGTTTGTGCAGCGAGCGGGAACAGGAGGTAAGGCAGCCGTGAGCGTCCGAGCAATGCCATCGGAATGCCGGGAAGCTCAACCACAGGTAATGAGGCCGTGACGACCCATTGCATGAGCTATTTGGACCCGGACCCTAAACCCGGGCCCGAGACCCAAACCTAGACAAGCCCTTACCACAGACCGTAGCCATGAAGCCAAGCCTATAGCTATGCCAGAGGTGTCAAAGGATGGGTTGGTGCAATGAGCCGGGGCACACATCTTGTGCTGTAAAAACAGCAGATGGCAGGGGCCGTTAGGGTTAGGGTTAGGGGTCGAGTTAGGGTTGGGGTCAGGGTTAGGGTTAAGGTGCAGCGAGACGTCCGGCACAAGACCCTGCAAGATGCGTGGACGTCTCAGTGCAGGCACTCACCGAGCGTCGCGATGGCGGCAGCGGCGGTCTCCTCCTCGTTGGTGATGTTGTCCTGGGCGGCGACCGCCGGGCTCGGCAGCGGCGAGGGCGGCGCCCGAGGCAGCGTCGAGCGCGCCCGCTTCGGCCTCCGCCTGAGTTGCATGATCAGCAAGGTAACTTGCTGCGAAAAGGAGGGCACACAGTTTGTTTTCATCGTGATAGCCAGAATCGGTGCGAGTATATTTTTGAACGAAAGAAAGGTCAGTTCATTGATCATACATCAAAGCGAGGCAGTCGAGCACGCAGCTTCACACAAACAATTTCGCTCACATTGTATGGGGCCTGTGGTGACACGGCAAGCTCCTTCGTCGGTTCCGTGGGATCGACCTGGCAGGCCGTGTGTTTCAACGATCACAGGAGGGTGGAGAGGGTTGGTGTCTGGAGTTAGGGTCCGGGTCAGGGTGAGGACAGGGCTGGCATCAGGATCAGCACCTGCGCTTGGCCTGCGACGGCCAGGCGACACCTGGATCCGCATCCGCATCGGACGAGCCATCGCCCACGTGCGCCTCGCCAGATGAGGTATCCTCGCTGGTGCGGCTCACTGCGCGCCGCCGACGCTTTGGCTTCGGCGGCTCCACCGCCAAGTTGCCTGCGGAGAGCCACCGTGGTGAGGGTTGCTGTAAACTTCTCTAGCGCTAAGAGGATGACACAACGCTGCCGGCGACGCCTCAACCATGTGCGCCATCTCGGCACTCCGTGGGGCGCATGCAGC
>JAABUX010009306.1_pt1 | contig 11138 bp, 10 predicted proteins | sample 5561851 | NCBI WGS metagenome assembly JAABUX01 (sample SAMN10711883, study PRJNA513361) | rock metagenome | isolation source: Antarctica rocks | place: Antarctica: Victoria Land, Richard Nunatak red sandstone | collected 2016-01-03 | reverse complement strand
TTCATCAAACAGGTTATCAGTTTAGCAGCTTCCGTGCCATAACCGTTGCAGTGGCACACTGCTTGCGAGGTGGCACATTGCCTGCCGGAGCGTTCCATACACCCTGAGGTCTCATGTCGTTGCAAGTTGCCATGCCCGTCCGCTGGATCGGGTTTCTCCCGGCCGGCCTGCAACTGCGTGCCGGCTCCCTGCGCGTCCGGGTGATGTCCAGCGGCTTTCTCCGCAACGTGTTGGTCATGCTGGGCGGCACCGTGCTCGGACAGATGTTCAGCGTGATCGCGTCGCCGGCGCTGACCCGGATCTACAGCCCAGCAGAGTTTGGCTACCTGAATGTTTACGGCTCGATACTGGGGCTGTTCACCGTGTTGGCCAGCCTGCGTTACGAAATGGCCATTCCCATTGCCGTCTCGGAGATCGAGGCGGCCAATTTGTTCGGCGTCTGCAGCGTGGCGCTCCTGTCCACCACGGGAATCGTCGCGGCGCTGGTCTGGCTGGTGCCGCCGCAGATGCTCGCGGCTTGGCCATGGGCATCGGCGCTGAGTCAGTTGCTGCAGCACGCCTGGCTTCTGCCAGTGGGCTTCTTCTGCCTGGGCGGCTACTATGTGTTGAACTTCGTGGCCACGCGGGCCGGCGCTTTCACCACGATCGCCCGCACGCGCATCTCCCAGGGCCTCGCCGGGCCTGCCTCGCAGGTGGTGCTGGGTCTGCTCGGAACCGGCGCGTCCGGCTTGGCGATGGGCTTCGTGATCGGCCAGTCAAGTGGCACGGCGCTGCTGTTCTCCCGCTTGGTGCTGACGCAACGCGAGATCTTCGGGCAGATCAGCTTGCGTGGCATGGCTGCGGCGGCCCGGCGCTACATCGGCTTTCCGCTGGTATCCAGCTGGTCGGCGATGCTGGAGATGGCCTGCAACGGGGCCGTGGTGTCGATCCTGACCGCGAGCCTGTTCTCCCCTTCGGTTGCCGGCTTCATGCTGTTGACCGACCGGGTGGTCGGCCGGCCGTTGTTGATGCTGAGCAGTTCGCTGCTGCAGGTGTTTGTCGGCGAGGCAGGCCATGCAATCACCAGCGACCCGGCCAAGCTGCAACGCCGCTTCTGGCAGGTCGTGACGCAGCAGTTCGCCATTACCGCGACATGGCTCGTCGTCGCCAACATGCTGGCGGCGTTTGCTTTCCCGGCGTTGTTTGGCGCCCGGTGGGCTACCTCGGCCACCTACTTGATAGCGCTGAGCGGCGGTTACCTGGCGCTGTCCACCTTGCATCCGGTGTCGCACACGCTGCAGCTCCTGCAGCGGCAGGTCGCGGCTGCCAGTTTGCAGGCGGTGCGGCTGGTGTTGCTCAGTGCCGGCATGATCTTGTCCTGGCACGCCGGGATGTCTGCGATCCAGGCACTATGGGTGGCTTCGGCAATTCAGATGCTGACCTGTGCAACGATCCTCACCGTTATGGGCCACGCCATCCGCAAAGTGCAGGTGGCCGCTACCGAGATGACCATCTAATCTGTGGCGCTCGGCACCCAACATCATAATCGGCGGAAAACGTGCGTGTGACAATATGGACTGCTATCCTGCCTGCCATGGGCAATGCTGTTCGCAAGGTGAAAACCAGATGAGTTCGCTTTTGAGGTTTATAGCGCTACGCGGCTTTGCGATGACCGCCCTGTTTGCCGCGGGGCCGGCAATGGCGGCACCGTATTGCATGGCAATTCAGGGGCTTACCACGCAATGCCTGTATGTGGACGCAAACCAGTGCCGCATCGACGCAGCCCGCCATGCCGGCTCCTGTGTGGCCAACCCTGCTGAAATCACATTGCCCGAGGCCGGCAATTTCCCCTACTGCATAGTCGGAGCCGGTTACGCGACGTGCAAGTTCGTCGATCAAGGCAGTTGCGACGCCGAGGCCAAGCAGCGCGGCGCCGCCTGTGTGGAGTCATTTGCGGCTTCCGGGAAGAACTCTGCCCCGGACCCATACCGCGACCTCTACGTCACAGGGCGTTAACCTCGGGGTTGGTCGGAGCCGCCTTGTAGCAGCGGCGCCGAGCACCGTTCAGGCATCGACGCGAACCAACTTGTGGTAATGCTCCAAATAAGCGTCGGTCATTGCGTCGACGCTGAACTGGCCCGCCAACGCCGCCGAGCGGGCATCGAAGTTGTTCAGGGTCAGCGAGCCTGTGGCGACGCCGTTCATGGTCCGAGCGAGATCATCGACGTCGCCTGGCTCGCACAACAGGCCGGTGCTGCCTTCCTCCATGAACTCCGGAATGCCGCCGATGCGGCTGCCGATCAAGCCGAGGCCGTAAGCTGCCGCCTCGACCATCGTGACTGGGGCATTCTCGTACCAGAGCGACGGCAGCAGCATGTAGTCGGCGTCGACCAGAAGCTTCTCCTTGGCGTCGCCGTTCACGAAGCCGTGGAAGGTGATACGCGGATCGGTCGCAGTCGCGGCGCGGACCTCATCCTCCAGCTCGCCACGGCCAGCGACCACCAACTCGATCGGCGCATCGTGCGGCATGCGCGCCATGGCCTGCAAAACCACCCGCACGCCTTTTTCCGGCGTCAGGCGGCACATCAGCAGGAACCGGGTGACGATACCCCTCTGGCGGGTAGCCTTCGCGAACACCGCGCCTTCGGGCAGCGGAATGCCGTTGTGCACAACCGTTCCGGCGCTAGCCCGCAACCCGCGCGCGCGGTGATAGTCCAGCAGAAATTGCGAGGGACTGGTGAACATGTCGACATAGCGTGTAGTCCGCATGTGCCAGCCGCGATAAATCCGGCAAGCGGGCGAGGGGACCGTGCAGAGCTTCCAGTCCCGGGTCAGCAGGAAAGCCCGCGGGCACAGCAGATGGTAGTCGTGGGCGGTATGCAGCACCGGAATGCCGAGCCGCTTGGCCTGCCGCCACACCGACGCGGAGAAGCCATCGAGCACATGGGTGTGCAGCAGGTCGGGTGGAGCGTCGCGCAGGATTGCCTGCACCCGCTTGCCGGCCGCATTGTTCCAGGCGTCACGCAGGTGCCACAACGCCTTGCGATGCCGTGGCTGCTCAGCACGCGCAAAGCTCCAATAGACGTTGGGCGGAAAGAAACGGATGACCTCGACGCCGTTACGCTGCTCGACCGGCATCGGCTCCTGTTCCGGCCCACAGGTGGAGATCACGGTGACCCGGCAGCCACGCGCCACCAGCGCTTCGCACAGGAACGACACGATCAACTCCGCCCCGCCCGCCATGATCGGCGGGTAGAGATTGTTCACCACTGCGACGTGCAGCGGCTTGCGGCCTAGACTGGAAATCAGCACGAACTCCTAGAACCAGCGCAGCCAGCGTGGCACCGGGTTGGCATGTTGGGTCAGCACCATGCCGGACACGTTGCCGCCGGCGGTGCGGATCGTTTCTGCGGCATCGTCGGCGGCGGTCTTGCTGGTGCTGCCGGTGCGGACCACCAGCACGTTGTTGTCGACGAAGCGCGACAGCAACACCCCGAATGCGCCGCGCCGCGTCGGTGGCGAGGCAATCAGGATCAAGTCGAAGCTGTGCCTCAATGCCGCCAGCACGTCGGCCACATGCGTCATCGCCGGCGGTACCTCGGACGGCGAGCGAACGCCACCGAGCGCCACTTGATACATCGGCAAGCCCGCCACCTTGGTGAGCCCGGACTCGATCGCCTGCAGGTCGAGCGGCAGCATGATGGGCATCACAGCCCGGCTACGCCCACGGGCCGGAGCGGCGCCGCCCACCGTGGCCGGCAGCCGCATTGCCGTCCCATCGATGAACAGCACCCGCTTGCCGAGCCACGCCGCACTGATCCAGCCAAGGTCATACGCCACCTGGGCGCAACCATCGCCTTCGACGGTGGAGATGAACTGCGTCACCTCCGCCCAGTCGTTGTGCCGCGTGCTGACGGCGTGCTGCAGCCGCAGCAGTTCCGAGGTGGCGAGCCCCGAGGGTTCACGCCGTGGCGAGGCCGGCAGGTTCTGCAGAAGTGCAACTTGCCTGGAACCAGGCTCCTGCTCCGACATCGGCATCAGGTCGGACTTCTTGGATTGTTGCATCATGCTTCTCTTCCAAACGTGGCCAACACCGGCAGGCGGAGGGCCGCGGCAGCCTCACGCGGGACGTAGATGCGGTCGTCCAAACCTTCGAGCAGCAATGCCAGACCGAACCCGAGGATGACGCCAGCCACGAGCGCGCCGGCAAGGATAATCTTCTTGCGCGGGCGCGCCGGCAGGTCGGGCGTCGAAGGCACCGAAATGACCGCGGTGCTGGAAATCTTCTCGGCGTTGCGGCTGCTGCCGACCCGCGCCTCCTCGTAGCGTTGCGCCAAGGCCTTGTAGGCGTCCTCGGCGATCTGCGCACGCCGGGTCAGGTCGTCCAGCTGGTTGCGGGCGCCTTCCAGCACACCCAGCCGCTTGTCGGTGTCGGTAATCTGCTGACTTAGCACGGCCATCGGCTCGCGGGCGCTGTCAGCGTCGGCAACGGCGCGCAGGTAGTCGGTCTGGATGTTCTGGTAGACTATGTTCGGCTCGCTGTTGTCCCGGCTACGAGCATTGGACTGAGCCTTGTGCTCGGCCGATTGCAGCGACGAGATGCCGGCCTGCAACTGGTTCAAGATGCGGCTGTTGGGCTGGAAGGTGCTCAGCATCTGATCCTGTTTGGCCCGCAGGTCGGCGAGTTTTGCCGTGGTGTCATCGACGCCGCGGTATTTCTCGGCACCTGCCTGGCTGCTGACATTGGCCGGAACCTTAGCCAGCAGGCTCGCCAAGGCGGATTGCCGCTTCGTCGCCAGGACGACATGGGCTTCGTTGTTCTGCAACTGCGCTTGAAGGGTCGAGCGCTGCAGCAACGCCTGCGAGACCTGTTGCGGCAGGTCGGAAATCTGGTTGTCGGACTTGAACTTGGCGAGTGCGGTGCGCTCCTGCTCAAGCCGCTGAGTCGCCTCATTGCGCTGGCTCTGCATGAATGCCAGCTGCGGGTCGGAGTATACCTTGGCCTCGCGGTCCAGATAGGCGTCCACCAGGGTCAGCAGGGCCTGATGCGCCACCTGCGGGCTTTGGTTGAGGTAGGAAAGGTTGATGACGTCGCTGACGCCACTCGCATCGACCACCAAATTGCCGGTGAACTTGCCTTGCGCCAAGGTCATCTTCAGGTCGTCGCCGGCGTCACCCTCCGCGATGTCGGGATAAAGCTTAGCCAAGCCAATCTTCTGAATGACGCTGCGGATCAGGTCGGCGCTCTTGAGCAGCTCCCCGTCTGAGCTCAGGACTTCGTGGCGTTCGTTCGACTGCAGTTGCTGGCTTGCCTCCTGGCGCGCGCCCATAGCGGGAACCAGGTTGGAGCCGAACCGCACCAAAAGGGTGGAGTCGGAGCGGTAGAGCGGCGTCGCATACATGATGTATGCGACGCCGGCGCCCACCACGATCAGGAACGTGACGACGATTGCGAGCTTGCGCCGAAAAAACGTCCCCGCGATATCGCGCCAAGTCGGCTCCAGAACCATGGTGGTCTCCTGTTGCTCAGTCGCTAGTGAGCGACGGTTGTTGTAGTTGCGGCGACTGCGCCGTTGGAAATAGGCGTAACGCCCGAACCGGTGTTGGGAGCTACGATGTAAGAGAAGCCCCAGCTGATTGGCACGAACTGCTGGATGTATTGGTTAAAGTACACGTAAACCTCGGCGATGCCCGTACGCGGAACATAAACAACGTCGAACGGTGCCAAACGCACATCCGCAGTCGCTTCTTTGGCGTAGACAACCTTGTTGTATCGAGTGGAGAACAGTTGCGGCACGTCGCCTGGGCCACGGCGAATAATAAATACCTTGGCATAGCTGCCCGAAACCTTAACGCCACCGGCCCGCGCGATAGCCTGTGACAAAGTAAGGTTCGGTCCGACGGTGACGTACTCGCCCGGCCCGTTGACCTCACCGCCCACATAAATCCGCGTCGGCGCGAATGATTTCACGACCACGGTCAGGCGGGGATTCTTCAAGTCACTCTCGTAGTCGTGGCGCAGCACCTTCGTCAGCTCTGAAACGGTCAAACCATAGGCCCGTTCGTCGGGGACGATGGACGTGGAAATATGACCATCGGGACGTACGGTGACTTCTTCGTTAAGGTCGGGGTTCAGCACCAACTTGATGTCAAGAATGTCACCCGCCTGGATGTGGTACGGCGGCAGAGCTGGCAGTACCCCGGCGTCGGGGGAGGGGTTTGCCGGCGCCAACGGCAGGCCCGATGTCGAAGTGCAGGCGGCTAGGGCCGCTGGCACTGCAAGCAGCAAGGCTGCCTGCAACAGGGATTGCCGAAATCGGCGACGTGAGCGCGGTGCGGCCTGAGCCGGACAAACTGAGAAAGCGGACATGATGATTCGGGCGTCTCCTTTGCTCCGGCGCGCCCTGTCGGGGTCGAGGGGAGACAAGGCCAGCGCCCGAATCGGAGCTGACATTGTTAAACCGCGCCTTTACGCAGAAGCACTGCCGGTATCGTTTTAAGAACAATAACGATATCGCGCATAAATGTCCAATTAGCAACGTACCGGACATCGAGCTCGACCCGCTGAGCGTACGACGTGTCACTGCGACCGCTTACCTGCCACAATCCTGTCAGGCCTGGCCGTGCCTGATAATAGTAACGAATTTCAGTCCCGTAGCGAGCAATTTCCGTCCGAACAATCGGGCGCGGGCCAACCAGGCTCATTTCGCCACGCAGCACGTTGAACAGCTGCGGCAGTTCATCCAGGCTGCTCTTGCGCAGGAAGTGCCCCACGCTGGTAATCCGTGGATCGCGGCGCAGCTTCTGCGTGGCGCGCCACTCCATCGCCGCAACCGGGTCGTTGGCCAACAGATGCTCAAGGACTTTATCGGCTTCGGCAACCATGGTGCGGAATTTCATGCACGGGAACATCTGGCCGTTGGCGCCGAGGCGCTGATGCCGGAACAGCGCTGCGCCGCCGTCACGCCGGATCAGCAGCGTGAGCAAAAAGAACAGCGGCGCCAGCAGCAGCAGCAGCACAACGGCGCCGCAGCGGTCCATAACCTGCTTGCTCCAGCCGCCAACCAGCCCGCCAGGCTCCGGCGTCGATACCAACAGCACCACGTCGTGGCCGGCAAACGCCCGGTGGCGGGCATCAAGGCCGGATAAACCAGGGCAGACCAAGGTCGTGGCGATCGGCAAGCCGATGTTGCGTACCGCCGCAATCGTCTCTTCAAGCGCGTTGGGTCGGCTGAGGTCGGCGGCGACCACCAGCATGTCGGCACGGCTGGCTTCAATGCTTTGCAGCAATGTCGAATGCCGCAAATCCACCGGGTCGACATTTCCGACCACATCGTAGCCCAAGCCAGGCTTGGAGCGCAGTGCCGCCGCAACAGTGTCGGCGGTCTCATGCGGCGCCACGATCATTGTCCGCAACGTCCAAAGCCCGTTGGCGCGCAGCATCACGCGGGTGACGCCTCGCAGCAGCATCAGGATAGGAGTAAACATGACCCAGCCGGCCAGCCACAAAGCCAGCCAGGCGCGAGATACCACTGCCATCCCGCCAACCAGGGACCAGTCGCCATTCCCCAGAGACGGGAGCAGCGTCGCCAGCGTGGCGGTGAATGCCAGGGCCACCGCGGAGCCGGCGAGGACGTCATTGACCTGAGTGGTCCAGGACAGCCGCAGGGTATGGTGTCCGCGCCTTGCCAACCAGATCAGCAAGCCCAAAGCCGAAGCGAGCCAAATGGCAGGTGCCGTGCCAGTTAGATTAAACGAGGCCGGCAGGTTGAACGAGTCGGGCAGGCCGGTCGGCGCTACGGCGCCCAAGATCGTGGCAGCCGCCAGACAGGCGATCAACGCCGCCAACACATCGGCAGTCCTGAATGCCGCCGCACGCAGGCGCGCGGGGCGCTGTTCGGCTGCCCGGCGAACGGGGATCACTTCCAGTCCTTCAAGAGCGTTCATCACGGCCTCGATATGGTTAACATCAGGCATTCAGCATAACCTTCGACCATTGACCGCAGCGGAGTGTCAAAATTATGCCGCGCTGCACAATAACTACCACGCAAGGCGCGTGCCAAGGTTGCGTGATGCGACTGGTTCATGCCGGACCGCGGCATATGACTGCGGCAGCGAGTTGTGGATGCAACACAAGGCTCACGAAAGCGTGCGATCTTAGCTGCGGTCGCAGCGAAGGATTGTCGCGGATCGCGGTACTGTGGCCCGCCGTGACGGCCGAAGTTCCCGCGTCGCGTGGGCAGGTCGCGGCGGCGGCAAGCCGCCAGGCCGCGGCGCCGAACGACCGACCCGACGACGGCCCGCGCAGCTCGGCAGCGACCTTTGCCCGGTACTCGGTCGCGCGATCGGGCGTGCTGGAGTGGTACAAACCTGCTGCCACCAACCAGTCGCCATGAGCTGGTCCCTCGACCAACTGACGCAGGAAACGCCCGGCGTAGTCGGCGTTGGCAGCGATATCGAACGCTTCGTCGAGCGAGCGGAACGCGTCTGGATGGTAGTGCAGGTTGACCTGCAGGCAGCCGGTGTCGATCGAGGTGATGCCGGCCGCTTCCGCCTGCCCGACCCAGGCGACCGCCGCGACCTTGCTCGCGAAAAACAAGCCTTGGCCTTGCGCGTTAACTGTCCACGGCCAAGGCTCCAGGATGCCGCCGCCCGCTGCCCGCCCGCTCTCTACGCGAGCGATTGCTCCAAGCAAGCCTGTAGGAATGCGGTGCGCCTGCTCGGACAGCGCCGCAGCGCGCTCACATTGAGCCGCTTGAGGTGTCAGCGAAATCGCGGCGGCACTCAGCAACTGGGCGGTCGCCTCGTGCGGCATGACCCAAAGCGCAACCATGAGGCCTAGCGAAAGTGGCCTAAACGCCGCCGCCTGCAATCCTTGCGAATGAGTTAACGTAAAGTTTGCGCGCCGTAGCAGGTTTGGGGCTGCAACCTGCACTCGCCGCGCTACGTCCGACGAGCGGACCGCGTGGGCGAAAAAGCGGTGCGAGGCATACGGCCAAGCTGTGGAAACAACACGCTTGCGTAAACCAGAGCCGCTAAGTCTCGGCTGTGACGATGAGGCCGTAAACTGCGTAGCTGCCACAGGTTGATGTGTCGTCATAAGCGTCGCCCCGCCCTATCTGGCTGAGGCGGAAGGCAAGCCGTATGCCGTGACAACTTCGTTTTGGCCGTTTCCTCTGCAAAACGGCCATCTCGATCACAACTATTCGTGTGGTTGCGCATCATTTGCTGCTAAGCGACTGCTATCGCCGCGAAATTTGAAATATGACTCAATCGTTGCGTTTAGATTGTGAAAAATCACGGGTTCGTGATCGCTAAACCGATATTCCCCCACGAAAACTTGTGTTCCAGCCTCGTTAAGTTTTGTAGTTTCCGTTAATCAAGATGTGACGGACTTTACGAACGGCTGTCACGCCAGGTTGTTGCTAGAGCAACGAATGAGCTGAACGCTGTAATATGTCAGGCTGGTATCGGTTGTTCTTCAAGGGTTTAGAACAGCCAATTAGAGTGCATGAACGCTTCGAACTTCATTTTTATCGTAAACAACGATCACAAGGGCGAAACGTCATGTCTATGCACCAATCTGCGCCTGTTAGCAGACAGACTGTTGGCACAGTTGATGCTTTGAATATGCTGACAATGACATCGTTGAGTCCGCAAATGGGAGACGTCTCCAGGATACTCCGCAAGTTTGCGATCACCGATGCTCCCATCCTTATTACTGGGGAGAGTGGCACCGGGAAGGAGGTATCTGCCCGGGCGATACACGCAGCTTGTTCGCGCCGGTCCGGACCGTTCATGGCGGTGAACTGCGCAGCGCTCCCGGCAGACCTCATCGCGTCGGAACTGTTTGGTTACGAAAAAGGCGCTTTCACCGGGGCCGGCTCGCGCAAGATCGGCCAGATCGAGCACGCCAATGGCGGTACGCTCTTCCTCGACGAAATCGGCGACATGCCAATCGACCTGCAAAGCCACCTGCTGCGCTTCCTGCAGGAAGGCAAGATCGTCCGCGTCGGCGGCCGTGGAGACGCGATTGCAGTGGATGTCCGCATCATTGCCGCCACCAACGTCGACCTCAATGCCGCGATGCGCGACGGCCGGTTTCGCGAAGACCTGTTCTACCGGCTGAACGTGCTGTCGCTGCACATGCCGCCGTTGCGCGACCGGGTCGGCGACTTGGAGCCTTTGGCCTATCGCTTCTTGATTGAAAGCTCCGAGCAGGTCGGGCGCGATGTCCACGCCATCTCGTCCGAGGCGATGACAATGCTGACCGCGCATGACTGGCCGGGCAACGTCCGTGAGCTGAAATCGGCCATTTTCCGCGCCGTCGTCATGTGCAGCAGCGGTGTGGTGCAACGCGATGACATCAGCCTGACCCCGTCACGGCGGCGCCCGGTTGCAGTCCAGGCGCAGTATCAGGTCGGCCGGCCAATAGCGTTGCCGCGCGTGGCGGCAATCGGCCGCGACACGCTGATCGACTCGCTGGTGCGCAACCGGCAGAACGTGACCGCCACAGCGCATGAACTGCGCGTCTCCCGCGTGACGCTATACCGGCTGCTCCGGCGCTTCGACATCATGCTTGATAGGCACGCCGCTGGGTAGCAAGCCGCAGCCTGCCTCACCGCAGATCGATCGGCACGGCTGTCACGCTGTTGAATGGGCTGCCGTCGCGACCGAGGCTGATGGTCGACCATACCAGGTAGATCAGCACCTGCTTTTCTGGGTCGAACAGCCGGGTTACCCGAACCTCCTTGAAGAACGCGCTGGCGGATGCGCCGAACACCGTCTCGCGCTCCGGCAGCTTGCCGCTCAACGTGACCGGGCCGGTGGCGCGGCAGGCGATGGAGAAGCGGCTGGGATCGGTGGCGAGGCCGAACGAGCCGGCAACCCCGCCGGTTTCGGCGCGGCTTACATAGCAGCTTACGTTGTTGACGCGGGGATCGTCGTAACGCTCCACCACGATGCGGTCGTTACGCCCAAGCAGCTTGAAGGTGGTATCGATGCTGCCGATCCGCTTTGCCTCATCCGCGTGAGCGGAGGCCGCCAGCAGGGGCAGGGTCGCCAGCAAAGCCAGGGTCGTTAGCAAAGCCGGGCACAAGGCGCGGTTCATGACTTCGAATCCGTTGAAAGAGGGGCGGCAAAGCGGGCGAACGCCTCTG
>JAABUX010009304.1_pt1 | contig 11139 bp, 17 predicted proteins | sample 5561851 | NCBI WGS metagenome assembly JAABUX01 (sample SAMN10711883, study PRJNA513361) | rock metagenome | isolation source: Antarctica rocks | place: Antarctica: Victoria Land, Richard Nunatak red sandstone | collected 2016-01-03 | reverse complement strand
AGCATGGAAGCAGCTCCAGGCGCATGGGCCAGCGCAACGCGCGGCGCGCTGCGGGCCGCAGGCCGCTGCTTGCGGCGTTCGGCGCGGAGGACGAGGACGTCAAGCCGCGGCGCGTGCTGAAGCCCATCCAGTACACCGAGGAGGAGCTGCGTGCGATGCAGGCGCGGCCCATCGCCGCTGGCTCGGCTGGCTCAGATGGCAAAAAGCGGCGTCTGTGGACCCAGAGAAACCAGCGAGTTCTTTGAAGGAGGGCGGTGGGCGCTGCGCATACATGGGGCAGAACCGTAGCTATCAGTGCCGCACAGTCAGGAGGCGCAAGGCCGTGCACACCTGCGATCGTGCTTGCTCAGAAGCACTGCCCGCGGCGCTCCGCGGTGGGCCGGTCAGGACAGCGGACGGAGCGGCCGGGGCGCGCGGCGACGGAGGCCGCGCTGCAAAGCGCGCACGCCACACCCGCCCAACTCTGGCCCGGTGCAGGAGCGCCCCCGGGCCGTGTGCCCACGGCGCCGACGCGGCGCGTCGCGCGGCGGCAGGCGCGCGAGGCGGAGCGCGCGAAGCCGTCGCCTGAGGACGCGGCGGCCGCGCTGAAGGAGCTCATCCGCTCCATCCCGACCGACCAGGAGGCCGTGTTTGCGTACGCGGTCAAGTGGGCCGCGTTTGACGCGGCGGCCACCACGCTCGTGCCCAAGCTGTCCGGCTGGGTCGGCAAGAAGATTGCCGAGCTGCTGGGCGTGGAGGAGCCCACCATGGTGCGGCCGCCTCTGGGCGCGGCCGGGGCCCGGCCGCTCACGCCGACCGCTTGTCCTGGCGCGCGCCTGTCGGGGGCGCGTGCCTGCATGCGCCCGCGGCGTCGCCTGAGCGCGCCGCACGGCGGGCTCCTGTGCAGCGCGGCGCCGCGCCGGTGGGCGCCGTCAGGCAGCGGCGCGCACATGCAGGCAGGGACGCGCCACCGGCGCATCTACGGCCTGGTTCTTGCGGCCTGGTGCTGCAGGGCCGCCGCCACCAGTGCAGCGCCCGCACGCCGCGCGCGTGCGGGCCGGCGGGCGGCTCCGCGGCGCCGGCCGATGCAGGGACCGCCGCGCAGGTGGACTTCATCATCGGACAGCTGAAGGCGCACGCGGACGCGGCCAAGCTGCTGGCGGAGCTGCAGCCGGTGCTGGACGAGGAGGCGCCCGGCTTTGTGCTCAAGCTGTTCCGCAGCGTGATCTTCGACACCGAGAAGCAGGCGCTGGGGCTGCTGGAGGCGTAGAGCATGGCCGGAGCCCTCCGCGTAGTGGCGAACGCGTGCCGCATGTTGTGCAAAGAGCGGGGGGCACGCTGCGTGTTTCCGAACAACTGGGCGCCCGACCGCGCTGCTGCAATAAACGGCACGGTAGATGCGCTGGTCCGCGAGCGGTCCCGGCAGTATGACGTGTAACACTGTCCCTAGCCAGCGTATGCTTCTTGGTCAGGACGCTGTGCATGACCGCCGCGGTGCACTCCCAGCACCTGATACTGCCAATGCAGGCTTCATCACCATATCAGGCCCCATCTATTCCTGCAGTCGCCTTCCCTCTGGCAAGGCCCTGCGGCCGGAAGCGGACTGGCAGCAGCCAAACAACAGAAAGCGAGTGTAGCCAAGCCTCATGCCGTCAGCTTCTGAGTGACATCTATCAACAGGTCGAGATATGTGCTACCTGGAACGCAAATGTGCTATTGGGACGAGGACGGTGGCAGTCGTGGACAGGGTACTGCTGCCAGACCATGATGCGCACCAACACAGTGGTGCGCTGCACCATGTTGAAGTACAGCTGCATGGACATGGTGTAACAGCGCACTGAATGCAGCTGCACAGCTACATAGCTGGTGATATGTTGACAAGCATGCATAAAGGCAGGGCTGGTCCGCCTGCATCGAGCCAGCTGCATGCTAAGAGGCGTACCTTGCAAGCTCGCAGCATCTTACAAGCTCGCAGCATCTCACATGTGAACGCAGGTAATGATATGCATGCGCTGTTATGCATGCGTGCAATACCCGGAGCCTGAGCAGGGAGGCGCGCGGATGCAAAGGCCGCTTGAAGACACTGAGAGCTGCGCTGCTTTGAGCAGACTCGCGTCATGCGGGCTGTCACGCACGGTCTGGTCTATTGCTACTGCAACGCACCCTCCCTACTTTGTTGGCACTCTATGCTCTATCTGTGGTTGCTGCCCTGATGCCAGGCCTCTGCAACCGGCAGCGCATAAAACGTCATGCTTGCAGCTCCTGCAAGTGTGCGCTGCCTTTCAACCGGTCTTTGTGTGCAACCCAAAATCGTGGCTTGCATTACCTGGCCACGGCCTGGCGGGAGAAGAGCCTACCGCAAGGCATGCTGGCGCTCGCGCGATCGCCCGCGCTCGGAGCGGCATCACGCGGCCTCGACCGGATGGCCCACGGCCTTGCGGCCCGCGCCGCTGTACGCGTCGAGCATACGCTCGCGCCACGCGAACACCGGGTCGTCCGCCTCGAGCAGGGCGGTCGGGCTGACGCTCTTGGCCATCATGAAGAAGCTGAACACGATGATGTCGGCGTACAGCGGCGCCTGGCCGCCCAGGAACGGCTGCTTGCCGAGCGTGGCGCGCAGCGGCTCCAGCGCGGCGCGGAACGCGGCCAGCTTGCCGGCGCGCTCGCCCTCCGGGCAGATCTGCGCGGGCAGACAGGCGGCGCTGGGGGGTCAGCAGACAGCGTGCCCTGCCCAGCCAGGCCCCATGTGCACTTACCGACCCAGCACATGAGCCAGCGTGGCGCGAAATGCAGTGAGCTTGGCAGCGCGCTCGCCGTCCGGACAGAGCTGCACGGCCGGGCAGTGGCGCTGGAGGGTCAGCCAGCAGCGGTCCGCACCCCTGCCAGAGCCCGTGTACAAGTGCTGGCCCAGCACATGACGCGCGCGGCGGCTTCCTTCCAGGCAGCCCCGCGCGCAAGCAGGCCGGGTCGGCGCGGCCGCGCTGCGCGCTACGACCAGCCCATCGAGACACCATGCAGGACGAGCGCCCTGTGCTCCCCGTCTCCCAGCCACCGGTCTGCATCGGCGTCTTCAGCTACCAACCTACCTCAGCAGAGTCAGGTCAAGCGATCACTCGGCCTCAGGCAATCGCTGTGCCCGCCACGCATGGTTTGCAGGCGCGCCGCACCTCCTCCAGCCTGCTGCCAAAGCGCTCCTCGCGCTGCTTGCGGAAGAAGGCCTTGTCGTCGTCGGTGAGCACGCCGTGGATGTCCAGGATCACGAGCGGCATGAGCGTCGGCTTGTAAACCCCAAGTGTTGCCCAGTCCTGCACGAAGAGCGCCGCGCCCTCGCCTGCAGGCCAGCGCCCAGGCCGCTCAATAAACAAAGTCGTTTCAACGTATTGAGCATTGCAATTATGCTGCATGTCACACCCCGGTCGGGCGCTTGCTCGTGCTGCAACCTGATTCACAGAAAAGAAGAAACCAAACGTGGACTCGCGTTGAATTGCAGGCCTGCATTCCTACAGGTGCTGAATGGCGGCCTGGCAGGCCCGGCAGGCAGCCCCGCCGCGCCTCCTGGGCCGCCGAACAGGCTGGGCCGGTCCGGGTAGGTGCGCTCCAGGTACTGCGCGATCGCGAAGGAGTCGTTGACCACCTTGTCGCCGTCCTGGATGATGGGCACCTGGGCCGCCGGCGGGCGCCGCGTCAGAGCTCGCAGGCCAGCGCCTCGAGCGTGAAAGGGCTTAGAAGTGCAGGCCTTAGAAGTGCACACCTGCTGATGCCTGCGTGACCAACTGGGTGCAGGCCGCCAGAGTTACACACCGCCCAACTTGGCTCAAGCCTCGAAGGAGGCCGCAAAATGCACACCCCTAGCTTAAACCAACACGCTTGCTCCAAGCATGCCCATCAGTTTTGTAAGCACACGCACCGTTGCTGGCGGCGCGCAAGCCTGCCCGAGCTCAACCAATGTGAGTCGCCTGAGCGGCCGCTTTGCTCACTACATCAGCACCCGCGCCTTCGAAGGGTGTCACAGGGGCCTCATCGCGCACCAGTCCCTGCCCCGACGCGGCGCGCAGCTTCTCGCCCTCGACGTACCTCCTACGCGCCCGCCCGTAGGGCTTGGCCCAGGCACGCACACCGCGGCGGTCGCCGCCAAGGCTCTCGCATACACAGCGCTGCAACGAGCTCTGGTGTCACCAAAAGCACTTCGCATGCACCAACGCCCACCACAGGCGACAGCTGCGCCGCACAGGCAACAGCAGCGAGCACAAGGCGCCTGCCTGCCTGGGTGCACACCACGGCACACTCTCATACTCCAGGCCCTTGTGAAGCAAGGCCAGGCGCGACCGCCAGCAGGAGGGGCTGAACACGTGCTGCGGATCGACGGCCGCAAGCTCCCACAATTTGATTGGCGCCATGGTCGAATCCTCTGTGTGGTGTCAGGAAGCAGAAGGCTGTGAGCAAGTTGTCTTTGGCATGTACAAGCTGTGGAAGCATATGCGCATGAAGCCACATGCATGTCGTCGTCAGGCTCGGGGTAATGCGTACGAAGCTTCCGAGAGATGTCCGACCTGGGGCTTGGGGGGCTCTGCGGGCGCATTTTAGAGCTGAGTAGCAGGCCCATGAATGCGCATCATCGCATCATCCCATCTCGTATGAGGCCGCGCCAGCACTGCTATCAAGCTCGCCCAGCCATGCGTCCGTACTCAGCCCCAGCCCCGGCCGTCCGCAGCATGCCCGCGGGCCGTCGGTAGAGCGTGGCGGACGCCGTGAGGCTCGGTGCGGTGACCTTTTGTGCCAGGTTGCTATGCCAGGCTGGAAAAGTGGTACATAGCCTGTCTTTAACACCAAGAAGCAGGCGCTGGGGCTGCTGGAGGCGTAGGGCATGGCGGGGTTTTGAGCCCTCCGCGCGCCCCGGCGCGCGCGTGCCGCGCAGCACATGGTGCGCAGAGAGCGGGGCCGTGAGAGCGCACGCTGCGTGTTCCTGAACATCTGCGGACACCCATCCGTGCCACTGCATGAGCGGCACAGCAGACATGCTGGTCCGTGCATGGTGTCCGCAAGCGGTCCGGGCTGGTTGGCATGTAACCTGTCCTCTGCTTCTCGGTCAGGACGCAGTGCATGGCCGCTGCGGTGCACACCCAGCATGAAGTACTGTTACTGCAGGCGTCACCATGATCAGGCGCCACCATCTCCATAGCTGACGTCCCTTTAGCAAGGTCCGGCAGGCGGCCGAAAGCTGACTGGCAGCAAATGAAGAACAGACTGCCGTTGTGGCCAAGCCTTATATCGTAAGGCTCACATGAATGAATGAATGAATGAAAAGCATCACCGGGAGCCCGATTGCCCCCTCAGCTATCTGGATATGGCCTGTTTCAGCCAACTAGGGCTGTTTAGGCACAGGTGACAAGCAATCAGGCAAGATACCCACACACCCACAGGTCAAGGGACATTTGGGACAGTCGGGGCAAGGTAGATCTTCAGGCATGCAAGGATGAAGTAGGCAACGCCGCGAATGTCCCGCTGCTGTATGAACTCCAGCATGGTGCACCCAGGCGTAAACAGGTGCGCATACTCGGCACGGACGCAGGCGACAAAAGGACACTCGGAAAAGCAGGTGCTGCTCGTCGCCCAGGGCGCCAGAGGCACACTTCCCGCACATCCGCTGCGCCCGGGGGACGTTCGTGTGACGCAAGGCAACGATGGGGAGCCGGTGGCATGGTTGACATGTCTAAAGGTGGAGAGATGTGCACCCTGGGACCACAAATGTGCTACCGGGAACACTGTGGAAAGGGTACAGCCGCCAGACCATGGTGTGCAGCAACAATGTGGCACGCTGCACTGGGCTAAAGCGCAGCTGCATAGAAGGTATTGTGTAACAGCACATTGGTCGCAGCCACATACAAGGTATCCCGTCGCTCAGCATGTATAAAGGCAGGGCTGCTCCTGTACTACGCCTGCATTAAGCCTTGCAAAGAGGTCACCTGCGAGCTTGCAACGTTGACACGATACGTACTTTACATGTGATACACATGTAAAGGCGACTGTATGCATGCATTGTTCTGCATGCAAGCAAGCACGGGAGCCTGAGCAGGGAGGGGCATGGATGCGGGGCTGCATGACGGCATTCAGAGCAGCGCTGCTTTGAGCAGGCTCAGGTCATGCGGGCTGTCACGCACGGTCAGGTCTGTCGCCGCTGCAACGCACCGTCGCTAGTTGGCAACTCTACGCTCTATCAGTACCTGGTTGCTGCCCTGATGCCGCGCCTTTGCAATAGGCAGCAAAAGCAACGACGTGCCTGCCCTTCCTGTACTGTGCGCTGGCCTTGCAACCGGCCTTCGTGGCTTTTGCGAACACGGGATGCAACTCAAAATTTATATTTAGCATCGCCTGACCGCGGCCTGGCAAGATCAAAGCCTCCTGCTAGGCAAGGAGTGGCGCTCGCGCGACCGCCCGCGCTCGGAGCGGCATCACGCGGCCTCGACCGGATGGCCCACGGCCTTGCGGCCCGCGCCGCTGTACGCGTCGAGCATGCGCTCGCGCCACGCGAACACCGGGTCGTCCGCCTCGAGCAGGGCGGTCGGGCTGACGCTCTTGGCCATCATGAAGAAGCTGAACACGATGATGTCGGCGTACAGCGGCGCCTGGCCGCCCAGGAACGGCTGCTTGCCGAGCGTGGCGCGCAGCGGCTCCAGCGCGGCGCGGAAGGCGGACAGCTTGCCGGCGCGCTCGCCCTCCGGGCAGATCTGCATGAGCAGGAGGGTCAGCCTAGGCGGGCCTCAGCCCTGCCAGGCCCCAGCTCTCCCGGTGTGCAAGTGCCGGCCCATGACATGACATGCGCTGCGGCTTCCAGGCGCGCTCTGGCAGAGCCACAGGACGGGGCAGCGCCCGCTGCGCGCTGCGTATCAGCCCACTGACACCCCACCCAGGACAGGCGCCCTGCGCACCCTGTCTCCCGGCTACCAGGCTACCTCGGCGTCTTCAGCTGCCAACCTACATCGGCAAAGTCAGCGAACTCACACGACTAGCAGGATCAGCAGAAACGGCGGCCCCTGGCACACGCTGTGTCCGCCGCGCATGGTTTGCGGGCGCGCCGCACCTCCTCCAGCTTGCTGCCGAAGCGCTCCTCGCGCTGCTTGCGGAAGAAGGCCTTGTCGTCGTCGGTGAGCACGCCGTGGATGTCCAGGATCATGAGCGGCTGCAGCGCCGGCTTCACAACGCCCAGCATCGCCCAGTTCATCACGAAGAGCGCCGCGCCCTCGCCTGCACGCCAGCACCCAGGCCGCTCAATTGGACATGACTTTACACCTGGTGAAGAGCGCAACTGTGCTGCATGTCACGCCCCGGTCCAGAGCTTGCTTGTGCTGCATTGTTATCATATGATCCCCAACAATGACTTGCATGTGCTGACAGGCCTGCAGCAACATAAAAGCTAAAGCGCGGACTGGCAGGCCAAATAGGCAGCGTCGACGCGCCTCCTGGGCCGCCGAACAGGCTGGGCCGGTCCGGGTAGGTGCGCTCCAGGTACTGGGCGATCGCGAAGGAGTCGTTGACCACCTTGTCGCCGTCCTGGATGATGGGCACCTGGGCCGCAGGCGGGCGCTGTGTCAAAGCCCACTCGCTGGCCCCTGGAGTGCATAGGACACCATACCTACTGGCGCCTGCGTGACCGGCTGGTTGCGGACCGCACGTGACACACACCTCCCAACTTGGTGCAAGCTTGCGAAAGAGCCAGCAAATGCAACCCCCAGCCTAGCTCAGGCCAGACACTTGCTCCATGTCTGCATATCAAGACAGTGAGCACGTCTATGCACCGCTACTTGAGGCCCACAAACTTGCCCAAGCTTTACCAAAGTGGTTTGCCTGGGCGGCCATATTGCTCACTATTAGGACGTGACTTGCGCCATAGAGCAAGACAGCTGTGTCAGAGCGGGCTCTGCACGCACCAGTCCCTGCCCCGACGCGGCGCGCAGCTTCTCGCCCTCGCAAAACCTCCTGCGCGCCCACCCGGTGGGCTTGGCCAAGGTGCGCACACCGCAGCGGGTGCCGCCAGGCTCTCGATTGCACTGCACCGCATCGGGGTCCACTGCCAGATCAAAGGCACTCTGCATGCACCACCGCCCAAGCGCGCAGGCAACATCAGCGAGCATGAGGCGCATGCCCGCCCGGGTGCGCACCATGGCACGCTCTCATACTCCAGGCCCTTGTGGAGCACGGCCAGGCGCGACGCCCAGCAGAAGGGGCTGAACACGCGCTGCGGGTCGGCGCCAGCGAGCTCCCACAACTTGATGGGCGCCATGGTCGTTCCTCTAGTAGGTGATGTCAGAGAGGTAAGCCCGCAGTTTGCAAGTTTGTGTATGGCACGAAAGAGCTGTGGAAGCATATGCGCATGAGGCTGATGTGGTGAAGCAGCATGTCGTCGTCAGGCGTGGGGTAATGCGTACAAAATTTCCGAGAGATGTTCCACCTGGGGCCTGGGGGGCTGTGCGGGTGCATTAAATAGCTGAACATCGGGCTCTTGAATGCGCTCTCCCCTTTACTCGTATGTCAGAATAAGCAGAGGCCGCGCCAGCACTACCGTCAACTCGCGCAGCCCTGCAGCCATACTGAGCGCCAGCCCTGGCCGTCCGCAGCATGCCCGCGGGACGTCGGTAGAGCATGGCGGACGCTGTGAAACTCGATGCAGAGACCTTCTGCGCCAGGTTGAAAAAGTTGTACACCAGCTGGCAGGCGCGCGTCTTGCCGCTCATCAGCATCCTGGCTGGCGCCTCGCACCATCGCTGGCTGACGCCCGCGCGCCCCGGGCCTGGGCTGACACCGGGTGATGTCGGCCGCCTGGCGCAGGGCGGCGGGGATGAGTGGGGCGTCGATCAGCGTGCAACCGCGGTCGCAATCTTCGTCGGCGCGGCGCGGGAGGAGATTTACTACTCCAGGGCGACCGCGCTGCAGCTGTGGCTGTTCGCGTACGAGCTCACAGGTGGGCGCGTTTACAAATGGCAGGCCCCGCCGTGCCCGGGCCGCGCCCCAGCGCCCTCAGCGCCCCGGCTGACGCGCTGCCTGGGGCGGCAGACACAATCCTGCTCTTCACCAAGGATGCCCTTCACGTGCTCACCAGCGCGAAGAAGGGTGCGCGCCCGGCCGGGCCCGCTCCGGCCCTCGGCCAGGCTCGGTGGGCTGCCAGGGCGCGGCCGCGCGAGGCGCGCCTCCGTGCATGCGCGGCTGGCGCGTTCGGGTCTGGTGGCAGTGCTTCTGCGACGAACTGCAGCGCCCTGCAGCCATCGGACACGCGCTCCCCAGCAGCGCGCAGGCGGCACCTGCGCCTCGCACTCGGCGGCCAGCAGGCGCGCGAGCGCGCCGAGGCCGCCGGCGCCGCGCGCGGCGCCGTCGGCGTCCGGCGCGGGCGCGCCGGGCGGCGGCACCGCCGCCGACATCTCCTCCTCCAGCAGCGCGAGCGCGCGCGCGGGGTCCGGCTCGTCGTAGTAGTGCTGCGGCGCGCCGTCTGCGCGCGCGGCGCGGGGCTAGAACTGGGCGCAGTGGGCGGCGCAGCGCACAGCGCGCAAGGCTTTGAACCCTGGGCGAGGGCGAGCCGGGGGCCGCCGCAGCGCCTGCACGCCGGGCTGCAGCCAGCGTGCTGCACACTGGCACCGGCAATGCCTGCACCAACGCACACTGGGCACGCGCGCGGCCTCGGCCCCCGGCCCGGGCCGCGCACCAGCGCCGCTGGCGCGCGCGCGCTTGGCCGCCGGCGGCTGCACCGCGTCCAGCGCGTCGCGCAGGCCCTGCGCGGCCCCGGCTGCATGGGGCGCCCTGTGCAGCCATGCCCTCTGGGGCCTGGGCGCCACGGCGAGTGGACGACCGTGTCCGGGCACCGCCCCCCTGCGCACAGGCCCTGCCACTGTGCTCACTGGGAGAGCAGAGTGACAAGCTGGGAAGAGACCCACATTAATGCTGACTTATGTCTTGGACTCGGAAGTGGTGTTCCTTGCATCGTTGGTGCTCAGGCTGTGTTCCAGTGGAACTCTGACAAACATGTTCGCCTGGCAGCATACCTCTCGACACGCACAGCGGCGCCATCATCCTGCCTGAGCATGGGCAAGAAAGGCAGGGGCGCGACTCGCGTGCCGAGCGGCACTGGTAGCACAGGCCTGGGCGGCTGCGGCGCCGGCGGGCTGCAGGACCGCCTGCTCTACAAGCGCGTGGAGGCATACTGCCTGGCACGCCCCAGCAGTAAGGCTGGTGGCAGCGACGAGCTGTGTCTGTCGGCAAAGCGTCCGCGCACTGCCGCCCTGTTGCTCGCTCACCATGTGCTGCAGACTTCAGGCTCCGCACGCTGACTGGGTGCTTGTTCGGGATTTGCACTGTACACTGCACGTTGGCGCGTGGTGGGCACAAGTTGAGCGGAGCAGTCTACATGCTGCAGCCACAGCGTCCAGTGTGCTGGGGACCGTGTGCAGGCGCACGACTGTTTGGAGGCCCAAGTGCTGGCGGAGCACCTGCGGCAAGTGCACAAGGAGTACCAGCGCCGCAAGGCCAGCGTGTTTGTGCAGCAGGTGGTGCGCGCGCAGCTGGAGGCGGCCAGCAGACATCCCCCCTCCGATGAGGAGCGCCTGCAGGTGTGCCCTGCGCAAGCGCAGGCGCCGCTTATGCCCAGGCCATAGTTAGGACATAGTTATCGATGGAACGAATAGCGCTCGTGCTGGTAGCAGCTGTAGCCTGCCTGCTCTGGGGAGGCGCGCAGCACCAGCCTGCCTGCTATTCCTGCTAGGTACCACGTGGCTAATGCCCTGGCCTTCTTTATGTCCTGCTAAGGCACTGCACAGCGCGCTGCACAGCCCTGCCACCTGCCTGCTGCCCACCCGCCCCTGCACATGAACCACAGGCGCTCGAGGAGCGGCACCTGGCCCGCGGCCGCGGCGCGGGCGACGACGGGCCCAGCCCGCCGGCCTCGTCCAGCAGCGGCGGCGGCGGCGGCGGCAGCGATGGCGGCACGAGCGACAGCGTCGGTGGTGTGGATGCTGAGGTGCCGCCTGGGCTGCATCGTAACCGACGCTCAGCTGGGCCTCGAGCTGGGAGTAACATCATGTGGAGCTTGATTGAAGCAGAAGGAAATTACAGCAAAACAACATGCAAGTGGATGACGCCTGCTCTTACAGGCAGCGCGGCGCCATTCTAGGAGTCGGA
>JAABUX010009303.1_pt1 | contig 11140 bp, 10 predicted proteins | sample 5561851 | NCBI WGS metagenome assembly JAABUX01 (sample SAMN10711883, study PRJNA513361) | rock metagenome | isolation source: Antarctica rocks | place: Antarctica: Victoria Land, Richard Nunatak red sandstone | collected 2016-01-03 | reverse complement strand
GGCCGCAGGTTGGCCTCCAGCGTGGCCGGGTTGCAGGAGACGTACACGACGCGCTCGAACTCGGGCAGCAGCGCCTCGGTTGCCGCGTCCAGGCCCGCGCGCGGCGGGTCCACCTGGCGCCCGCATGGCTCTGCTATTTGGGGGGGCAGCACACACACCAGGGGGCAGTGGGGGGCCAGTGGGGGGCAGTGGGGTGGCAGCACACCAGGGAAGCTGGTGTGCTGGGCACCAGCGCGTGATGCATGTCACACATACCCAGCATCATTCCCCAGCACGCTCCTTGTCTGTTGCCCTGGCCCGCGCCTCCGACCAGAGGCCGAGCCAGGCGCGGGCCGGCCTGCGCGCGCGCCAGGCGCGCCGCACACGAGCCGGCACACACGCGGCAGCCGCATGCCGGTGCTGCCGGGGGCGGCGCGCGCCAGGATGGTGCTGAAGCGCAGCGCGGCCAGGTCGACGCCGGCCGCGCGCAGGCGCTCGAACGCGCGCTCGCCACGCCAGGCGGTGCCAAACTCCTCGGCCGTCAGCCGCGCGATGGCCACGTTGCCAGCGCCGTTGGCCGCCAAATTGGCCACCGCAGCTGCGACTGCGGTCTTGGACACCTCGGTCGCCAGCACGCGCCTGCGCGGCCGAGCCGCATGGTGCGACACCGCCCGCCAACAGGACGCGCGCCGCACGCCATCCCGCGCCAGCTCTGTGCACGGCGCGGCCCCAAGGGGCCCTGGGCCGTGGTGTGAGGGGGTGAGAACACGGGGCTACTGTTAAGGCTGCGGCTGGCGGAACGGCGCGGCTGTGCACACTGAGCCCTGCATGAAGCGATCCAGGCGGCTGACATCGAGAGACCGCAACGATCACTCGCACCTCACCTCATGTCACTCCACACCCATGCGCACGACCTCGTGCGCGCGCTGCTGCCTCACGTGCGCTCACAGGCCAGCCCCCTAGGCGAGTCATAATGGGCCGCAGGACCAAACCCTTCAGGGACACAATATGCAGCACGGGCGCCCGGCCCATGACTGGCACGCACCTGAAGTTCTCCGCCAGCGCTACCGTGAAGTTACCGTTTCCTGCAGCAAGCATCCAGCGGTCACCTCAGGCGGCAAGCGGCCCGGCATGATGTGGGGTGCCATGCCAGCACACCCTGCCTCACCTGCACGGAGACCGCCCAGCGCATCTGGTCTGCATTACAGAGCGGCGCGCTTCCGCCACGCCACCATGTACCAGTCAGTCCTCTGGAATTGAGCACGTGCAGCAGCACTGATGCTTTGGCTCTCAGTGCGCAGCAAAAAGAAGCCACCGTACATCACAGCCGCAACCCCCGAGCGCAGCAGGTCGCCTGTGGTGACACTGGCAGAAACCCGTGGCGGCCTGACCCGCACCGCAGTAGAGCTCCAGCAGGTCGCCGTCGTGGCTGCCGGCCGTGGCGGCGTGCGCCCACTCAATCATGCGCTCGCACACGCCCGCGTTCGGCTGGCTGAACGCGCCCTCCACCTGGCCCATGATAGGGTTAGGGCACGGGCTGGACCCCTGCAGCCTGGCTCTCTGCCTGCGAGTAATCTGTCCTAAACCGCCGTGACCTAAATGAACTCACTCCTTTAGTGCTCAGTCCACGCTCTCTGCCCCGCTCCATGCCCCGCCGCAAGCAGACTGCGCCGGCGGGGAGCGAGCGACACACGCAGGGCCTCGCCCAGCGCTGCCTCCCCAGTTAGATGCGCGCCCTTGCTTCCACGCAGCTCCCGCCCCACATCCAACACTGCAAGGCCATTTGGCGCGCCTGCCGCCCTGCACACCCTGGGAAAGTCCATCATAGCCGGTAAGGTACCGTGCCCGGCCGCACCTGCCTGTAGAGGAGCGGCCGGCCGGCCACGCGCAGGCACTCGGTGACGTGGCCCGGCCCCAGCGCCAGCTTCTGCCCGCGGCTGCGCCCCGCCAGCGTCAGCTGCCCGGTCGCCTCGGCGCACGTGGCCAGCAGGCTTGCGCGCAGCTCGCCGGCCGCCGCCTCCCACGGCGGGCCCAGGCGCCGGTGGTACAGCATCGTCACCATCGCCTCGCCGCTCAGCGTGGTGTGGAAGTTCACCTGTGGGCCGGCGTGCGTGAGGCGGCCGGTCTGCACGGGCCGCTGCGTCGAAGGCGTGCGCTGGAGACAGCACACAGCCAGCCAGAAGCTGGACAGCAGGGGGAGGCTGGTTGGAAACGGGAGCGTGCGGCGCACGCACTGCTTACTACAGTTGGAGACCCGACGCACCTGGAACAGCTTGTGCTGCAGCTCTTTGTTGCTGCGGGCAGCCGTGATCACGCCCGTCATCAGGCTGTTCAAGAGCCGAGAGCCGACGGGGAAGTTATCGACGCGCACACGCGTCTTGGCTGCCCTGCCACTGCCATTCTCCTTGGCAGCCTGTGCGCAGTACGCTACTTTGCAAAGCCCTGCGACATAACAGCGCACGCCAGGCCTGCTCTACAGTGCGCACTCACGCATGCAGGTAAAGGCGGGTGAGGTGACGCACGAGCGCAGGCACGCAGCGGCACACGCCTTGGAGCTGCGCACCTCCTCCGGCTTGTCAAACATGACGTAGAACAGGTCGCCCTTTTCGCGCCACACCGTGAACTCTGCGCGCATCCGGTAGTGCTCCCGCGCGCTCTCCACGACCTCGAGCTCCGGCAGCTGCACGCCTGCAAAGCGGCTGCGCACCGCGGCCACCTTGGCCGCCAGCTGCTCCTCATAGCAGTCTGTGCTGGTGGTCGTGAGCGGCAGGCTGCTGACGTCCAGCGCAGCCGCCCCTGCCGACACAGACATTGGCTGCTGCTGCCGCGAGCGCCAGCTCCGGCTGCCGTGCCGCGCGCACTGCCTGCAGACACCGCCTGCTGCAACCGTGCGGCCCTGGAATCCTGGCACGCGAGCGTACAGGCTGGTAAGCAGTCTGCCGCACAGCCTCACGTCCATCCAGCGCCAGGCGTGCACTCGAGAAATGCAAGTGCGTGTGCGAGAAAAAACATTGCAGCTCATAGCCCTGCTTCGGTTACAGAGAGTCGCGCAGTCCGGTTACAGAACAGGGACGGAACAAATCGCTTGGTCAAGAGGGGGCGCGTGCCATGGCAACTGAGGCCGACAGGCAGCAGTCCTTCCGCGCGTACCTGAGCGACTCTGGCGTGCTGGCCTTCACAACCAAATGCGCGCCCCAGCGCTCTGCACCGTCCTGCCGTCCTCAGCACCCCTTGCACAGCAGAGTGCAACAGCTGCGCCGCTGCGGGCGCAGTCCTGGTGGCGCTGTACGAGGAGGGCACCCGGCCGGAGAACGCGCTCGAGTTTGTCAAGGCGAGCCTGGGCGCGCCGACGGCGGCAGAGGCTGCCGCGCGGGAGGCAGAGGCGCGCGACCTGCGCGAGCAGCTGACCGCGGCGCACGCGGAGCTGGAGGGTCTGCGCGCCAATCCGGCCGGGCTGGGCGTCTTTGTGCAGCCCGCGGACTCCTAGAAGGACTCTTCTGGTTGGTGGCGACTCGGGGACCAAACCAGCGGGCGTGAGCGCGGCGGCGGTGTTGGAGGCAGCCCCGCGCAGGAGGGCAGGCGTGGCTGGTGCGGGGGAGGCTGGCCGGCGCACAGGCCCCTCCAGCATGAAGCTGGGCGCGCTGGGCGGCTGTGTGCAGCCCGGAGACGCCCGAGCGCCGCGCTCCTGGCATGCCCTGCAGCATATTTTCATTTGTTCATAAGCACAGCGGGGAGGAAGCTGGGCAGGCGGGCCGCTGCAGGGGCAGTCATGCCTGGAGAGCACATTCGCAGGGTGCGAAATGAGCTGTCAGTGGGCGCACGCGGCGCTGGAGGGCGCGCGCAAAGACCGCAAGTTTGGCCTGTGAAGGCTCAGGCGTTCACCTGAAGACCTCATGGTGTGAGGCTGTAGGAGCTCTGGCTTCACACGGTTCGTGGTGCATTTTGAAGAGTGCCACATGCAAGCTGGCAAGCCTCTGCATGCTGACTACATTGAGGTCCAGTTCATGGGAGCCCGAGGCACCGGCCTCCACTCCTAGAGACTTCTGGCGCCAGCTCTGTGCAGAGATTTGGGTGTGCCTGAGTGCGAAATACGCAACACGTCAAGGGCGGCAGCAGATGCTGTTGCAAGCGTAAGCGACGCCTACCAAGCTACTAGCCATGGCCTGGTCAAATCGGTGAAGGTAGCCTCTGGGTGAACCAGGACACCCATGTCACGTACAAAATCACGCGACAAGCCGGCTGGAGCCACTAGCCACATCAACAGTCTGAGCAGACCAACCTCACACACAAGCACATTCTTTGACGAGGCATATAACGCCATGCGCGCTTCCGCTGCACAAACGGTCAGACGCACTCGCACATCGGTCATCTCAGGCGCAATGCTGCCCCTGCACTGATATATGCGCCAGGAGGGTATTTGGGGCGGGCGGATCTGCAGAGCCGCGCGCACAGCGCGCCGAGTGCCGACAAGCTTCGATGTCGCAGCGGGCAGCGCCGCTCGTGCAGCAAAACACAGGCGCGGGCGGCGCGCTCGCAGCACATGCCGCGAGCAGGCTTGCAGTGGCCGATAAGCGAGCGGGAGGCCGTGCCGCAGGTGTCCGACCGGTCAAAGTCATAAGGGTGAAAGAGCAGGCATGGCAGGCGATCCGCAGGGCGGCGGCGCTGCTCACGCGGAGGCCGCGGGCGCGGGCGGCGCGAGGTAGAGCACGTCGTAGTGCCCGGGGCGGTAGAGCAGGTGCACGCGGGGCGTCGCGCCCGCGCACGCCTCGGGCGCAAAGTCGTATGTGGCCACTGCGCTGGAGCCGCCCTCGCCCGGCATGGCGGTGCGGTCGAGGTACACCACGCGCGTCGGCACCTGCGGCACAAGGCGGGCGTCAGCGCGCCCGTACTGCTTTTGGGTCACCACCGCACGCCCTGCAGCCGCCCTCTCCCGGCGTGACACGCCGGTCCGGGAGCGGCGTGCACACTGGTCCCCGAGTCACCAACACGGCGTCCCTGCTTCAGGCTGAGCTACACACCAGCGCCTGCATTCCGACGATAAGCCGCACAGGCTGCAGACGAGCTGCATGTGCCAATGCGCACGGCGTCACAGCAGCGCAGGCAAGCTACGTCGATGACGGCCTGACTGGCCACGCACGTGGGCGGCAGCGCGCGCGCACAGGCCGGGGCCAGGCACGGTGCGGCGCGGGCGATAGGGTCATGCCTGCAGCGCGTCCGTGAGCGCAACGATGTGCACATGGTCGCTCTCCTCCCCCATCGGCTCCACGTAGCGCCGGCAGAACTGCTCCACCGTGATCGCCTCGTCGCTCGTCATGCCCTGCGCGGCCGGCGCCGGTCAGCAGCCAATCAGAACCCCGTCGCTCATGTCCTGCGCGCAGGCGCTAGTCAGCAGCTGATCAGAACCCAGTTGATCATGCCCTGCGCGGCCGGCGCCGGTTAGCAGCATGACGGCGCAGCAGTCCACCCGCACAAGGCTGGTACTGACCCACCCAGGCTGCAATCTGCACGCTTGCCACACAAGACCTGACATCACCTGCGCTCTTGCAGGCTGCAGTGCACCCTGCGCTGACACGTCACCGCAGCTGTGCACGGTCTGGGCCTGCCATCGCGGCAAGACAGCTGGAGAAGCGCGTCCGCGAAGTCCAAGGAGCACGGCAGTGAAGGGACAGAACAGGCCGCCGCAGAGCCGGGTCATGACGCTGCCCAGCACGCGCAGCATCCCAACAATTTTGCTGCGTACGGGGACAAAGGAGTCCGTTTCTCGCCCGGGCTGAACGCACCAGGATGAAGGGGTAGAAGAAGTCCCCCCGGCGCTGGATCTCGGCGCTGGCCAGCATGCGCAGCAGCATCACGATCATGGGCGACAGCGACGCGTCGCGCATGTTGTCCTCCAGCTGCCGCACCGTCAGCGGCTCGCCCGTGCCCAGCGAGTTCAGCTGGTCGATCAGCACCTGCGCGCCGCCGCGCCCCGCCGGCCGCTCGGTGCCCGCGCAACTATTGCTATACCTTGGCCGAGACACGCCTCGAAAGTGCCGCCAGCAGGCCCTGACGGCTGCGCGGGGCCCGCCACGGCGCCTGCTTCGCCCGCCAGCCCTGAAGCTGCGCACACCCGGCGGGGACCTCGCATAGGATGCTAAACTACCCTATGGCGGGGGGCGGGCGCGCGCGCACCTCCAGCGCGTCCTCGAACACCAGCTCCTGGAAACCCGTCTCCACCAGCTTGGGCCGCCACTGGCGCAGGCACGTGACCACCCTGGCGCGCGCGCGCCCGCCGCGGCGCGTCAGCCGCGCCCTCCGCAGGCGCCGCGCCGCACTGACGCGCCCGCGGCTGCGCTCAAATGGAACGCGGACAGGCGGAGGGGGAGCAGACTTGACACGTCAGTGGCACGCTCTGCACGCCGCGCTGATGCACCCGCGGCTGCGCTCGGATGGAACTGCGGACAAGTAGAGGGGAGAGCAGACTCGACACGACCGCACGTCAGCGCCGCGACGCGCTGCTGCAGCGGTGCACCCGTGTCAAGATTAAGCGCACAGATAGAGGCGCGCACCTATTCCGCTCGGTCAGGTCGTTGGTGACGACCAGCAGCTCCATGTACGCGAAGATAAACGACCTGCGCGCGCCTTGCAGCTGGGGTGAGCGCGGCCGGCGGCGGGCTTGCACTGCAGGGACTTCTGGCACAGGCCTGTGCTTGGCGGCCCCGGGAGAGGGTGCTGCGAAGGCGCGGCCGGGCGCCACGCAGCGCGCGATAGCTCGCGCGCGCGTCCCGAGCAAAGGCGGCGCAGACGCGGCGCTACCTGTGGAGGCTTCCTGCACAGTTGCCAAGTTGCGGTCGCGATGCAACGCACATGCACAGGCCCGCGGCACAGCTCCGGCAAGCATCCCGCTTCACCGGTCCGCACGGCACGCACAGCCGCCTGGCTTCCAGTCCTTCCCAGAGCACGGCACCCGCAGCCCGCGCGTGCAGGCCTGACCAGCCGGGGCCGGCCAGCGGCCGCGGGGCGCGCCTAAAGAAGCAGTTTCCGTCGCCCCGCGCGCGCCGCATAGACCTGTACATACTCTCCAGGCTCCGGATTTTGCGCACAAACACCTCGCTGCCCGCCTCATACTCTGCAGCGCCGCGCGCGCGGTGAGCAGCGCGCCGCCGCGCTGGGCAGCCGTCTCGCTCACCAGCCGATGCTGTGCCGCAACCAGAGCAACATCCACAGGACAGCCACCACAGACGCAGGGTGCTGCACAGCGATGACTGTTTCGGCATTCAGACGCTGCGACCAGGTCAAGAGACAGACAAGGGCGCTGAGGGGCACATCGCCAGCCACCTGTGCGAAACGACGCAGAGTCTGCACGTACGCAACGAAGAAGGGGCGCACCCTTCACGAGCGCTGAAAGCGGCTCCACGTCTCCCACAAAACTCAGCTTCTCTGCCTCGCTCGCCCTGCGGGTGCAAGCGCCAGGCAGCGTCAGGGGACGCGGGTCAGCGCCGCGGCACCTGCGCTCGCGGCCCGGCGCCGGACGGGGCTGCGCAGCAGCACTTCTATGCACCAGGGCGGTGCGGAGGTCACCGTATCGCGTTCTCCTGCGCTATAATCTCCTCGTCGGTGGGCCGCGAGGAGACTTCAGCGTTCTGCGCGGGCGACAACGCCAAGATGTCCACCACCGGCCCGCCATAGCAGCTGCCCGAGTGCGAGTCCGGGCGCGCTGCGATGCTCTCCACCTGCTCCGCGCCGCAGGTGGACCCGCGCTGCGCGGACACGCCCGAGTGCGACGGCTGCGGCGCGGCTGGGCCCGGGCTGCTGCCGACCATGGCGCCTCTGCAGCGGCTCCAACGGCCCTCACTGTCAACAAGGCATCGGGGTCGCCAGAGAACCTACACACAGCTCGGAGCGCGGCTAGGCTGTCAAGGAAGAGGTACAGTCCTGCAATCGCCCAGCGTGCCGAGATACAAGTTACTGCGTCCAGTGCTCTTTAACGTGCTGAGGTTGACGCGCCTGCTGAGCAGAAGCCAGGCACAAGAGGGCTCCGAGTCTGCGAGCGCTCTGTAGCACGGCTGCGCGTAGGCTGTGCGCTGTGCAGCAGCATTTGGGCCTGGGTGGGTGAGGGGCTCAGGAAGCAAGAGCAGCGGCAGGCCGGGAGTGCGGTCCGCGAGAGGCGCAAGCGCCGAGCGACCAGGAAGGCGGCGCCCCATGGCCTGAGGTCGAGGCGTGAGCGCTGGACGGAGCTGCGCCTGGCAGCGTCCGCGGAGCCGCGCGTCACCCGCAGCCATGGCGGAGGCCGCGGCGCGACCCGCGGCGCAGCCGGACTACCTGGTGGACGGCAACGCCGTGCTGAGCGACAACGCGCACTGGCGCTACGGGCGGGTGCGGCGCGCTCGCGGCCGGGGGCGGCGCATGCGCCTCGGCTGGGGCGGGGTTTGCGCGCCATGTGGCGCCCCACATGCGGCACTGAGGTGCTCGTTCTGCCCACACGCAGGTCCCAGACTACACTAAGGCCAACCTGAACTTTGCCCTAGGTGCGCCCGCCCTGGCAGGCTCACATCTGCATCCTGTCGCATCCCAGCTGCCGCCCTTGCAGCAATCCCAGCAGCGTGCGAGGTCCTGCACTGTGTTAGCGTTGAAAGCAGGGCACTTGTTCACCTCTTCGCTGAACTGAGCAAGATATAGTCAGAGAAGGATCCACTAGCTTCCTGCGTGCTGTCCCATGGCGCTGACTATGAGGCGGGTGCGGCGCGCAGAGAAGACCAAGACCTGGGCGGCCGGGTCGCTGGAGGACCAGGTGTCCAACCTGGTCAAGAACTGGGAGAAGGAGGCGTCCTACAAGCTGCGCAGCAGCGAGTGGCGCACCATCGACCCCGTAAAGTACCGCTTCTCCTGCAACGGCGGGCCGGAGGTGCCTCCTGCGCTGGCGGTCCGGAGGTGCTTTGTTTAGAACATTGGCGTGCAGGCGCGCGGAGGCCTTGCGTTCCCAGGTTTTGAACTGCAGAGGTCTGTGGGTGGACGGGCCTTCAGCCGCCCCGCCTGACACCGGGCGCGCCGCGCCCCCCGGCCGCTGCCCGGCTGACGCACGCGCCGCGCGCCGCAGTACACTGTGGAGCACATGATGCGGATCGGCACGTACAACGCGCTCATCGGCGACACCACGCTGTACTCCGCATCCGTCACGGGTGCGCTCGCTGCGGGCGTGCGGCATGCGTAAGGATGTTTGTCAGCGCCGCTGTGCGTGAGGCCTGTGCGTGAGAGTTCCTGGCAGCGCGCCGCTGTGCGTGAGGCTTGGGCGCCGCGCAGGGTTTGAGGAGTCGCACCGCGTGTTCCGGGAGGCCATGCCCAACGGCTTTGCCTGGGAGGTCACTGAGGTCTACTCAGGGTGCGCCCCATGCACGGGCCCGGGCAGAGTTGTGTTGGCCGCCTGCTGTGCTGCGTCGTCCGCAACGAAAGGCAGTTTACCCCATCCTCCTCGGCTGCGCACTAATGCCCTGCCAGCGCACCCCGCGCGACGGTGCGCTCTGCACCATGACTGGGCCCTGGTCTGCAGGCCGCCCATCGTCACGTTCAAGTGGCGGCACTGGGGCGTGATGCAAGGGCCGCTGCGCTGCCCGCTGGGCCACGGCCAGGAGCTGTCCGCCTCCGCGACCGGCCAGAAGATTCAGGCACGCGCGCGCAGCGCCCAGCCGTTGGCAAAACCGCGGGGCGTGCTCTGCGATGTCGGCTGGCACGGCGCGCGCTCTGTCGTGTCCAGCGCACAGGTGAGACTAACCGCTGTGCTGGAGTGCGGCGTAACGTTGTCGCGGGCGTGCAGGTGTATGGCATGGCCGTCGCTGTGCTGGACAAGGACATGAAGATCACAAAGCTGGAGATTTTCTATGGTGCGCGCTCCCCCTGCACTCCACCTCGTGGGCCGGCCTGTCCTGCAGGCCCGAGGGTCATGCTAGGGTGTCCTGCTTGCAGCGGCCTGGCGTCTGTCGCACCCAGGGCCGCTGCAGCCTGCGCTCCAGCCCGGGGGCAAGGACTGCGAGAAGACAGTGTGGGTAGCGCGGCAGCGGCGGCGGAGCAGTGGCTGAGGCGCCGCGGCGCGCGTGCGCAGACCCCGAGGACCTGCTGAAGCAGATGGTGCGCAAGGCCATGGGCACGACGGAGGTGGCCGAGGACGCACCGCCGCCGCCGCCGGCGCTGGACGACCTGTTGCTCGCCGACACGGGCGCGGCGCGCAGCCTGGCGCGGCCGCCCATCGGCGCGTCGCCGATCGGGCGCTCGGGAGACTACTCGTCCGCGAGCGGCGAGGCGCCGGCGGCGCCGCCGCTCGCGCCGGCCGCGTCGCTCACCGCGCCGCTCACCGCGTGCCCGCTGCTGCACGACGGCGGAGCGTTCGCGCGCGTGCAGGGCGCGGCCGGCATGAGCATGAGCGCGCCGCCGCTGGGCGGCCACCCGGCAGACGGCGGCGGCAGCGGCTGCCCGATTGGCGGCAGCGGCTGCCCAATTGGCGGCGCGCTGTCGCTGAGCGCGGGGCCGCCCATGGGCAGCGTGGGCAGCGCGGCCGACCTGCAGGCGCTGTACCGGCGCTACAGCAGCGCCCCGGCGCCGCAGGCGCAGCCGCCCGCGCGCAAGCTGTCCATGCATGACAGCGCCGGCTCGGCCGGCCTGGAGGATGTCGCCAGGTGGGGCGCCCTCCCTGGTGTGGCGCAGGAGCTGTCGACGCTTCCGCGCACAGCGTCAGCCGCCTAGGAGGGTCACGGAAGGCAGGCCTTGTCAGCTGCAACCCTGGCTCGGGAATCACATCCTGACACTCATGGTGCAGCTGTGTGTGCGAGGCACGGCTACCAGGGCTGGGCGTTTGCATGGCCAGGAGTGCTCATGCTGCCTGCTGCGCCCGCAGGCGGTACCGCACGCTGGCGCCGGCCGGCATGGCCAGCGCCGGCGCGCCCAAGCAGGTGACGCTGACGGCGCCGCTGCAGCCGCCTGCCTTCTGCGGCGACACCGGCTGCGCGTCGGGCAGCAGCAGCTCCGCGATAGGCAGCAGCGGCGGCCCGCCGGCGGCGCCCGCCCAGCTTGCGCCGCACCCTGTGCTGCGGGCCATCTCGGATCACGGGTCTGCCGATGCGCTGGCGCTCGGTTACGACCCGTCCGCATACTTGCCGCAGCTGTGAGAGGGGCTCGGTGGGCGGGGGGTGGC
>JAABUX010009302.1_pt1 | contig 11145 bp, 9 predicted proteins | sample 5561851 | NCBI WGS metagenome assembly JAABUX01 (sample SAMN10711883, study PRJNA513361) | rock metagenome | isolation source: Antarctica rocks | place: Antarctica: Victoria Land, Richard Nunatak red sandstone | collected 2016-01-03 | reverse complement strand
GCCTGGAAAGCTATGTGGAGGAGCGAGAGAATTTCAGCCTACAAAGTCTCTATTCCTTCAGAAAGAAGCTGAACCAGGTCCATGTGTATGAGGGTTTCAGCGTTCAGGATAGCAGGGTGTTAGCGAGTCACTTGGATGACTCTGTTAATGAGCGGCTATCTGAACTTTCGTTGGTCTGTCTTGTAGCGGAAGGCAAGCCAAAAGATTTCAAACGCCAAAATGGACTTCATCCACTTTTCCCGGTCTACCAGGTGAAAGATGATGATGGCATAGATCGCAGCATAGTATTGGGTCTTGATGCCCTTCTCGCTCACTCGCTGGTCTTCTGGAAGCGGGTAAAGAATGATGATGACGAACTATTGATTATTTAGAGGCGACCCATGAAGGGTCGGACTGGACAGGGGGCGACCCATGAAGGGTCGGACTACTGGACAGAGAGGAGCGTTAACATGTTTCAGACGGATGTATTGCGGCAGGTTACAAAGGGATTTGAAGCTGGGACGAAGGTGCATACGGTAGTATCCTCTTTTGCCGAGACGATGCTAGAACCGATGATTTTGCGTTACAGTTTATATCCCGCAAAAGGTACTACTGTTGCTCATTTCGCCCATAATTCTGATCAGATGATGTTGACTCATCTTTTTAACGGTCTTTTTCCTACACTGACATTGGTGTATGAGGCACAACGTCGAGAACTGCCGCGTCTCTCGCGTCTTGAGGTAGAGGAGCTAAAAGTTTACGTATTAGCTTATTCTATGCATGACCTGGACAAAATTCTTGATGAAAAGCTCAATACGTTGACCAGGATGACGACCTCAGAAGCATGTCACAAGGTGCTCATAGAGCTTGAAAAGATTAATGCACGAGCGTTTTTGCCTGATGTAGAGAACTGGACCCCACAAATTCTCTGGCTGGCTGTAAATACACAGCGTAGCCGTGAGATAAATCTAAGTCATAGTACATTTATGTCTCAATCATCTATGCCTCTGAACGATGAGGTCATAGAGGCACTCCGTCCTCAAGCGGGTCATTTTCGGACTCGTGTTGAGTCCGCATTGCGTGATCTTTGTACCTTTAGTGATCTTGTCGCGTTCTTCATGAAGTCCCCTGAGGATGCGCTTTTGAGTGATGTTGCAACGCGTAATGGTGGGGTACTCGACCTGATGAGGCAGCTTACCGATGATGGTGCTGGCGGTAGCTTTACGTTGGCATATCACAAACTGGCAGAGGTACGCGGCTTTCTGAGCAACCAGATTAACAACGCTACAATGCGTTCCCTGCGAGGCATCTATCCAGAAGAGCAAGAGCCGCTCATCCCCTATCTTTATTTCCCCAATGGAGTTATTTACCTCAATCCCTTGAGGCGTGCTGTGCCAGCTATTGATCGAGAGGCTGTGAATGCAGCGGTAAAAGAGGAGATACAGGAGGCGTGTAGCGCGGTGATAACTGATGGCGCTGGCTTTGGTTTTAGTCATCTAGGTTTGCTTAAATATCCTCGCTACTTCCATGATTTTTTGACACTGGAAAATTTCCTGGGACTTTTCGCAAGAAGGACGTTGAGCGAAAGCAAAGTGAATGTCGCTGAGAATACGCTACAGAAGATGAGAGAGATGCAAACTGCGGGAAGCATTCCTGGAGAAATTGCACTTGACTACACTCCTAGTGAGCGTATTGCTCAGTTCGGGCGCTTTCTCATAAACTATATAGGTTTGATCCATGAAAATCTAGGTAAGGCTGCTCCATATCTTGAAGCAGAACTAGAAAAGCGACTCGTTGATCGGCTGGGCGAAGCTATCTGGAATGAAGCGAAACAGATACCAAGCAGTGGTGGTGTGGGGTATCGCTACTACTGGTTGGCTGCACAATACCTCGATGCTCATCCTCTTGCCAGCTATGAGAATGAGAGTCCTGGGGCCAGTCTGGAAGGACTTTTCAACGCGTGTACTGATGAACTTTTGCAAGCGGCAAGGAAAGAGCTAGAAAGTGCCCCTAGTTTTCAAGGTCCGTATCTTCAAGAACTGCCAGACTACTTGAGTAAAAATCTTTCCTTTGGCTTTAACGCAGGAGCGCATGTTGAGGCTATACCCAATTTTGCTGGCGAATTGACTGGCTATGCTGCCGCTAAGAAGTCACGCAACAGCCAGCTTGGTTGCACGATCTGTAATTCTACGTATCCTACGAAACAACAAGAAGAAGCCTCTGTTTTGTTCCAACCCTGGGTGTACAAGAACCGTCTGCCCCTTTACAACAGCGATAACGCAGGTGGCATCTGTTCTATCTGCTCATTGGAATTGATGCTGCGCCAGGCTCTCTTAAAAGATAAACCAGGAAATCAGGGCAGGATCAAGGTTGTTGGCAAAGGATACGAGAAGATGGAACTGAAATACTTCTTTCTCTATCCAGGCTTTTTCTTCACAAATCAGACGTATGGTTTGACCGACTACATCATTCGGAAGATGAAAAATCTCAAGCTATACGAGGTGTGTGAGGCATTGCGCGAAAGAGACAAGATAAGCACTGACGATATCTTGAACTTGAGCTTCCTCAACCTCACCAATGTGGAGCGTAAAGCGGTGACAAAGAAGGAGAAAGAGCAAAAAGAGGAGCAGGAAGAGAAGGGGAGTATGTATCTGTTTAACCGTTACGAGGAAAAGCAGTATCCAGGCTTCATTTTCTTTGCTAAAAAGACCTTTACTAAGAGTAATGGTGCAGCGGCTACAGTCGCCTCGTGGGTAGAGGCTGCATGGCTAGGATTAGCGTTGCCCCTTGTGACGGGGGCAAGAGTCGTTGTGACAGAAGCATATCTTCCACTTTATAACTCAGCCTCAGATTTTCTGGAAACAGTGGTATTGGATGCCCCCCATCAATCAGTGCGTCATCTGCTCCCTGTATCGTCTGCTCGCTTACGGCTTGACCAGTTATATGGACAAAGAAAGGAGGAGGGCGACTGGGTTGGTGGCATGATGGCTGCCTTTAGTCGCGCCATTGAGCTACATATCGACACGGAGAGAGCAGGAGGTGACTTGAAGTTAGAGCGGTTCGCACGCATCGCACGCGATTTGGAGACCGACCAATTCTTTGTCTTCTCTTTTCTCAAGGAACAAATGCGTCGTGACAAGCTCGACTCGATATCGGCGAAAAAAGCAAGTCACTACAACACCATTTATCACCAACTGACTGAGTATTATCATTCAATATGAAGGAGACACCATGACAAAAAACGTAACACGTCACGAACGACTGACAGAGATGTACCTCAAATTCTACCTCCCATTCAATGACAGGGGGACATGGCCTACATCTAATGCTATCACCAGACCTATCGACATTGCCGCTAAAAGCATTATCAAAGATACGCTGAACCTCAGTCCAGAGGAGATACAACTAGAGATGGTTGCAGCACTCAAATCATGGCTTGAGATTGTAGGCAAAAAAGGTGCGACTGGAAGGGTTATTGCTGGTGGGAAAGAACAAGAGCGTCTTATCTGGGAATTTGTAGAAACTTTCTACAACGAAATTTTTCTAGGGTATGCAGAAGGGCAACGTAGCCTGCTCAACAGTCGGCTCAACCGCTTGAAAAGTGCCTGTGAAGTGGCCTTCTCTATGCGGATGCGAAAGAGTACGAAGGATGCTCCAGAGCAATCAGTGGGAGAGGCATTAGTAGATGATGCTGTCGCAACGAACGGCAGCAAGTAACTACATCTCGGCAATTTTATTGTGGATTAGAAAGAAGGAAAGTATCTCATGTTTTTACAGACAATCAAGAACCAGGATGTATTTCATACGGCGATTCCGCCAGTACCAATGGGAAAGTACGTGCATTTTGTGGTACTGCGCGAGACGAACTCGTTTCCTCTTTTCCAGACCGATCAAGAGTTGAACTTTGCGCGTGTGAGTGCGGGGAGAGACGCAAGCAGTGAAGCATCTCCTATCAGTCGAATAGTCGTGTTCAAGCGTAAGCAGACTACTCCTGAGCGACTCACAGGGCGCGAGTTGCTGCGTCGCTATGTGCTGATTAGCGAACAGGAAGATGCTACAACCTACTGTGAGTACAACAGCGAGAGGTTTTGCAAACGCTGTCCAGATTGCATCTACTATGGCTTTGCGATTGGACAAGAGGGAAGCGAACGCTCGAAAGTATTAGTTGACTCTGCCTTTTCGCTCTCTCACTATGACGAGTCACATCAGTCTATGACCTTCAATGCACCATATGAACATGGAACGATGAGTAAGAACGGCAGTACAAAGAGTAGCTTTGGTGAGCAGGATCATGTATTGCCACAGGTGTTCTTCCCTTCGGTTATCACTGTGCGCGACCCTACTGAAGCTGAGTTCCTCTATGTGTTCAACAACATTCTGCGTACTAAACGCTATGGGGCGCAAACGACGCGTACAGGCACTCTCGAAAATCATGTGGTCGCTGTCATATTTAGCGATGGTGAAATTGTCTCGAACCTGAAGTTGACACAAACCCTCTACGATATGCTCGACAGGGATGAGGAGGGACAGGTAAAGAAAGGTCCGTATCAGGCTGCTACACTGGTAAAAAAGATGGAAACCTCTCTGCCTGGTTTGCTCAAGGAAGATCGTGTCACAACGCATCTTTTGGTTGACGGAGAAAACTTAAAGGCTTTGATAGACGAAGTGGGTGAACTTGTCACAAACGAGACGACGTTGGTACAGGTCCTACAACAGGCGTATGCTGAAAGCAATGAGTACTCTGTAGAGCATGGAGCAAAAGCTTCAGAAGGAGCGAACAAGGGTAGAAACAAGGCTGCAAAGGCCAAGTGATCGCTATCTGGAAAGTGATAAAACATGGCTACACATATTGCGCGTTGTCATATGACCTTGCATGACAATCTGTATTACGCAAGTCGTGAATTTGGTCGTTTCTACGAGACCGAAAAATACTTGCACAATTACGGGTTAACGTATGCTTTGGGTCTGGTACAGCCTGCTCCCGCCTACTTTAATGGATCTCAGGAGCCGCGCTATCAGGAAGAGTTACAACTGGAGAGGGTAGGCAATACGTATGTTACGCCCGCTTACCCGCTCAAGGTAGACTTTGCCTTCATTACCTTTAAAATGGCGGCAGTGCCATACTATAGCGTCACTCCCAAGGAGAGCAGAAATCGTGTTGTGTTCGGGCGGGCGAAAGAACTCGCCCCTGGCTCGACATTTGAATTCTTCGTTTTTGCCCAGGAGCCAAAACCGTTACCTAGATGGATACGGCTGGGAAAGTGGATGGCAAAAGCTGAAATTATACACAAATGGTATACGGTGGATACAGAGAACGCCAAGGTGGTCGAACCAAAGCAGCCTCAACTCATGGCTTGTCCCGTAAACCCGCTTGATATCTCTCGAAACCGACTCTCTTCCTTTGATATTATCGTTATGCCACCAGCGAGTTTGTTAACGAATGTTAGGGCAACAGGTCTCTGCTGCAAACTTATGGCGGACGAGGTGTTTGGTGGCACAAAAAAGGAAGAAAGATATGTCCCACTGAATATGAGCTACTTTGGTGGAGAGGCGGTGAGACAATGACGGATGAGCGCGGTGAACTCTTCTCTATGTTGCTGCGGCTGCATCCGGTTGAGGTGGGGCAGGTTGCGGTGGGGGCGGGGAATCAGGTGCAGGCGGCGTTTTTGGATATGGTGCGGCAGGGGGATGCGGCTCTGGCGGAGTGGCTGCATGTGCCGAATCAGCGGCGGCCTTATACGCTGGGGCTGTTGCAGGGGTTTAATCATCTCTCCGCGGAACAGGTGGCGGAGGCGCGGACGAAACAGCAGATGGTGCAGGTGAAACCAGGAGAGACGTATTGGCTGCGCATTACGATGCTCGATGCGAACGTTTTCGGGTCCTTTACACGGTATCTTCTTGCGAAGCCGCGGGAGCTGACGGTTCGCATTGGCAATGCTCGATTCGAGATTAGTCGGCTCTTGAGTACACCGGAACCTCATGCTACATCGCAATCGTGGGTTGCTTATTCCTCTTTTGCTGATCTTCATGATTTGCGTGCAGCACAGCGAGAGTATAGCTTCGAGTTTGCTACTCCTACTGCGTTTAGCATGGGGCAAAAAGCGTGGGGAAAGCTGCTGAAGGTGTTTCCAGAACCTGCGTATGTTTTTGAGAGCCTCGCCCGACAATGGGAGGTCTTCGCACCCGCGCATCTACGTATGGGGGCGAGCGGTCTGACTCCACGCGCTCTCGCTACATGGTGCGAGGAGCAGGTAGTTGTGGCCCGCTACTCACTGGCGACGAGCTATCTACCATCCAGCAAGTTCGGTCAAGCTGGTTTTCAGGGGGATATCACCTACGAGGTGAAGGGAATGCCAACTGCTCCAGAGGCGTTGTGGCTCTCATCACTGGCACGCTTTGCTTTGTTTAGCGGGGTCGGTTATAAAACGACGATGGGGATGGGGCAGACGCGGTGTACCTACGGAGGTGTGATGGGCCAACAAGGGGGCGACGGGCGCGATAAATCGGGCCGCTACGCCATGAATGGCGTGAAGGCGGGGCGTAATGAATTGAGCGGTTATGCCATGAATGGCGGGGAAACGGGGCGTGATGAATTGGGTGATTATGCCATGAATGGCGGGGAAACGAAGGGTGATGAATCGGTGCCCTACGAGGGTGCGACGCCTCAGGAGGGCAAATCTTCGGGGGAGGTCGAGATATGATACAACGGGATGCGCCGGAGTCGATTCCGCTCTCATATCTCAATGCGATTGAGTATTGTCCGCGTCGCTTTTATTATGAATTTGTGCAGGGCGATATGCTCAGAAACGAGTTTGTGCTTGAGGGGACACTGCTGCATCAGCGGGCGGATGAGCCTGGGCTGCATGTGTCGCAAGATGGGGAGGTGAAGATCAATCATCTGTACTTGAATAGCGAAACTCTGCGCCTCTCTGGTTTTGCCGATATTGTCGAGGAAGAGGAGGGAATGTTGATTCCGGTAGAGTACAAGCATGGCAAAGAGGGGAAATGGCTCAATGACCACGTTCAACTCTGCGCCCAGGCTTTCTGCCTGGAAGAGCGACTGCCAGAGAAGCCGCCTATTCCGTATGGCTATATCTTCTACTTTGGTTCGCGCAGGCGTGTACAGGTTGACTTTACGCCAGAACTGCGAGCAAAGACACAGGCAGCGATTCAACTTGCGTTCCAGGTGGCACAACTTGATAGTCCACCGCCACCACTTGAGGGCAAGGTTGCGGTTCGTTGTCGAGATTGTAGCCTGCTCTCGCTCTGTCTTCCGGATGAGGTAAAATTGCTGAAGAATCGGAAAGGAGATACTCTCCTGTGGCTGTGAGCAAGCTCGGATGAAGCAGGGTGAGGAGGAGACCTACTGGATGAACAGATCACCCAGGATGATATCGACAATGCCAACGCGAGGAGGAGACCTACAAGAGGTCTCCCTACTGAACGTGGGTGAAGTCGGATGAAGTGAAATTATTGATGCGGAGAGGAAATGCTTTTGCCTACTCTTTATTTGACTGAGGACCGTGCGCTGGTGAGGCGCGATACGGAGGATTGTTTGCTGGTACAGGTTCCCGAACAGCGAGGCGAAGCCGGAAGCGTGGTTGCGGCGGCATATAAGAAACGTATTCCCTTGGTCAAGGTGCATGATGTGGTTGTGATGGGTGAGGTAACGTTGACGGCTTCGGCATTGCACTTGTTGCTAGAGAAGAATATCGAAATTCACTTTTTAAATCACTATGGGGCGTTCAAAGGGCGTCTTTCGCCGGAACTTTCCAAAAACTCGCTTCTGCGCATGGCGCAGCATCGCGCCCATAATGATCTGACAAGACGTTGTGAACTTGCGCGTAGATTTGTGATTGGTAAGCTCTCGAATCAGCGCACGATGTTGCAACGTTACAATCGTCGCCAAACGGACGCTGTATTCAGCCAGGAAATAGATCAGATTGCAAGCATTGTTCGTCGGCTTACCACGCTTTCTCCACAAGCAAAGCTCTCTGATGGTGGTGAAACTTCACCGACACTCTCTACTGGCGATAGCGGCATCGCGGGAACGCCGTTAGAGACGGTGTTAGGGCTAGAAGGTGCGGGCAGTGCAGGATATTTTCGGTACTTTGGCAAGATGCTCACCGATCAGCAACAGTGGCCCTTTGGAGGTAGAGTGAGGCGTCCACCAACAGACCCCGTAAATGCGTTGTTAAGCTTTGGCTATTCTCTGCTCACCAGCCAGGTTGCGAGTGCCGTACAAATCGTTGGCTTCGACCAGTTCGTAGGGTATCTGCACAGTTCCGTCTATGGCCGACCTGCTCTTGCTCTCGATCTGATGGAGGAGTTTCGGCCTGTCGTTGTCGATTCTGTGGTGTTGACGCTGCTCAACAATAGAATGTTGTCACAAGGAGATTTTCTCGTCGAGCTAGGAGCGTATCGTCTGAAAAAGGAGCCGCGCAAACTCTTTCTGACGCGTTTTGAGGAGCGACTGAACGAGGAGATCACTCATCCCGTCTTTGGCTATAAAACGAAATACCGGCGATGTATCGAACTCCAGGCGCGATTGGTCGCAAAGTATCTGACTGGCGAAATCCCGGAGTATCCACCATTTGTCATCAGGTAGGAGGAGACATGACAACCAGGTTGATGCCTTCCGGCCAGACGACGTGCTACATCATTGCCTACGACATCTCTGAGGACCGGAGGCGTACGAAGGTACATAAAGTTCTGTCCGGTTTTGGTACGTGGACACAATATTCTCTCTTCGAGTGCTTCCTCTCGAAGAAGGAACTCGTCCTGCTCAAATCTAAACTTGCGCAGCACATAAAGGACACTCAGGATAGTGTGCGCTTCTATCCATTATGTGCGGCATGCCTGGCTAAGGTAGAAACGGTCGGAGGCCAACCACCGACCGAGGACGTACTTTTCATTGTCTAGGCCAGAGTATACGTTTCGCGAGAGGTAGGTGTGATGATGGCCCTGAGCATAGCCTCTCGCAACCCGTCTCGTGCCGCCTCTCACCTTATCTTAGTAATACCTCTGCTTCCTAAGACAGGAAAACAAAGCATGCTAAAGCGCTCAAAATCAGTACCTTCTCGCAAACACTATCCTTTTCCCGCCTATAGTGCTACAATACGCGAGCGGCGGTCGAAATGTAGGGAAGCCCGATTGAGGGATTGAAACCCTGGCTCCATTCCAGTGATCTTTCTGGTCGCCAGAGTCGAAATGTAGGGAAGCCCGATTGAGGGATTGAAACCTACTGGACGGTTTGATTTAGTCACTGGCCTCGATGGTCGAAATGTAGGGAAGCCCGATTGAGGGATTGAAACCGCGCGGGACCTGGCTGAGTGTGACCCCCATCAGCGTCGAAATGTAGGGAAGCCCGATTGAGGGATTGAAACCGAGAATACGCCGCAAGACATCGATGGCATCGGTCAGCGTCGAAATGTAGGGAAGCCCGATTGAGGGATTGAAACGCCAGTCGCTCCAGATCGTCCGCAATCTCTTCAAGGCGTCGAAATGTAGGGAAGCCCGATTGAGGGATTGAAACTTACCAAACGCGGCGCAGCTGATTGAACACCCTGTGTCGAAATGTAGGGAAGCCCGATTGAGGGATTGAAACACCACGGCTCTGGAGTGGAGCTATCAGGCTGGGGAGTCGAAATGTAGGGAAGCCCGATTGAGGGATTGAAACCGACGTTTGTCAAGTCTTTTCCTTGTCGAATGTAAAATGTCGAAATGTAGGGAAGCCCGATTGAGGGATTGAAACCGCCAGGTGGTAGGATCGTTCACCCTCGCGTTGCGCGGTCGAAATGTAGGGAAGCCCGATTGAGGGATTGAAACGCGACCTGGCTGATGCTCTACCGACACGATCTGCCGTCGAAATGTAGGGAAGCCCGATTGAGGGATTGAAACTACGCAATCTCGCAGGCTATCGTAAACTGCGCCTGGTCGAAATGTAGGGAAGCCCGATTGAGGGATTGAAACTCCTCGTCTTCCAGCTCCCATTGTCCTGGGACGCTCTCGTCGAAATGTAGGGAAGCCCGATTGAGGGATTGAAACGTGGTGGCATGAGGAGACGTACCGATCAACAGCGTGCCGTCGAAATGTAGGGAAGCCCGATTGAGGGATTGAAACTATCTGTTCATCGGGAATAGTCAGTCAGGCGATTCTGTGCGTCGAAATGTAGGGAAGCCCGATTGAGGGATTGAAACAAGGGTGGGTTTTCAGGGCCAGTTTCACCCCCTCTGTGTCGAAATGTAGGGAAGCCCGATTGAGGGATTGAAACCTCCTGGGAGAAGTCGAGCACCCGCAGACGCTCCAACGTCGAAATGTAGGGAAGCCCGATTGAGGGATTGAAACAGCGAAGCCTGTGGGTCTATGTCCACCAGTAAGACGTCGAAATGTAGGGAAGCCCGATTGAGGGATTGAAACCCTGAACCCCCGCCCCATCACGCACGTCGTTCTTCTGGTCGAAATGTAGGGAAGCCCGATTGAGGGATTGAAACCGTGCGATCAGGAAAAATCCGACGATGGCATCTGCCGTCGAAATGTAGGGAAGCCCGATTGAGGGATTGAAACAGACATGACACCTGAGCATCAGCGCATCATCGACCTGGTCGAAATGTAGGGAAGCCCGATTGAGGGATTGAAACGGTGTGAGTTCAATTGCAGACCTTTACATCACAAGCGTCGAAATGTAGGGAAGCCCGATTGAGGGATTGAAACAGCAGCCCCAGTTGTAAATGCTCCCGCTTCTCTTCGTCGAAATGTAGGGAAGCCCGATTGAGGGATTGAAACCCGTTATTCCAGCCGCGCCAGCACAGCCGCAGGAACGTCGAAATGTAGGGAAGCCCGATTGAGGGATTGAAACACAAAGGGGTCACCAATTTGGTGACCCCTTTGGAAGAGGTCGAAATGTAGGGAAGCCCGATTGAGGGATTGAAACGATAGCGATAGTCGTTTTTGCCATTGCTCCACTCCCCGGTCGAAATGTAGGGAAGCCCGATTGAGGGATTGAAACATGAAGTGCCTCACTGGGTGCCACGAACACGCGCATGTCGAAATGTAGGGAAGCCCGATTGAGGGATTGAAACCAAAGTGGTTCACCTGCTGCGGAAAGATGATCGTGTAGTCGAAATGTAGGGAAGCCCGATTGAGGGATTGAAACTACATGTTCGT
>JAABUX010009300.1_pt1 | contig 11146 bp, 7 predicted proteins | sample 5561851 | NCBI WGS metagenome assembly JAABUX01 (sample SAMN10711883, study PRJNA513361) | rock metagenome | isolation source: Antarctica rocks | place: Antarctica: Victoria Land, Richard Nunatak red sandstone | collected 2016-01-03 | reverse complement strand
CAAAGCCGAATAAAACACGCTCGACCCGCCATGGCGCTTCGGATGTGGCACAAATGGGCTCCTTACCACCGAATTTGCTTTGGCCGACGAGCTTGCCCTCCCGCCTCACTCCGACAGACTGCTAGGCAACTTTCTTCTGCAGGCTGCTGGATACTGATGCGCTGTCCCATGCGAGCCTCGCGCTCGCGCCCGGCCGCCGGCCCCGCGCGGCGAGCCATCCGGGCCCTGGCCCTGGTCGGGATGCTGGTGGCCGGCTGCACGGTGCCCCCGGAAGGGCCGCCGACGCTCTCGCTGCGTCCGGTCGACTATGCCAGCTTGGCCGGCTGGGCGAGCGATCCGGTCTCCACCATGCTGCCGGCGTTGCTGCGCCAGTGCCGCAGGCGCGCCCTGCTGCCGGCGGATGCGTCCCTCGGGGGCGCCGGGGCGGCGCGGGCGGCTGGCGGCAAGGCGGCGGACTGGACGCCGTTCTGCCGCGCCGCGCAGTGGGTGCCGGCCGGTGACGACGCGGCGGCGCGGCGCGTGATCGCCGCCTGGCTGCAGCCCTACGAGGTCAGCGACCGCTCGGACGCGGACGCCCGCTTCACCGGGTATTTCGAGCCCGAGTATCCCGGCGCGCTGAGCGAGGACGCAACCCACCGCGTGCCGGTCTATCGCCGGCCGCCCGACCTGCTGACGGTACGCGCCCCGCCGCCCGCGGGCGGCACCGTCACCGGCCGTGCCTCCGGCGGCGTGGTGGTGCCGTACTGGACCCGCGCTCAGATCGACGGCGGCGCGCTCGCCGGGCGGGGGCTGGAGATCGCCTGGCTCGCCGACCCGGTGGACCTGTTCTTCCTGCAGCTGCAGGGCGCCGGCCGGGTGCGCCTGCCGAGCGGGCAGATCGTCCGGCTCGGCTATGCCGGCCGCAATGGCATCGCGTACGTCCCGCTGGGGCGGCTCCTGGTCGCGCAGGGCGAACTGCCGTCCGACGGCGTCAGCATGCAGTCGATCCGTGCCTGGCTCGCAACGCATCCGGCGCAGGCGCGCACCGTGATGGAGCAGAACCCGAACTACGTGTTCTTCCGCAGCCTGGACGACCTGCGGCCGGACCAGGGACCGCCCGGAGCGCTCGGCGTGGACCTGCAGCCGCTGCGTTCGGTCGCGGTGGACCGCGCCTTCCTGCCGCTGGCCGCACCGGTCTGGATCGACACCGTGCAGTCGGACGGGCGCGCGCTGCAGCGCCTGACGCTGGCGCAGGATCTTGGCACCGACATCAACGGCCCGGCGCGGGCGGACATCTTTTTCGGCTGGGGGCCGGAGGCGGCGCGCGAGGCGGGCGGGATGCATGCCGGCGGCCGCCTGGTCGTTCTGCTGCCCCGGCCGCCAGCCGGTGCCGGCCCGACCGGGACCGCCGCGCGGTCCTGACGATACCAGGTTGTAACGGCCGAGCAATTTTGTCGTCCGACTCGCAGCAACCCTGGTGTCGGCGGCGGCGAGGTGGCGATAATGCAAGAATGATCCCGAGTCTCGTACCCTGCATCGATTCGCACGAGCCCTTGCCTACGGTGGTTCGGATATCTAAGCCCCCCCGCCGCCTGCTGCCGCGCACCGTGCGCCACATGGTGGGCCGGCATCTGCTGTATCGCGGCGACTGCCTGCGCGTGCTCGGCACCCTGGCCGAGGCGAGCGTCGACGTCGTGGTCACCTCGCCGCCCTACAATCTCGGGCTGAAATACGGCACCTACCACGACCGCCGCGACGAGACCGAATACCTCGACTGGCTAGTCGAATGCGCGACGGCGATCAAGCGGGTGATGCGCCCTGATGCGTCGTTCTTCCTCAACATCACCGGATCGAGCTCGCGGCCGTGGCTGCCGTTCGAGCTGATGGTGCGGCTGCGGCCGCTGTTCGAGCTCCAGAACCACATCACCTGGGTCAAGTCGATCTCGGTGGGGGACGACAGCCTCGGCCATTTCAAGCCGATCCGTTCCGAGCGCTTCCTGCACCGCAACCACGAGCACATCTTCCACCTGACCCATTCCGGTCACGTGCCGCTGAGGCGGCTGGCCGTCGGCGTACCCTACAAGGACAAGACCAACATCTCCCGGCGCGGCCACCAGCAGGACCTGCGCTGCCGCGGCGACACCTGGTTCATCCCCTACGCGACGGTCCAGGCGCGTTCGCAGAAGTTCAACCACCCGGCTGCCTTCCCGGTGATGCTGCCGCGCATGTGCATCCGCCTGCACGGCAAGAGCAGCCCGGTGGTGCTGGACCCGTTCATGGGCAGCGGCACCAGCCTGATCGCCGCCGAGGAGGAGGGCGCGCGCGGCATCGGCATCGAGCTCGACTCCGAATACGTCTCGGTGGCACGGAGCCGGCTGCTCTCGACGTTCCGGGCCGACCGGGCCGCCTGATCTGGCCGCCTGATCTGGCGGGGAGCGCCACCTGTTGGCGTGAACCGCCAGGTCGGTGATCGGCAACGGCGGCAAAATCGCCGGGCGCTGCGGCTGGTGCGATTGGCACGGAAGCTGCTCTAACGCCGGATGATCGCCCATCCACCGCCGGATCCGAGATGATATTGCCGCTGGACCGTCTTCCGCCGATAGTCAGGTCCGGCCTTCTGACGCTCGACCTGCTGCTGCTGGCGGGGTGCGCGGTGGGGCCGGACTTCCAGCGCCCGCGCACCCACCCGATCGAGGGCTACACCGAGGCGCCGCTGCAGGCGGCCGCCGGCTCCCAGCCGATCGGCGCCGGCGCCCGCCAGCGCTTCGTGCCCGGGCGCGACATCCCCGGCGAGTGGTGGCAGTTGTTCCGCTCCCCGGTGATCACCGGCCTGGTGGAGGCCACGCTGCGCCGGAACCCGACGGTCGAGGCGGCTCAGGCCAGCCTGCGGCAGGCGCAGGAACAGCGGCTACAACAGGAAGGTACGCTGCTGCCCGACATCTTCGGCAGCGTGCTGCGCAACCGCTCCGAGACGCCGGGCTTCCTCAGCGGATCGCCCGGGACGAGCTTCAATCAGACCTTCTATGGCGCCCAGCTCGACCTGTCCTACACGCTCGACATCTGGGGCGGGCTTCGTCGTGCGGTCGAGCAGGTCGGCGCCCGGGTCGAGTTTCAGCGCTTCCAGCTCGAGGCGACCGACCTGGCGCTGGCTGCGGGGGTGGCCACCAGCGCGGTCGAGGCGGCCTCGCTCGGCGGGCAGATCAAGGTGCAGCAGGACCTGATCGGTTTCGAGACGCGGCAACTCGAGACCGTTCGCCGCCAGTTCGAGCTGGGCGGCGCCACCGGCACCGATGTCGCCACGCAGCAGGCGCAGGTCGCGACCGCGCGCACCGTCCTGGTGCCGCTGCAGACCCAGCTTGGGCAGACCCGGGACCAGATCGCCGCCTATCTCGGGGAGGCGCCCTCCGAGCTGCGTATCCCGGCACTGGCGCTGGACGACATCACGCTTCCCGGCACGCTGCCGGTGAGCGTTCCCGCCGCCCTGCTCGACCAGCGTCCCGACATCCGCCAGGCCGAGGCCACCCTGCACCAGCAGACCGCGGGCCTCGGCGTCGCGATCGCGCAGCGGCTGCCGAACGTCACGCTCACCGCCTCGGTCGGGTCCGACGCCGCGGACATGCATCAGCTGTTCTCACCGGGCAACGGCCTCTGGTCGCTGGTCAACCAGGCGGTGCAGCCGATCTTCGACGCGGGTCAGCTTCTGCATGCCCAGCGCGCCCAGCGCGCCGCCCTCGACAACGCCGCAGCCAACTGGCGCAACACCGTGGTCGTCGCGTTCCAGAACGTCGCCGACGTGCTGGTGGCCCTGCAGAACGACGAGGTCGCCCTAGCCGCCAACCTCGATGCGCAGCAGGCCTCGCAGCGCGCCCTGTCGCTGGCCAGCCTGCAGTACAGGCTCGGCGGGGTGTCATACCTGTCCGTCCTGACCGCGCAGCAGAGCTACCAGAACGCGATCCTGTCGCTGCTGCGCGCGCGCGCCACGCGCTATACCGACACCATCGCGCTGTATCAGGCGCTCGGCGGCGGCTGGTGGCACCGCGACGACCAGCCAGCCCCGCCGCCGGGCCTGCTCAGTTCGCCGCTGCCGTGAGCGGCAATCCAGAGCGTGCCCTACCCGGCCAGAGCGTGCCCTACCAGGAGAGTACCCGACGATGAGAGCGAAGTCCCTGATCGTGTCGCTGCTCTGCCTGATCGTCCTCGCCGGGGCGGGCTGGTGGATGCTGGCGGTGCACGGTGTCCCTCGTGCGAAGGCGATGGCACGCGCCATGCCGCCGGCCACGGTCTCGGCGGTGCGCGCGACCACGCAAAGCTGGCAGACGCGGCTGAAGGCGACCGGGGAGGTGCGCGCGGTGCAGGGCGCCGACCTCTCCGCCGAGGTCAGCGGCATCGTCGACGAGATCGCGTTCTCGTCCGGACAGGACGTCGCCGCCGGTGCGGTGCTGCTGCGCCTGCGCCCCAACGACGACGACGCCCGGCTGGCGCAGCAGCAGGCGGTCGCCGATCTCGCCAGCGCCAACCTGGCGCGCGACCGCAGGCAGTTCGACGCGCAGGCGATCAGCCGAGCCACCCTGGACGCCGACACCAGCAACCTGCGCGCCGACCAGGCGCAGGTCGCGGCGATGCGGGCGCAGATGGCGGAGAAAGTGGTGCGTGCGCCATTCGCCGGCCGGCTCGGCATCCGGGCGGTCGATGTGGGCCAGTATCTGACCGCAGGGACGGCGATCGTCAGCCTGCAGGCGCTCGACCCGATCTATGTCGACTTCAACATCCAGCAGCAGGCGCTGAGCAGCCTCGCGGTCGGGCAGCAGGTCGTGGTGCATGTCGACGCATGGCCCGGCCGCACGTTCGCGGCCAGGGTCGCGTCGATCAACAGCCGCGTTGATTCCGCGAGCCGCATGGTGCTGGTGCGGGCGGGGCTCGACAACCACGACCATGCGCTGCTGCCCGGCATGTTCGCCCTCGTCGAGGTCGCGACGGGCGCCGTCGAGCAGCGTCTGACCGTGCCGCAGTCCGCGATCAGCTACAACCCGTACGGCGACTTCGTCTATGTCGTCGCACCGGGCCGCGATGGCCGCCTGGTCGCGCAGTCCCGCGTCGTCCAGGTCGGCGCCGCCCGTGGCGACCAGGCCGCGATCCTCTCCGGCGTAGCCCCCGGCGAGCAGGTGGTGACCGCCGGCCAGCTCAAGCTGCGCAGCGGCTCGGTGGTGCTGGTCGACAACAGCGTGCCGACGTCCGACCAGGCGGCGCCGGCGCCGGAAGACCAATGAACCGGACCAGTGACCCGGAGGGATCGATGACACGGCCTGGGAGCACGAGCTGATGCGCATCACCGACGTCTTCATCGGCCGCCCGGTGCTGGCCTGCGTGGTCTCGGTGCTGGTGCTGGTGTTCGGCCTGCGCGCCGAGCAGGCGCTGCCGGTGTCGCAGTTCCCGCATACGGTCAGCGGCACCATCGAGATCCAGACCTACGACTACGGCGCAGACCCTGCGACCATCGCCGGCTTCATCACCACGCCGCTGGAGGGCGCCATCGCGCAGGCCCAGGGCATCGACTACATGACCTCGACCAGCTCGACCAGCCTGAGCGACATCACCATCTACCTCAAGCTGAACTACGATCCCGGCCGCGCGCTGGCCGAGATCCAGGCCTACGTCACCTCGGTGACCTCGCAGTTACCGCAGGGCACCCAGGCCTCATCGATCTCGCTGTCGGCGGCCTCGCGCGAGGTGGTCGACCTCGGCGTGTACAGCGACAGCCTGACGCCGGCGCAGGTCGCCGACTACGTGCACCGGCTGGTAGCACCCCGCCTGCAGGCAGTCCCCGGCGTGCAGCAGGTGAACGTGCAGGGCAGTCCCAGCGTGGTCATGCGGGCATGGCTCGATCCCGAGCGCCTGGCCGCCTACGGCATGACCGCGGCCGACGTGCAGACCGCGCTCGGCAACAACAACTTCGTCTCCGGCGCCGGGCAGACGCTGGGTGCGATGACCTTCGTTAACCTCGACATCAACTCCGGGCTGCACACCATCGGGCAGTTCGAGGCGCTGGTGGTACGGCAGCGCGCCGGCCGGATCATCCGCCTGGGCGACGTGGCCCGGGTCGCCTTCGGCTCCGACCCGGACAACTTCAAGGTCGTGAGCAACGGCCGCGACGGCGTCTACATCGACATCCATCCGACCCCGGCGGCGAACGCGCTGGCGGTGGCCGAGGACCTCAAGGCCAAGCTCGCGGAGCTGCGGCTGCAGATGCCGCCGGCGATCCACATCGACGTGCTGAACGACGCCGGCGACTTCATCCGCACCTCGATCCGGGAGGTGGCGTTCACCCTGGCCGAGGCGCTGCTGATCGTCTCGCTGGTGGTGTTCGCCTTCCTGGGCTCGCCGCGCTCGGTGCTGATCCCGGTGGTGACGATCCCGCTGTCGCTGATCGGCACCTTCGTGATCATGGCGATGCTCGGCTTCTCGATCAACCTGCTGACGCTGCTGGCGCTGGTGCTGGCGACCGGCCTCGTGGTCGACGACGCGATCATCGTGGTGGAGAACGTCAACCGCCTCATCGCGTCCGGCATGAAGCCCCTTCCGGCGGCGGCGCTGGCGGCGCGCGAGTTGTCGCTGCCGATCCTGGCGATGACGGTGGTGCTGGTCTCGGCCTACATCCCGCTCGGACTGCAGGGCGGGCTGACCGGCGCGCTGTTCACCGAGTTCGCCTTCACCCTGGCCGGCTCGGTCGCCGTTTCCGCTCTGCTGGCGCTGACGCTGTCGCCGATGATGTGCTCGCGCCTGCTGAAGGCGCGGGTCCGTCGCGGGGGTCCGGCGGGCGATGGGCGAAGCCTGTCGGAGCGGCTCGAGGACGGCAGCGAGGCCGTGCTGGGCCGGGTGCAGCGAGGCTACGGCGTGCTGCTGCGGCTGTCGCTGCGTGCCCGCCCGCTGGTGCTCGCGTTCGGCCTCGTCGTCCTGGTCAGCATCTGGTTCCTCTATACCGGCTCGAAGGGAGAGCTGTCGCCGCCGGAGGACCAGGGCTACCTCATCGCCAGCGGGCAGGGTGCCGCCAACGCGACGCTGGACCAGCTCGCGTTGTACGACCGCCAGATCACCGGCATCTACACGGCGCCGCCGGAGGAGAAGCAGTACTGGCATGTGGTGTCGCCGCCGTCGTTCGAGGGTGGCGTGGTGCTGAAGCCCTGGCAGCAGCGCCACCGCAGCGTGTTCACCATCGCGGCCGAGGTGCAATCGGCCCTGTCGCACGTGGCCGGGGCGCAGATGGCGGTGTTCATGCCGCCTTACCTGCCCGGCGCGCACGGGCTGCCGATCGGCTTCGTGCTGGAAGGTCCCGGCAGCTTCAACGACCTCAACACGGTCTCCGACGCCTTCCTGGCCCGGGTCCGCGCCAGCGGCCTGTTCGCCTACGCCGACAAGGACCTCAAGATCGACCAGCCGCAATCGACCATCATGGTCGACCGCGACAAGCTGTCCACGCTCGGGGTCAGCATGAACGACGTCGGCAACGCGCTGAACGCCATGCTCGGCGGCAACTATGTCGGCTTCTTCTCCAACGGCGAGCGCTCCTATAAGGTCGAGCCGCTGGTGGCGCGCAAGTACCGGCTGAACGCCGCCCAGGTGCTGGACTATCCGATCGCGACCGTCGGCGGCGTCTCGGTGCCGCTGTCGTCGGTGGCGCACATCAGCCAGACCGTGGTGCCGGAGTCCGTCGCGCACTTCCAGCAGCTCAACGCCACCACCATCAGCGCGGTGCCGGTGCCGGGCGTCACCCAGGCGCAGGCCTACGCCTGGCTGCAGTCGCTGGCGCGCGAGACGCTGCCGGCCGGCTACAGCACCGACACGGTCGGGCTGCTGCGACAGTTCGTGCAGGAGACCGGCGGCTTCCTGGCCACCTTCGCGCTCGCCGTGATCGTCACCTACCTCGCGCTGGCCGCCCTGTTCGAGAGCTTCCGCGACCCGCTGATCATCCTGGTGTCGGTGCCGATGTCGATCGCCGGCGCCCTGCTGTTCGTCTGGCTCGGCGTCGGCGGCGCCAGCGTCAACCTGTTCACCGAGGTCGGGCTGGTGACGCTGATGGGACTGATCAGCAAGCACGGCATCCTGATCGTTGAGGTCGCCAACGAGCAGCAGAAGCTGGGCCTGTCCAAGCGCGAGGCGATCGAGCGCGCCTGCCTGCTGCGGCTGCGCCCGATCCTGATGACCACGGCGGCGATGGTGCTCGGCGTGCTGCCGCTGGTGTTCGCGACCGGCGCCGGGGCGGCGTCGCGCTACGTGATGGGCCTGGTGATCGCCTCCGGGCTCTCGATCGGCACGCTGTTCACGCTGTTCGTGCTGCCGACGGTGTACATGCTGCTGGCGGCGTCGCATTCGCAGCATCCCGAGGCGGTGCTGCGGCCCGTTAGAGCAGCGTCAGTCTGACTGGAATCGCTTCGCGATCCCAGGCAGCCGACAAAGCTGCTCTTTCCTCAGTCAAGCAGAGCATGATCGAAGTGATCATGCTCTAAGGCGACGCGCACGATTAATCGATTGGGGTTGAGATTACCCTTGAAGGCGGATTCCGGCGCGGCCGCGCGGTGTGTACGGTTGGCGGATGATCGACGAGAACGCCATCCGCGCCCGCTACGACGGCCTCAAGGACCAGCTTGACGAACGAGGGCGGCGGCTTTTCGTGTCTGCCGAGAAGGTTGCGGCCGGCTACGGTAACCGGGGCAAAACTCCGGGGCTGGTGATCATTTAGGGCTTGCTGCGACGCGGGCGAGTACGATTCGCTCGCTGCATGTCCTCACTCTCTGATCCGTCTGGTCTGCCGCGTTCTGATCTGGAAGCCCTGGTCGTGGAACTACTGGGCGAGGTGTCGGATCTCAAGCGCCTCGTGGCGGCGCAGCGTGACGAGATGGCGCGGCTGAAGGGGTTGAAGGGCCGCCCGTCGATCAAGCCGAGCGGCATGGAGCAGGCGACCGAGCCGAAGCCCGGCGGCAAAGGGGCCAAGAGGCGTGGCCGTGGCAAGGTGATGCCGCGGGTTGCGCCGAAGATCGAGGTGCTGCGGGTGGCACATCCGCCCGGTTCGCAGTTCAAGGGCTACGAGCCGTATCAGGTGCAGGACCTGGTGATTACCGCGCGCGCGGTGCACTACCGTCGCGAGCGCTGGCTGACACCGCGGGGCGAGACCATCGTGGCGCCGTTGCCTGGCGGCATCCGTAGCCATTTCGGACCGGAACTACGCCGCTTCGTGCTGATGCAATACCACCAGGGGCAGGTGACGGTCGAACGCCTGGTCATGCAACTGCAGGCGATCGGCGTCAGCATCTCCAAGCGTCAGGTCATACGCCTGCTGATCGACCAGCAGGACGAGTTTCTGACCGAGACCAGCGAGGTGCTGCGCGCCGGGCTGCAAACCGCGGACTGGGTCACGGTGGACGATACCGGCGCGCGTCACCGTGGCGCCAACGCCGTCTGCACGCAGATCGGCAACGGCGATTTCGCCTGGTTCGGCACGACGGGCAGCAAGAGCCGTGTCAACTTTCTCAGCCTGCTTCGCGGCGGCCATGCCGACTACACGATCAACGACGCGGCTCTGGACTATATGCGTGAGCATGACCTGGCCGGACCGCTGGTTGGCAAGCTCGCGGCCCACGAACAGCGGCAGTTCACAGATGAGACAGCCTGGACCGCCCATCTCGACCAGCTTGGCCTGACCGGACTGGAGGTGACGCCCAACCCGGTGCGCGTCGCCACCGAGGGCGCGCTGTGGGGGGCCGTCAGCGCCCACGGGTTCCTGTGCGACGCGGTCGTGGTCAGCGACGACGCCGGTCAGTTCAACATTGGCCAGCACGCTCTGTGTTGGATCCATGCCGAGCGACTGATACACAAGCTGGAGACCTTCACCGACAAGCAGCGTAGCGCCCAGCAGCATATTCGTGGCCTGATCTGGTGGTTTTATGCCGATCTGAAGGCCTATCGCCTTGACCCGATACGGCGACGTCGCAGCGAATTGCGGGCACGCTTCGACCGTATCTTCCAGCGCACAACCGGCTTCGCCACGCTGGATCGCCTACTCAAGCGGCTATACGCCAACAAAGCCGAGTTGCTCAGAGTGCTCGACCATCCAGAGATACCGCTGCACACCAACGGCTCGGAAAACGACATCCGCTGCCAGGTAATCAAGCGCGCCGTCAGCGGTGGCACCCGCAGCGACACCGGCCGCGACTGCCGCGACGCCTTTCTCGGCCTCGCCAAGACCTGCCGGAAGCTCGGCGTCGCCTTCTGGGACTATCTCGGCAATAGGATCGGCGTCACCAGCAGTCCTGTTGTCCTGCCTCTCGCCGCCCTCATCCGATGCCGGGGACAGCCCGCCTGAAGCAGCGGCCCCCCGGAGTTTTGCCCCGGTTACCGTTTCTGCTATATGCAAACGGGGACGCAGCTTGCGACGCGGTCAGCACGATGGAAGTCCTTGCCTTTCTAGAAGGCACACGCCCTTTGACCCGTTACCGTGAGGTATCTGCTCAACCCGGTGTGAGCACGGATTGGCCTTGTAGCGTCATTCGGATGGCCTGATGGGCATTGATGCCGCGACGAGCAGCGGTCCCGACGATGGGGCGGATGGCGCCGAACAGGTTGGCGCCCCAATCGGAGCGAAAGCCGCCGGTGACTTTACGATAGGTCGCGGTGGGACGCAGTTCGCGTTCACTGCTGTTGTTGTCGGGGCTGACCTCGGGATGATCGAGGAAGGTGAACAGATGGCTGCGCGCTTTGCCGTATCGCTTTCGCAATCGCCGGCCATTTCGGCTGGTGGGGGCCAACGCCATCCCCGCATCGAGCTCGCGTTCCATCCGCAGGCGGTATTGGCGGCGCGTGCTTTCGGCCAGGTGATGTCGCCGCCGAGCCAGAACGAAAGCGCGCAGCAGCAGCGCCTTCATGCGTGGGGCGAAGATGGCGTCGCCGGCCTCGATGGCGAACTGACAGTCGCGCAACTGGTGCGCCAGGCAGATCTGCCAGTCCGCGGCATGCCCCTGCTGGGGTAACTGCTCAACCCACCCCCCAGATCAGGGCTGTTCAACGCTGCTTAACCGGTTGATGTGAGTCTGATCTGCAACGCCTGTTGGCCGAACTGAAGCGGCTGGTGAGATTGGGGATTCCCGGCCCGGCCATTCTCTGACTCATGGGACGGCAA